>JAESFL010000577.1_pt1 | contig 23502 bp, 29 predicted proteins | sample 9269401 | NCBI WGS metagenome assembly JAESFL01 (sample SAMN14506025, study PRJNA617098) | algae metagenome | isolation source: Gloeocapsa sp. UFS-A4-WI-NPMV-4B04 and co-occurring heterotrophs from desert... | place: USA: Utah | collected 2006-10-01 | reverse complement strand
CTTTAGGCAAGCCAAGCGGGGAACTCTTGCCCGTTCGGCGCCTTTGAGCGCAATCAGGCGGGAGCTTCTATGAACAACAAGACTGCCGGCGCGCCCGCGCCGGCCGACGGGCCCCAAGACCTTTCGGCGGCCAGCTGGAAACAGGTGCTCGTCCGCACCTACAAGGAGTCCGGCGGGGACCATGTCAGCATCATTTCGGCCGGGGTGGCCTTTTACGCCTTTCTGGCTTTCGTGCCCCTGCTCGGCGCCCTTGTGCTCGTCTACGGGCTCGTGGCGGAGCCATCTTCGGTCGTTCAGCACATCCGGGCCATGACGGCAGTGATCCCGGCGGACGCAGCGAGCATCATCGGCGAGCAGCTTTTGAGCGTCAGCCAGACCGCGTCCGGCAAGAAGGGGCTCGGCCTCCTCATCGCCCTGCTCTTGTCCATCTACGGCGCCATGCGCGGCGCCAGCGCGATCATCACCGCGCTCAACGTGGTCTACAATGTCGAGGAGACTCGCGGCTTCATCAAGACGACCTTGATGGCCGCGGGGTTGACCTTGGGGGCCGTTTTCGCGCTGCTGACCGCCATTCTCGGCATCTCGATGCTCAACTCTGTCGAGCATCTGCTGCCCTTCTCTTCGCCGGCCGTGCACGTGGTTCTGAAGATCCTTTTTTGGATGGCTGCGGCTGCGGCCATCAGCCTGTTGATTGCCCTTGTCTACCGCTACGCCCCGGACCGGCCCAAAGCGAAATGGCAGTGGCTCTCGCCGGGCGCCATCACCGCAACTCTCTTGTGGGTGGCCGCGACCTTGGGCTTCGGCTTCTACGTCGCGAACTTCGGAAGCTACAATGCGACCTATGGCTCGCTCGGCGCGGTGGTCGTCTTTTTGACGTGGCTTTATCTCACCGCTTACATCCTGCTGATGGGCGGCGAACTCAACGCGGAACTGGAAAAGCAGACGACCTGCGCGACGGCCGAGGCCTGATGGACTGGAGCCTGATCGGCACTGCTACGGGAGCCAGCGCCGCCGCGGGCCTCGCAACCGGGGCCGGTGCGTTGCCGGTCTTGGCCATCCGGGGCATCTCGCAGCGGCTGCAGAGCGGGTTCCTTGGTTTTGCCGCCGGGGTGATGCTCGCCGCTTCCTTCTTCTCGCTGATCCTTCCCGGCCTGGAAGCGGTCGCGGACAACGGCGGAAGCGCGGTCATGTCGGCGGGCATCATTGGTGCCGCTATTCTGCTCGGCGCGATGACGCTGCAGCTCGTCAACGCCTATGCGCCGCACGAGCATTTCATCATTGGCCCAAATCGAGGCGCGGTGACCTCCCAGATGCAGCGCATCTGGCTGTTCGTCATTGCGATCACCCTTCACAACTTTCCGGAAGGGCTGGCGGTGGGCGTCAGCTTCGGCGGCGGCAATCTCTCCAACGGCGCCGCCACCGCGCTCGGCATCGGCCTGCAGAACGTCCCTGAGGGCCTGGCGGTCGCCGTCTCGCTGGCATCGGTCGGCTATGGTCGAGGGTTTTCCTTTCTGGCGGCACTGGCGACGGGTCTCGTCGAGCCGGTCGGCGGCTTTCTGGGCATTGCCGCCGTTACCTACGCCTCGATCCTTCTCCCTTGGGGCCTCGGCTTTGCCGCAGGCGCCATGATCTGGGTCGTCAGCTCGGAAATAATCCCCGAGACCCACCGGGAGGGGCAGCAGAATTCAGCCACCACGGCTTTGATGGGGGGCTTGGTGCTGATGCTGTTCCTCGATTGGACGCTCGGCTGAGGCTCAGCCCTGCCATTGCAGGACGAATTCTCGAAGCGCCCGCGCATCGTGCAGCGCATTGTGCGGCACCCGGCTCACGGCCGCGGTGCTGAAGCCGGGGCTGCTCACGAATTCGAATTTCAGGTTTCCCACCGGCGCCATGTCCCCTTCGCCCGTTACTAGGAGCGAGCAGAAATGGGCGATGTCGTCCGGCCAATCGGCGACGATCAGCGGATCGTGATCGTGCGCCAGGTAACGAGCCACTTCGGCGGCCGCCTGCTTGCGTGGAACCGCGCCGCCGTGGAGGCAGGGGGGAACCGAACTCAGATACGGCACCACATGCCGCTCGACCCAGGGATGCAGCTTCTCAGGAAGCGGCAGCAGCACGTAGAATTCCTGGTCACCATGCTCCGGCACCAGCGCCAGGCTGATCAGCTCACCGCCGAAGCCGTTGAACTCGGTGTCGAGGAAGTATCGCATAAAGCTGGACGCTATTCCCCTTTCCACCCTAACTGTCCACCGCCATCTCCTGAGGACGCAAAGCATTCAGATGACCGGTTTTTCCGCTGATCGTCGCACCTTCCTGGCAGGCGCCGCGGCCGGCGCCGCTTTTCTCCGCCCCGGAGCGGCGCTCGCTCAATCGGGCCAGTTGGAATCAATCCGTGCCGCGGTCGTCGCCGGTCACGACGAGGCGGTGGGGCGGCTGCAGGATTGGATACGCAACCCCACGATCGCTGCTGAAAAGCTGAATGTCGACGGCGGTGCCGATTACATGATGGGCCTTGCGCGCGAAGCCGGGTTCCAAAAGGTTCAGAAGGTGTCGACCGCCGGAGCTCCTGGTGTGTTCGCGACCCTCAATGCCGGCGCGAAAAGATGGCTCGGCATCTATTTCATGTACGACGTCAAGCAGTTCGATGCCGCGGAATGGGCGCATCCCCCGCTCGAGGCGCGGCTGGTCGATCGTCCTGGGACGGGGCAGGTCATCGTCGGGCGCGGCGCCGTCAATCAGAAGGGGCCGCAGACCGCCTTCCTCGCCGCGCTGCTGGCGATCCGCGCGGCCGGGCGAAAGCTGCCGGTGAACCTCGTCCTGGTCGCGGAGGGTGAGGAAGAGATCGGATCTCCCCACTTCCCGCAAATCGTGCAGCGGCCCGACGTGCTGGCGACGCTCAAGAAATGCCAGGGCGTGATCATCCCGTCGGCAGGGCAGGGACCGAACGGCGCCGCCAGCATCTCGCTCGGCGCCAAGGGCGTGATCGAACTCGAGCTGATCGCCAGCGGCGAGAAATGGGGGCGGGGCCCCGTGCGCGATGTTCACTCCAGCCTCAAGGCCCAGATCGACAGCCCCGTCTGGCACCTCGTCCAGGCGCTGAACACTCTGGTGGCCGCCGATGGCAATACGCCCGCCATCGAAGGCTGGTTCGAAAAGGTCCGGCCGCTGACATTGCGTGAGCGGGCGCTCGTCGCGGAGGGTGCACGGAACCGCGTCGAGGCGGATTCCAAACGGGCGCTGGGCGTGCAGCGGTGGATCGACGACGCCCCATGGCTCGAATCACTGGAGCGGCTGACCTCTCAGCCCACCGTCAACATCCAGGGTCTCGTTGCCGGCCATACCGGTCCGGGCGGAAAGACGGTCCTTCCCTCGCGGGCAACGGCAAAGCTCGATTTCCGCCTGGTGCCGAACATGACCGTTGAGGACTCGCTCACGAAGCTGAAGGCCCATCTGGCGAAGCGGGGCTTCGGCGATATCGATATCACGATGAGCGGCGGCTACGATCCCACCGAAACGTCCGAAGACAGCCGCGTCGTCCGCGCGCAGCAGGCCGTCTTTACCCGCGCCGGCATTCCTTTCACCTTGTCGCCGCGCAGCCCCGGCTCCTGGCCGGGCTTCGTCTTCACCGGCGCTCCACTGGGGATCCCCGCCGGGCAGTTCGGCCTCGGGACTGGCGCGGGCGCTCACGCGCCGAACGAGTATTTCGTGATCGAAAGTCTCAGCCCCGCCGTTGCCGGGCTTGATGCCGTGACGATGGGCTATGTCGACTTCCTCTACGAGATGGCGAGTATCAAGTAGCGCCCGCCAATGCGTCATAGGCGGCACGGGCGAGCTGCGGCGGAACGCTATGGCCTCCCTGAAACTCGCGATAGTCGACGGCGTAGCCCGCCGCCTTCAGCCGCGGCACGATTTTGCGGCTGCACATTTGGATCGGCAGCACCTGGTCCTGGACACCGTGCGAGATGAAGATGCGCGGTTGTCCCTGCGCCCGTGTCGGCGCCATGAAGCCGGGCGAAAAAGCAATGATGTGGCTGAAAAGGCCGCCATTGGCGATGCCGAGGGAGAGCGCATAGGAAGCGCCGTCGGAAAAGCCTCCGACCGCCAGCCGCTCCGGGTCGACAGCATAATTGGCGAAGACCTGCTTCAGCGCTGCATCGATCGACACGACGTCGGCGCCGTAGCGGCGGCTCGAGATGACGTCCCAGCTCGCCGCGCGGGAGCTCGGGGCAAGGATGATGAAGCCGAGCTTGTCTGCGGCGGCCGTGACGAGGTCGATGGCATGCCGCCCCGATCCGCCGGCCCCGTGGAGCATCACGATCAGCGGCATCGCGTTTTTCGGCACGTAGCCCTTCGGCACGTAAAGCAAGGCGGCTTTTTCGCCCGCGCCGAGCTGCCGCATTCCCGTCCTGGTCTCGGTACTGACCGGGGTTCCGGGCCGGGCGGCAAGCTCGCCCGCGGAAGCATCAGCCCGCACGTCCGCCTCCGATGCCGGAACGGCCTGCATACAGCCGCCGAGCGACAGCAACACGGCCGGCACCAAGACGCGCATTCAAATCGTCACGCTCTCACGGCCGCCGCGCAGCCGGCCAAAGCGGGGGACCGCGTCACCAAGAGCGCGCCTCCCCGATAAAAATCGTCCACTTCCGTTTCCGCCCCGAGCGAGATGGCGATGGTGCGGGCTCCCGGATCGGCCCAGAGCATGGCTGCGTTGGCGGCGAGCGTCGTATTGACGGCGTCAGCAGCGCTTGTTCCCGGCCGGAACAGCACCAGCGCGGTGTTGGCGCCGGGGGCGGGCAGCGCCGCCGTCCAGGCCGCGGCCAGGACCAGCATGGAAAGCGCCGCTCCGCTCGACGGGCCGAAGCCTCCGCCGGGTCCGCGCCGCCGCTTCAGCACGAGCCATCCTGCCAGCAGGGCCGAGGCTCCGAATGCGACCAGCCACCCCAGATCATATGCCATCGGGTTTGCAACATCGACGCGGATCCGGTGGATCCCGAGGATCCAATGAAAAAACCCGACGTCGAGCACGTTCCAGACGCCAAATCCGAGCAGCGCTCCGCCAGCAACCGCTCCGGTTGCGCCGCCCTCCTGCAAGGCGCGGCGCCGATGCCAGAGCATCCACAGCCCCGCCGCGGTCACCAGGTACATGAGGACGTGGAACAAGCCGTCGGCAAGGATCTGAGTGCCAAGGTCCTGAAACGCCTCGCCCGGCACCAGGCTGAGGAGGTGATGCCATTGGAGTACTTGATGAAGGAGGATGCCGTCGAAGAAGCCGCCAAGGCCGACGCCAAGCACGCCGGCTGCAACAACGAGGCCACGCCGTCCTGAAGTCGCGGAAGACATTGAGCTTTCTCCTCGGGCGGTGAACCGTCCGGGGAAAACTGTGTTCCTCAGTCCCTGCGCATGGCAACCTCTGCCAGGCTTTCCGCTTCGATCAGCAGCTGATCATCGACGCTTCCCGCTGCCATCCGTTCGCGGCCGACGATCACGAGGACCGGAACGGCCATCGGCGAAACCCGGTCGAGCTTCACGTGCAGCATCGTGCCGGCGGCGCGTTCGAGCAGACCGGCGAGGCGGCCAACGTCGGTCATACGCTGGCGGGCATCCTCCCAGGCGGCGCGAAGGAGGAGATGATCGGGTTCGTAGCGGCGAAGCACGTCATAGATGAGATCGGTCGAGAAGGTGACCTGCTTGCCCGATTTGCGCTTGCCCGGATGGTGACGCTCGACCAGCCCGCCGATCACCGCCACCTCGCGAAAGGCCCGCTTCAAGAGGTTGGAGCCTTGCACCCATTCGACGAACTCGTGCTCGAGTATATCAGCTGAAAGCAGGGCTGCCGGGTCGTCGATCGGCTCCAGGCCATAGCAAGCGAGGGCATAATCGTTGGAAACGAAGCCGGTCGGCTTCAGTCCCGCCGCCTCCATGCGCCGGGTGATCAGCATGCCGAGGGATTGGTGCGCGTTCCAGCCCTCGAAGCTGTAGATGACCATGTAGTGGACGCTCTCGTGCGGGAATGTCTCGACCAGGAGCTGGTCGGGCTTGGGCAAAGTCGAGCGATAGGCCTGCACCTCCAGCCAGTCCCGCACGTCGTCCGGAAAGCGCGGCCACTGCCCGCGGTCGTAGAGGAATTCGCGCACCCGGCCGGCGAGATTGGTGCTCATCGCCATGCGAATTCCGAGATAGGTCGGGATCCTCGCGGATTTCCGGCTGGCCCGCACGATAAGGTCGGTGCCGTCGATCTTTTCGACCTCCAGGACGAGTCCTGCGAAGAAGAAGGTGTCGCCCGTGCTGAGCGTGGCCCCGAACTGCTCCTCCACCGTTCCAAGGCGGCGGCCGTTACGGAAACGCACGTCCAGCAGCGGCGCATCGACGATGATGCCGGCGTTCATCCGGTGCTGCTGGATGAAGCGCGGGTGTGAGACACGCCAAATCCCGTCCTCGTCGCGGGTCAGACGTTTGAACCGGTCGTAAGCGCGAAGCGCATAGCCGCCGCTTTCGATATAGCTCAGCACCTGGCGGAAAAGCTCTTCCGAGAGGGCGGCATAAGGGGCGGCCGAGCGCACTTCCGCCAGCATATGCTCCTCCCGGAAAGGGCCCGCGCAGGCCACCGCCATGATATGCTGGGCGAGCACGTCGAGCGTGCCCGGGCGGAAGGTTTCGTGGTCGAGTTCGTCCTCGTCGATCGCGTCGAGCGCAGCCCGCGCTTCAAGATATTCGAACCGGTTGCCCGGCACCAGAATGGCTTCGGACGGCTCGTCGAGCCGGTGGTTGGCCCGGCCGATCCGCTGGAGGAGGCGTGACGAGCCTTTCGGTGCCCCCATTTGAATAACCAAATCGACATCGCCCCAGTCCACGCCAAGATCGAGGCTCGCCGTGCACACCAGGCCGCGCAGCCGCCCTTCCGCCATCGCCGCCTCCACCTTCCGCCGCGCTTCGATGGAAAGGGAGCCGTGGTGGATGCCGATCGGGAGGTGCCGTTCATTGACCGTCCAAAGGTCCTGGAAGATGAGTTCGGCGAGACTTCGCGTGTTGCAGAAGATGAGCGTCGTCTTGTGCCGCTCGATTTCCTTCATGACCTGGAGGGCCGCCCATCGCCCCGAATGGCCCGACCATGGAATGCGTTCGTCCTCCGGCAGCATGATGCGGATATCGGCTTCGGCGCCGGGATCTCCGATTACCACGTCCACCGTTTCCACGTCGGCGTGCGGCGCGAGCCAGCCCTGATAGGCCTCAGGATCGGCGACGGTCGCGGATAGCGCGACCCGTCGCATCCCGGGGGCGAGGCTCTGCAGTCGGGCCATGGCCAGCGACAGGAGATCGCCGCGCTTCTCGGTGGCGAAGGCGTGGACCTCGTCGATCACGATCACCCTCAGGTTCGCGAAAAGAAAGAGGCTGTCCTCGTGGCTCAGCAGCAGACTCAAGGATTCGGGCGTCGTCAGCAGCATTTGCGGGGGTCGCGTGCGCTGCCGGGCCTTACGGTCCGACGGCGTGTCACCGGTGCGTGTCTCGACGCGGATATCGAGGCCCATTTCGGCGATGGGCGTCAGCAGGTTGCGCTGCACGTCCACCGCCAGCGCCTTCAGCGGAGAGACGTAGAGGGTGTGCAGGCCTTCTTCGGGCTGCTCGACCAGCTCGACGATGCTCGATAGAAAGCCGGCCAGTGTCTTGCCGGCGCCGGTAGGAGCCACGAGCAAGGCGTTCCTGCCGCTTTGCGCGGCGCTGAGCATCTCGAGCTGATGCCGCCGCGGCGCCCAGCCTTTACTTGCAAACCAACCGGCAACGACTGGCGGGAGGTCTCCGCGGGCGCTCGTCAACATGTCGACCCGGCGTCAGGTGCCGAGGCTGTTGTCATCCTTATGCGCCGCATCTTCCTCCCGATAGAGCTCGCGCGTGGCCGCTTCCGTGCGGTCGATATCCGCCTGCGACGATTTCCGGTTCCTGAGCACCGCCCATACCAGAACCGCGAACAGGAGGAACCCGCCGACGATCGTCTGAAGTCCCCAACCGAGGCCGCCCAAATCCATTTTCGCGCTCCTTCACGTCCGTTTGCTCCCGTTCGGCTTGGCGGCCGCACGGCATCTGCCCATATAGCTCCTGATGGCCCGTCTCGGTTCCTGGATCGAGCCTTTTCCCGAAGGCATCTATGTGAAGCCCGCCGACGCGTGGGTAGACCCCTCGCAGCCGAAGGCGCGGGCGCTGGTGACGCACGGTCACGCCGACCATGCTCGCGGTGGTCATGGGAAGGTGTGGGCGACCCCCGAAACGTTCGCCATCATGGAATGCCGCTACGGACCGCAAAAGGGCATAAAGGTCGATTACGGCGAGGTGATCCGCTTGGGGGAGGTCGAAATGAGCTTCGTGCCTGCCGGCCACGTGCTCGGCTCCTCGCAGATCGTGCTCGAGCATAAGGGCGAGCGAGTGGTCGTGTCGGGCGACTATAAGCGGCGGCCGGATCCTACCTGCGCTCCGTTCGAGCCGGTGCCGTGCGATATCTTCGTCACCGAGGCGACTTTCGGCCTGCCCGTGTTCCGCCATCCGGACACGGCGAGCGAGATCGACCGGCTGCTCCTCCGCCTCCATGAAAATCCTGAACGGTGCGTCCTGGTCGGCGCCTATGCACTCGGCAAGGCGCAGCGGGTGATCACTGAGCTGCGCCGCCGGGGCCACGAGGATCCGATCTACATCCATGGCGCCTTGCAACGGCTTTGCGATCTCTATGAGGAGCATGGCGTCGCACTTGGCGACATTCGTCCGGCTACGGGCGTTTCCAAGGACGAGCTCAAGGGCAAGATCGTTCTTGCCCCGCCCGGCGCGCTGAACGACCGCTGGTCGCGCCGGCTTCCCGACCCCATCACGGCCATGGCCTCGGGGTGGATGCGCGTCCGCCAGCGCGCTCGGCAGCGCAATGTCGAGTTGCCGCTCATCATTTCGGATCATGCCGATTGGGACGAACTCACCGAAACGCTTTTGGAAGTGCGTCCCAAGGAAGTCTGGATCACTCATGGACGGGAGGATGCGCTGATGCATTGGTGCGCCATGCGCCAGATCAAGGCGCGCGAGCTCAATCTCGTCGGCTATGAGGATGAGGACGATTAGACAGTGTCCAGTCAGGCGGAATCACCTGACGGCTTGGGTATCACGGCGATCCGCGAAGGGTGAACTCCATCGCTGGTTCGACCAGACCCGTATAGTCTAAGCGCCGCTCAAGTCTGCAAAGGAGAAGAGGGCAAGAGCGGCGATGGCGAGAACGCCCCATCGGATGCCGCGTTCGAGGCCGAAATTTCCAGTGCGCGAGAGGATTATCGCGCTCGTCGGCATGACGATCAGGAACAGCCCCACGGACAGCAACAACCCCGCGCGCATTCCGCCGACGTGCCAGCCGACGATCGCAAGCGCGGTCCAGGCGACGCAATAAGCCAGAGCATCGACGTTGAGGCGCGGCACCTCAATGCGCCATTTGCGGCCCGCGCGCCAAACCGGATTGAGCGAGCTGCGCGTCGATTTGCGCGACGAGCCGTTCCAGGCCCTCCTCCGTCTTCGCTTCGGCGCGGGCGACGAGGACGTCCTGGGTGTTGGACGCGCGGAGCAGCCACCAGCCGTCTTCGGTGTTCACGCGCGCGCCGTCGGTGCGGATCACGTTGGCGCCGTTCGCCTCCAGCCTTTCCAGCACTTCCTCGACGACCGGGAATTTGCGGCTTTCGTCCACCTGGAAGCGCATTTCGGGTGTGTTGATCATCGCGGGCATGGCCGAGCGCAATTCGGTCAGGGAGCCGCCGAGTTGGCTGACAGCGCGGATCAGGCGAATTCCGGCATAGATCGCATCATCGAAGCCATACCATTGATGAGCGAAGAAGATGTGCCCGCTCATCTCCCCGGCAAGCGGCGCCTTCGTTTCCTTCATCTTCGATTTGATGAGGCTGTGTCCGGTCTTCCACATCACCGGTTTGCCGCCGAGTTCGGCAATGCGATCGAACAGAGCCTGGCTTGCCTTAACGTCCGCGATGATCGTCTCCCCCGGCATTTCGCGCAGCACCGGCTCGGCCAGGATCGACAAGAGCTGATCGCCCCAGATCACCCGGCCTTCCCCGTCGATCGCACCGATGCGATCGGCATCGCCGTCGAAGGCAATGCCGAAATCCAGGCCCTTGTCGGCAACGAGCGCCTTCAGATCGGCAAGGTTCGCTTCCACGGTCGGGTCCGGATGATGGTTCGGAAAATTGCCGTCCACCTCGGTGTGGATGGTATGATGCTCACCGGGCAGCCGCTTCACCAGCCGCTCCAAAATCTCGCCGCCGGCCCCGTTGCCTGCATCCCAGCCGACCCGGAAAGGCTGCCCGTCGAAGTTCTCAAGCAGCCGGTCTATATACATTTCGCTGATGTCTTCGTCGGTGACGGTGCCGCTGCCTTCCTCCCAATCGCCCTCGGCGGCCATCCGGCCGAGCTTCTGGATGTCCTGGCCGAAGAAGGCGCTGTGGAAGAACACCATTTTGAAGCCATTGTAGTTGCCGGGATTGTGGCTGCCGGTGATTTGGATGCCGCCGTCCACCTCGAGCTCCGCCTCGGCAAAATAAAGCATCGGCGTCGGCCCCATGCCGATCCGCACCACATCGATGCCGCTCTCGGTGAGGCCCAGAACCACCTGCTCGGTCAGGGAGGGCGAGCTCAGCCGTCCGTCTCGCCCGACGGCCACGCGTGTGCCGCCGGCACGGCGAACAAGCGTTCCGAAGGTGCGGCCGACGGCGTAAGCGTCGCCGTCTCCCAGCGTTTTCCCGACAATCCCGCGTATGTCATACTCGCGCAAAGAGGTCGGGTTGAAACGATGGTTCATTGACGGCTCCGAACTGGGGGGTTGATGTTCAAGACGCGCGAGGCGTCCTGCGGTTCATCTCGGCGACGAGGATGTCGCGCGCGACGTTGACGCGATTGGCAAGCTCTTCCGAGCCGCCCGCGTCGGGGTGGACTTTTGAAATGAGGCGCCGGTGCGCGTCGCGGATTTCGGCCAGACTGGCTTCGCGGCCGACCCCGAGCAGCTTGCGGGCGTCCTCGACCGGCATGGCGGTCGAAGAAAGCTTGCGGCGCCGGTGCGCGGCCCAGAGCATCGAGCCGGCCATCAACACTGCACCGGGCAGCAGCTTGCCCGTGCTCATCAGCCGCAGGCCGAGCAGGAACAGCGCCAAGGCGACGCCGTCCTCGTAAGTGTATTTCTTCAGCTTCCCAGTCCACCACGCCCAGCCCAGGCCGGCAAGGACAAGACCCAACAGCAACGGCATCTCAGCCCGCCATGGCCGCGCGCGCGGGGCCGGTGTCCCGGCTCTCCCCGGGAAGCCCCAGGCCGGCGATCATCTCGCGCAATTCCTGGCGTGCCGCGATGTGGCTCAGGCCGACATTGCCGAGCTCCTTGAGGTCGAGAAGCGTGAGGCCCTTTGGAAAAAGCTCGCGGTAGATCACGCGTTCACCGAGCCCGGGGATGACGCGAAAGCCAACACGCTTCGAAAGCTCGTCGAGGGCCTCGCCGACCCGGCGCATATTCTTCGCCTCGACATATTGGAGGCGGTTCCTCAGCAGCACCCAATCGACACTGGCGCCGATCGTCTTCGCGCGTTGCGTCCGGCTGTTCCAGACCAGTTCGGCGTAGAAGCTGGGGCGGCGGACTTTGTATGTCTCGGGATCGACCTGACCGATAAGATCGAGATCGACGAAGCTGTCGTTGATCGGCGTCACGAGTGTGTCGGCCCGCAGCATCGCCTGCCGCGCGAAAGGATCGTCACGCCCGGGCGTGTCGATGACAAGGATCTCGGCGCCATCGGACAGTGCCTCGATCTGCCCGTCCAGGTCCGGATTTTTTTCGGGATCGAAAGTCTCATAGGCCGGCATCGGAAGGTCGGTCCCGGTGCGGCGAATAGTGGCGGCGCGATTATCCAGGTACCGGCCGAGCGTACGCTGCCGAGTATCGAGGTCCATCGCCGCCACCTTGCGGCCCGCGGCCGCCAGCGCAACCGCGCTGTGAACCGCGGTAGTGGATTTGCCGGTACCGCCCTTTTCGTTGGCGAAAACGATGAAATGCGGCCTCTCGCCAGCCATTGTAACTCTGTTGCCCCTCTTGATCCGAACTCGTTGCGGCTTCAATGAACGCCTCTGCAAAAGCTCTATCGGAGCCCCCGCCCGCGTGCAAATCATCCGTGAGATCAATGCGCTTAGACGAGCTGTGGCCGAGCTTCGACGCGGCGACGCTGGCATCGCGTTGGTGCCGACGATGGGCGCGCTCCATGCCGGGCACATGGCGTTGATCCGCCACGCGAAGCGCTATGCGGACCAGGTGATCGCGTCCATTTTCGTCAACCCCACGCAATTCGGCCCGAACGAGGATCTCGGCACCTATCCCCGCCGTGAAGCCGAGGATGCGGCAATGCTGGAGGCAGAGGGATGCGCTCTTCTCTGGGCGCCGGAGGCGGCCACCATGTATCCGGACGGGCACGCCACGACGGTCAGCGTGGCCGGCGTCAGCGACAATCTCGACGGGGCCGCTCGTCCCGGCCACTTCGAAGGCGTGGCAACGATCGTCGCCAAGCTCCTCAACCAGGTGCAGCCCGACGTCGCGCTGTTCGGCGAGAAAGATTACCAGCAGCTCGCCGTGATCCGCCGGATGGTCGCCGATCTCGACCTTCCGGTGCGGATCGTCGGAGTGCCCACGCAGCGGGACGCCGACGGCCTCGCGCTTTCCTCGCGCAACGCCTACCTTTCGTCTGACGAGCGGCTTGCCGCCCGCGCCTTGCCCCGGGCGTTGGTCGAAGCAGCGCAGGCGATCCGCAACGGCCTGGGCGTTGCAGATGCCCTTGTACAGGCGACGGACAAGCTCGCCGCGGCCGGCTTTGCGCCGATCGATTATGTCGAGCTCTGCGACGCCACGAGCCTGAAGCCGATCGGCGAACTCATCGGCCCTGCCCGCCTGCTGGCCGCGGCCAGGCTCGGCAACACGCGTCTGATCGACAATCTGGAGGTGCTTCCGCCCGAAGCTTGATTGATCACCGGGCCGTTAACCATTTCTTTGGAGAAGATGCGCGAGACATGGCCTCACCGAACAAAGGGGCAAGTCATGGGTACCAGTTACAAGAGCGCAACCTTCCTGATGGAAAGCCGGTTCGCGGACGCGTCGCGGGGCGATCCCGATGCGCTTTATGAGCTTGGCATGGTCTTTTCGACCGGCACGAACAACGTCGAGGTCGATCTGATCGAAGCCCATAAATGGTTCAATCTCGCGGCGCTGAACGGCAGCGAGCGCGCGCAGGAATGCCGCGCCGAGATTGCCGAGGAGATGAGCGCTCGCGAGATTGCCGAAGCGCAGCGCCAGGCCCGTGCCTGGTTGTCGACGACCAGCCGCCGCGCTGCTTGATTCCCCGCCTCATACCCAGCCACAGGTTAAGCGGTCCCGAGGACACGGTTTTTCGCAGTGAGGCCCCCGCCTTCACCGGCAAAAGGTCACCCCCGTCGGAAGGGGGTCATCTCCTCGAGTAGCCCGATCTCGTCGGTCACGGCCCGGCGCTCATGGTCGAGGAAGTCCGCCACTGCGGCACGGAGCCTTGGATCGGCGAGGTAATGGGCCGAGAAGGTCGGCACCGGGCGATAACCGCGGCTCAGCTTATGCTCCCCCTGCGCGCCCGCCTCCACTCGTTTCAGACCCCGCTCGATCGCCGCATCGATCGCCTGATAATAGCAGATTTCGAAATGAAGGTGGGGCACTTCGGCAGTGGTTCCCCAATAGCGGCCGTAAAGCGTATCTTCGCCGATGAGGTTCAACGCGCCGGCGATCGGCACATTGTCGCGGATCGCGAACACCAGCAAGACGCGGTCCGCCATCCTCTCGCCCAGCAGCGAGAAGAAACGGCGGGTGAGATAGGGGCGCCCCCATTTGCGTGATCCGGTGTCTTGGTAGAATTGCCAAAAGGCATCCCAATGCGCCTCCGTGATTGCGGCGCCGGTGATATGCTCGGCCGTCAGCCCCTCCAGCGCCTCGCGCCGCTCCTTCCGAATGGCCTTGCGCTTGCGCGACGACAGCGAACCCAGGAAATCTTCGAAGCTGCCATAGCCGTCATTGTGCCAGTGAAACTGGCTGTCGACGCGGATCAGCCACCCCGCGCGCTCGAACATCGGCACTTCATCGGCATGGATGAAAGTCGCATGCGCCGAAGACAGGTTGTTCCTCTCGACCAGAGCCTGGGCCGCTGCGATGAGTCCGTGGGCCAGATGCGGATCGCCGGCCAGCAGCCGCCGTCCGGGCACGGGCGTGAAGGGGACGGCGATCTGCAGCTTGGGATAATAACGTCCGCCGGCCCGCTCGTAAGCGCTCGCCCAACCATGATCGAACACATATTCGCCGTGGCTGTGACTTTTGAGATAAGCCGGCATCACCGCTGCCGGCTGCCCGTCTGGGCCGTCGATCGCGATCGGCACCGGCTGCCAGCCGGTCCGGGCGGTTGCGCTTCCCGAAGCTTCCAGCGCCGAAAGGAAGCCATGGGTTAGAAACGGATTGCCGGTGCCGGCGCAGCGATCCCAATCAACCGGATCAAAGCTCGCGACGCCGTCGCCGATCCGTGCGACGATCTCGCTCATGCCGGATCTTCGTAGATGATCTGGTCTGCGTGCAGCACCGCACGCTTCACCTGCTCTTCTCCACGGCAGGTCCAGGTGAAGACGGGAATTCCTCTTGCCTGGACCCGGGCGGCAAAGCGGGAGGGGAGATCGCGCACGTCATAGGCGAGAAAATCGGGCTGGGCGCGCCACAATGCAAGGCGCCGTTCGACAGGTCCTCGCCAGCGCCAGCCCCCCTCGCTCACGATCAGTCCCCGCGTCACCTGCGGGGCCTGCCTTTTGTACCAGCGGCTGACTTGCGGGTTGAACGACATCACGCCGGCCGGCCCGCGATAGCTTGCGAGAGCGCTCAGAACCGCCCGGCAGATCGGCTCGATCCTGCGCCCCGGAGACTTCACCTCGATCAGCAGCGGGACGCGCCCGCCTATCAAATCGAGCACCTCGTCCAGTCCCGGGATGAAGTCGTTGCTGTTCCGCAGTCCGATCTTGCGCAGATCGGCAAGGCTGCGCTTGGCTATGGCGCCCGTTTCGTTCGTCAGCCGCTGGAGATCATAATCGTGGAACACGGCCGCCTGGAGGTCGCCAGTGGCCTGCACGTCCAGCTCGATACCGTGCCCGCGTGCAATCGCCGCTTCAAACGCGCTCCGGCTGTTCTCGATGCGCCCGCCGCCGTGCAGCCCGCGATGGGCGAAAGGGAGGGAAAGCAGCCGTTCGACCCGCCGTCGATCCGGCGTGGGCGCGAACAGATGATCAAGCAGCGCGAATGGCGACAACCGCATCGATCTCGACCGCCGCGCCCCGCGGCAGCACGGGCACGCCGACAGCGCTGCGGGCATGGCGGCCCCGTTCGCCGAGCACCTGCTCCATCAGTTCGGAGGCGCCGTTCGCCACCAGCGGTTGATCGGTGAAGCTGCCGGCGCTGTTGATGAAGACGCCAAGCTTCACGACCCGCTCGACCCGCTCCAGGTTGCCGAGCGCTCTTTGCATCTGCGCCAGCAGCATGAGCCCGCAGGCGCGGGCGGCCCGCTGGCCATAGTCGAGATCCCGGTCCTCGCCGATGCGCCCGGTCATGACCTGCCCATCCTCAAAGGGAAGTTGGCCGGATATGTGGAGGAGTCCGCTTGCCTCCACCGCCGGCACGTAAGCGGCAACGGGAGCGGCGGCTTCGGGAAGAGTGATGCCGAGTTCGGCAAGGCGGTTCGAGATAGTGTCGGTCATGATGCTCGTAAGCACCGGCACGCCGTTACGGTCAAGCCGGCAACCTCCGACGTCCTCATGAAACCGATCGTTAACCATCCCCGCTTATCTGTGCGCTGGCTTATGGGGGATGAAATGACGACTGGCGTGGCAGAGCGGACAAGCCTTTGTGCGGCCGTTTACGAAGCGATCGACAATTCGGTCGCGCTTCGGCGCTGCCTTCCTTCGGCCGATGCCAAGGTCCAGCGCGCGCTCGCCCACTTCCGCGCCGATCAGGGAGATCCCGAAGCGGTGCGGCAGCTGGAAAGCATGTCGGTACATTTGCACCAGCTTGCAGCGGCATCGATGCGGCCTCGGGCTTCGTGCCCCTATTCGACGGTTCGGCAGCTCGCAATTCTCGCCGATCAGTGGATGGCCCGCCTGCCTATGCACTAGGCGGCGCAAGCGCTGGAGCCGAGCTGGCACCCGGCCCAAGCCTCCCCATATGGGGCCCATGATCCCTTTCTCAGTACTCGATCTTGCGCCAATCGTCGAAGGCGGTGATGCCGGGCAGGCTTTCCGCAACGCTCGTTCGCTCGCCGGTCATGCCGAACGGTTCGGCTATCGCCGCTTCTGGATGGCCGAACATCATTCCATGCCCGGCATAGCCAGCGCCGCCACCTCGGTCGCGCTTGCTTATGTGGGAGAGGGCACGTCCACCATCCGGATCGGCGCCGGCGGCATCATGCTTCCCAATCATTCGCCGCTGCAGATTGCCGAACAATTCGGCACCCTGGAGTCGGTATACCGTGGCCGCGTCGATCTTGGCCTCGGCCGGGCGCCCGGAACCGACCAGGCGGCGGCTTATGCGCTTCGCCGGAACCTCGCTTCTGATCCCAATCAATTCCCTCGCGACGTCGTCGAGTTGATGAACTATCTGAAACCCGCAGAGCCCGGGCAGCGCGTTCGGGCAATCCCCGGCGAGGGGCTTCAGATCCCGATCTGGATTCTGGGATCGAGCTTGTTCGGCGCGCAGCTCGCGGCAATGCTTGGGCTTCCCTACGCTTTCGCATCGCACTTCGCGCCGCAGCAGATGATGGAGGCGATCCACGTCTATCGGAGCAGCTTCAGACCGTCGGAGCAGCTTGCCGAGCCCTATGTGATGCTGGGCTTCAACGTGTTCGCCGCCGACACCGATGAGGAAGCCGAGCTGCTTGCGACCTCGGTCCAGCAGGCGTTCGTCGCGCTTCGAACCGGAAATCCGGGCCGGCTCAAGCCGCCAAGCGAAGGCTATCTCCAATCGCTGCCGGTTCAGCAGCGGGCATTGCTTGACCAGCTCCTGTCCTGCTCGGCGATCGGGTCGCCAGCCACGGTGCAGGCCGCCGTCGAGCATTTCACCGAACGGACCGGGGCTGACGAGCTCATGATCGTCTCGCAGATTTTCGATCACCAGGCCCGGCTTCGCTCGTATGAGCTGCTGGCGGGCTGCTTCGCGAGCGTGTCGGCGGCGGCGGCTTAAGCTTCCCGCCGGCGCGTTTCGGTGCCCCCTTACGGCGCCGAAGCCGGACCCCTCGAAAAGCAGGTCTCGATCCAGGCCGTGGCTTCCGCCCAGTCGTCGATCCGCGCATGGGCGTGCGGGGCAGGTGGCATGTGCGCCGCGACGCGAGGCTCGGCAATCATGTGCAGGCGCCAGACGTTGGGAGCGTGCTTCGCCACCGACTCATGGTGGACGGGCAGATCATCGACGAACACCGCGACGCTCGGGCTGAGCTCCTCCAGCAACTCCGTCACCGGCCGGCCCTTGCCGCCGCGATTGCAAAGGACGCGGTGGCGAATGCCGACGGCCTCAAGCTGCTCGACGCGGCTTGCATGATATTCGTCGCCCAAATTGGTGAGGACGACGATGTCCGCCTGTTCGCCGATGGCCGCCAGCGCCTCGGCGGCGCCCGGGACGATATTCTGCCGATGCATCTCGCTGTCGAAGAACCCGTCCAGCAGCGGCCATACCTGCTCGGCGGGTACCGGCTCGTCGCTGTCGATCGATCGGATCGCATTCGCGAAGCCCGTCTCCTGCAGCGCGAACCGGTAGCCATGGGCTTCCTCGAGCCATTCCGCGAAATGGCTCACCATATGGAGCAGCACTTCGTCGCAATCGGTGATGAGCAGCGGACGGCTCATCTTTCAAGCGTCCAACGTGCTTCGACGAGCCGGGCAGGGGTGACTTGCAGGGCCTCGGCCGCTGCGATGAGATCCGGCTCGTGCGCCTCGAGGAAACGGAGGATCTCGGCAAGCAGCGAAGGTTCGGTGAGGCGGGAGCGCAGATCCTCCGGAGTGATGCCTGTGAGCGCGAGCAGCCGCTGCGCCCGCGCCGGATCGGTCAGCGTCCAGCCGAGTGCGGACAATGCGAGTTTTTCCGCCTCGTCGCCATTTGTGCTCTGAATCGTCATCGCCTAGGATGCGCCGCGTGGGACAAAAAATCCTGGTTGTCGAGGACAACGAGCTCAACCTGAAGCTGTTTTGCGACCTCCTGCGCGCGCATGGCTATGAGGCCGAACCCGTGCGGGACGGGCGCGAGGCGGTGGATCGTACGCGCGCATTGATGCCGGATCTCATCATCATGGACATCCAGATGCCGCACATCACCGGGCTCGAGCTTATCGAGCAATTGAAGGCGGATGAGGAGCTGAAGCAAATCCCGATCATGGCGGTGACGGCTTATGCCGCGAAGGGCGACGAGGAGCGGATCCGGGACGCAGGCGCGGAAGGCTATGTGTCCAAGCCGATTTCCTTGATGCGGTTCGTGGAGAGCGTCGCGGGACTTCTCGCCGCCGCCAAGGAACGGGAACTCGCCGAGGCGGAAGCGCCGCGGGACGGGGCGCAACCCTAAGCCGACAAGGCCGGCGGGGCGGCCGCGGCCGTTGCGTCAAATCGGTCGCGAAGATCCGTCGCTGCCTCTTCCCCCAAGGATTTCACCACCTGATGCTGAGCCTTCCGCCAGAGCGGGAGCGCTTCCGAAAGCATGCGCTCGCCCTCCGGAGTGAGCCTCGCCACGCGCACCCGTCGATCCTTTTCGGCCCGACCGATCTCGGCGAGCCCGGCTTTTTCCAGCGGGCGCAAGTTTCTCGACAATGTGGTCGGGTCCATTGCCAGCACGCCGGTGAGACGGGGCATGGTCTGCCCGGCCTCGCCGGCCGCCGCGATCGCGCTCAAGAGGGTGAGCTGGGTCGCCTGGATACCGAGCGGCCGCAGGGCCTCGTCATAAAGCCGCGTCAGCACGCGCGACACCTTGCGCGCGCGGAAACAGAGACACTCGGCGCGAATTGCATTGGCGGCGTCGAACGGGTTCATCAACATACTTGTATATACAACTATCCTGCGTCACAAGATGGGGACCATCGACTCGAAAGCAAGGGAGGTCGCCGTGAAGGACGGGCAATTGGGACCGGCGGCCGGAGTCGTGCCGCACATCAGCGTCGACGGCGCAGCGCAAGCATCGGATTATTACCAGCGCGCTTTTGCGGCCCGCGAGCTGGCGCGGATCCCGGCGCAGGACGGCAAACGGCTGATCCACTGCCATCTCGAGATCAATGGCGGATCGTTGATGCTCAACGACCATCTCCCCGAATATGGGTCGGGGCCTCAGCCGTCGCACAATTACACTATGCATCTTCAGGTGGAGGACGTTGACGCCTGGTGGGCACGGGCTCTGGAGGCCGGCGCGGAGATCAAGATGCCGCTGGAGGTGCAATTCTGGGGCGACCGCTATGGCCAGCTTCGGGATCCGTTCGGCGTCCAATGGTCGCTTGGCCAGACGATGGCGCCGACCGCATGACGCGGCGGGACTTCGTCGTGCGGCCATCGACCTGCTCATGACCCGATCGGCCTGCCACCACTCATAGGGAGATTAAGCGGCGGAGAATTCATGCCGCCCCCAGCGGCAGGCGCCGGAACAAGGAGGAAAGCATGATCAGAATAAGTGCATTCAGCTGGGTGCCGCCGTTCGCGGCGGGGATCGTGCGGGACCTGCGGGTTCGCTGGGCGCTCGAGGAGGCGGGCCTCGCTTACGAGGCGCGGCTGCTGGATCAGGGGGACCAGAATGCACCCGAATATCGAGCGCTGCAGCCGTTCGGACAGGTGCCCATTTATGAGGAAGACGGACTCACCCTCTTCGAATCAGGCGCGATCCTGCTCCACATCGGCGAGCGCTCGGAGGTTCTGCTGCCTCGGCAGACCGCGGAGCGGGCGCGGGCGATCCAGTGGGTTTTCGCGGCGTTGAACAGCATCGAGCCGCACGTCCAGAATCTGGCCCTGATCGACCTCTTCTATGCGAATGAGGAATGGGCGAAGCTTCGGCGGCCGGGCGCTGCGACCTTTGTTGAAAACCGGCTCGATGCGCTCTCGGCGCGCCTCGGGAGCCGCGACTATCTGGACAGCGACCGCTTCACCGCCGGGGACCTCATGATGACGACGGTGCTGCGAAATCTCCGTCACACCGACTTGGTGGAGAAGCGTCCATCGCTCGCCGCCTATCAGGCGCGATGCGAGGCTCGGCCGGCGTTCCAAAAGGCTCTTGCCGATCAGCTGGAGCCGTTTGGAGCGAACGCGCCGACGGCCCAGGCAGCCGAATGACGGCGACCGCCGGAGCAAACCCGAAAAAGGCGCCTGCCGCTCTCGCGGTGGCGCCTTTTATCCTGATCGCGATCAGGTCTCGAACGATGGTCGGCGGCTGAAGCCGCCGCACGTCACTTGATCTTGGCTTCCTTGAACTCGACATGCTTGCGCACGACCGGATCATATTTCCGGAAGGTCATTTTCTCGGTGATGTTCCGGGGGTTCTTCTTGGTCACGTAGAAGAAGCCTGTGTCGGCAGTGCTGACGAGCTTGATCTTGACGGTTGCTGGCTTGGCCATGGCAGCCTCTTCGAATTTCTGGTTTAGCGAAAAATAAAAGCGGCGTCGCCGCCGCTCATATGTGTCGACGCCTCTGACGATTGCCGCCGCTTCTGTCAAGGCAGAAGCGGGTGTTAACCGTGCGGCAACCATCTCGGCGCATGCTCCTCTCATTGGGGCGGCGGGAGCGGGACGTGCGGTCGGAACAGGAAGCGATGATGGTGGTGCGAGCCGAACTTTGCGATCGGCTAAAGACCCTGCAGACCTTTTCTCATAGAAATGGGGCGCGTGATTTCGCCGAATCCGTGGTGGGAATCCGCCGGCTCGCCGCCGCCTACGGGTTGACCCCCGTCGTTCGGCTTGCGGAAGCGCTGGAGCGAGCCGCGCAGGAACGTCCGGGTGAGGACTGCCCGAGAGCTCTTTACCTCGATCGTCTGCAGGACGCGATCGGCTGCCAGCAATTCGACGATGCCACCAGCGAAGCGATCATCGCTTCGGTCTCCGTTCGCCTTGCCTGAGTGGACGCCCTCCTAACCACCTTTCTTGCTGCTTTGCTTGCCGAAGTGGGCGACAAGACGCAGTTGCTCGTGCTTGCGCTTGCCGTGCGTTACCAAAGGCCGGTGCCGGTGCTCCTCGGCGTCGCGGCCGCGGCCGTGGCGAACAACCTGATCGCGGCTATTGGCGGCGTGGTCATTCACGGACTGATCACGCTTCGCGCCATCTCGTTGCTGGTCGCGATCGCTCTGGTCTTCGCAGGCGTTGCCGGCCTCATTCGTCAGAGGGACGAAAGCGAAATGGGCTCCACCTGGAAAACGGGGCCGTTCATCACCACCACTTCATGCTTTTTCCTCTTGGAGTTCGGGGACAAGACGCAGTTCCTCACCGTCGCCCTTTCGGCCCAATATAATGCGTTGATGCTCGCGGCCGCCGGGGCGACGGCGGGAGTTCTCGCCGCCAACGCGCCGATCGTTTTCCTAGCGGGCCGTGCGACCTCCGTGCTTCCGCTGAAGCCGCTTCGCATCGGCATTGCCGTCCTTTTTCTGCTCGCGGGTTTCATCGTCGCGATCGGTGCCCTGCGGCTGGCCTGAGCCGCGCCATGCGGCGAGCCAGTTAGCCGATAGGCTGATGGCTTGAGCTTTCCCGCCGGCTGACGGATGAAGCGCCGACCCGACCAACAAAGTGTTGCCGATCCCATGCGCGATTTTTCACAGCTTCTCGACGGGCTCGTCTACACCCGCTCGCGCAATGCGAAGCTGAAGCTGATCGGCGACTATCTGAAGCGCACGCCCGATCCCGACCGCGGCTACGCGCTCGCGGCGTTGACGGGAGAGCTTAATCTGCCGGCAGTGAAGGCAGCGGCGATCCGGGGAATCGTCGAGGAGCGGATCGATCCGAAGCTCTTCTACATGAGCTGGGATTATGTGGGCGATCTTGCCGAAACGGTGTCGTTGCTCTGGCCCAAGGCGGTGGAGCAGCCGCCCGAGATTGACGACGGCACGCTCGGCATTGCCGCCGTTGTCGAGCGGCTGGCGAGCCTTGGCCGGTCGGAGGCGCCGCGAGCGCTGGCGCAGATGCTCGATCATCTCGATGCCAGCGGCCGTTATGCGCTCCTCAAACTTGCGACCGGCGAGCTTCGGATCGGCGTTTCGGCCCGGCTCGCCAAGCTGGCGCTGGCGGAGGCGTTCGGCCTGGATGTTGATGCCGTCGAGGAGGTGTGGCACGGCATCGGTCCGCCTTATCTTCCGCTCTTTGCCTGGGCGGAGGGGAAGGGGGAGCAGCCGACCTCGCATAACGTCCCGGTCTTCCGACCCTTCATGCTGGCCCATGGGCTCGAAGATGCGCGAGTGTCGCTCAGCGAATATGCGGCGGAGTGGAAATGGGACGGCATCCGGGTCCAGATCGTGGGCGTCGGAGGCGAGACGCGGCTTTACAGCAGGGCCGGCGACGACATCACTCGAAGCTTTCCCGAGGTCGCCGAAGCCTTCCGGGCGGAGGGAGTGCTGGACGGCGAATTGCTCGTGCGGGGCGAGTTCCAGGGGGCGGACGAACATGGCGGAGCGGCCGCCAGCTTCAACGCGCTTCAACAGCGGCTGGGCCGGAAAATCGTGTCGGCGAAGATGCTGAGCGACTACCCGGCCTTCGTCCGGCTCTACGACATCTTACTGGAAGGCGCCCAGGATCTGAGGACGCTCCCTTGGTCGGAGCGCCGGGCGCGGCTCGAAGCCTTCGTGCCGAAACTCGATCCCGAGCGGTTCGACCTTTCCGCCCTTATCGATGCGTCGTCCTTCGAAGCGCTTGAGGAGATCCGTGCCGGGGCTCGCGACGCGGCAATCGAGGGCGTCATGCTGAAGCGTCGCGACAGCCCCTATGTGGCGGGGCGCCGAGTGGGCCTATGGTACAAATGGAAGCGAGACCCGCTCACTGCCGATTGCGTGCTGATGTATGCCGCGCGAGGCAGCGGCAAGCGATCGAGCTTCTATTCGGACTATACGTTCGGCTGCTGGACGGAAGAAGGCGAACTGCTCCCGGTGGGTAAGGCCTATTTCGGCTTCACCGATGAAGAATTGATGTGGCTCGACCGGTTCGTCCGCAACAATACGGTTCAACGATTTGGGCCGGTGCGGGAGGTGGAGAAGACCTTGGTGCTCGAAGTCGCCTTCGATTCCGTCCACGAAAGCAAGCGCCACAAGTCGGGTCTGGCGATGCGTTTTCCCCGCGTTTCCCGCATCCGGCGCGATAAGCCCGCCCATGAGGCCGACAGGATCGAGACGCTGCGGCGGATGGTCAGCTGAGCGGCTTAAGACTTGAAAGCGTGCCGTATCCTTTTGGAACGGTACGTTTTTGGGGAGGTGAC
>JAESFL010000576.1_pt1 | contig 23533 bp, 25 predicted proteins | sample 9269401 | NCBI WGS metagenome assembly JAESFL01 (sample SAMN14506025, study PRJNA617098) | algae metagenome | isolation source: Gloeocapsa sp. UFS-A4-WI-NPMV-4B04 and co-occurring heterotrophs from desert... | place: USA: Utah | collected 2006-10-01 | reverse complement strand
GGCCCGGCGATCTGCCCGGACCCCTCCGACTGAGAGGGGGACGTCGCGGGGCTCGCTCCTCTGCAGAGGGGAGCCGTGCCGGGGAGCACCGTAAGGGGTCACCTCGTGAACCCTCGGGTTTGCTGACGGAAGCCCTGGAGCGCCCCGCCGGATCGCCGCAGAGCCGCGTCGAGCGGGAGGCGGTGTGGGTCTGCTCTCTGGCAGGCTACACCCTCTCACCCCTGCCGGCTCCTGCCCGGGAGCAGGCTCATGCGCCTCCCGCTCTCCCCAGGAGATCCGGAGACCTCAAGGCCCATGCCTCGCACCTACAGGGTGGCGGGGGAACACCTGCTGCGCGAGCCCACACGCTTCTGTCGGGCGCTGTGCCGGCCCCATGAATCCGTTCTAGCTCAGCGCTGCCGCGAGGAGCGGCAGGCTGCGGTCCATGCGGTAATCGACGGAGGAGTGGTTGTCGTGGAACTCCTCGTAGATGTGCGATACGCCGGCGGCTTCGAGCTTCCGGTTCAGAATGCGGGCGCCGTAAACGAGATTGTACTGGTCGAGGTCGCCGCAATCGATGAACAGGCACTTCATGGCGCGCAGCGCGTCGAGATGCCGGGGCTCATCGGCCATGCGGAGCGGATCCCAGCGCAACCAATTCGCCCAGCGTTCCTCGATGATCTCGCAGGTATGGGCGTCGACCGGCAGCCGGACGCCGAATGGAGCTTCGGGATCCGCGTCGAAGCTCGCGGCTTGTGCCAGCATCATGATGGTGTGCCAGTCCGAGTCCTTCACCTTCGGCCCGGTCTCGAAATGCCGCATGAAAGCCTCGACGGAGAGCACGTGTTCGGAGAGCGTTCTCAGCACGTTGCCGAACTCCGCCCGATACATGAGTTCGAAACCCATATCGCCGGAATGGCAAGCGGCCGCGGCCCAGACCGATCCCCCATGCCGCATGGCATGAACGATGGCTCCGAAACCCCCCGAACTCTTCCCGAACACCCCGCGCCGGCCGTGGCCCCCGCAGGCGAAGCGCTCCTCCACGAAGGGGAGCATGTCGCGGATCAGGAAGGTCTCCCAGCCGCCCATCGCGATGCTGTCGACGTATTGGTTGCCGCCGAGCCGCGTGAAGCAATCCGGGAAGGCGACCAAAACGGGCGGCATGGCGCCCATGCCGATCAGGCGGTCGAGGCGCTCGGGAAGGTTCTCGCCATAGTTCTTCCAATTGGTGTGCGCCGGCCCGCCCGCCGTGAAACCGACGAGATCGACGAGAAGCGGCAGCCCGCGCCCGTCATGGCCCGCCGGCACATAGACGTCGATGCGCCGAAGCGTCGGGTCGTCGAGGAGGTTGCCCTTGAGGCTCTCGCCGTCGAGCCAGAGGGTGTGGATCGTGCCGTTTCGATGAGTGCGGTCTTTGCGCATGGGGCATCTCAGAAGGGTTTGGCGAGAAGATTGGCCATGAGGCGGTAGCCGCCGGGAACGAGGTTCGCGAGTTGCGTGTGAAGCGCGAGGGCCACGTGGACGTGCCGCCCGCGCCCGAATCGGCCGGCGAGAAGGGCGCCGCGATGGGGCTGTTCCCCGGGATCCGCAACCGAAACGAGCGGCTCGTAGGCAGGGTCCCAGCGGCTTGCGAAATAGAGCCCGCGCTCCTTCACCCAGCCCTGCCAATCGGCGGGGCCGATGCGGTTCGGACGGGTGAAGATCGGGTGATCGGGCAGCAGCGGCGTTACGGGTGCGGCGGGATCGGTGACGCGCCAGCGGAGCGACGGCATTCCGATCGCGATCGGCATCGGCGGTGCGTCGGCAGGCCAGTTGTCCATGGGCCGGTGATAGAGCGTCACGAGATTGCCGCCGCTCTCGATCCAGGTCCGCAGCCCGCTCAGGGTCGCCCCCGTCACAGACCGCGTCCGCAGAGCGAAGACACCGACCAGGATCGTGTCGAAGCGGGCAAAATCGCCCGCCGCAAGCTCTGCGTCCGAGAGCGGATTGACGGCGAGGCCCAGTTGCGCAAGATCCTCACCGACGCGGTCGGAGCCGCCCGCGATATGGCCGATCCTCACGCCTTCGGGCAGGTCGATCGCGAGCGCGAGGGCGCGCACCGTCGCCCTGCGCGCCACCTCGATCGGACGGATATGGTCGTAGGCCACACGAGTGACGGTGCTGGCTGCCTCGCCGTCGACCAGGATCGGAATGTCGAACAGGCCCGGCTCCAGGCTGTCGCCCGGGATGACGCGAAAGGCTGCGGCACTGCCGGGAGCTTCCGCGGGTTCGGCCTGCCACCCCGCGGGTAATCCGAGCTCGAAACGCGGACGGCTCGTCGCTGCGCCCGTGGTCGCGATGGCAAGAGCGGCGCCCGCTGCGTGAGAGCCGACCCGAAACAGGAGGCGGTTCGGGCGCGGCTCGACGCCGAACACGGGACCGAGCACCGCCGGCTCGCCCGGGACGACCGGCATCGAGAAGTCCACGTCCTCGAAGGAGAGATCGAGCCGCGCCGCAAGCGCTCCGAGTCCGCGCTTCGGGTCATGGGCGAAACGGAACGGATCGGTGGAGGGGGAGCCCTCGGGCGCCGTCACCCGAAACCGGTGCCCGTCCGCATCCTCCCGCGCCACGTGCCAGCCCTCGGGGACCTCGACGGCGGCATCGCGGATCGCAAACCCGATGGGGCTTGGCGCGACCGTGAGCATCGCCTCCACGGTGCCGCCGGGTGTCAGGCGGGACGGCGTCACCGTGAGGTCCGCCACAACCAGTAGGGCCTCCGCGAGGGCGCGCTCGACGAGGCGCGCCGTCCGCGCGGTTCGGTGCGCGTGCACCGGGTCGACCGCTGCACCCGACAGAGCCCGGTGCGCCCGTGCAAGAGCCCGCGCCACGGGCACGTGATCGGGAAAGACCGCGAAAGCTTCGTCGATGGCGGCCTGGGCCTCCCGAAGGGCAGGGGCGTCGGACAAATCGGTGAGTCTCTGGGGAAGCCTGTCGAGGATCGAGGTTTCACGGCCAGTGCCGATTCGCGAGGCTTTGAGGTGCAGCCCCGTCTCGGCCGGTCCCGGCGGGTGCCAGGTGCCCATGGCCTGCGAGAGGTGATGGATCCTGGACCATTCGCCGATCTGGAGCGGCGTGGCGCCGAACATCGGGTCCACGGTTCCGATGTCGATGAGGAGCGTCGCGGGCCGCGGGGGCTCCTCGTCGTCGTAGGATCCGCCGGCTCCACCGAAGGCGGGCAGGTAGTATTTGGCAACGGACCAGGGTTCGAGCCCGAGCGCCCGATGCTCGGGAAAGGCGGCGGGATCGGCCGCCCGGTGAAAGGCCTCCTCGGTCATCCGGGTGATGGCCCGGTGATGACCATGCTGGCCGCCCACATCCAGGAAGGTCGGGCAGACAATATCGGGACGCGAGGTTCTGATGGCGCGCACGAGGCGCTCCAAGACGCGCTCCGCGCCCCAACGGGCAAGCGTATCCTCGCCGGATTTCGAGAAGCCGAAATCGGCAATCGCATCGCTCTCGCCGATGCCGAGCCAGATCAGATCGAGATCGAGGATGCGCGCGGCCGCTTCCATCTCTGCGGTCCGCAGAAGCCCGAGATCCGGGCCCGCCTCATGTCCGATGCTGTTCTGCCCGCCCTGTCCGCGGGTCGCGCAGGCATAGGCCAGGCGCAGGCCGTCGGAGCGCAGGCGGGCGAGAAGGCGCGTGGTCTCGTCGTCCGGATGAGCCCCGGTCTGCAGGAAGGTCACGACCGTTTTGAGGGGCAGGAGCGCACGCCAGAGGCCGATAAGGCCGCTCGTGGCGGCTTGCTCCAGGATGCGGCGTTGGTCGGGCTGCATGATGGGCCCTGGTTAAAGCCTGGGGCTGCGGTTAGCCAGCGTGCGGGTCTTGCCGATGGCCAGGTTTCGCCCGGGTCACAGCGTGCGCGTCACCTTCGCGAGGTGCCGGGGTTCGTCGGGGTTGAGCCCGCGGGCGAGCGCGAGAGGGGCCACGAAGGCATAGAAGGCCTGCACGGCCACGAGCGGATCGAGGGCCGGATGCGCGCTTCGCCGGAACCGGAGCGGAACTTTGGCGAAGCGCAACGCATCGGGGGAAGACGACATGACGACGAGGGGCGCTCCCGCTCCTTGAAGCCGTTCCATCGTGGCGAGAACGGAAGGAAGCGTCTCGTCCTCGACAGCGATGACCAGAATGGGGAGCGACGCGTCGACGACTGCCATCGGGCCGTGCAGGACCTCCGCGGCGCTGAAGGCCTCGGCCTGAATGCCGGCCACCTCCTTCATCTTGAGGGCGATCTCGGAGGCCATGGCGAGCGCCCGACCGCGGGCCACCACGAGCATGCGGTCGGTTGCCTTGAGGGCCTCGACCCCGGTCGACCAATCCTCCTCGAGCGCCTGTTCGAGGGAGGAGGGCAGGGCGGCCAAGGCTTCGCCGAGTTCCCGGTCCTGCGACCAGGCGGCGGTCACGAGAGCCGCGGCGGCCGCCGTGCACAGAAAGCTCTTTGTCGCCGCCACCGCCTTCTCGGGGCCCGCATGGAGCGGGAATGCCACCTCGGCGGCCTCCGCGAGGGCGCTGCCCTCCTGGTTCACGAAGGCGGCGGTCAACGCGCCCTGCCGCCGCGCCTCCTCGACCACCCGCACGATGTCGGGGCTGGCACCGGATTGCGAGAAGGCCGGCACGAAGGCGCCCTTGACGCGCAGCGGCGCCCCATAGGCCGTGACGACGGAGGGGGCTGCCGAGGCCGTCACGAGGCCGAGCATGGTCTCGAAAAGATAGCGGCCATAGAGGCTCGCATGATCGCTCGATCCGCGCCCGACTGTCAGGACGAAGGGCGGGTCGAGGGCGCGCAGGCGCTCCCCCAGCGCCTGGATGCGTTCCCCCTCGGCCTCGATCAGACGGGCCACCCGGTGGGGCGCCTCGCGGGCCTCTGTGGTCATCAGTGGCGGGGTCGTCATGACATTGCCTTCATAATCGGTGGGACAATTCGGGCGATTGGGAACCGTTCCGGCAGTCCGGGCTCTCTCCGTTTGACGTTACGAGCGCTCCTGGCCTTAAATCACGCAATCCGGATTCCACATCAACCGTGGCGGCATCGCGCCGCGACAGCCCCGGGAGGCTTCCAATGGGTTTGAAACAGACGATCCTGCGCACCGGTGCGGCCCTGGCGGTGCTGGCCGGCGTCTCGCTCGGCACGGCAAGCGCAGCCTTCGCCCAGAAGGTCCAGATCGAGTATTGGCAGTACTTCTTCGAGGGGCGCGTCAAGGCGATCGATGCGCTGATCAAGACCTTCGAGGCTCAGAACCCGGACATCAAGGTCGTCCACACCCATTTCCCCTACGAGCAGTACCGCACCAAGGTTGCGGCCGCGGTGCCTGCAGGCGAGGGGCCGGATGTCGTCCAACTCTTCTATGGCTGGCTCGACGAATACCGCAAGGCGGGCCTCCTCCAGCCCCTCTCGAAGGAGAACTTCGACTCCGCCCAGATCGAGCGGGATTTCTTCCCCATGGTCCAGGCCATGAAGGCTGACGGCCAGTATTGGGCGATGCCCACGGCCGTGCGGTCGCTCGCGCTCTTCTGGAACAAGCGCCTCTTCAAGGAAGCCGGCCTCGACCCAGAGAAGCCGCCGCAGACGAACGAGGAGTTTCTGGCGGTCGCACAGAAGCTCACCAAGCGCGACGGCGCCGGCAATCTCCTCGTCGAAGGCGTGACGATCTCGCCGGAGGGGCAAGATCACCATTGGTGGCGCGAGGTTCTGGTGCGCCAGTTCGGCGGAACGCCCTATTCGGAGGACAACAAGAAAGTCGCCTACAACAGCGAGGCAGGCGTCAAGGCGCTCACCTGGTACACGGACCTGATGACGAAGCACAAGATCGGCGAGATCGGCTTCATGGACGAGGGCCAGGCCGCCTTCCGGGCCGCACGCGCCGCCATGACGGTCGACGGCTCCTTCCGGCTTGCCGCCTTCGACAAGCAGCGCGGTTTCGATTACGGAATCGCCGAGCTGCCGGCGCAGAACGGGGTGAAGTCGAATTACGCCTCCTATTGGGTGAACGGCGTGACCTCGAAGGCAAAGGCCGAGAAGCGTGCTGCGGCCGAGAAATTCCTGAAGCACATCACCACGCCCGAGGCGATGCAGATCTGGCTGAAAGAGGTCGGCGAACTCCCGGCCCGAAAGGATGCCGCGATGACCAAGGAGAACGCCGAACACCCGAAATACGGCGCCTTCGTCAAGGGCCTCGAATATGCCCACGCGACGCAGTTCGTGGCCGAGGCCGACCAGCGAAAGATCGCCATGGACATGGTTGATCGCGTCCGGCTCCAGGGCGCCGCACCGGCCGATGCCCTCAAGGAGGCCGCCGAGAAGGAGCAGAAGATTCTCGATACCTACTACGGGGGGAAGTAGCGCTACCTTGACGCGATCGGAGGACCCGCTCCCTTTCTCGCACAAGCAGGGCGGGAGCGGCGTTCCAAATCGGGGGGCTCCCGAAGCGATCCTTTCTGCTGTCAGCAAGGGTGCTCCGTGAGCGCTTTCCAGCGTTCCTTCACGAAGGAGGGAGAGCTTTTCGAGCCTGCCATGAACGAATCGGCCAAGAGGACTTCGTCACCACCGTGAGAGCCTGGTACGACTCCCTCCCCATCAGCCGGAAGCACGAGGTCTGGGCCTATGTGTTCCTCGGCCTGCCGATCGCCTTCTATGCTGTGATCCGGTTCTATCCGACCTTCGATTCGTTCTGGATATCGCTGACCGATTGGAACCTGGTCCGGCAGCCCAACTTCATCGGGCTTGCAAACTACCGGCGGCTGATCGCGGATCCTGTCTTCTGGCAGGTGACCGCGAACACCTTCGAGTATCTCCTCATCGGCATGCCGATCAGTCTCGTACTGTCCTTCGCGATTGCGTATTCGCTCGACCGTATCCGCTTTCTGCACGGCTTCATCCGTGGTCTTTATTTCCTGCCCTTCCTCACCACTGCGGCGGCCATGGCTTGGGTCTGGCGCTGGTTCTACCAGCCGGTGCCAATCGGCGTCTTCAACGCCATGCTCGCCGAGATTGGGATCCCGCAGCAGCCCTTCCTGCGCTCCACCACCCAGGCCCTTCCCGCTGTGCTGGCTCCCGCAATCTGGGCCGGGCTCGGCTTTCAGATCGTCATCTTCCTGGCCGGCTTGCGAGCCATCCCTGGCACCTACTACGAAGCCGCCCGGATCGACGGCGCCAGCGAATGGCGGCAATTGTGGCGGATTACGTTGCCGTTGCTACGTCCCACCATCGTGTTCCTAGTCATCGTGAGCTCCATCGGCTTCCTGCGCATCTTCGACCAGGTCTACAACATGACGACCGACGGGCAGGGTGGGCCTCTGAACGCCACTCGCCCGTTGGTGCTCAACATCTATCACGCCGCCTTCAACAGCTTCGACATGGGCTATGCCGCGGCTCAGACCGTCGTCCTCGCCGTTGTGCTGCTCATCATCACGCTGGTGCAGCTCGCCCTCTTGAGGAAACGCCGATGACGGGCGCGATGGCCGCTCCAAAGGCCGAGACGCTGCCGCTCGGCCTGCGTTTCCCCGCGCGGCCCGGCCGCATCGTGCTCTGGACCGTGCTGTTCCTCGGCGGGATCGTGATGGTCTCGCCGATTGTCTTCATGATCTCGACTTCCCTCAAATACAGTCATGAGGTCTACAATCTCAGCATCGTCCCGCAGGAGCCGACCCTCGAGAACTACCTCTATCTCTTCCGCGAAACTCGCTTCGGCCTGTGGCTTCTCAACTCCTTCGTCATCGCGACGCTCACGACGCTCTCAGTGCTCTTCTTCGACAGCCTCGTGGGCTACACGCTGGCGAAGTTCAGCTTCCGGGGGCGCCCGCTGATCTTCATCGCAATCCTTTCGACCCTCATGATTCCGACCGAGATGCTGGTCATTCCATGGTACGTGATGTCGAAGAATTTCGGCTGGCTCAACAGCTATTGGGGCATCATGTTCCCGGGGCTCATGTCGGGCTTCGGCACCTTCTTGATGCGCCAGTTCTTCGAGTCCGTGCCGGACGATTTCATCCATGCCGCACGCGTGGATGGTCTGAACGAATTCGAGATCTTCTGGAAGGTTGCGCTCCCGCTCGTGACCCCAGCCTTGTCGGCACTCGCGATCTTCACCTTCCTGGGCAACTGGACCGCATTCCTGTGGCCGCTCATCGTCACGAGCCGGCCCGAGATGTACACGCTGCCTGTCGGGCTTGCAGCGTTCTCGGGCGAGTTTCAGACAGAATGGGAGATGATCATGACGGGCGCCACCGTCGCGACCCTGCCGACGCTCCTCGTGTTCATCCTGTTTCAGCGCTACATCATCCGTGGGGTCATGCTGGCGGGCTTGAAAGGTTGAGCATGGTCGAACCCTCCTTTCCCGATCCGGTCTACCGTGACACGGTTCTGGCTCCCCTTTACGAAGCCGTAAAGCGGCACCATTGGCGCCACCTCATGCGCATCAACGAGGCCCATGGCGTTATGCTGGCCGAGTGCGGGCTGCTCACCAAGGCGGAGTCGGCCGAGATCCTTCAGGCCCTGCGCGCCATCGAAGCCGACATCGCCTCCCGCCTCGACCGCATGACCTATACGGGCGAGCACGAGGACTTCTTCTTCGAGGTCGATGCGGAGTTGCGCCGGCGGCTCGGCGTGGAGGTGGGCGGCAAACTCCACACGGCCCGCAGCCGCAACGATATGGACCACACGATCTTCAAGATGTCCTTGAAGGAGCGCCTGATCGAACTGCTCGCGGCCCTATACGACCTCATCGATGGCCTTCTCGACCGGGCACGCGCCCACGCCGGCACGCTGATCATCGCCTATACCCACGGCCAGCCGGCACAGCCAAGCACCTGGGGGCATTACCTTGGAGCCTTCGCCGAGGCCCTGCTGAGGGATGCCGAGCGCCTGCGCCTGGCCTTCGATCAGGCGGATGCCTCGAGCATGGGGGCCGCTGCCATCACGACGACCGGCTTTCCCATCGACCGGCAACGCGTCGCGGATCTTCTCGGCTTCGCGCGGATGCAGGAGAATTCATACGGCTGCATTGCGGGCGCCGACCTCTATGCGGGCGCTTATGCAGCCCTGCAGGTGCTCTTCCTGGATTGCGGGCGCTTCATCCAGGATCTCGCCATGCGCACGAGCTTCGAGGTCGGGCATCTGCGTGTGCCCGATGCCTATGTGCAGGTGAGCTCGATCATGCCGCAGAAACGCAATCCCGTCGCGATCGAGCACCTGCGGCTCCTGTCCTCCCTCGCAATGGGTCAGGCGGGAGCGATGCTGACGGCCCTTCACAACACGCCCTTTGCGGACATGAACGACTCCGAGGGAGAGGTGCAGGGTGCCGGCTACCAGGCCTTCGCGTCGGGTCTCCGGGCGCTTCGCCTGCTCGACGGCCTGGTGCGCGCCGTGACAGTCGATGAGGCGCGGGTGCGGCGGCACATCGACGAGAGCGGCGTCACGATGACGGAACTCGCCGACAGCCTCGTGCGGGCGGAAGGCATCTCGTTCCGCCAGGGTCACGAAATCGCAGCCGCGCTCGCGCGCCATCTGGTGGCCGAGGGCGGGACGGTCTCGCGCCTCGCCTACGCGACTTTCGCGGGCGCCTTCCGCGAGGTCGTCGGCCGGGCACCGGCCACCGATGAGGCGACCCTGCGCCATTACCTTAGCCCCGGGCACTTCGTCGCCGTGCGCAACCGCCCAGGAGGGCCGGCGCCCGAGGTTCTCGCCAGCAGTCTTGAGGGGTATGCCGCAACGCTCGCCCACTACCGCTCCGATCTCGCTGCTCTGCAGGGCCGCAAGGCACGGGCTGCGGAAACCCTGACACAGGCCGTCGAGGCCGCTATCACTCCAGCTCACGCCGCTTGAAGGATCCGTCATGGCCAAAGTGTCGATCCGCAACGTGAGGAAGAGCTTCGGGCGCACGCCCGTGATCCACGGCCTCGACCTTGAGGTCGCCGACCGGGAATTCGTGGTGCTGGTCGGACCCTCCGGCTGCGGCAAGTCCACGATGCTGCGCATGATCGCCGGGCTCGAGGACATCACCGCCGGTGAGATCTGGATCGGTGACCGGCTCGTCAACAACCTGGAGCCCAAAGCGCGCAACATCGCCATGGTTTTTCAGAATTATGCGCTTTACCCCCATATGAGCGTGGAGCAGAACATCGCCTTCGGCCTGCACTCGCAGCGCCTCACCAAGGACGAGCGGAGCCGGCGCATCCACGAGGCCGCGACGATGCTCGGCTTGGACAATCTCCTGCAGCGTCGGCCGGGCGAACTCTCGGGGGGCCAGCGCCAGCGCGTCGCCATGGGCCGCGCCATCGTGCGTAATCCGTCCGTCTTCCTCTTCGACGAGCCGTTGTCGAACCTCGACGCGAAGCTGCGCGACCAGGTGCGGACCGACATCAAGCGCCTGCACCAACGTGTGCAGACCACCTCGATCTATGTCACCCACGATCAGGTCGAGGCGCTGACATTGGCCGATCGCATCGTGATCATGCGCGAGGGACGGATCGAGCAGGTGGGAACACCGAACGAGGTCTATTACCGTCCCGCAAACACCTTCGTGGCGACCTTCATCGGCTCGCCCGCCATGAACCTCCTCGATGCGGATGTGATCGCTGAGAACGGCGCGCCTTCGCTTCGGATCGCGGGCGGCCACCGGCTGCCCCTGCCGCCAGAGCGCGCTGCGCGGCTCCAGGCCGGGCGGCCGATTCAGGTCGGCATCCGGCCCCAGGACCTCTCGGCGACACCCGCGGCGGGTCTGCGCCACGCTGTGTCGCTCGAGGCGCCGGTGAGCGTCGTCGAGCCGATGGGCGGCAACGCCCTTCTCTCCCTCGATCTCGGCGGACAGGAAATCACCGCCACCCACCAAGGGCGCGAACTGCCCCGCCCCGGCGACCGCCTCGCGGTCACCTGCAGCCTCGAGAACCTGCACCTCTTCGACCGCGAGACCGGAGCCTCCCTGGGTTGATGCCTGAGATCGCCGTTATCGGCCGCCTCTATTGCGACCTCATCTTCACGGGGCTGCACGAACTTCCGGTCCTCGGCCGCGAGCGTTTTGCTCCGAGCCTGACAGTGACAGCGGGGGGAGGCGCCTTCATTACGAGTGCCTGGTTGAGGCATCTTGGGGTCGATCCGCTGCTCGCCGCCGATCTCGGCACGGATCCCTTCAGCGCGTTGATCGGCGAGGCCCTCGACGCTCACGGTATCGGTCACGCGGGGCTGCGACGGCTCGAGGGGCCGCTCCCGCGGATCACGGTGGCGATGCCGCTCAGGGGCGATCGAGCCTTTCTCTCCCACGTGGCGCCTGCCGGGACGCGGGACCTCGCGCTCCTGCTGCGGGAGCATACTCCTCGCTGGCTCCATGTGTGCGAGATCGGGACTCTCGTGGAACAGCCGGAACTGATCGCCTTTGCTCGCGGGAGCGGCGCGACGCTCTCGGTCGATCCGAGCTGGGACGACAGGCTCCTCTTCGACGCCGCGGCCAGACGTCTCCTCGCAGAGGTCGACCTCCTGTTTCCGAACGAGGAGGAGGCGCGGGCTCTCACCGACGGGTGTGAGGCCGAGGAGGCCGCGAGCGCGCTTGCGGCGCAGGGATCCGTCGTGGTGCTGAAGCGCGGGGCCGGGGGAGTTCTGGTGGTCGGGCCTGAGAGGCGGTTCGCGGTGCCCTCGCCCGAGGCGGATGTGGTCGATACCACTGGAGCTGGCGACGCCTTCAATGCCGGCTTTCTTGCGGGGCGGCTCCAGGGGCGGACCCTCGAAGAGGCCGCTCGGCTCGGCACGAGGTGCGGGGCGCAATCCATCGCGACGGCCGGCGGTGCGCCGCACCTGTGATCTCGGCCCGCGCAAGGGTTTCCCGGTCGGAACAGGATTCGGCGAGCCGACGTTGTCGACCATCGCGGGCCAGGGCCCGCTGCCAACTGCGAGGACAGCCATGAACTCCGGCCAAAACCAGACCCTGCCGCCGCAATCGCAATCCACGCAGCCCGGGCATGAGACCGAGATGAACCCGCGGCCGAACTACACCCCGCGCTATCCCGGCAGCGGTCGGCTGCAGGGCAAGGTTGCGGTCATAACTGGGGGCGACAGCGGCATCGGCCGGGCCGTCGCGGTGCTCTTCGCCCGAGAGGGCGCCAAGGTCGCAGTCCTCTACCTCAACGAGGGACAGGACGCGAAGGACACCAAGCAATTCGTAGAGACCGAGGGCAGCCAATGCCTGCTCGTCGCCGGAGACGTGGGCGACCCGGGCTTCTGCCGCCAGGCGATCCAGCAAATCATCGGCGAGTTCGGCCGCATCGACCTGCTCGTCAACAACGCCGCCGAGCAGCACCCCAAGAAGGACGTCGGCGACATCTCGCCCGAGCAGCTCGATCGCACCTTCCGGACCAACATCTACGGCTACTTCTACATGGTGCAGGCCGCGATGCCGCATCTCAAGGAGGGCGCGACGATCATCAACACCACGTCGGTCACGGCCTATCGCGGCTCACCCGAGCTTCTCGACTACAGCTCTACTAAGGGTGCGATCGTCACCTTCACGCGGTCGCTGGCGGCCTCGCTCATCGAGAAGGGGATCCGCGTTAACGGCGTGGCGCCGGGCCCGATCTGGACGCCGCTGATCCCGGCCACCTTCTCGCCCGACAAGGTGGCCTCCTTCGGGGCCAACACGGCGATGAAGCGCCCGGGTCAGCCCAACGAGGTAGCCTCCTGCTTCCTATTCTTGGCCTGTGAGGATTCGTCCTACATCAGCGGCGCCGTCCTCCATCCAAACGGAGGCGATCCGACCGAAAGTTGATAGGCCGCCCCTATCACCCGAGGGCGCCGGTGGCGCCCTGCGCTGGTGGTCGCACAAAACAAAAGCGCCCCCTTGCGGAGGCGCCTTTCCCAATCCTGGAGGAGGCGAAGTCGGTTAACGGCGCTGACGCCGAACTCGAACCGGCACCGGGGCGTGAACCGGCGTCGCGAGGGCGAAGAACAGCATGACCGCGCAAAGCGACCCTGAGATGAGGAACAGGGCCTCAGCGATGGGGAGGTGCACGTTGGTGCCGATTGCGGCGAACACAACAGCAAACAGGATGAACAGAACGCTTGCGCGAAGGGCCACGGGACGGGTCATCAACTTGCCTCCAGAAGTACTGGATCAACGTGTCAGCTAAATCCGGGTTCCAGAGGTCTGTCGGTACAAGAATTCGCAGGCGATCAGCATCGTTCTGCTCTTGCTCTCCGACTACCCGAGAGATGCCCGTTCGCCCAGCCATGCCCGATCGAGGCCCGATTGCTACCCTGCGACAACCTGGAACCCCGCCGTCGAGCTTCGCGTTGAACTGGCATCATCGGCACCTGCCGATCCATCTTGAAGCGAGGTTCCATCATGCTCGGTTGGGCAATCACCTTCCTGATCGTCGCGCTCGTCGCGGCAGTGTTCGGCTTCGGCGGCATCGCGGGCACCGCGGTCGAGATCGCCAAGCTCATCTTCTTTGTGGCTATCGTTCTCTTCGCCATCTCGGCTGTGATCGGCCTGCTCCGCGGCCGCAGCCCCCGCAGCCCGCTCTAGGCCAGCAGTAAACGTTGCGAAAACGCCGCCCTCAGGGCGGCGTTTTTCGTTGAGGATCATGCGTGCCGATCAGGTGATGGCCTGGAGGGCAGCTCGGGAAATCCGGTCGGGCCCGAGGTCCTCGACATCGTCAACGGCCAAAAGGCTCGACAATCGCGAGCGGGCGCGGTTCACGCGACTCTTGATAGTGCCGACCGCGCACTCGCATATCTGGGCGGCCTCCTCATAGGAGAAGCCGGATGCTCCGACGAGAAGCAGCGCCTCCCGCTGGTCCGGAGGCAATTTGGCGAGCGCTGTCCGGAAGTCCTCGAAGTCGAGCCGCGATCCCTGCTCTGGATGAACCCGGAGCCGGCCCGCATAGGACCCATCCGGATCCTCCACCTCGCGGCGGCGCTTGCGGTATTCCGAATGGAAGAGGTTGCGCAGGATCGTGAAGAGCCACGCGTTCAGGTTGGTCCCGCGCTCGAAGCGGTCGATGTGCGAGAGTGCCCGGAGGAGGGTGTCCTGAACGAGATCGTCGGCCCGGTCGACTTGTCCGCAGAGCGAGATCGCGAAGGCCCGAAGGGAGGGAACGGCAGCAAGGAGCGCGTCACGAATGGCAGGCTCCGGCGTCATTGAGCCTCCTCCGCGGCAGCGCCCTTCTCAAGGCGGTCGATAAGGTCCTTGAACCGGTCGGGAACCGGCTGGTGCACCAGATCGTCGTACATTGCGCGGAGCTGGTCGCCGATCCGGCCCTGGGTGCTTCGATCGATCGTCGGCTCGTTTGCGAGAGGCTCGTGGAGGGACGCGTCGTGGATCACTGTCGCCAGCCTTTTCCCCTTGTCGTGCTTCATTCCTCTCCCCTCGCCGAACGCGTCCGGCTGTCGGCGGCCCTGAAGTCCGGTACCTGATACCCTTGGGAGCCTTGCGGCTTCATGTGCTTTCATTCACCTCGGCGGTGACGTGCACGCTTGGATCCACAACGCCGAGACCCCTCTTTGGTTCCCTCCGAATGGAACTTTTGCTCTCCTGCCGAGTTGGGTCCTGCGTATCAAACCAATGGTCATAAGGGCCACAAGAAGGGGAAGCGAATGTCGACAGCTCAGCTTGTCGTCCAGCATCTACCATATCTCCGGCGCTACGCTCGCGCCCTGACGGGGAGCCAGATGGCCGGTGACGCCTATGTGGCGGCCACCCTCGAAACGCTCGTCAGCGAGCCCGAGACCATCGGCAGTGCCGGAAACATCAAGGTCGAGCTGTTCCAAGTCTTCACCCGAATCTGGAATTCGCTGTCCGTGAACGGCCGCTCCGAGCAGATCCAGCGGGACTTGCCCGCCGAAGTCCGCATCGGTCAGATCACGCCCCTGCCGCGCCAGGCCTTCCTGCTGTCGTGCCTCGAGGGGTTCTCCGAGGAGGAGGTGTCCTCCATCCTTGCCGTCGATACCGACACGGTGCGGGAACTCGTCGACGAGGCTGGTCGCGAACTCGCCGCCGATATGGCGACCGACATCCTCATCATCGAGGACGAGCCGCTGATCGCGATGGACTTGGAGGCTCTCGTGGAGGGGCTCGGCCACAATGTGACGGGCGTCGCCCGCACCCGCACCGAGGCCGTAAAGCTAGCGGCGACCAAGCGCCCGGGTCTCATCCTCGCCGACATCCAACTCGCCGATGGCTCCTCGGGCCTCGATGCGGTGAACGATCTCCTTAAGGCCTTCGAGGTGCCGGTCATCTTCATCACGGCTTATCCCGAGCGCTTCCTCACCGGCGAACGCCCAGAGCCGGCATTCCTGATCGCTAAGCCTTTCCAGCCCGCCAACGTCTCCGCGGTGATCAGCCAAGCGCTGTTCTTCCAGCAGAGCGCGCGTCGGCGCGAGGTTCGTGCGACGGCCTGAACCATCCACACAGGGGATTCCATCAGACGCCCGGTATTTGCCGGGCGTTTTGCTTTGAAGGTCAGTTGCGGCCAAGAAAAAAGACGGATCAGAAGCCTGATCCGTCTTAAAGGTGCCGGCCAATGCACAAGGGGAATGCGGGGAGGACCAGGTGGCCGGGTGTTCAGAAAACGTGCCCTCTGCCCAAAGGTTCCACGACGCTTGACACGTCCTGTTCCTAGAGTTCTCGAATCAGAGCATGCGTAAAAAAGTCTCTAATACCGCTACGGCAAGTGCGGGAACGCACGAAAAAGCGGGGCGTTGTTCTGTCAAATGAGCCCGTGCCGCAACGGCCGGGGAGGCAACGATGACCGACGCTCCTGCACTCTTCATGGCAATGACTGGCACCGCGTTTCTCGTGGCCGGGTACGCGTCGGCCGGGATCGAGCCCCGCGCTGCGGACTTCGCCCAAAAGGCGCCGATTATCGGAACGGCCGCGGCCAAAGGCGACCGCCTGGATCGGGCTCGCCCCGCGACGGAGCGCATTCCGGTCGCAGTCGTCGAGGTCGTCGGCGTGAGCCAAGTGGCTGTCGTGCTGCGCAGCCGGGCTGGTGAGGTGCTCTACTCGTCCGATCCTGTGTCGAACACCACGGTGGTGACGAAGAATGCCGACCTGCCGGTCGTCACCCTTTCCGAAACAGCCTCTGGTCCTCTGGTGCAGAGCCGCCCGTCGACACCGGTTCCAGTCCGTACACAGGAGGGTAGCCAGGGCGGCAGCGAAGCGCCGGCTGTACCCGCTCCGCGCAAGCCGCGCACCATCGGCTGCGAGAGCGAAGTCAGCCCCCTCGCCCGTGGCAGTGTGGGCCGCGAGCCGAGCCGCTGCGTCGTCGAACTCGATCTCGGACGCGCCGCGTCGTAACTCCTGTCGCGGCGGTCTCTAGGGGCATAGCCCCTTTGACTGACCCGTAAGTGCGTCAGGCCCGACATCTCACCTTCTGAACGACCCGGAACAATGCCCCCAAGGTCGCGTTGGCCCGGAGCGCTCGCGTGCTCGCGAGCCAACCCGCTCGCGGGATATCCACGTCCAGGAGTTTTCTATGCTCAAGAAGCACATGGCGGCTTGCCTCCTTGCGACATCGTTCGTCGCGGCGCCGGCTTTCGCTCAGGCTCCTCCCTCCGGAGGAACCGATCGCCCTACAGCGTCGGGCACGGGATCGACGACGTCGGGCTCCCCCATGATGCAGCCGGCCCCCGGCGCCAATGCAGGCTCGAACGCCACGGGTTCGCCCGGTTCTACGAATCTAGGGTCGACGTCCTCGTCTTCCGGCATGGGCGCAGCAGGCTCGTCGCCGATGGGCTCGGCCTCGTCAGGCGCTGGCGGCATCGGCGGCACGTCGCCGATCGGAACGGCCGGGCCCGGAGGCGCCGCGTCACCGCCACCCGCCGGAGCCCCTGCCTCGACGGCGCAGGGCGCTGCTCCCCCATCGGCCCAGCCCCCAGCTCCGCCCGCCGCCAGTGCAGCTGGTACAGGCACTGCACCGACTCGTCCGCTGCCGAGCGCCGCGCGCTCAAACGATCCGAACGCCCAGGGCCTCGGAGCCACCGGGCCGCAGCCTAATGCGCCCCAGCCCTCTGCTACGGCGCAAACACCCAATCCGGCCAATCGCCAGAGCGCCTTCTTGACCCAGCTGCAGGACCAACAGCTCATGGCCTCGAAGATGATCGGCACCACGGTGGTGAGCGCCAACAACGAGTCCGTTGGCGACATCAACGACGTGGTCGTGGATCGCCAGGGCCGGGCGGTTGCCGTCGTGATCGGCGTTGGCGGCTTTCTGGGCATCGGCGAGAAGGATGTCGCAGTGCCGTTCGAAGCTCTGGAGTTCACGGCCTCGACCCGTCAGGGCGCTCAGGCGACCAACACAGCGGGGGCCGGCGCCCGGCCAGCCGACGTGAACTCGCGCGTCGCGACCACCGGGTCAACGATGAGCAACCAGCAGGACACGGCGACGAATCGGGAAACCGCCACCACAGGCAATACCGGCAATGCCGGATCGGGCGGCGCCGCACAGGCCAACTCCACCAACGACGGCAACCTGCCGGACCGCATCATGCTGCGCATGACGAAGGCGGAGTTGCAGAACGCTCCGGCCTTCCAGACCACCCGGCGCGGCGCCGGTGGCACAAATGGGCAGGCGCCCAGGCAGTAGAGCGCCAGTGCTGGACAGAAGTGGACGGGAGGGCCGGCTGTGCCCTCCCGTTTTTTGTTGGCACCCGACGAAAAGTGCCTGGCCTTGAGCCGGGCACTGCCTGCCCGTGGGGATATGGCGCGCGCTATGCGGCTTCCTTGTTGAGGTGGGATACCGCGAGTTGTGAGAGGAGCTGATCCGTCTTCTTTTCCTCCGCAAGAGTCTGGTCGAGGAGGCGCGCGGCATCCCTCATGCCAAGCTGGTCGGCCCAGGCCTTGAGGGTACCGTAGCGGGCGATCTCGTAGTGCTCGATGGCCTGCGCGGCTGCGATGAGGCCGGCATCCAGAACGTCCGGATCCTCCGCCTCTTCCATGATCTCCTTACCTTCCTCGATCAGGCCCTGAATTGCCTCGCAGGGTTCGCCACGGGCGCGTTTGCCCGCCAGTTCGAAGATCTGCTCCAGACGCTCGACCTGAATGGCAGTCTCCTCCCGATGAGTTTCGAAGGCTTGCCGAAGCTCTTCGGACTCCGCCTTCTTCATCATCTTCGGGAGCGCGCGCAGAATCTGCTTCTCGGCGTGGTAGACGTCCTTCAGGAGGTGGATGAAAAGATCTTCCAGCTTTTTCATGGGTCGGGTCCGTTGTTCGAGGGGCGGGTATGGAGCACGACCCCGAACGGCTGCAGACCCGTCGGGATCATGCGGTGAAACAAGACCGGGGCGCCTGATCCGGCTCACTGGAGGGGAGTGCTCCTGCGGTCCCGCGCGACTCAACGTCACCTTAAAGGCCAGGGTTCCTGTGGAGCCTGCGGATTCGCACAGCGTCGACGGTTGCCACCCATGCATGCCACGTCGGTGGGCTGGAGCCGCTTCCCAATCTTTGGGTGCGCATAAGAAAGAAGCCCCGGTCGCAAGCGGCCGGGGCTCTGTAGGTGCCGGCCCGTGGGGGCAGAAGTGAGCCGGTTACTCTTACAACGTCGACATAAGGGTCCAGTTCCAAGGAGATCGAGGGGGCCTCGTGTTATTTGCAGGATTTTCGCGGCTTCCGGCTAAGCTCGTGTACAGCCTCGGTTTTTGATCGCACGAGAACCCCTGTTTCAGGTCTTGACAACCAGGAACCGCGACTCCGCCGGGACGTTGTCCTGGAGAAAAGCAAGGGTCGCCCGGTGATCTGGCCGGGCGGAAGCGGCGGGCGAAAACCATGACGGCAACCAAGGAATTCGACACCCTTCTCGCGAGCCAGGGACTTCCCATGGAACTCCTCTGGCTCCCCACGAGCTCCCACCAGGGTGAGGAGCCGCGGGTTGCTTCGATGCTGAGCGGCATGATTGCCGCGCGGCAGCCCGACGAGGTCATCTGCCCTCTCATGCTGCAGCGCAATTTGGTCATTCCGGCGCATCAGGGACCGATCACGCAGGGTGCGTGGCGTGTCGATTAGGGTGGACTGAGACCGAAGGGAGCCAGGGACAACAGATGAGGTCAAGCGCTTCGAGGTCATGATGGTTCAGTCTGCAATCCTGTCGCGTACGCCCTCGGTCACGGTGCTCTTCTCACCCGGTGCGGTTCGCATCGTCGACATCTTCCGGGCTCTCGGCGATTTCGAGGATCACTACGACATTGCGGCCCTGGACCGCTTGGAAGACGGCCTCGCGGCAGCAGTCGGCCGGGATGCCGCGAAGGGGATTGTATCCGACGCCCTTCTTCTTGCCTTCGGGCTCAGGCGGGAGCGATCCGTTCCGCTGGAATACAGCCCGACCGGATCGCGGCGAGGGACGCTTGACGAATACCGGCTCGTGGCCCTCTTGAGCGCCACGTATTGGCACGACTTCGTCCTCGCCTCCGAGGCGGCTGCGGCCCTCGCCATCGTGCACCCCCAGCCGCTGATCTCGCTCGCCTTCGACATCTCGCGGCGGCTCGAAACCTCCGGGCTCAAGCTCGACATGCCTGATCCGCGCCTCTTCAAGGACGCCCCGATGCCCGTGACCACCGTGGAAGTCGAGCGCCGGGCCGTGACTGACGTGGCCTTGCGCCAGATCGATCGCTAAAGCGCCGATTTGCGTGAGGTTGGGTCCGGCTCGCGGGAAGACAACGAGGCCCCCGGAACCGCGAGGCGAACACAGGTCAGGAGAGTAAGCTCGAAGCGCGCTACCTTCCGATTGCGTCGATGCCGCCCGATGGGCGGCATTCTGCCGTCCGGCTCCATTTACGCGCATGACGCAAACGAAAAGGGCGGCCTGGAGGCCGCCCTTTCCACGTGGAAGAGTTTGTTCCGTCAGTCCTGCGCGTCGCGGCTCGAACCGGATGCCTGACCGCCCTTACGACCGGCCTCCGAGGCGAGTTCGCGGTCCTGGGAAAAGGAACGCTTCTCGGCCGGTACGCTCTTGCCGCCCTTGCTTGCAATCTCGCGCTGCCGCGCCGCGTCCATGGATGCGAAGCCGCGTTTCGAGGTAGAATTGCCCGTCGCCATCAAAGCCTCCTTGGCGATAAACCTTCATGCCTTGAACAACATCGCTCCATTTTCATGGTTCCCCGTGTTTTCTGGTGATTTTCGAAGAACCTAAGTACAGTCAAAGCTGAGCTCTCAGGTATGCTGCTAACGCGAGAACATGTTGTGGCGAGATCTTGGGAACCTTCGCAGTAAGGCGACGTTCCTCCAGCATCTCGCCCGGGGCAAGAACTGCCTCGAGCCTTCCGTGGAGCACACGATGAAGATCGTTCTCGCCGCCGCCGTTTTCGCGCTGCCGCTTGCCGGCTGCATCGGCACCTTCGACGCCGCTTCGTCGACGAGCGTCACCCGATATTCGTCCGTCCTGGAGACTCCCGCGATCGCTGCGGCGCCCATCGCCGAAGAGGTCGAGGCGACGGGCTCGGTCGGCGCGGCTCCTCGCGCGCCTCGCTGCGAGTACGATTCCTATTACGAGCGCCGGGTCTGCTACCGATAGCGAGGTCTCGCGATGACCAACAAGGACATGGTCCCCCGTCCGGGAAACGGGCCCGAGCCGAAGGACCGCAACCCGCCGCAGGGACCCAAGAAGGTGGACGGCGCTCCGTCTGAAAAGGAGCGGGCCAGCGCTTTGCTCGATCCCCCGGATTCGCCTCAAGTAAAGCCCTCCCAGGACCGTCGCTGAGGTCCCATTCGTTCGAGGCCTGTGCTCGAACCCGCGTAAGCAAGCCGCAGCCCCTGGGCCCGCGGCTTCTTGCGTTCCGCCTTGCCGCCCGAAATGTTTTAAGCTTAAACTAATTTCGCCGGCAGCGATCCCGGCATGGGTCGGAGCGACGTCATGAAGATTGCGGTCATCGGCGGCGGGCCTGCAGGCCTCTATTTCGCGATCCTGATGAAGAAGCAGCGGCTGTCTGCCGCGATCACGGTCTACGAGCGCAACCGCGCCGACGACACCTTCGGGTTCGGCGTCGTGTTCTCCGATGCAACCCTCGACAATTTCGAGCGCTACGACCTCCCGAGCTACCAGCGCATCACCCAGGAATTCGCCTACTGGGACGACATCGCCATTCACTTCAAAGGCGAGGAGCATCGGATCGGGGGCAACGGCTTCTGCGGCTGCTCGCGCCGCTCTCTTCTGCTCATCCTGCAGGAGCGCGCCCGGGATCTGGGGGTCGACCTCGTCTTCCAGGCCGACGTCGATGACGAAAGCCTCTTCGCGGACGCGGACCTCGTCGTCGTCGCGGACGGCATCAACTCCCGCTTCCGGGAGCGTCACGCGGAGCACTTCGCGCCCGAGGTCGACCTGCGGCCGAACAAGTTCACCTGGATGGGCTCCACCCGGCCCCTCGATGCCTTCACGTTCATCTTCCAGGAGACCGAGTGGGGCCCCTTCATCGCCCATGCCTACCAATACGAGGCGGGGCGCTCGACCTGGGTGTTCGAAACGGATCCCGAGACCTTCCGGAGGGCCGGCCTCGGAGACATGAGCGAAGAGGAATCCGCCCGCCTCATGGAGCGGATCTTCGGCTGGTTCCTCCAGGGCCATCCGGTGCTCACGAACCGCTCGCTCTGGCGCAACTTCCCGATGATCCGCAACAAGCGCTGGGTTCTGGGCAACAAGGTGCTCCTCGGCGATGCCAAGGCGACCGCGCATTTCTCCATCGGCTCGGGCACCAAGCTCGCCATGGAGGATGCGATCGCCCTCTTCGAGGCTTTCCGGCAGGACTCTACCGTCGAGGGGGCGCTCGCGCTCTATGAGACCGGCCGGCGGGAGGAGGTCGAGAAGACCCAGCACGCCGCCGACGTGTCGCTCGTCTGGTTCGAGCACGTGGCCCGGTTCTGGGATTTCGACCCGGTGCAGTTCTCCTTCGGGGTCATGACCCGGGCGAAGGCGATCACCTACGACAACCTGCGCCTGCGCGCGCCCGAGTTCGTGCAGCGGGTCGACCGGGTCTTCGCGGAGGGCGTGCGCCGGCACGGCTTCGATGTGGATCTCGACAGGCCCGCAGTCCCCATGTTCCAGCCCTTCCGCCTGCGCGAGATGGTGGTCCCAAACCGGGTCGTGATGTCGCCGATGGACATGTACTCGGCGGTCGATGGAACGCCGGGCGACTGGCATCTCGTCCATTACGGCTCCCGCGCGACGGGCGGGGCCGGACTGATCTTCACCGAGATGACCTGCGTGTCGCCGGAGGCGCGCATCACGCTGGGATGTACCGGGCTCTGGAACGACGAGCAGGAAGCCGCCTGGCGGCGCATCGTCGATTTCGTGCACGCCCATTCGGGCTCCAAGATCTGCCTCCAGCTCGGTCATGCGGGACGCAAGGGGGCCACGAAGCTCATGTGGGAGGGGATCGACCGGCCCCTCGAGGCGGGGGCCTGGGACATCTGCTCGGCCTCTCCGATTCCCTATTTTTCCGACAGCCAGATTCCCCGGGAGGCGACCCGCGCCGACATGGAGACCGTCAAGGCGGATTTCGTGTCCGCCGCCGAGCGCGGCGAGCGGGCCGGCTTCGACATGCTGGAGCTCCACTGCGCCCATGGCTACCTGCTGGCGAGCTTCATCTCGCCGCTGACGAACCGGAGGACCGACGAATACGGCGGCTCCCTCGAGAACCGTCTGCGCTTCCCGCTCGAAGTGTTCGAGGCAATGCGCGCGGTGTGGCCGGCCCATAAGCCCATGTCGGTGCGCATCTCGGCGACGGATTGGGCCGAGGGCGGCGTGACGGGCGAGGAGGCCGTGGAGGTCGCGCGCGCTTTCGCCGAAGCGGGCGTCGATCTCGTCGATGTCTCGACGGGCCAGACCGTGCAGGAGGCGCGCCCGATCTACGGCCGGATGTTCCAGACCCCGTTTTCGGACCAGATCCGCAACGAGGCCCGGGTCGCGACCATGTGCGTGGGCAACATCACGGCCGCCGATCAGGTCAACACGATCCTGGCTGCGGGGCGTGCCGATCTCGTGGCGCTCGGGCGGCCGCATCTCGTCGATCCGTTCTTCACCATGAAGGCGGCGGCCTGGTACGGGGCGCCCGCGATTCACTGCCCGCCGCAATACGCGGCCGGCCGCGATCAGATCTTCCGCAACGCCGTTCGGGATCGGCAGGATTTCGAGGATCTGAAAGTGAAGGCGAAGCCCAAGACGCGGGCGGAGCTCAAGATGGAGCAGGGCGAAAAGTCCCTCGCCGCCGAATAGGAGCGGCTGCGCTGCAACGACCGTCGCGGGCGATCGGATCAGGCGCACTTTCGCCCTCGCCACCCTGTGGGTGCGAGGTGTTGGCCGTGGGTCTCCTGATCTCCTGGGGAGAGCGGGAGGCGCATGAGCCTGCTCCCGGGCAGGAGCCGGCAGGGGGTAGTGGGTGGAAGCCTGCCCGCAAGACAAGCTCACCCGCCTCCCGCTCGACAAAGCTCTGCGATGATCCGGCGGGGCGCTCCAGGGCTTCCATCAGCAAACCCGAGGGTTCACGAGGTTGCCCCTTACGGTGCTCCCCGGCACGGCTCCCCTCTGCAGAGGAGCGAGCCCCGCGACG
>JAESFL010000575.1_pt1 | contig 23622 bp, 22 predicted proteins | sample 9269401 | NCBI WGS metagenome assembly JAESFL01 (sample SAMN14506025, study PRJNA617098) | algae metagenome | isolation source: Gloeocapsa sp. UFS-A4-WI-NPMV-4B04 and co-occurring heterotrophs from desert... | place: USA: Utah | collected 2006-10-01 | reverse complement strand
ACCCATTCAGAACCACGATCACCTGGGGCCAATTCTCCCCATCAGAGCCCCATCGGAAGATCAGGGCGAGCACCGCGGCCAAAGCCTGAGCGAGCGCCATCCCGACCAGCACGTTCGCCATTCCATGTGGGTGGAAGCGCACGATGCCAGCGCCGATAATCCCGACGGCGAGCACGCCACCATACATCAGGTTGGCGGGGTTATCCTCACTCCCGATGATACCCACGGCAAGGTTGATCCAAATGAGGAGAAATGCCGCCACGACCGCCACGCCGACGGCAGCTCGGTACGCGGTATTGCCCGTCATCCTCGTCGCCAGCTCATAGGTGACGCAAGCGCCGACCAGCATGGCGCCAAAGACGATAAAATCGGTCTCATCCCAGTTCACTTCATGAGTGAACTGCATCGCGATCAGGGGCAGCAGCAATAGGACCGCTGCGATCACCCAAGGAGCTATCCTCCATGGGCTCCTACGCCCAGCCCCACCGTTCTGCATGTTTGCTGCCATTGCCTGGCCTTCCTGCATCCGTGAGGAGTCTAACCTAGCGTGGCGGGCTGCGGGGAGCATGAGCAACTTGCCCATATGTCCAAACGTGCCGGATCTGACTCATGGAAGTGGGTACCAAGCGTAAGATTTGGACCACTAGCCAACTCGCACTTCAATGAAGGCGAGCTTGCACGGCCCGATGCTGAGCCCAAACCTCTCGCACCCAGTGCTATCGTCCAAGTACCCGATCTGAAGCGGCCTCGATCGTTACAAGCGCCTCGCGCATCGCCGCAGCAAAAGTAGGGCGGTCATAGAGATCGTTGTGCCCTGCCTCGATCGTGCGTTCGAAGACAAGGTTCGCGATTGCGGCGCGCAGAGGTGTGGTGCGCCGTGCCGGCACGATGGTATCCCGCTCGGCAATGATGAGGGCTGTCGGTACGAGCGACTCACGAACAAAGTCGATGGTGGGCATCCGATGGCGGAGGAGCAGGCCGACAGGAGCCCACCAGTAGATGCTTCGAGCCAAGGCCTCCAGAGAGTCGAAGGGTGTAACCATGATCAGGCCGGCAACGGGTTGATGCCGAGCCAGGTAGGCTGCCACTCCAGAGCCGATGCTGAACCCGACCGCAACAACACGCTCATGTGCATCTGATTGTAGCAGGTGGTCGAAGATCAGAAGAGAATCTGAGAGCAGCGCCTCTGCGCTCGGTCTGCCACTACTCGGGGCATAGCCGCGGTAGTGAAACGTAACCACGTCACGGTCAGGAAAGAGGCCATGCAGGTAGAGGGCCATGGCTTCGGCGTTCCAGGCATTGCCGCCAAAGCCCAAGAGTGTTGGAGCACTCTGTGTCCTCTCCCCTTTGGCTGGGATCCGCACACCCACGAGGGTGTTGGCGTCCGGCGTCCTGACCTCCAAGTGCTGTGCTGATGTAGGGAGTTGAACCTGTCCTAGTCCAGCAAGAGTGGTAGGGAAGATGAGCCAAGTCTGGGCAAGATACATCGCCGTAATGATGGCGGCGTAGAGCGTCGCCAAGATTAGTGCCAGTTTTGCAGCCCACATGGCTTTACTCGGGATAGACGCAGCGTAACCTCATGTAGGCGGTCCAGAATTCGGTGGGCCTCCACTGCACGTCTTGAGCCTCCCTTTGAGCCGATCCGTACCGCCACGACCTACTTAGGGTGCGGCGATCCGATTGAGCTAAATCGGCACCGATGCCGCGGGAAGCACTTGGCGAGATAGCGCAGTTCCTCGGCGGCCACCGTGAGGATGACGCGCCGCCATTGCACGACGGCCTCGGCTTCACGCCCGGATAGTCCCTCCTCGAGCTCGCTCTTGAGACTGAAAACGGAGTAGAGATACGAGCATAGGATATTGTGCTCCAGCTCGGCCGCCTCGGTGAGAAGGTAGATCAGCTGTTCGCGGCTGTACGGACGGGAAACCGGTGCCATGAACCTTCGCTATACGTCTCGTTCACCTCGAGCCGCCTGACGCTAAGCGTCAGGCCCGAACCGATGAGGTGCCCCGCCCTCTAAGAGCCGCCGCTTAGCCGTGGCCGCGGTTCTGCCCGCGATTGTCGACACCCTTGTTGGCCTGACCCTGACCCTGCGTCCTGGGGACACCACCACCCCCGTCGCCCTTGTGCCCGCCCTGGTGACCAGCGTCCTTTTCGCCCTTCGGAACAGCTTCGTTGCTCTGGTCAGGGACATGTCCCTTTTGCTTCTCCGAGCGATTGTTGTGATTTCTGCTCGTCATCGGGGCTTCTCCTGCCAAATGCACTTGAGTGCTGTCACCATGAACGCCTGCGGCGTGCCCCTTGTTCACAGTCAGGCCAATTACAGCGGCTGATCCGAGCCGGGGGCGCGGTGCCCGTCGGCGTTCTGGGCGCTGTCGACTGGCTGTGAGGGTCCCATCCGCTCTGCATAGTCGCGGAAGGCCGCGGAGATGTCTGAGAGGAGAGCTGCATTTTCCTGTGAAGCTAGGTCGGGTCTACGAGCCAACAGAGCGGCAGTAAAAGCTTCTATGTCCGGCATCATCTCAAGCGCCTCCTTTGGCAGAGTATCTGAGGGCTTAAACGCCTCGGCGGGCAACTCCGTTGCTACTCGTCGATCCCTGTTGTCCGTGTGCAGGAGACCTCTCGCCCGATCAAGACGGCCAAGGACCAGACGCCGGAAATGCCGCCCGAGCACCCTCTAAACGTCCTGAACCGATCTCGGTAGGTCGGCGTTGACGAGCCATGCTGACCGTAAACACAGACCTCGGCCGGACGCACGTACAAACGGCCTCAGACGCCGAGGACGCGGACATCGCGATGGCAACGCACCTTGCCAGCCATCGGGATCATCCTGTCGTGCGCGGCCTCGGAACCTTGAGCGAAGTGGGGGATCAGCCGCCGCTGCTTGCACTGTCTGGCGCAGTGCTCGCCTTTGGTGTGCTCACACGCAACCATCGAGCCACGGAGGCTGGCGCACGAATGATTGGCTCGCTTCTGCTCGCGACCTGGATCAAGACGGGTCTGAAGCGGCTTGTCGCGCGAACCAGGCCTAACGTCCTGTTGCAGGAGGGGCGCTACGAGGTGGAGCCACTCGGCCCGGATGAAGGTCCCTGGCACTCCTTCCCTTCTGGCCACACCGCTGGAAGCGTTGCTGTCTCATGTGCTGCGGCTCGCATCTATCCTGAAGCTCGTACAGCAGCCCATACGGCCGCAGCAGTGATCGCACTCGTTCAGATCCCACGTGGGGCACACTATCCAGCAGATGTTGCTGCTGGAGCGCTTGTTGGCCTCGCAGCGGAGGCGGCGGTCAATCGCATTGCTCACCATCTTCTTAGAGAGAAGAGCAGCTTCATGAAGCGTCGGTACGCTTCGGCGCGAAGGTTCAAAGCAGCGCAGCTCTATGACTCTTGATCAGAAGCGGCTCCATCGCTGATTGATACATGCAAGTGCTGCAGAGTTCTTTGGAGGACGCGCAACGCCCCCAAACGTCCACCCTGTTCCTTGCTACTCCCCGATGTCAGTTCTCCATTCGCTCCTGGCGAGCATCACCCTCTATGCAATGAGACTACCTCTTGATGTTCAGAGACAGCCTTGTTGGCGAACTATTCTCTCCCAATCCTGCCATCCAGTGCCCTCCGCGGGAGAACTCTTCACAAGGACTGCGATGGATCGAGGTCGCTCGAGGTGCACCATACTTCATCACTGATGCTGGTGAGCCCTGGACTCCCGTCGGTCAAAATGATGCCATCAGCTGGACTGAGCTGAACGGTCTGTTCCGCAGGCGGGACTTACCGGCTGTCGAGGCCCATCTCACCTATCTGAAGCAGCACGGCGTCACGTGCCTGCGCCTCATGCTCGAGTACGCCCAGGTCCGGCACCGTTACATCGAGCGGCCCGTCGGCACCTTTGTGCCCAGCATGGTGCAGCTCTGGGATGACCTCTTTGCACTCTGTGAACGTGTTGGCTTGCGCATTCTGCTTACGCCATTCGACACGTTCTGGACCTGGTTGCACTGGAAGCATCACCCCTACAACAGCAGGAATGGTGGACCGCTTAAGCATCCCCGCCGGCTCCTGCTCTGCCCGGAGGCCCGCAAGGCCATCAAGGCGCGGCTGACCTTTGCGGTCGAGCGCTGGGGTGGGAGCGGCGCGCTGTTCGCCTGGGATCTCTGGAACGAGATCCACCCCGCTCAAGCGGAGGAGAGTGTCGACTGCTTTGACGAGTTCATCCACGACCTGAGCCATCATGTGCGCACCCTCGAGCAGCACCTCTATGGCCGCTCGCACCCGCAGACGGTGTCCATCTTCGGTCCTGAGCTGTCGTTGCGCCCACATCTGCCGATGCGGGAGCCGATCTTTCGCCATCCAGACTTAAACTTTGCCAGCCTGCACATCTATGAGAGGGGAGCAATCGACGATCCTAAGAATACGGTCGATGCAGCCATCAGCATGGGGCGTATCGTGCAAGAGGCGATTGTGGAGATCCGAGATGATCGGCCTTTTCTCGACAGTGAACACGGTCCGATTCACACCTTCAAGGACCATAAAATCACGCTGCCCGAACCGTTCGACGATGAGTATTTCCGGCACATGCAGTGGGCTCATCTCGCCTCCGGTGGCGCAGGAGGTGGGATGCGGTGGCCGAACCGATACCCACACACGCTAACGAGAGGCATGCGTAAAGCGCAACAAGCGCTGGCGGGTTTCCTACCACTCATCGACTGGCCACGCTTTCGGCGCAGGTGCTTGAACGCCACCATCGAAATCTCCCATCGGCGGGTTGCCTGCTTCGGGTTTGGCGACGACACCCAGGCTGTCGTCTGGCTCCTGCGAAGGGACAGCATCGGTCGGAATGGCATGTTGCGCCCGGACGCGGAGCCAATCAGCCCAGAAGTTCGGGTCCCCGGCCTCGGGCCTGGTCGCTATTGTGTGACGGCATGGAATACGCTCGAAGGTCGATCTTGTGCAGAGTTTGCAGTCGAGAAGGGAGGGGAGCCCTTTCTGCGCCTGCAGACCCCGCCCTTCGCAGCTGATTTAGCTTTAGCTATTCAGAGGCGCTAGCATAGCCGCCCCCTAAAAAGTTCATGAAAGGTAAAGGCGAAGTGCAGATCAGGTAGGCACTGTCGCACTCGATACTTGTTTAAAGTGACAAAACCAATCTGCCATAGAACCTAAAGACTTCTATGACCCTGTGCGCGGCGGAAGACTCCCGCTATCTAGGAACCGGCTGAGGCTATCCTGGTGGAAAGCTTAGAGGTCGTACTGGAAGGGTCGATATGGTGCCCCTCAGGTGATTGGTGATGGTCTCTTGGAGATATGCCGAAAATCACCACAAGCTATCGTCCTGGCATCCGAAGTCTCCGGCAGGTGTCACGTTCATAACAGCCTCTAGGTCGGTCGAAGGTGGGGATGAAGACAGAGCGATTTGAATTGGATCCCGCGGAATTCTTTCGGCAAGGACACCTGAGATCTAATCCCGTTGAAACACCATCTGCTGAACAAATGACGGCATCAAACAGCCCATCGTTGCAGCTAACATCGACCGGGAGATCGACTGGTTTGGCACCCTTAAGGAGGCGCTCGATGTACGAGGCCAGCCGCTGATATCTGACCACAAGACGCGGACCATACGTGTGCGGTTCAACAAAGGGAGAGGCAGTCCTTCTCACCATTGAGGATGTTGTCGATCACGGGCAACACGTCACCTCACCGCAGATGCCAGGAGTCAATCACTGGTGCTGGGCCGCCGACCTCATCAGCCAAGAGATCCGACAGCATCTCCCTGACCCGTGGGTCTACTTCGAGCTCATCGAACACCGCGGATAATTCCTCGAGAAATACCGAGCCATCCTCGCTGCGGGGGTTCTCGGCTTCCTCACGAAGCAGGTTTACGAAGCTGCTCTCGGGACGCTCGACGACTGGCGCGGGTTCCGCCGCGTCGATGCGCCTGCCCGTGTGATCGAAAATGTCCCGCACGTACTCGATCACGTGACGGCGGATGCCGAACGGAAGGACATGCGATAGGTGCGGGTCGACTTCGTCCTCTCGCCCCGGTATGAGGGAGAAAACGCTTGGGACGTGCGCCTCGAGGTCGATCGACATCCGGGTGATGTTGCCCGGGTTGAAGAACCACGTCGTCCCGACCCGTTGTGGCAGGCGCGTGTCGTGCACGTGCCCGTTCACCACCAGGTCGATACCGTCCACCCGCGATAGCGGGATCGCGCCGGGAATGAACTTGCCGGGGAATGACAGGTCGTGGTGCGTGGCGAGGATCCTGATGTCCGCCCGCATCGATGACCACGTCCCGTTCACCGCAGAGGGAATATCCCGTCCCCAGCACACGCCGCCGACGAGGATGTCGCCCTTCGGCCCTTGGACCAGAAGGTCCGGATCCCCATCGCCACCGAGCAGCCGCACCGTCCCTGCGGCCTCCAAGAGGCTTAGGGCATGGCCCTCCGACAACTCGCGATGGATCGAGCGGCGGCCGAGGGTGAGCGTATGGTTACCGATCAGGTACCAAGGCGTGCACCAGCAGGGCCGGAGCACCCGGGTGAGCAGCGTGAGCATCCTAAGGTCATTGTCGTCGCCGGCATCGAGCAGGTCGCCGAGGATGATCGGCACCAGTCGGGAGCCATTGGCCAGGGTGATCGCGGCGGTGAGCTTGCCGATGACGGTGGCAACGAAGTCGTGGTCGCGGCGGCGGCCGGGGCGGCGCGAGCTCAGGTGCGGGTCGCCGATGAGCAGGACGCCCTCTGCGGCGATGACCTCAATGGTCCGCATGGAGACCTCCGGGAGCCAGCGGATCGAATCCACCCCGTCCGCAGGTGGGGCAGACCCCCTCGTTCTCGTCGCGCCACCTGGCCAACCCTTTTCTGATCTCGGCGAGTTGTGCCTCGATACCTTGTGCATCGTGACGGAGTTTCCCGGTTGCGGCACGGGCGGACTCGATCTCCTCGGCGGCCTCCTCGTACCCCTCCGTAGCCAGCAGGGCAGGTGGATCGGCCAATTCCCCCAGGGCTGCCAGCCGGCACGCGAGGCCTGACACGTCCCGGGCCGCCAAGTCCAAGGCCTTTGCGGCCTCCTCGATCCCGGTGGTCTCCTCCGTGTCGGGAAGGGGTGCAAGTGTCTCAAGGGACGAACTCACTGAGACGAGTCCCGCCGTCGCCCTTGCCGCCCCCTCCAGCCTTTCGGCCGCAGCAACGAGGTCGGCGGTCTCCTCGAGCTGTGGGGGCGTCGGGAGGTCGGCGACCGCCCGCGAGACATCCGTAAGCTGGAGCACGTTGGAAGCCACCTGTTCCAGTGCGAGGTACGTCTCCCTCAACCTCTCGGTCTGGAAAAGGTCGGGGGGAGGGGCGAGCGACGCCAAGACCGCACTCGCGCCCCCGAGCGCAGCGGACCGAAGGACCGCCTCGTCCAACCGTTCTGAGAGCTCCCCGAGACCTTCGTCGTCCACCAGGTCTGGCGGGGTGGGAACATCCTCCAGCGCAGCGACCGTTGCCCGGAGTGCAGCCAGCGTCCGGGAGACGTCGGCCAATGCCTGCGCCGTCTCCATCATCCCGGCAGTGGGGGCCAGTTCGGGAGGAGGCGGGATGTCGGCGAGCACTCGGGATTGCTCGGCGAGAGCAACCGAACACTCCATGGCGGCATTCAGCCTGTCAGCGGCCTCGGCCAACCCGTCGTCTGGCAGAATCTCCGGCGGGGCCGCCAGCGTAGCGAGCGCCCGCAAGTGGCCGGACGCTGCCTCGATGTCACGGCGCAGGCCCTCCAGCTCTTCGGCGGCCGCGATGACGGCTGCCGTATCGAGGAGTGCCGGAGGTTCTGCCAGCGGTGCGAGTGCCCCGGCCATGGCCTCCAGTTCTGCGCGTGTTGTGATGGCCGCCTCCAGGACTGCGGCGTCTCTGATGAGATCGGCCATCTCGGCAAGGGAAGCCCCGAGGGAATCAACGCCTGCCCTGACCTTCCCCGTCGCCTCCAGAAGCCGGGGCACGTCAGCGAGATTCCGGAGCCGGGACTCGTACCTCGCGTCCTCTCCCTCACCCCTGCGGATCGTCGCGGAGTCCTCGCGGATGCGTTTTTTCCAGGCTTCCATCAGGCGGTCGAGATGAACGGCCTCGCGCCCAATCGAGAGCACCTCGGCGCGGCGGGTGTCCATGCCGGCCTCATCCTCGAGCAGGAAATTCGGCCTCGTCTGCCGTGATACGTGCAGGTTGAGGTCGCGGACGGACCGCATGCCGAGGGCGGAGGCAATGAAGTCCGGCACGTCGCTGCCCTCGCTTTCCAGGCGCTCCGCGGACGGGTGGGCGAGTTCCCAGCGCAGCTTCTTTCTCATAGCCCGCCGCACAGTGGCGACCCGTCCGTCCGCGAGCGTGAGCTCGACCGATGCCTCCCTCTGGCCGTGGCGGATGTCCGTGTCCTTGAAGTCTCCCTCCATGATGGCGCTCAGCGCACGGATGACGGCGGACTTGCCGATGTCGTTGTCGCCGACGAGGCAGGTCATGCCGGGGCACAGCGGCACGGTCGTATCGGTATGAGACTGGAAGTTCATAAGCCGGATGGACGTGAATAGGTCATGACGTTGCCCGTCCCTTCGCTCCGGGATCGGACCCTCGGGAAGGGCGACCAACCCTGTCTCGGGAGAGCCATCGAGGCGCACCACAAAGGCCCCGTGGAACATCCGCGGGTTATGGTGGCTGATCAGGAGGCACTGGAAACCGAGGTCGCTCGACAAGCGCACGAGGACGTTGCCGTAGGCGGGCACGTTGTCGGGCGAGATCCAGCACTCGCTCTCGTCGAAGGCAGCAAACTGCCGCGCGCCGGACTTGATCAGTGCGCTGACGCGAAGCCCCGTCGCAAGGACGTTCATCAGGCTGCCGCCGGTCGCGCGGCTGACGTCGACATCGCCTCCCTCGCGCTGGGCGACAATGTCGAGGGACGGCTTGCCGTTCCTCCTGTTGGTGCCGAGCTCGAGGCGGATCCGGATCTTTGACGGCAGCACGTCGTTGGCGATCATGGTGAGCAGGCGTTCGTAGCTGCCGACCGCCTTGGCATGCAGGCGGGCCTGGGCAGCCTCGAAGACGCGCTCCACCGTCTCCCTCTGCAAGACCCGCCACTTGGCGGCGCCGACGACCTCGCGGTTCCTCGTGCGCTCGCGTTCCAGCTCGCCGCGCATTCCGTCCAAGGCCGCGAGGCTGCGTTCCGCGTTTAGTGCCCTCGACCGCAGTTCCCCAAGTTCGGTGTCGTGCAAGGCTCAGCTCCCCTCGGCGCCGCGGCCTCACTCAGCGCCGGAAAGGCTTTCCAGGTTGGTCTGGATTTCGGTCAGGTTTGTCCTGTACTCGGAGAGCATCCTCTCGTTGGCCTCGGTGCGGCGCGCGAACTCGGCGCGCAGGTCCTCGGGATTGTCGAAGCCAAACCGTTTCTTCGCGTCCGCGATCAGGGCTTCCTCGGTTTTCCTGGCCTGCTTCAGCTCAGCCTCGACGGTGACCTTCCTGTCGTTCAGGCTCTTAAAGGTTTCGGTCAGCTCCTTGAGTGTCTGCGTCTGGCGTTCCGAAACGGACATAGCGGCATCGGACATGATGGTCTCCCTCTTCCTGATTTCCCTGTTGCTTGCGCGTATTTAACCCGTGGTACCGTCGCTCGCCATCCGACAAATGGGTACTGGTCCCTCCCGCTTCATGCCTTCGCAGGACTGGGGCGGATGTCCTCAAGGACGGATGATCAGGTTGCGCTCGTCCAGCTTCGTGGCGAGCATTCGGTGGGCGCGCTACCCGTCGTAGTACAGATCCTCAATCTGCCTGAGGAACAGCCGATCGTCCGGCGCGAAGCAGTCCAACACGTCGCCCACGCCATCCCTGCCGTCGATGATGCAGTTGATTCGGTACCGCGTGGCGGCGACGCACATGCGCCCGCCCTCCGTCGAGAACCCGTCGAACCTCACCTTTCCCCACAGCGGATGAAGACTCAGAATGAGCTTGCGCTCCAGACCCTGATACCTGTTCGCCGTCTCAACGTGCGCGCCTCTGAACCGATGGCCGAGAGTCGCCCGGATGGTCGAGACTTGGTCTCTGTGGAAGCTGACGATCCCGATGCCCTTCGGCTCGATCGGTCTGCCGGAATCGTTCCCGCCGAACACCTGGAATTGACGCGCGGCCAGACGGTCGACCATGTTGGCGGCGAGGCCGATCACCTCGTGGTCCACGTGCGGGCGGAGCTCGGAGGGTAAGGCGATCATCGAAAGTGATCCTGCCGCGAGTGCCCTGTCAAGGAGCCTATAGATCGACGTGTTCCCGGATTGATCTGAGCTGCTCCACACAAATCGCTAGACCACTCACGGCTTAAGGCATCAAAAATGCCTGACAAAAGGCTGTATTGCTCACTGTATGACAAAGCCCCTCCCGGGCGGAAAAACAATGAGTCTCTTCGGCTATCTTTCAGACACTCCAGTCTTTCCTCTGACTAACTGATACACTTACAAACAGTCCTCTCACTGTCCAACAGACAAACTAACTTACTCTCACCTACACACCTTTCCCTACCAGCGGCGCCAGCACGGCGCCGTATGCCGACCACAACGGCGGGGGTGGATTGCGAAAAAGGGATCCCATGTCCTACCCCTCTGCCCACCTACCGACACCTGAATCCAATGACCCCCGCCCAATGCGGGAAGCTATCGCTGCCCTCACCCAAGCCGGGATTGTTTTCGAGCGTCCATCACGTTATCAACTGAAGATTGGGCCAGCAAACTTCTACCCCGGCACAGGACGCATCTTCGTAGATGGCGCCGAGGCCGCCGAACCCGAGCGTGGACTTCAAGCCTTCCTAAAGCGGGTTCGTCAGGCTGGCGACTGATAGTTTCACACGCACCTCCTCTGCTATGTGTCGGTCGCCAAGGCCGAGCTGATTGTGGCCTGGGCGCGGGCCTGCCCTCCATGGGTAAGCCAACGCCCCCTGCCACCTAACCTAAGTTCATAGAGCTGAGCATCTGCTCCATCTCTGCCGCCCTAGCTTCATCACGCCGATCCTGATGATAGGCTTCTATCTCCCACCCTGAATAGAGCCGATTCCAGCCGCCGACTTCGTAGTAGCACGAGACGAAGCCCGCCTGCCGCTGTGCCTTCATCCAGATATTGTGAGAGCCTGACGCAAGCTGCACGCTGTGCACGGGGTCGGTCTCCCGAAAAGCATACGGGTTGAAGACCTCGCGTTTCAGCTCCCAGGAGCCATCATCCGCTCGCACATACCGATTTGGGCTCAAGCTCTTTGTGATGTACCGAAACCAGTCCCAGCACCGCGCGACACCATCAGCTTCGTTCCGCGACCGATACGTCGTAATGTACACGGCCCGACCATCAAGGCGACTACGCCTGCACAGACGAGCAAGGCAGCCTCGCGCCCACGCCTCAAACAGCTCGGCCTTGGCGACCGGCACATAGCAGAGGAGGTGCGTGTGAAAGCCTTCATCACGCGCGTTCTCGTGGACATAGACGTACATATGAGGCGAAGCGCCCATCCACGTCCGCTGCGTCATCCGCCGCCTGTGCTCCGCATAAGCGCCGACCATCAGCCACTTGGCGGCACGGTGATTGAACTTCGTAAGCTGCCGCGTTGCCTCGCGATGATGGGAGACACCCAGCGACCGCCAGGAGATCGTCACGTGCGTGTTCATCACGACACCGTGGTGGCGCATAGCAAACGAGATCGCGCTGAACAGCTTCGTGACCTCGGGGCCAAGCTGCGAGGGGCGAGCTCGACCCGGAGGACGAGCGAAAGGGTTGTCCCGCCACGAGGACGCCTGCTGCGGCGGGACCGGCCCAGGTGCTGGGAACTTCAGGTCCGGGAGGTGCGGGAAGATCTCTGCACTGTGCAGGTGCAGATGCCAAGCGATCGCGTTCGCGTAGTCGTCGGACGGGATGGGGCGCGTCGGCACGTCGGCCGTATTGGCGCAAGTTTCATCGGCCGCGAACATAGCGGCGCTGGTGGACATATTTTTGGGCATAGCGGATCCGTGGGAGGGAACCTGCACAGCGGCAGGCTCCCGGTTAAGATGTTCAGTATGATGAGGTTGAGGGGATCAGGCTTTGTCAGAGGTGAGCGGGATTCCGAAGCTTTCAAATAAGCTCGGCAACGCCGGTGACGGCGACGTCGGCGACCGCTTCGGGCGGCGGATCTTTGGCGGCTTGGGCCGCGCGGGCAGGGGCAGCAACCCCTGCGCAAACTCCCCGAAGATGCCACCCACTGCCGTCGACCGGATCAAGGCCTGGATCTCCGGGCAGGTCAGGTCGATATGGCTGCGGCGGAGCTCGAAAGCTAACTCCTCCTTGTCCTCGATCTGGGCGAGCTCTGAGACCGAGCGAAAGGGCCTATGTGCCAGGGCTGTTACTTCAGCCTGATGCTGACGCGTCGGGAGCTCACCCTCGAGATTGAGGCCGGCCGTCTGCTCGACGCCCTCAGTTTCAGGAGCATTGTCGCCCCCCCGGCCAAGGTGCAGCGGATTCTTGAATTGACTATCAGGGTACATTCCTAACTTCTCCTTCGATGCGCAGAGAAGCCGGAACTCGATCCAGTTCAGGAAAAGAGCAGTTAGCCCTCTGCCCAATAATATAGTGATTTGAGGGGTCGATCTTACAGCTTGGACGTAAATTTAATCCGGAGTCATGCGTGCAAATCTGTTCTCGCCAGCATCGCTACCGCAATTAAGGCTATTCATGCTCAAAACGTATGTCTCGCCCAGTCCGGAACTTTGACAGTATGAAACTTCGCGCAAGGTTCAGATCTGACGCTTGTCGTCCTGTATCGTGAGGTCAGCCAGCAGCTAGCGGCTCAATCCGTACGGGGCATGCCCAACTTGCCGATCGAATCTGGGTGCATCAGAGCTGCCGGCTTTGGGCATCTTTCGTCGGCGTCCATCCACAGCGTAGCCCAAGAACGAACTTGGCTCCTGCCCTGAACCCGACTGGCCAGCTGCCGCGACCCGGCTCCAGGGCCTGAACAGTTTGCCGGTACCGGAACGTATCGGCGCCATCCTCGTAAGTTACTCAATCTTCTGACTTTTCACTACGATAGCTGATCTAATTTTCCATAATCGCTGGTTCGGCGACCACAATCCGATTGTGGGCGCGGCAATGGGAGCCTCTCCGGAGTGAACAGGCAACACGGCCGTCCAGGCCGTAGCGAGTGGCAACCGGCCCAGCATAACCTACGGACCGCTCCTCTCACTATGTAAGGGACGCCCTCATCATCTATGTGACCTTCGGTGAGGATGATGACGCGTGAGGGGCTGTGATGGTGGAGCTCGCCGGAGCTATCTATGGCGCCAGTCCCGTCCCCACCCTCTGGCTCCAGCCCCTCGCCTGGCGCGAGAGTGTCTTCACCACCGCAACACGACTGATCGAGTGCGGCGCAAGAAACTCCCGTGCTGGATGAAGCCACTGCAGCATCTTCGCATCTGGATCAGCTTCATGCCGCATTGTGACTCACACGGGCTCCCCGACGCGTTCGTCGGCATATTCTGGGGCATCCCGGACGGCCAGACTTATACCCTTGTCCTCGACCGCACACCCCTCAGCGAGGCCGAGCCCTACGGCGAAGCGCTGACCCACCCGCGCGGTCACTACGAGGTATGGGAACAGTGGCGACGCTTGGGTCCAGCCGGCCTGGCCCGGCGCAATCTCCCAACCGCCATCGTGTGGCACGAGTACGAACACTTCCCTCGTGGACGCGTAGTCTACCGCATCCGAGAACAGCACTTCATCGTCTATGCGGATCGCAGTGAAGTATGCCGAGAGCCTGCGGAAGCCCGCTCCTGAGCTCCACGCCCGCTACCGTGAGATCGCGCACAGCTCTGGTCTCTTCATGACCCCTGACGCTCGTAGCCTGAGGACTGCGCCCCTCCAGCAGCTCTTTCGGCTGCACTGCCTGAGTCAGTGCCTGCTCGATCAGGATCTCGGGGATGTGGGTGTGTTCCTGTTCGTGGCACCCCGGCACAACACTCTCGCGCAAGGCGCGGCACTCGCCTTCTCCCGCGAGCTCGCCGAGCCAACAGTGCGGCACGTGTCTTTCCGGCCGCTCACCCTCGAGCGGCTGATCGAGGCCATCGATGCGGCAGGCGAGCGGGAGCTCGCGCGGCAGCTCTACCGCCGCTACTGCGACTGGTGGCTGGTCGACGGCGAGATCGAGCTCGCCCTCAAGGCTGAAGCCCCCGTATCCAAGACCGCGACGAGCACCGCCGAGCCCGCCACAGGCGCCATCGTGCGGCTACCCGTCAGGCGCCGTGCTCAGAAGACCAAAGGCCGAACCCGTCCCTGCTCCTGAGGCCAAAGCAGCCCTGCCACAGGCAGCCTGAGACAAGCGGGGGTCAGCCGCCCCCGCTCTAACTCCCCTCTTACGCCTCCGAACCCAACAGCACCCCGGCTCCGGCTGCCCCGCACGGGGCCCGGTCGCTCGTGCTCGCCCCTTCATCCCTCCCGCCCGGGAGCTCTGTCATGCACACGGCCGTCTACACCCGCATCACAGCCCGTATCATCGCTGATCTCGAGCAAGGGGTGCGCCCCTGGCTGAAGCCCTGGTCTGCCGCCAACACCACAGGCCGCATCTTGCGCCCCCTGCGCTGGAACGGGGTGCCCTACCAGGGCATCAACATCCTCACCCTCTGGTCCGAGGCCGTCACGCGGGGCTACGCCTCCTCGACCTGGCTCACCTACCGCCAGGCCCAGGAGCTCGGCGGCCAGGTGCGCCGGGGCGAGACGGGCTCGCTCGTCGTCTACGCCGACCGGATCACCCGCACGGAGCAGGACGACACGGGCCAGGAGAGTGAGACCGTGATCCCCCTCCTGAGGGCTTACACCGTGTTCAACATCGAGCAGATCGACGGCTTGCCCGAGCGCTTCTCCACCCCACCCGAGCCCTGCCGCGATCCCATCGAGCGCATCGCGCACGCCGAGCGCTTCGTCGCCGCGACGGGTGCCACGATCCGGCACGGCGGCAGCCTGGCCTGCTATGTCATGGGCCGGGACGAGGTGCGCCTGCCACCCTTCGAGAGCTTCCGGGACGCGGAGAGCTACTACGCCACCCTCGCCCACGAGCTCACCCACTGGACGCGCCACCCTTCACGGCTTGACCGCGACCTTGGACGCAAGCGCTTTGGCGACGCGGGCTATGCCATGGAGGAGCTCGTGGCGGAGCTCGGCTCTGCCTTCGTCTGCGCTGATCTTGATCTCACACCGGAGCCGCGGCCCGACCACGCCAGATACATCGCCTCGTGGCTCAAGGTGTTGCGGGACGACAAGCGCGCGATCTTCATTGCTGCCTCCTATGGAGGAGTACGTCCAGGACCTCACCTTTCGCGTCCACAGCCCGCCAGAGATACATCTATTTGCCCCTGATCCAGACTGTTATCTCGTCGAGGTGCCATCGTCAAAGCGGCTTGGGGCATCTAGCCCGCAGCCAGCGGGCGATCACTGGGCCGAAGGCGTGGACCGAAAGGCCAATGAACGTGACAAGCCCCATCCACCTTGCCGTGACAATGCCGTCCGCCATCGACCGTCCTCACCGCTGGAAGCGGACGACCTCGCTAGGGTTCACCTCGCGATGCGTGTAGCTTACTCGGTGTACGGGGGTGCCGTCGGGGCGCAGCAGCTCGACGGTGTCGCCATCGTTGTTGAGCGGCATCCGGTGCTCCGGGACAATGATTTGTCGCTCGCTGCCCTGTTCCACCCGGCCGCTCAGTTCGAAGACGTTGCCAGCTCGATCCCGGAGCCGCCAGCCATCGAGGTCGACACCACCGGCCCCGCGCACGGCCAGGAAGACCACCTCACGCCCCTCGTCCGGACCATCGGGGTTGGGCAGGAGGCCAACGATGCTGAGGTCAGACGCAGGCGCGCCGCTGTCGGTATCGGAGTCGAGTTGCCCGAAGAGGAAGTCGGCATAAACGGGAAGGTGATCGGATGCGCGGGTCGCACTTGTGCCGATGGCAGCGATCTCCAGATCGAACACCCGAGTGGAGTTCGGTACGTGCCGGTCGCGCATCCGTACAGGGATCAGCAGCTGATCGAACATCTGATCGCCTGTGTGTGTGTCTCGACCGCGTTCGCGGTTGTTGAACTCGCGAGCCCCCGGCTCGAGGGTGCGGATCCGGCCGCCGGCCGTATCTGCACCGGTGCGGCCAAAGGTGACGTGGCCTGCTGCATAGAGCGGCTCAGTCAGGTTGATGAGAAACGACCCGGGCTCATCCTCCTCCATGCCGGGGGTGCTCGGGTCTCCTGTCTCCAGGATGTTGAGCGAGCGATCATCGGGAGTGTCGTTGAAATCGCCGAGCAGGATGAAGTTCTTCTCGTCAAAATTGCGCTCGAGCATCTGGATGATGCGGGCGGCGGCTCCCTCACGTCGGACGTCGGTGGCTGTGCGGCCTCCCAGGCGGGACTTGGCATGCGTGACCAGGACTGTGAGCGTCTGGGTTTCGGAAACGGCGACCTCGACCGACAGCACGTCGCGGCGGTTGGGGAAAAACGTCTCGTCAACCCCGGAGAACAGGAAGTCCGCGTCATCGGCATTCAAGCTGACCGGTCGTACGACGCGTAACGGGCGGCGCACGGCGAGGGCGAGGTCCTGTTCGTCCGCACTCTCATCATCGATCACGAGGAGCCACTCGTCGGGTGGGAACAGTGCCTCCAGAGCCCGCCGGTCCTTGATCTCCTGCAGGCCAATGATGTCGGCCTCCAGGCGCTCGATCACCTGCTTGAGCTTGCTGTGACGATCTCCCTCATTGGGGAGCTTGTCTGCATCGAGGAAGCGGATGTTGTAGGTGGCCACTCGCAATGGCTCCTGCGCCTGCGCGATGCCACCCAGAAGCACTAACAGGAACAGCGGCAAGAGGGCTGATCTCAAGCGATACCGAAGCATTGCGGTCTCCCGGACCGATAGGGGGTGAGGCGAGGAACTGCACGGAACAAAGGACGCTTCGCTTGTTGTGGAAGGATACGACCTGGACCGATGCTAATCCACGTCGTCGAAGGGCTGGTGTGAACGAAATCACACCAGCCGGCCTTGTCAACTCGTCGAATGTTGCCGCGAGAAACTGCGCATGAGCGCCTCTCAGCCACCGAGGGGCGCTGTCATGGAAACCGGAGCGGGGTGGTCAGAGCGCGGATGACAGGCTCATCCGGGCAGCAGCGGTCGCAACCTGCCAAGCTTGTGCCGCCTCGGCCCTGAACTAGTCTTGAATTGTATTGTCACTTGTCCGCACTGAGCTTCAAGAGTACGATCTAGTGCGGTAGCTAGTTTGCAGAGTAGCAAACAATGCCGGAGCGGCAGCGCACGATCACTAGAGTGCTGTCGGTTACCTCCACGTAGGCGAACTCCGGATTCGTGCGTTGCGAGGGTTTCCTCCACTGTGATGACGCATAGTCAGAAAGAGTGTTTGCCATGCCAGACGCTGCCAGCGGTCACGTCATTCTCGGCATTCACGGCCTGTCCCGGAAACCGCCAGAGGATTCGCATCGGAAGGCATGGAACAGGGCAATATGCGAGGGACTTACGCACAACCACTCAGTGGATGTGAACCCGGAGAAGTTCGGGTTACAACTCGTGTATTGGGCGCACTGGCTCGGCCTCGACCCGATCCCCGATGATCAGGACAAGGAGCCTTACGTTGCATGGGACAAGGAAGGGCCGCTGCCCTCTTATCGCGAACGCTGGTTCGACGAAATCCTCGGGAAAGGCTTGGGCCACATCGGCGGAAGAATCGACGACCTCAAGACGGACAAAGCCATTGAGCTCGTGCGAACGCATACGGGCCTGGACCAGATCTCGGCGGAGTTCCTGAAGATCCGGCTGGTGGACCTGGGCACCTATTACGGCGACGACGAGAAGCGAAAGCTTCTGAGGCACATCCTCGCCACGGCGCTCGAGCAGAACGTTGGCAAGCGCATCATGCTGATCGCTCACTCGATGGGATCGATCGTCGCATACGATGTGCTGCGCAATCTCGGACGGGACATGCCAGGATTGGAGATCAACCACCTGATCACCATAGGCTCTCCTCTGGGGATGCCATACGTGCTCGACAGGATCAGGAGCGAGAATGCCTCCATCCGGACACCATCAGTCGTGAGGCGTTGGACCAATCTCGCTGACCGACGGGATCCTGTCGCTATCGACGCTCATCTAGCGGACGAGTTCGAGTCCAACGACCTCGGGGTCACCGTCGAGGACCGTCTCATCATCAACACCTATCGCTCGCCCGGCGGAAAGCCCAACTACCACAAGATCTACGGGTATCTCCGGGCACCCGAGCTGACGAGCCTCGTGAAGACCTTCATTTGAGTCCAGGCTTGTCCGCAGGAGCCTCATAGGTCGGGAAGCTAGCGGCGATACCGTGGTGGGCGTTCCCTATTCGCCGTCCTTCCGTAGCTCGGCGCGTTCTAGAGGTGAAGTCGGGATGGGTGTGCAGCACGCGCTTGGCCATGGGCAGCGCAGGGACTGGGGAGTCACGTGACAGAGCTTGACTGTTGTACAACGCAGAGCGCCCGCACGGGACGAACGGCAACAAGCCGCCGACCTCATTGCAGAATCGTGGTAACGCAGCCAGCCCACCACCGGGAAACAAGGCCGGAAACTTTACCCTCCAGTGGTCTAAAGAAGGGATGCGATCCATACGGGCACGTCAGAGGCGTCCAGCAACCCAAGCGAAGATCACCGGTGTGATCGCGTTCATAGACGGACCTTGCCATTATGTGTTTCTATACCATTGCCGCTCATCAGCTGGGTTCCAGTACACATAGCAGCGGGACCGGATCATAGACTTGGCCGAATGTTTAAGAGTAGTCTGCAAATGACCCAAGACGAGTGACGAGAAGTGGAGTCCTTCGTAAGTCACCGGTGGAGCGAATGTTGAATGGCGATCGCCGCGAGAAAATGAGTCAAGGAGCGCACCGGCAACATACCTCATTGCGTGGCGAGCGCCGACACTTGACCGTCTTGTTCAGCGACTTGGTCGGATTCACAAGACTTTCTGAGACTCTCGATCCGGAGGACCTGAACGATATCATCGATGCCTTCGAACAGAAATGTCGAAATTCAATCCTGCAGTTTGGCGGTTACATCGATGGCTTTCACGGCGACTGCGTTCTTGCATTCTTCGGCTACCCGATCTCGCAAGGTAGTGAGGCTGTACGCGCTATCCAAGCTGCCTTGTCGATCCTGGATAGTGTCATAAGTCTGAAGCTCCCGAGTTTTTGCCGACTTCAAGTTCACGCAGGCATTGCCACAGGCCCGACAGCGGTCCACCTTGTCCAAGGCGCACCCAAGTTTGCAGGCGAAGTCATCAACGTGGCTGCGCGTTTGCAAACGCTTGCGCGGCCAGGCGAGATCCTCGTCTCAGATCTCACCCAAACGTATGCAGCTGGCGCATTCGAGTTTGAATGTCGCGGAGCCCGCCATCTCAAAGGCCTCTCGCAGCGGATACCTGTCTGGCGCGTGATTCCGCCGTCGAGTGTCTCCGGAGAGTCGACACGTGTGCGGGGCGGAGTCGATACGCCCTTCGTCGGCCGGAAGCACGAGGTGACACTGCTCGCCGAGCGATGGGATCAATGCAAGCGAGGAGACGGACAAGCTTTGGTAGTCCTGGGTGAGCCGGGAATCGGTAAGTCCCGGCTTGTGCGCAAGTTCATGGAAGGGCCCGCGCTTTCCACCCTGACTATTCGACTCGGCTGTGACCCTCAGCAGGTCCATACAGCGCTGTTTCCCTTTATTGAGCATCTTAATGTTATTGCTCGGATCCACTCTAATGAGCCATTGGACGTCAAACTGCGTCGGGTGCGAGAGTTCCGAGGCCTTCCGGATGAGAGCGATAGCACCATATGGCTCACGAGACTGCTGGGTCTCGATCCGCCTCTAACGACGCTTGATCCACGAGAGATTAGGAAAAGAAACATCGATTGGCTGATCAGGTACTTCACGGATATTGCTACTGTTCAGCCTTTGGTCCTAGTAATCGAAGATGCCCACTGGATTGATCCGACTTCCGCTGAGCTGACGCTCCATTTGGCCATGCGGCTCAAGGATGCGCGGGCACTGATTGTGCTGACGTCGCGATCCCCGTTGCACAAACTTGCCCAGGTAGCCGAAACCATAAACCTGAACCGGCTGACCAAAGAGGAAACGGTCCAGCTGGTTTCGCATCTAGCCGGAGAGGGGACGCTCGCGCATGACATAGTCGAGCAGATTGTATCGCGTGCTGAAGGTGTTCCATTGTTCGTCGAGGAACTAACACTGGCTATGTGCGCGACTAACCGGGAGTCTATGCGCAAATCGCCGGATGGTGGAGAGGCCACTGCGATTGGGAGCCTCCTTCCGGCCACCATGCAGGAATCCGTTCTTGCACGCCTAGATGAATTACTCTCCGTCAAAAGAGTAGCGCAAATCGCGTCCGTCATTGGCCACGAATTTGACTTAGAGACACTGGAGATTCTTCTATCGCAACATCGCTCAGGAGCCCGCCGCGATCTCAGCACACTGGTGCGATCCGGCTTGATCTTCCCCAGAGATACGCCGGACCGCTATGCGTTCCACCATGCGATCGTGCGCGATGGCACCTACAGCAGTCTTCTGAAGAAAGACAAGCGTGAGTTGCACCGGCGCGTGGCCGAGATCCTGCGTGACAGGGGCCAACTTGGGACGAACTTTGGGCCGGAGATTATTGCGTACCACTACACCGAGGCGGGATTACTTGAGGAAGCCGTTGAGTACCGCATTGTGGCAGCGAGACGCATGCTCCAACGCGCCGCCAATTTGGAGGTGATTGGCCAAGCATCCGCTGGGCTGAAGCTTCTCGCGAGACTGCCGGACAATGGCACCCGGAAGGATCGAGAGCTCACGCTGCACTTGATGCGGGGCGCGGCTTTCTGGGCTGTCGAGGGGTTCTCCTCGGCGCAGGTCGAAGCCGCGTTCACGCGAGCCCGGGAACTAGCTGAAGGTTGTCACGATTTCGGCCGACTGTTCGTCGCTCTGCGTGGATTGTTCGGTTGCTACTACGGGCGAGGCCACCTCCACCTCGCGTTGAAGCAGGCGGGCGAGGTCATAGCGCTGGCTGAGAAGACAGGAAGCCGCGGTGACATGTGCATTGGCCAGCTTCACATGGGTCAGATCGCCTTATGGCGTGGAAAGCTTGTAGAAGCCCGGCAATGTTTGGAGTCAGCTCTAGCGAACTATGACGGGGGCGAGCAGCAGGCCCGCATGCTCTCGTCACAAATCGATCCAGCCGTGAATGCCGGAATCCATCTCGGGTGGACTCTGTGGACCCTCGGTCTGCCTGATAGTGCTTTGGCTGTCGCCGAGGAGGCGCTGTCGTCGGCGAGGCGGATCGGACAGCCCTTCGGGTTGGCAATGGCTCTCTTTTGGATCGCCGTGCTGCGGCTCTGGCGGGGCGAACCGGAGGTGGCCACCACGCACCAAAAGGAACTCCGCGGAATCACAGCTGAGCATAGCATCTCGTTTCTCGCAGCCGGTGCTACCGTCCTCGAAGGCCAAGCCCTGATTGCGTCAGGCGTTCTCGAGAGGGGCGTCGATGTTGTGCTCGCCGGTCTCTCTGAATTCCGCCGGCTGAGAGGCGGACTTGGGTGGCCTTGGGCCATGTCACTAATCGCCGAGGGCTATCGTAAGGCAGAGCGCTACGACGATGCCCTTAGAACTATCGGGGAGGCTCTTGCTGCAACTCGCCGCAATGACGAGAGGCATTGGGAAGCTGAGCTCTATCGAATTAAGGGTGAGATCCTTCTGGCAGGCCCGAGCGGGGATGATCTCGGAGCATCCCGGGCTCTCTCGCGTGCGCTCCGGGTGTCACGTGCCCAATGCTCAAAGGCCCTAGAGCTTCGTGCCGCATTGAGCATGGCTCGATTAAGAATGCGCAGAGGACAAAGCGATGAGGCGCTCCGCATTGTTAGCTCAGTCCGGGACCTAATCAGGGAGGGAGCAGCGACCTCTGATGTCGTCAGCGCGGATCAACTCTTGCTCGAAATTCACTCACGGCGGGAGAGATCGTTATGATTTTCCAACCGTACACGATCAAGAACGTCAGATTTCCCAACCGCGCGCTGCGGTCGTCTGTAGGTGGGAGAATGGCAGCATATGACGGCACAGTGACAGACATATGGAGGAACTTCGAACTGAAATTCGCTGAAGGAGGTGTTGGAGGCATTATCTCGACGACGTTCAGTGTTAACAGTCGCAGGCAATCGCCATTCGAGTACCCCTCTATATCCGAAGGACGATTCGTAGAGCCCCTTAAGAGGCGCATCAAAGAGATCAAGTCGAACGGGTGCCCATATATCATTCAGATCGGTGACCCTGGCTCGGCGACTCAGATGAGTCTGTTCTCAGAGCGCGAGGACGCGGTCTCATCCTCGTCTGGGTTTGAGCCACTCTATGGCTACCGCAACCGTCGCCTCGAGATGACGCCTGCGGAGATCCGCAACGTGATCGCGGACTTTGCCGAAGCTGCGGCCCGAGTGTGTGAGGCTGGGGCAGACGGCGTCGAGATTACCGCGGAAAAGGGCTACCTCATCCATCAATTTCTTAATCCTGGCATGAACCGGAGAAGGGATGAGTGGGGTGGTTCTGTCGACAAACGGTTCCGACTTCTTCAGGAGATTATCTGTGCAGTTCGACAGAAAGTCGGGCCAGATTTCCTCGTAGGCGTGCGTATGGCGGCTGCAGATTTCAACTACTTGCCGATCGCCAGTTTCATGTTCCGATTTCCCTGGGTGCTCCCGTGGCGGCATCACGTCTTCGGCAACGATATCCAGACCACGTTGTCATACGGCAAGAAATTGAAAGAATTGGGGGTTGATCTATTGCATGTGGTAACTGGGAATGGCTTTCCAGGCCCAAAAGGAAATCCCGGTGCTTTTCCGCTCGAAGAAGTGAAGCTTTTTTATAATGCCACCCGGCATTTGAGTTCGAAGGCCTCTCTCCGCGCGACGATCCTGAATCTTGTGCCAAGAGTGATTGCTCGTCCCTTGCTCAACGTTGGTTGGCGGAGGACTGAGGGGGTAAGTCTCGCAGAAGCTGCCAAATTCAAGTGTGAGGTAGGGCTGCCGGTCATCACGAATGGTGGTTATCAGAGTCGGGCTGGAATTGAAGCAGCATTGGAGAAATGCGATTTTGTGTCTATGGCGCGAGCCCTGATCGCAACACCAAATCTAGTTGAGCGGTATCGCGCGGGCGAACCGAGTCCGGGCCAAGGCCAAGCGTGTACGTTCTGTAATCGATGCTGCGCGCGCACAGCGACAAGCCCACTAGGCTGCTATGAGCCCGAGCGATTTATTAGTCCGAGAGAGATGATCGCCCAGATCATGGCGTTCAACACGCCTGATCCTTGAAAGTTGCATGGTTCCGTGAACGTTCAGTTTTTCACATGATCTCGCGCACCACTTAAAGTGGGCGCAGCAGATCCGGAAGTCCTTCGGCTCATCAAGTGTTGTCGTGCAGCTCGGGCATCAGTGAGATCGGGTTTGAGTAGAGGCTGTCACTAGGAGCCCGTCTGGGTAACGAGATCCCGCAAGGGGTAGGATGTAGGTGCCTCAAGAGGAGCGGGGCGCCCCCTCGCTTCACCGTCCTGTCGCCTGAGCGAGCTTGAGCAGGTTGTGGACGGTGC
>JAESFL010000574.1_pt1 | contig 23649 bp, 21 predicted proteins | sample 9269401 | NCBI WGS metagenome assembly JAESFL01 (sample SAMN14506025, study PRJNA617098) | algae metagenome | isolation source: Gloeocapsa sp. UFS-A4-WI-NPMV-4B04 and co-occurring heterotrophs from desert... | place: USA: Utah | collected 2006-10-01 | reverse complement strand
ACGCTGACCCACCAGGCCGTCTGCAGATAGGTGCGCCCGTCGGCCAGCATGCCGCCCCAGCTCGGGATGAGCGGATCGACGCCGAGGCCGAGGAAGGTCAGGCTGCTCTCCAACAGGATGTTGTTGGCCACCTGCAGGGTCATGAGGATGATGATGGGGCCGAGCACGTTGGGCAGGATGTGGGTGAAGATGATGCGCCCGTTGCCGACCCCGATGGCACGGGCGGAAAGGATGAACTCCCGCTCCCGCATGGCGAGCACGGAGCCGCGCACGAGGCGGGCATATTGCACCCACTGGGTGGCGATCATGACGAGGATCACCTTGTCGATGCCCGCACCCAGGATGGCCAGGAACATGATCGCGACGAGGATGAAGGGCAGCGCGAGCTGGATGTCGACGAAGCGCATCAGGAGCATCTCGGCGATGCCGCGATAATACCCCGCCACAAGGCCGACGAGCGTGCCGATGGTGACGGCGCCGAGCACGGAGAGAATGCCGACCATGAGGGAGATTTTGCCGCCCACGGCGACGCGGGCCAGCACGTCGCGGCCGAGGGGATCGGTGCCGAGGATATGTCCCCAGCTCTGGAACGGCGGGATGAGCCTCGCCATGAGGTCCATGCCCTCGCCCCCGTCCGGAAACAGCACGGGAGAGAGCAGCACGACCAGGGAGATGCCGCCTGCGAAGAGGATGCCGAGGACAAGCTCGAGCGACTTGAACCATGAGCGCGGCGAGGAGACAGCCTGAGCCGTTGCCATGGGCTTCACTCCGTCCGGATGCGCGGATCGATCAGCCCGTAGGCGATATCGATCAGAAGGTTGATGAGAATGATGAAGAGCGCCAGCACCGTGATGGCGCCCTGGAGCACCGGATAGTCGCGGTTGGAGATGGCATCGAACGCGAGCGTGCCCATGCCGGGCCAGTTGAACACCCGCTCCACGATCACGATGCCGCCGATGAGGCCGCCGAACTGCAGGCCGATATAGGTGACGAGCGGAATGGCCGAGTTGCGCAGCGCGTGCTTGTAGAGCACGACGCGGTCGCGCAGGCCCTTGGAGCGCGCCACCATGATGTATTGCTGCGACAGGGTCTCCAACATCGATGTGCGCACGAGGCGCACGTTGGTGGCGGTGAGGATGACCGCCATGGTCAGCGCCGGCATGACGAAGCTCTCAGGTCCCTCCATGCCGCTCGGAGGAAGAATTCCGAGCACGATGGAGAACAGGAGCACCAGCATGATGGCGAGCCAGAAATTCGGAAACGACAGGCCGACCAGCGAAAGGATGCGGATCATCTGATCCGGCCAGCGGCCGCGATGCACCGCCGCGTAGATGCCGAGCGGGACGGACAGGAGGATGGATGCAGTCAGCGAGGCGAAGGCCAACAGGAGCGTCGCGGGCAGCGCGCGCGCGATGAGCATGGAGACGGGCGTGCCGCCCATGAAGCTCTTGCCGAAATCGCCCGTCAGGATGCCCTGAAGAAAGCTGAAATATTGAACGAAGAACGGCCGCTCGAGACCCAGTGCCTGCCGGATGTTCTGCAGGTCCTGCTCGGTGACGCTGCCGGCGCCGCCCACCAGCATGATGGCGGGATCGCCGGAGAGCCTGATCGCGAAGGAAACGATCAGGGTCACGGCGAGAACCACGAAAATAGCTTGCAGCAATCGCTTGAGAATAAAGCCCGCCACAGGGTTTCCTTCTTTACTGGAACAGGCCCTGCTTTCGCAGGGCCTGTTCGATGGTCACGAGGGTTCGAGCTTACTCGACGGTCACATCGTTGAAGCGGAAGCGCAGGTCCGCCGGCGGCACAAAGTTCTTCACCCGCTTGCTCACGCCCATCACGGTGTTCTGGTTGTACAGCGGGATCTCGAGCGCCTGATCGGCCACGTAGCGCGCGACCTCCTGCAGGATCTTCTGGCGCTGTTCCGTGTCGTAGATGGTGCGCTGCTTCTCGAGCAGGGCATTGAGCTTCGGATCGTTGTCGTACGGGTTCCACTTCTCGCCCGAGTGGTACATCAGGTAAGCGGTGTTGTCGTAGTCGAAGGTCCATCCGCCCCAGGAATTGTGCCAGGCCTCTCCGGTCTTTCCGTTGGGGATGATGTCGTTGAGCAGAACCGGCGGCTCGTGCGGCTGGAGCGACGGCTTGAGGCCCAGCGCCTGGAAGTAGCCGGCTGCCGCCTGAGCGACCTCGCGGAAGGTCGCGTCATTGCCGCGGAAATCGATGCGGACCGGAGCGCCTGCCGGAACCTTCGCCTCCTGCAGCATCTGCTTCGCCTTTGCGAGATCGAAGGGCAGCGGCTTCAGGGCCGGGTCGTTGCCGAACGACAGCTCCGACTGGAAGCTCGCGATCGGCTTGCCGTGACCGAGCAGCACCGCCTTGATGATCGCGTCCCGGTCCACCGCCATGGTGAGGGCCTTGCGGACGTTGATGTCCTTGGTGATGCCCTCCTTGGTGTTCAGACGCAGGGCAACGACCGTCGGGCCCGTGATGCTGACCAGAGTGGCGTTCGGGCTCTTCTCCACCGTCGGCGCAAGGCCGAAGGGGATGAGGGTCGCGATGTCGATGCGGCCGGCCTGGAGCTCCGCCACCTGAGTGTTCGCTTCAGGAATGAAGCGGGTCACCACTTTGTCGAGCTTCGGCGCGCCGCCCCAATGCTCGGGGAACGCCTCAAGCACCAGGTTCACCTTCGGGGTATATTCCACGAACTTGAATGGGCCGGTGCCGACCGGGTTCATGTTGAAGTGGGCGTCGCCCTTCTCCTGGATATATTTCGGCGGCACGATCATGCCGCCGTAGCCGGCGAGCTTGGTGAGCAGAACCGGGTCGGCCTGCTTCATGACGAAGTCGACGGTATACGGGTCGACGATCTCCACCTTGGAGATGGAGGTATAATTCGATTGCTGCGGACCCTTCTTGCCCTCTTCACCGAGCAGGCGGTCGAAGGTGAACTTCACCGCCTCGGCGTTGAAGGGCTCGCCGTTGTGGAACTTCACGCTCTGGCGCAGCTTGAAGCGGATGCGGCTGTTGTTGTCGAGGAACTCCCAGGACGTCGCCAGGGCCGGCTGGAGCTTCATGTCCGGGCCGCGCGAGGTCAGCCCGTCGTAGATGTTGTTGGCGGCCGACGACCACGGCACGAGGAAGCTGTCGATGGGGTCCCAGCTGCCCGGATCGATGGTCGTTGCAACCGTGATGGTGCCCGCCGCCTGCGCACCGGATGCCATGAGCGGCACCAGAGCCGTCGCGACGGTGAAACCGAGCGCTTTCAGTGTTGTCGAAAACTTCATCTTATGTTGTCTCCCTCTGGATAGTCTTTTTACGCTGCGCCACGAAGCGAATCCGCCTCGATGGCAACCCAATGTCCCGGCCCGACCTCGCGCATGCGATGGATGGCAGGCTCCTGGCCGACCGGGCGCACGGGGCTCGGGATCTCGCCCTCGATCCGCACCTTCGCCCGCTCCCGCTGCGGATCGGCGATGGGCACCGCCGCAAGCAGCTTGCGGGTGTAGGAATGCTGCGGGTTCTCGAAGATCGCCTGCCGGGACCCGAGTTCGACGATCTGGCCGAGATACATCACCGCGACGCGGTGGCTGATCTTCTCCACCACGGCCATGTCGTGAGTGATGAAGAGATAGGACAGCCGCCGTCTCTCCTGCAGCTCCATGAGCAGGTTGACGATCTGCGCCTGGATCGACACGTCGAGGGCGGACACGGACTCGTCCGCGATGACGAGCTTAGGGTCGCTGGCGAGCGCCCGCGCGATGCAGATGCGCTGGCGCTGGCCGCCGGAGAACTCGTGCGGATAGCGCTTGGCATGCTGCGGCTGCAGGCCGACCTGATCCAGCAGTTCGTGCACGCGCCGCTCGCGCGCCTTGGAATCCTTGATCAGGCCATGGACGATGATGGGCTCGGCGATGCTGTAGCCCACCGTGTGGCGCGGATCGAGGGAGGCGAAGGGATCCTGGAAGATATACTGGATTTGCTGCCTGAGGCGGCGACGCTCGCCTTGGCTCATGGCCGCCATGTCGCGCCCGTCGAAGCGCACCGTGCCGCCCGTGGGCTCGACGAGCTGCTGCAGCGTGCGCCCGATGGTGGACTTGCCGCTGCCGGACTCGCCCACCAGCGCCAGCGTCTCGCCGGGATAGATGTCGAAGTTCACTTCCTCCACCGCATGCACACGGTGGGTCACGCGGCCGAAGAAGGTCTTGCCCACGTCGAAGCGCGTGGTGAGCTTCTCCACCTGGAGAATGGGCTTCGTGTAATCGGCCGTATTCTGCTCGTGCGTGCCGCCCACGGGCTTGGCCACATTGCCGTCCATCACCATCACGGGCGTGCGCTTCGGCAGCGGCTGACCTTTCAGGGCGCCCAGGCGCGGCACGGCGGAGAGCAGCGCGCGGGTATAGGGGTGCTGCGGCGCGGCGAAGACGTCGCGCACCGGCGCCTGCTCCACCTTCTCGCCCTTCCACATCACCACCACGTCGTCGGCCATCTCGGCTACCACGCCCATGTCGTGCGTGATGAAGATGACGGCGGTGCCCATCTCCTGCTGCAGGTCGCGGATGATGTTGAGGATCTGCGCCTGGATCGTCACGTCGAGCGCAGTGGTCGGCTCGTCGGCGATGAGGAGCTTCGGGTTGCAGGCGAGCGCCATGGCGATCATCACGCGCTGGCGCATGCCGCCGGAGAGCTGGTGCGGGTAGCGGTCGAGCAGCCTGTCGGCATCCGGCAGGCGCACCTTCTGCAGCAGGTCCCTGGCCCGCAGCCGCGCCTCGCGTCCGTTCAGTCCCTGGTGCAGGATCAGCGTCTCGGCGATCTGGTTGCCGATGGTGAAGACCGGATTGAGCGACGTCATCGGCTCCTGGAAGATCATCGCGATGTCGTTGCCGCGGATCTCCCGGAGCCTAGTGTCGGAGGCCTTGACGAGGTCGATGGCCTCACCGCCATTGGGCCGGAACAGCACCTGCCCGTTGGTGATGCGCCCGCCCGTGTAATCCGTCAGGCGCATGATCGCGAGCGACGTGACGGATTTGCCCGACCCCGATTCGCCGACGACCGCCAGGGTCTTGCCCGGCTTAACGTCGAAGCTGACTTCCTTGACGGCTTTGAAAGGTCCCTGCCCCGTGCCGAACTCCACCGACAGGGAGAGGACCGACAGGAGGGCTTCCGATTGACGATTGGGGGTGTCCGACATCCATCCACGCTCTTGAGCCAGCACCGGCCCGATAAGCGATCGGACCGGAACCTCTTTGATACCTGTTATCCATCCCAGTCACGATGCCGATACGTCAAGCACCGTTTGCGTCAGGTCAGGCAATCGCCTGGATCATAGATCCAGCGCGGCGCAAAGCGCGAGTCTTTTGTTACGATGTCACCCATTCGCCGCCGCGCATGAGCGGCTCAGACATCCCGTCCTGTGTGATACCATCCACGTCCACCTGATCGGAGCCGATCATCCAGTCGATATGGATGAGGCTCTTGTTGGAGCCGCGGGACGTCAATTCGTCCTCGCTCATGGCGCCACCGCCCCGGATGCACTTGCTGTAGGCCTGGCCAAGGGCAATGTGGCTGGAGGCATTCTCGTCGAACAGGGTGTTGAAGAACAGCAGCCCGCTCTGCGAGATAGGCGAGGAATAGGGCACCAGGGCCACCTCTCCGAGGCGCCGCGCGCCTTCATCGGTGTCGAGAACCTTGCCAAGCACGGCCTCGCCAGTGCGCGCCCTGCTCTCCACGATGCGCCCGCCTTCGAACCGCACCTGGATGTCCTGAATCAGGGTGCCGTTGTAGGAGAGCGGCTTCGTGCTCGTGACGGTGCCGTCGACGCGGTCCTTGTGCGGCGTGGTGAAGACCTCCTCGGTAGGGATGTTCGCGTTGCACACGATGCCGTTCTTGGCCTTGGCCGAACCGCCGTTCCACTCATGCCCGTCGGCAAGACCGACGCGCAGGTCGGTGCCGGGGCCGCGGAAATGGAGAGCGGCATAGTTCTTCTCGTTCAGCATCCGCGTGCGCGTCTGAAGGCCTGCGTTGTGCTTCTCCCAGGAGGCGATCGGATCGGGCGTGTCGATGCGGGATGCCGAGAAGATCGCCTGCCACAGCTTGGCCAAAGCCACCTCGTCCGAATCGTCCGGGAACACGGTCTTGGCCCAGGTCGGGGTCGCGGCGGCCACGATGGTCCAGTTGATGTCGAAGCCCGCGATCATGTTGAGCGCCGGCATGTAGGCCTTCGAGCGGGCCCGGTTGGCACGGGAGACCTTGTCCGGATCCTCCTTGGCGAGGAGCGACGGGTCCTCGCCCACGATGGCAAGCCGGGCGGCGCCCTTCTTGTAGGCCTCGGCCATGCCCTCGTAGAGCCAGGCCGGAGCCGTATCGAAGCCCTCGTCCCGCCCATGGCGGAAGCGCATCAGCGTGCTCTCCTCGTCGGAAAAGATCGTGGTCACGAGGGACGCGCCGGCCTTATAGGCGTGCTCCGTGATGCGCCGCACCAGGGCGATCGCCTCGAGCGGCGCGGTCAGGACCAGTTCCTGGCCCGGCTTCAGCCCAAGCCCGACCCGTACGGCGACCTCGGCCATGCGGTCGAGAAGCTGGGCATGGGAGGCGGCATCGGGTAAATTCCGGACTTGTTCGTTCATGATGTTCGTCTCTCAGGACTGAAAAAGATGGTGGGGGAGGCTACACGGCCCTGACGCTCATGCAACCGCGAAGGGCTCGGATCTCAGATATTGTCCTGCCCGGCAACGCCAAGAGCCTCAGGATCGAAAGCAATGCTCTTGATGATGGCGTGAACCGCAAGACCGGGCCTCAGGCCAAGCTCCTCCACGGACCTGCGGGTCACGCGGGCCACCACGGGATCCCCACCGCAATCGAGCTGCACGTCCACGCTCGCTCCCTCGGCGGCGTCGATGGAGGAAATGAATCCCGGCAGCACGTTGAGGGCGCTCAGGCCCACCGGCTCCTTCAGCGAGATCATGATGTCGCGGGCGCGAAGGCGCACGCGCAGGCTTGTGCCGACCGGATGCGACAGACGGGGGACACTCAGGGCGCCGGCTCTCGCCTGCAGCACAGTCAGGTCATAAGCTTCATCATGCCTCGAAACCTGTGCTTCGATCAGCGCGCCCGCCTCCGTGAGACCGCCCTGCGCAAAGAAGCTCGTGTGCCGCAGCACTTCGGCGGCCGGCCCAGATGTGACGACACGCCCCTCGGAGAGAATGACGACGGAGGTGGCCAGCCGGGCGATCTCGGCGACCGAATGGCTGACGAGAACGATGGGCACGCCGCCCTCGTCGCGCAGGCGTTCGAGATAAGGATAGATCTCGGCCTTGCGTGCCTCGTCGAGGGAAGCGAGCGGCTCGTCCATCAGCAGGAGTTGCGGATCGGCGAGCAGCGCACGGCCAATCGCCACGCGCTGCTTCTCGCCGCCGGACAGTGTCGATGGCCTGCGGTCGAGCAGGTGGCCGATGCCGAGAAGATCGACCACATGATCGAAGCCCGCCTTCCGCTCGCCCCTCGCCGTGAACCAGCGGCCGAAGAGCAGGTTGTGCCGCACGTTCAGATGCGGAAAGAGCCGCCCCTCCTGGAACACGGTGCCGATGCGCCGCCTGTGCTTGGGCACGAGGATGTTCTTCTTCGTATCGACCAGCACGCGCCCCTGCACGGCAATGCAAGCATGATCGGGCCGCACCAGTCCGCCGATGGCGTTCACGATGGTCGTCTTGCCGGAGCCCGACGGGCCGAACAGTGCCGTGAGCTTTCCATCGGATTGAAAGCGTGCATCCAGGGCGAAAGCGCCTTGTTCGTGACGGATGTCGACGTCGAGAATCATCAGGCATGCACCCGCTGCCGGACACGGCGCGCCAGCCATTCCGAGAGCCAGAGCGCACCGATGGAGATGACAATGGACACGAGCGTCAGCCGCATCGCACCGCCCTCGCCTCCCGGCACCTGGGTGTAGGCATAGATCGCGGAAGGGATGGTCTGGGTCTCGCCGGGAATGCTCGACACGAAAGTGATCGTCGCGCCGAACTCTCCCATGGCTTTTGCGAAGGACAGCACCATGCCGGCGATGATGCCGGGCAGGATCAGGGGCAGCGTCACCACGCCGAAAACCCAGGCGGGATGGGCCCCGAGCGTGCCGGCCGCATCCTCGAGCTTGCGATCGACGGACGCGATGGACAACCGGATGGCGCGCACCAGCAATGGGAAACCCATGATGGCGCAGGCGAGCGCCGCGCCCGTCCAGCGAAACGAGAACACGATGCCGAAGTGCTCGGCGAGAAACGCCCCGACAGGACCGCGCCGCCCGAAGCCGATGAGCAGGAACCAGCCAACCACGACGGGCGGCAAAACCAGCGGCAGATGCACGAGCACGTCGAGCGCCTGCCGCCCCCAGAAGCGTCCCCGCTCCAGCAGGAACGCGATGGCGATGCCGGGGATGAGGCTTGCGATCATCGCCACGAAGGCGACTTTCAGGCTGAGGCGGACGGCCGTCCACTCTTCCGGAGAAAGTCCCTCCATCAGGAGCCCGAGCCCGCTTTGTTCAAAAGCGTGAAGCCCTGCTTCTCGAAGAAGGGCTTGGCCTTGTCCGAGCGCAGGAAGCCGAGAAACGCTGCGGCATCGGGATTGCTCGAGTCTGTCGTCAATGCCACCGGATAGACGATCGGCGGATGGCTGCCTACCGGGAATGTCGCCACGATGGTCACGTTCGGGTCGGATGCGGCATCGGTTCTGTAGACGATTCCCAGCGGCGCCTCGCCGCGGGAGACGAGGAGAAGCGCGGCGCGCACATTCTCCGTCTGGGCGGTTCTGTCCTTCACGCCCGCCCATGCGCCGAGATGCTCGAGCGCGGCCTTGCCGTATTTGCCCGCCGGCACCGCATCCACATGGCCCATGGCCAGTCGGTTGCTGCCGAGGATCGCCGCGAGATCGAGACCGGCTTTAAGCTCGACCTGCACAGCAGAATCCTTCGGCGCAATGAGCACGAGCGAATTGCCCAGGAGGCTGACACGGCTTTCCGGCTTGATCAGCCCTTTCGAGCCGGCGTAGTCCATCCAATCGAGATCGGCGGAGAAGAAGAGGTCGGCTGGCGCTCCCGCCTCGATCTGCTTGGCCAACGCATTGCTCGCCGCATAAGACACCACGACCCGCTTGCGGGTGTCGCGCGTCCAGGCGGCGCCGGCCTCATCGAGGGCGTTCTTCAGGCTGGCAGCCGCGAAAACCACCACGTCCCGGGTCTGGGCCGAAGCTTCACCCGGCAGGGCAAGGCCCGCCCACACAAGCGCCGCCAGGAAAATCCGCGCGGCTGTGCGAACGTTGAAGCCCATGGGAGGGATGGTCCTGCCGTTCAAAGGATAAGCCCTGCTGTTGTCCAGTGCATCCTAGACGAGTAGGCTGGCTCTTCAAGCGGTGCGCCGCCGAGGAGAGGCCTTCTTGATCTGGGAGCGGACCAGCCGGTAGCCCAGGAGCACGGCGACGATGGCCGCATAGACCAGGGGCTCGGTCGGCCAGGACTTCACCACGAGGATGTAGTGCAGCACCGCCCCGATGGCCGCCACGTAGACAAGCTTATGCAGTTTGGCCCAGGCCTGCCCGCCCATGCGCCGGATCGCGGCATTGTTGGAGGTCACGGCGAGCGGCACCAGGATGACGAAGGTCGCCATGCCGATGGTGATGTAAGGCCGCTTGACGATGTCGGCCACGATTGCCGCCATATCCAGGCCCTGGTCGAGCACCATGTAGGTGATGAGGTGCAGGGCGGCATAATAGAACGCCAGCAGCCCGATGGCGCGGCGGTAGCGCAGCAGGTTGAGATTGAAGAGCTGGCGCAGCGGCGTGATCGCCAGCGTCGCGATGAGGAAGCGCAAGGCCCAGAGGCCGAGGGCCTGCTCCAGATACCGCATCGGATCGGCGCCGAGTTGATCGGCGATGCCGGCATAGAACAGCCACACGGCCGGGATGAAGCCGACGATGTAGACGAGGATCTTCGGCACCTGCGGCAGAGCAAAGCCCTTGGCGGCGCCGGGTGCAGAGGCTCTTCCGGCCATCAATAGAGCTTCCGCAGGTCCATGCCGGTGTAGAGGCTCGCCACCTGCTCGGCATAGCCGTTGAACATCAACGTCGGGCGGCGCTTCACGAACAACCCGCCTTCGCCGATGCGCCGCTCGGTCGCCTGGCTCCAGCGCGGATGATCGACGCTCGGGTTCACGTTGGCGTAGAAGCCGTATTCGTTCGGCGCCTGCTTGTTCCAGGCGGTTGCCGGCTGCTTCTCGACGAAGCTGATGCGGGTGATCGACTTGATGCCCTTGAAGCCATATTTCCACGGCACCACGAGGCGGATGGGCGCGCCGTTCTGGTTCGGCAGTGTCTCGCCGTAGAGCCCGACCGCCAGGATGGTCAGCGGGTTCATGGCCTCGTCCAGGCGCAACCCCTCCACATAGGGCCATTCGAGCACCGGGAAGATCGAGTCCATGCCCGGCATCTCCTCGGGCCGGTAGGCCGTCTCGAACGCCACGTACTTGGCGCTGCCCAGGGGCTCCACGCGCTTGATGAGATCCGCCAGCGGGAAGCCGACCCAGGGAATGACCATGGACCAGCCCTCGACGCAGCGCATGCGGTAGATGCGCTCCTCCAGAGCCGATGACTTGATCAGATCCTCGATGGCGAACTCGGCGGGCTTGCCGACCATGCCGTCGACCTTGACCGTCCAGGGCGAGGTCTTGAGCGACTTTGCCTTGGCGGCGGGGTCGTCCTTGCCGGTGCCGAACTCGTAGAAATTGTTGTAGCTGGTGACGTCCTCACGGCTCGTCCGCTTCTCGTCGGTGGAGAAGGGACTCTTGGCCGCCGGCAGGGGGGCCGCCTCCAGGCCTTTCGGCAGGACCGAGGCAAGGGCGAGCCCGGCGGCGCCCGCCATCCACTGGCGGCGATTGAAATAGACCTCCCGAGGCGTGATCTCGGATGGCAGGATATCGGAAGGGCGGCGGATCAGCACGGCATCACCTCGTTTGGAACCCATTGTGGATGGGTACACCTGAGAACGCCAGAGGCGCTCTCACGTTTCCGTTACAAGCTTACCTCGACGGCGCCTCAGGCTATGGCCTGAACAAACTTCTTCGTGATCTCACGCGGATTGGTGATTGCGGTGCCCACCACGACTGCATGAGCGCCGCGCCTGAGAGCTTCCGCGACAAGATCGGGTGTGTCGAAGCGCCCTTCCGCCACGATAGGCACAGGCAGCTCGGCCACGAGCGCCGACAGGAGGTCCAGATCGGGATCGCTCGTCCTGCGGGAGGCCGTCTCCTCCGTGTAGCCGGAGAGCGTGGTCGCGATGTAGGTGGCACCGGCCGCATGGGCCGCCCGCCCCTCCTCCAGCGTGGCGATATCGGCGAAGACCTCCTTGCCAAGCTCCGAGCGGATGCGCCCGATCAGGCGTTCCACCGGTTCACCGTCGCGCGGGCGCGGCGTGGCATCGAGCCCGATGATGTCGGCTCCTGCCATGGCGATCTCGGCAGCCTGTGCGAAGCCCGGCGTGATGTAGACCGGGTATCGGTCGTCCCAGACCTTCGCGATGCCGATGATCGGCAGCCGCGTCACGGCGCGGATGGCCGCGATGTCGTCGGTGCCATTGGCGCGGATGCCCCTGGCGCCGCCTGCTTCCGCCGCCTGCGCCATGGCGGACATGTAGACCGGCCCGTGCAGCGGGTTGTCGGCACGGGCCTGACAGGAGACGACGAGCGCGCCCTTTGGGATCAGCACGCTACTTCACCGCGCCGGCCGTCATGCCCTGGATGAACTGGCGCGACAGGGCAATGTAGAGGAGCGTAATGGGCGCCGCCGCGATGGTGAGGCCGGCGAACAGCATGCCCCAGTCGGTGGTGTATTCGCCCATGAAGGTGGTGAGCCCCTGCGGCAGGGTTTTGCGCGTATCTGTCTGGATGAAGACGAGCGGGAAGAAGAAGTCGTTCCAGATCGGCACCGCGTTCTGGATCGCCGCGATCGCCATGGGCGGGCGTGCCAGCGGCAGCATCACCGACCACATGATGCGCGGCTCGGATGCGCCGTCGATGCGGGCTGCGTCTTCAAGCTCCGACGGCAGCGTGCGCAGGAAACCCGCCATGATAAACACGGCGGACGGCAGGCCGATGGCCGTGTAGGTGACGATCAGGCTCCAGCGGCTGTCGAGGAGACCAAGATCGCGCAGCAGGATGAAGAGCGGGATGACCGCGAGCTTCAGGGGCAGCATCAGGCCCGCGAGGAAGAACAGCAGGATGAAGGTGTTGGTGCGCGACTCGTAGCGCGCCACCGCATAGCCCGCCATGGTGCCGAGCACGAGGATCAGCAGGACCGAGGTGCCGGTCACCAGGATCGAGTTCATGAAGTAGGTCGGCATCGCGGTTTCGCCGAGCACCTTGGCGAAGTTCCCCACTTGCGTGAAATCGGGCAGCGCGAAGGGATGTTCGAAGATCTCGCCTGTGGTCTTGAAGGCGGAGAGCACCATCACCACGACCGGATAGAGCATGATGAAGGAATTGGCGATCAGGATGACCTGCGCGAGCAGCGCGAAGGAGATCGGCTGGCGCGAGGCGCGGGTATCGGACGCGATGGCGGTCAAAACTGGATCTCCCGACGGCGCAGCCACAGGGTCAGCATGGACGCGAAGATGACGATGAAGAGGAACAGGAGCGTGGCGAGCGCCGAGCCCAGCCCGAAGTTCTGGATGCTGGCGCTCTGGTTGCCGAAGGCCGTGCGGTAGAAGACGAGGCCCAGCACGTCCGTGGTGCCGAACGGCGAGCCGTCGAGGCCCACCATCACGTACGGGATCTCGAACCAGTTGAACGCGCCGATGAAGAGCAGCGTGAACAGAATGGTCGTGCTCGGCGCCACCAGGGGCCACACGATGTTCTTCAGGAGCTGCCACTCGCTGGTGCCGTCGAGCCGCGCCGCCTCGATGATCTCAGGCGGAATGCGCTGCATGCCGGCGAGATAGACCAGCGTCGGGAAGCCCACGAAGTGCCAGGCATTGGCCAGGATCAGCGCGCCGAGCGCCGTCGAGGAATCGCCGAGCCACGGCTTGGCTAAAGAATCCAGGCCCAATGAATAGAGGGCCTGATTGATGATGCCGAAGTTCGGGTTGAGGAAAAGCTTCCAGAGGAAGCCCACGATGATCGTCGACAGCACCACCGGGACGAACACGGCGATCCGGTGGAAGCGGAAGCCGAAGGGCTCCTTGTAGAGCAGCCAGGCGAGGAGGAACCCGCCGCCGTTCTGGATGATCATCAGCGAGATCAGCGCATAGACATTGTGCAGGAAGGCGTTCCACACCACGGGCGCCATGGTGGCGCCGAACAGCACTTCCCTGAAGTTCTTGAGACCCACGAACTCGCCGCGCGCCAGCCCCTGCCAATCGTAGAAGGCATAGGCGAAGGCCGACAGGATCGGATAGACCACGAACAGCGACATGAAGACGATGGGCGGGACGACGAGGAACGCCACCCATAATTGCCGCTTCAGCGACGGGGCCTGTTTGCGCGAGACGAGCATGGACATCGACAGCTTTCGGAAAAGGCGGCGAGCTCGAGAGCCCGCCGCCCCTGCATCACAGTCTTACTTCTGGAAGGGCTTGTAATAGGTCGCGATGCCCTTGTTGATCTCGGCCGCGGCCTGCTCCGGGGTCTGCTGGCCGGCGAGCATCTTCTGCACGTTCGACTGCAGCAGCACCGAACCGCTCGGCTCCTGATAGCGGAAGCGCACGAGCATCAGGTACGACATGGAGTTCTCGGCGAGCTTCGCTACTTCCTGCGTGATCCCGTCCTCGATCTTGATGCCCTTGATCGGCGACAGGTTCTTCAGGGCGTTGGTGAAGGCGGTGCCGTATTCGGGCGTGGCGAGGTAGCGCACGAACTTGAGCGCCGCATCCTTCTTCTCGGTCTTGGCGTTCACCGCATAGCCGCCGTCGTAATAGGTGGCGATCAGCGCCTGGTCGCCCGCCTTCTGGACGGGGGCCGGGAACACGCCGAGGTCGAGGGTCGGGTTCTGGTTCTTGAAGTTCGCCACCTCGTAGGAGCCGCCCGCGAACATGGCCGCGCGGCCTGCCACGAAGAACTGCTGCGAGGACGGGTAGTCCACGCCGGTGAAGTTCGGCGAGAAGTACTGGCTGACGTCCTTCAGCTTGGTGAGCGCGCCGACGAAGCGCGGATCGGTGAAGTTCGCCTTGCCGGCGACGATGTCGGCCTCGAACTGCTTGCCGAGCATCGACGACAGCAGGCCGCCGACGATGGTCTCGTTCTGCCACGCGGTGGCCGTGCCGTTGGCGAACGGCGTGATGTTCTTGGCCTTGAGCGCCTGGGCGAGCGTCATCAGCTCATCCCAGGTCTTCGGCGGGTTCAGGCCGTTATCCTTGAAGATCTTCTTGTTGTAGACCACGAGCTGCGCCTGCATGGCGAAGGGAACGGCATAGACCTTGCCGTCGGAGCGCAGGGTCTCGGCGGCGAGCGCCGGTTCGGGGAAGTTCGCCAGTTCCGGCACGTTCTGCTGGTCGAGAGCAAGCAGGTAGCCGGGTGTCGCGATGGTCTCGAGGTTGCCGTAGGCGCGCACCTGGATCACGTCCGGGCCACGGCCGGCGGCGAGCGCCGTGGAGAGGATCGTCTGGTAGTTCTCGGGCGCATAGGTCTCGAACTTGACCGTGATGCCGGGGTTCTTCTCCTGGAACTTCTTGATGGTGTCCTGGTAGAAGGCGCGGTCTTCCTGGCGCCAGCTCCAGAAGGTCAGCTCGGTCTGCTGGGCCATGGCGGCCGTGCCTGAAAGCAGGAAGCTGCCGGCGGCAGCGCCCATCAGAATGCGTCGGGTCAGTTTCATCGTCGTTTCCCTCATTGTTGAAGTCCTTGTCCTCCCACCGCCAGGCCTGCTCTTCGAACAGACCTTGCGGAACTCGTTCAGCGCGATCGCTCGGCTGCAATGACGAGAAAGGTTGCGTCATCGTGGGTTTTAACACGAGGATAGGCGCCTGCCATGAGGTCGCCCCGCTCCCTTTCCCGCAATTCCTCCATCAGGTCCCGCCCTCGTCCAGCGGCGAGCTGGCCGTAAAGCTCGTCGTCCGAATAGGCTTCGAACACATCCACGAGCCGCATGAAGCCGTCGGTGGCGAGCACGATGCGCGCGCCCGGCTGCACCTTTGCCTCGAACCGCAGCTCCTGGCCGGCCCAGGGCCGGCGCGGGTTCACGACCCAGTAGCCGTCCTGTTGGTTGAGCCGGGTGCGGTTCTCCAGGATCTGGCGCCTCACGGCTTCGGGGATCTGCCCCGGCTCATGCGGCCGGGCCCCGAGAGCCGCCAGGGTCTTGCGCTCGAAAGGCTTCGCCCGCTCGTCGGTCCAGCGGACGATCCCCTGCTCCGACGGCACGAGGATTATCACATCGCCCAGGAGACGCCCCTGAAGCGTGAGGAGCCCGCCCTCCCCCGGCGTCAGCTCGATCAGGCCGAGGCAGGCAGAGGGGGTATGATCGTCGCCGACATCCGGCACATGCGCGGTCTCTTGCCCGAAGGCCGACCCGATTTCGGCCTCCAGCCGGCGCAGCAGCCTATCGGCGGCCTCCGCTCCGGACAGGGCTGCCAAGCGCTCGTCCATCAGGTTGGCGAGCCAGGCGGCGTCGCTGCCCCCGGAGGTCAGCTGCTCGTTGGAGAGACCAGTGGCTCCATCGATGATCCAGGCGAAACGGCCGCGCAGACCGACCCCGTCCTCGTTGAAGCGGGAGCCCGTCAGGGAAAGCCGGTCCAAGGACCGGAAGCAGACAGTGGAGCCAGTCACGTTCACAGCTTAACTGGTCTCATATTGGTTGCCTCATGTCCATACTGGTCTCAAGGGCTGTTCACACCCTTCCTCAAGACCAGGAAAGGCTTGTGGAGGATCGGTTTGATCGAATCCGTGGCTTGAGCGTTAGTGACTTGGATCCCATTGCAGCGGCAAAGGATGAGCCATGGTCACCCTGGAGATAGCCGGCAAAGCGGTTGCCGTGACGAACGCCGAAGAGGAGCAGGCCCGCGAACTCTTTCTCAGCGAGAGCTTTAAAGATGACCTGAAGTCGTTTAAGAGCGAGGGCCGCTCCCTCTGGGACGGCTCAGCTGCCTTGACGACTCGGCCCGCATCGGAAGACGAAATCGATGCCTTCTATGAGGCCCTGGATGAAGAGGACGAGGTCGACGAAGACGGCGAAGACGATGATGACGACCTCGATATCGATGTCGTGTTCCTGGTGTCCATCGACGAAATAGACGACGCCGCTGCCTCCGGCTGATCATCCTTTACCGGAGCCCTCCAGGGCTCCTCTTGAAACGGTTCAGCCCAATCTCATGCCTTTCCCCAAGTCCAATCCCAGCCTCGATCGCGCCCTTGCCGACAAAGGCTACAACGACCCGACCCCCGTCCAGGCCGCCGTGCTGCAGCCGGACGCGCTCGACCGGGATCTCCTCGTTTCCGCCCAGACGGGCTCCGGCAAGACGGTCGCCTATGGGCTCGCCATGGCCTCGACCCTGCTCGGCGACGCCGAGCGCTTCGAGGCGCCGCGCGAGCCCCTCGCCCTGATCATCGCGCCCACCCGCGAGCTCGCCCTCCAGGTCAACCGGGAGCTGATCTGGCTCTACGGCCCGGCCGGTGCGCGGGTCGTCTCCTGCGTCGGCGGCATGGACGTGCGCCGCGAGCAGCGGGCGCTCGCCGATGGCTGCCACATCGTGGTCGGCACCCCGGGCCGCCTGCGCGACCACCTGGAGCGAGGGCGCCTCGACACCTCGAAGATGCGGGTCGTGGTGCTCGACGAGGCGGACGAGATGCTGGATCTCGGCTTCCGCGAGGATCTGGAATTCATCCTCGACGCCACGCCGGAGGAGCGCCGCACGCTCCTGTTCTCGGCCACCCTGCCGAAGAACATCGTGGCCCTGGCCCGGCGCTATCAGCACGACGCCCACCGCATCGACACCCTGGTCGAGAACGAGCCCCATGGCGACATCGAGTACCGCGCCCTCAGGATCGCGCCCAACGAGGTCGAGCATGCGGTCGTCAACGTGCTGCGCTTCTACGAAAGCCGCGGCGCCATGGTGTTCTGCCATACCCGAGAGGCCGTGCGGCACCTCCATGCGAGCCTGATCGAGCGCGGCTTCGCGGCCGTGGCGATCTCGGGCGAACTGACCCAGAACGAGCGCAGCAACGCCCTTCAATCGCTTCGCGACGGGCGCGCCCGCGTCTGCGTCGCCACCGACGTGGCGGCCCGCGGCATCGACCTGCCGGATCTGGGCCTCGTGATCCACTTCGACCTGCCGAACGACCACGAGACGCTCCTGCACCGCAGCGGCCGCACGGGCCGCGCCGGGCGCAAGGGTACTTGCGTGATGCTCGTGCCCTATACCCGCCGCCGCAAGGCTGAGCGGTTGATCGACATGGCTCGCGTCGATGTGACCTGGGCCGGCGCCCCCTCGGCCGACGAGATCCGCCTGAAGGATCGCGAACGCCTGATGCAGGACCCGATCTTTGCCGAGGAGGCAACGGACGAAGACATGAGCATGGCCCGCGCGCTTCTCGCCGAGCGCTCGGCCGAAGAGATCGCCAACGCCCTGGTGAAGTTCCACCGCGCCCGCCTGCCGGCGCCGGAAGAGATCGTCGACGCGGGCACCGACCGCGAACCGCGTCAGCGCAAGGACAAGCGCGAGCGGACCGACGAGCGCACCCGCGGCTTCAAGGAGCGGGACCGCGGTCCGTCGGAGAGCGGTTTCGAGCGCTCGTCCGAGGACATGGTGTGGTTCCGCATGAGCGTCGGGCGCCGCAACAATGCGGACCCCCGCTGGCTGCTGCCGATCATCTGCCGCCTCGGCCACGTGACGAAGAAGGAGATCGGCTCGATCAAGATCTTCGACCGGGAGACGAAGTTCGAGATCGTGAAGTCCCAGGCCTCGAAGTTCGCCTCTGCCGTGCGCAAGACCAACGACGAGGACATCAGCATCGAACCTGCCGATGCAGGTCCTGGAAAGCCAGGATCTGGCAAGCCAAGCCACAGCAAGCCGCGCGATGCGAAGCCCTGGAGCGGGCCGAAGGGCAACGGCCCCAAGAGCCCTGGCTCCAAGGAGCGAGGTGCTTACCCTCCCCGCAAGGGACCGCCGGCCGACAAGGGTCCGAAGGATTTCAAGAAACCGAAGGACACGAAGCGCTCCTCCGACAAGCGCCCCTGATCCAGCAACAGGCCGGGACATGAGCATGTCCCGGCCTGAAGTGTTTTTAGCCAGGGAGAGGGTTTATCGCATCGCACCATAGCTATTGTGCATTGCAACATACGCACCATATTGAGCGTTCATTTCAGATCATACCTTACCCGGAAGGGCCAAACGATCATGCAACGCTTAGGTCAGATGATTCAGCAGCTGGCGCGTCAGCGCCGCCAGTGGGAAACCACCATGAAGGCCTCCAAGGCAGCGGCGGCTTCCTTCGACGGCTCGACCATACCAAACCGCCTGACCGAAATTGTCGGCTTCGGCTCCAACCCGGGCAATCTGCGCATGCTGACCCATGTGCCGGAATCCGTCTCATCTTCTCCGGCCCTCGTGGTCGTCCTCCATGGCTGCACGCAGACGGCCGCCGGCTATGACCATGGCTCCGGCTGGTCGGCGCTGGCTGACCGCTACGGCTTTGTCGTGCTCTACGCCGAGCAGCAGGAGGCGAACAACCCGAAGCGCTGCTTCAACTGGTTCCAGGCCGGAGACATCGAGCGCGACAAGGGCGAAGCGCACTCGATCCGGCAAATGGTTGAGCATGCAATTAAGCAGCACAATGTGGACCACAGCCGCGTCTTCGTCACCGGGCTCTCGGCCGGCGGGGCCATGACCTCGACCATGCTCGCAGCCTACCCGGAGGTGTTCGCTGCCGGCGCCATCATCGCAGGCCTTCCCTATCGCTGCGCCACCAGCGTCGCTGAGGCATTCGAATGCATGTTCCAGGGCCAGACCCGTTCGGCGCAGGAATGGGGTGGCCTCGTCCGCAACGCCTCATCCCATCGGGGACCATGGCCCAAGGTCTCCGTCTGGCACGGCAGCGCCGACGCCACCGTGAAGCCGATGAATGCCGGCGAGATCATCAAGCAATGGACGGATGTCCATGGCCTCAAGTCGAGCCCCAGCTTCAGTGAAACGGTCGACGGCTATCCGCGCCGTGTCTGGACCGGCCCTTCCGGCGAGGACGTCATCGAGGAATATGTCATCACCGGCATGGCCCATGGCACGCCGCTTGCCATCGGCAACGATGAGAATAGCTACGGCGCGGCCGGTCCCTTCCTTCTCGATGTGGGCATTTCATCGAGCTACCGGATCGCCGAGTTCTGGGGTCTGACCGAACAGGCGGAGGACGTCCAACGGATCCGCCCCACGCCTGAGCCCGTTCGGAATGACCTGCCAACAATCTTCACTGGCGAGCGACCGGCAGCCGATGAGTGGGCGGCACGAGGCGCTACGCGCAAGCCGCGCCAGGATAGCCCGAATCCAGGCCCGTCGCACCTAGATGTGGGCTCGGTGATCACGAAGGCGCTGAGGGCGGCAGGTCTGATGAAGTAGGCCTGTTTGCAGCGACGAGTGCGTGAAGGGCCGGGCAAGTTGCCCGGCCCTTCACGCGCTTATGGCTTTCTCTCCTGACTCAGCAGGTCTTCCTGCTTGCGCTTCTCGCCCGTCACGCAATTCATGCTCGGCATGGTGGCCTGTGCCGGAATGATTCGCGGAGCCGTATTATCGATCCCTGCGATTTCGCGCATGATCTTCGTGCGGATGACCATGGCGAATTGCTCGGGATCGTGCAGGGGCAGAACGAACGAGCCGGCGCCGCCGATCACGCATTCCTTGAAGTAGAGATCGAGATCCTGCAGCTCCGTGCTGCCCGAGGCGCGCTTGAACATGATCGGCAATCCGTTGATGACGATGCCGTTCGCAACAGCCTCATCGCGCGCGTAGATGACATGACGGCCGTCATTGTTGGGACCGTCACCGGACACATCGACGACACGGCGGATCGGAGCCCCGCCCAATTGCTCGAACAGCTTGCGGCTGTGATCGATGATGCCGGAAATCGATGTCATGCCGGCCTGGCGAACGGGCTGATAGGCGAGATGATTGGCGAACGAGACTGCTCTCTCGCGGCTGTCGATGATGGTCCACGGCACGAGAACGCGCTGGTCCTTCACGCCCGACCATTCCACATAAGTGACGGCGATGCGGCCATGCAGGCCGTTGGCGATGGCCTCATGCACGAGAGACGATCGGAACGCCTCCACGAAACCTTCACGCTGCAGGCCCTGCTCCTCGCCTTCCATGGACGAGGAGACATCGACGGCGATGACGAGCGCGACATCGAATTCTGCTTCGGGAGCGATGGGTCCGGCCGCAAGAACTTCACCGGCCAGAAGTAGAAACGCGAGGGTACTCAGGAGCCTGTTCGCCATGACCGCCTCCGCCCCCGGCTCCCGATCCACCGACCGCTGCCAAGGCTGAGCCTGTCAACGCTTCAACCGGGCATTTGATGCGCTGGAGCCGCCATTAATTCTGCGGCGGGCTGAGCGGGCCTGACGGATTCTTAGATCTTTTTAGGCACCGAATGCAGAAAAAACCTCATTATTTTCAAGTATATATATATCGAGAGAACGAAACGCAACAAAATCCACTCTCTATACGCAGAGCAGACAGGGATCGGGGAGTTCAGTAAAGTTCGGTTACGTTACGCAAGGGGCAAGAACTATGAAACCGGATATGGACCTGATCGGCGCACTCACCAGCTTCTCCGTCGGCACGCTCGACGGCCGGGACGCGATGATGGTGATCGAACTCGCGACAACGCCTGAGGAATACGAGCAGGGCATCCGGCGTCAGATGCCGGTGGCCATGACCCCCGAGCATGCGCGCGAACTCGGCGAAGCCCTTCTTCTGGCGGCCAAGGCGGCTCAGATGGGCGAGGCTCCCAGCTACGCGATGAACTGATCGGCTTGCTTGTCAACACAGGCGGAGTTCGTTATCGGCACGCCCGGTAGGACCCCATATCGAAGTGGAAATGATCGTGGTGAGCCTCGTTGTAGTCGGGGCTGAGCACCACATCGAAGAAGCGGCAGGCTCCATCTCTCAGAGCCCGTAGAAACGCCATCCGGCGTCTATCGCCGCCGCTCCAGTCGTCCTTCACCGTGACCTGCTGTCCATTGGCAAGGATAAAGCCCGCAATGTCGATGGCATTGGCGGTGGCATGCTCGCTGCGCCGCCCGCCGGCCCGGTGATTGATGTTCCGGCAGGCATAAGTGCCGAAATGCACAACCCTCACGACATCCTGCCCGAGACGCTCCCGCCCGGCCGGAAGCAGGACATGCTGCTCGAACAGGGCCCAGGCCGCCGTCAGCGGACAGGTGGCCGTGAAACTCGCACTCAACCCAACCGAAGACCGGGACACCTCGACGGCGTTCGAGAGCCCGCAGCCATCCTCGGATGCACGATCCGGCACGGCTCTGTGCGAAACCGGTGACCCGTCCAAGACGGACAGGCACTGTTCTCCATCGCGCTCGAGACGGGAGAGCTTCCAGCGGGTCAGCCAGTTGACGTCGTCCGCGATCGTCAAGGGTGCGAACGGATTGAGCCTGTTCGGAACATCGAGAACACCGCCCCAGATCAATCCTGAAGCGACAGCAAGCCCAAGCAACAGAGCAAGGGCCAGTCGGGCAAGGATGACCCGCACGATCTTGGAGCGGCGCGGCTGGTGAGGATGATCGTCATTCACCCTCCTGTTCTAGGGCTGTCCCGGTCAGGGTCCACCTGAGCGCCAAGGCTGAAGTGTCCGTTGACGATGCCAGCAAGCCGGAAAAACCCAGGCGCGGGACAACAAAAAAAGCAAGGCAGTTTCCTGCCTTGCTTGTGGAGAGACCTGGCGTCTTCTGCGGTCGAAGAGTTTCCCCTCCGACGCATCGGATGCGCTTAGATCGAGTCCTTGAGGTCCTTGGCCGCGCGGAAGGCGATCTTCTTCGACGCCTTGATCTTCACGGGCTCGCCGGTCTGCGGGTTGCGGCCCATGCGGGCGGCACGCTTGCGCACCTGCAGGATGCCGAGGCCGCTCAGGCGGATCTTGTCGCCCTTCTTCAGGCTCTTGGCGATCATCTCGACCACCTGGTTCATCATCTCGTTGGCCTGGCGCTTGGGAACCTCGTGCATCTCGGAGAGACGATCGGCAATGTTGCGCAGCGTCAGGATCGGCGAAGCGGACGAGGCCGAAGCCTTCGCGGTCTTCTTCACGGCAGCCTTCGAGGTCTTGCTCGCAGCCTTGGTCGCAGCCGCCTTGCCGGCAGCCTTGGCGGACGCCTTTGCGGTCTTCGACGTTGCCTTTGCTGCAGCCTTCGGCGCCGCAGCCTTCTTGGCCGGGGCCTTCTTGGAGGAAACCTTGGTTGCAGTCTTGGCCATCAGAAACTCCTTATTTCGACAGTGAATGCATAAGACAGCAGTTCCTCATTAGCGCGTTCAGCCAGGAATTAAAGTGGCAAAGTTGGTTTTACGCACAATAGACGAGGGATACTTGCCCATAACTCGTCAATGGCTGCTTGGATGCTGCCCCGCATTTAAGGAAACGGCATCGTTGCATCCTGTGCCGGCAAAGTCAGGGCCACGACAGAATCAGTTCGAACCTGTCTTAGGCATATGAGCGAGACCGTATGGCCTTCGGGGCGTCGGACCTTGGTGAGAGACCCGATCCCCATTGCTCGGTGCACCAGGCGAAAATCATAATATTCGGATCGACAAAGAGCACCGTCCCATCATATTCCCTAGCAGGACAGAGCAACGCCACGGTGAAAGCATGACACGGGTCGCCTGCATTGGAGAATGCATGATCGAGCTTCGGGAGGAGGCCGATGGCAGGCTGTCCCGCAGCTTCGGCGGGGACACTCTCAACACCGCCGTCTATCTCGCCCGCCTTGGCTCACAGGTCGATTACATCACCGCTCTCGGCGACGACAGTTGGAGCGACGAGTTGATCGCCGCTTGGGACGCGGAGGGCGTGGGCACGAGCCGCGTGCTGCGCTTGCCCGGCCGCCTGCCCGGCCTCTACATCATCCAGACGGATCCGAAAGGCGAACGCCGCTTTTCCTACTGGCGTGAGACGGCGGCCGCCCGCCTGCTCTTCCAGGCTCCTGAAGCCCGCACGATCATTGCCTCTCTCGCCAGTGACGACCTGATCTACTTCTCCGGCATCTCGCTGTCCCTCTACGGAGATGGAGGACGCGAGCGCCTGTTTGAAGCTCTGCGCGGAGTGCGCTCGGCTGGAAAGCGTGTGGCCTTCGACACCAATTTTCGCCCGCGGGGCTGGCCCGATCCGGAGATTGCCCGAGAAGCCTTCCGGCAAGCCTTCGCATGCGCCGATATCGTTCTCGCCTCGACGGAGGACCTCGACCTGCTGTTCGGAGACACCGGGGCAGATGAAGTGCTCGCCTTCTCGAACCGGGCGGAAATCGTCCTCAAACATCCGGACCTGATGTGCCGGGTTGTGCTGGAGGGCCAGGAGATCGTCGTTCCGGGCACGCCTGCGCACGATGTGGTCGACACGACCGCCGCCGGCGACAGCTTCGCGGCGGCCTATCTGCACGCACGTCTTTCGGGGAAAAGCCCTGAGGCAGCAGCCCAGGCCG
>JAESFL010000573.1_pt1 | contig 23675 bp, 23 predicted proteins | sample 9269401 | NCBI WGS metagenome assembly JAESFL01 (sample SAMN14506025, study PRJNA617098) | algae metagenome | isolation source: Gloeocapsa sp. UFS-A4-WI-NPMV-4B04 and co-occurring heterotrophs from desert... | place: USA: Utah | collected 2006-10-01 | reverse complement strand
CTCCACGTCTGCTTATTCGTCGACCAAGGAGTTTCTCTACGAGGATCTAGACTGGACCTCGGCCTCCATCCTGGAACTGTCGCAGGATCTGAGGGTAGAAGCTCTGAGCCAGGAGATTCGCTACACTTCGGACAGCGCGAGCTCCTTCCGCTACATATTCGGCGCCTATTATCTGGAGACCGACCGGGACCTCGACACGCAGCTTTATATCAATTTCGGCAACGGTCCGGCGCCGATTGCTCCGACGCGGGAGCGTAATCAGAATCGGGCATGGGCGGGTTTCGGCCAGCTTGCGTACGATATCACACCGGAACTCGAACTGGCGGTAGCGCTGCGCTACGATTCCGACAGACGGCGCCAATACGATCCCGCCACCGACATCGTCCGCAAGCACACGTTCGATAGTTGGCAGCCCAAGGTTTCGCTATCTTACGACGTGACCAAGAATGTCCTGGCATATGCTTCCTATGCCAAGGGCTTTCGAAGCGGCGGTTTCAACGCACCAACGGCGGTTTTCCCGCCCATCTTCAATGCGGAAGGCACGACCAACTACGAGTTGGGCCTCAAGACGACCCTGCTTAATCGTCGTCTCTATGTGAACGGCGCCGTTTTCACGACTGACTTCCGCGACCAGCAGGTGTTCTTGCTCGATGGCGGAAGCGGCGCACAGGGCGTGGTCAACATCAATAAGGTGAAGGTCACTGGTGCCGAGGCCGATCTTACTGCGCGACCACTGCGGGGGCTGGATCTCAATGCAGGCATCGGGTTCATCGATACCGACATCAGGAGTTTCGACGGAACGGGCCTTTATCGCGGCAACCACACTCCGTACGTCTATCGCTGGTCGTTCAACCTGGGCGCTCAATATGCCTACCGGCTCGAGCCCGGCCTAAAGCTGACGGGCCGGGTCGATTACTCCAGCAAGTCCGGCCAGTACTTCCACATCGACAACGCTGACAAGCAGAATGCAGTCAATCTCGTCAACGTGAGGCTCACGGGAGAAACTGGTCCGGTGACCATCGCGGCTTTCGTCGAAAATCTGTTCAACGAGAAATACAGCGTCGAATTCTTCGCACGCGAATTCATCGGAACAGTGGCGGACATTCGCTGGCCCAGCGTCCCACGGCGGTACGGCATCCAGGCAAAATTCAGCTTCTGAAGGGTTAAAGCATGACCGAAATCATTCACTACAACATCCGAGACCTCGAGACGGCTTTCGCCTTCTCGCAGGCTGTCCGCGCGGGCAACACGCTATATCTGTCGGGCCATCTCAGCTACGATGAGGATGGCGACGTAATTGGCGCCGGCGATATGGCCGCGCAGGTCGAGACGGTCTATCGCGAGTTAGGGCAGACGCTGGAGGCGAACGGCGCAAGTTTCGCCTCGGTCGTGAAAGAGAGTGTCTTCACCACTGACATGGCGGCACTGATCGAGGCCAGCGGCGTCCGCAAGGCTTTCTTCGACGGGATCAAGGGGCCTGCTGCAACCTGGGTGGAGGTTACGCGCCTGGTACCCGAAGCCGCCCTAATCGAAGTTGAACTCATCGCGATCGTCGGCTGACGCCGCGCCCCCTCCTCAAAGGATACGTAGTATGGCCAAAGTCCTTGCCGTCGTGACTTCGACCCACTCGTTGCCAGGTGGCGGTGCCACCGGTTTCTGGCTCGAGGAATTGAGCACACCTTATTTCAGGTTCGTCGATGCCGGCCACGAAGTGGCCATTGCATCGCCAGCCGGAGGCCCCGTTACGCCGGACGGCGCAAGCCTAGCGGATCCGTTCATCACCGATACGGGGCAGAGGTTGCTCGAAGATGCGGCGGCCCAGGCCAAGCTGGCGTCAACGATAGCAATCTCGAGCGTCTCGGCTCGGGATTATGAGGCAATCTATCTTGTGGGCGGAGTCGGTGCCGCCTTCGACTTCGATGGCAATGCCGCCCTGGATTCGCTGGTCGCGGAAATGGCAGGAGCGAACCGCATCGTCTCCGGAGTGTGCCATGGTGTCATCGGCCTGACGACGGCGCGCGGCGCCGACGGTGCTGTCCTCGTCAGGGGCCAGCGGATGACGGGGTTTAGCCGCGACGAGGAGATCGCACTCGGACTGCTCGAGATTGTGCCGGTTGTCCCCGAACAAAGGATCGGCGAAGTCGGAGCGCATTACACGAAGGGCGAGAACCCATTTGATGAGAATGTGGCCGAAGGCCCCTTGTTCGTGACCGGTCAGAATCCGGCCTCCGCTGGCGGAGTCGCCGACGTCGTCCTGACGCGTCTCGCCCTGGGCTGAGCGAAGCATCGGCGGCGCTTTCCGGTACCGCCGCCTGGAGGTTCGATGAAGTTTTCCGCGCTCTCGTTGCTTAGGAACGCTCTGGCAGACCATCGCGGATGGGACCGCCAGTGGCGCTCGCCCGAGCCGAAGGCGGAATATGAAATCGTTATCATCGGTGCTGGCGGGCACGGCCTCGCGACCGCTTATTACCTCGCCGCAAAGCACGGGATCACCGACGTTGCGGTGATTGAGAAGGGTTGGCTTGGCGGCGGAAACATGGGCCGCAACACCACGATCATCCGGTCCAACTATCTTTATGACGAGAGTGCCGCCCTCTACGATCACGCGCTGAGGCTGTGGGGATCGCTCTCACAGGAGCTCAACTATAACGTGATGTTCTCACCCCGGGGCGTGCTGATGCTCGCTCACAACCTCCACGACGTCCAGGTGGTGAAGCGTCATGTTCATGCCAACCGGGTGAACGGGGTAGACAATGTATGGCTCCCACCCGAGGAGGCCAAGGCGTTCTGTCCGCCGCTGAATATCTCCAGAAATGTTCGCTTTCCAGTTTTGGGCGCGGCTCTCCAGAAGAGCGGGGGCACGGCCCGTCACGATGCCGTGGCGTGGGGCTACGCACGCGGTGCCAGCGCGCGCGGAGTTGATATCGTTGAGAATTGCGCGGTCATGGGCATTCGCCGCAACCGCGCGGGTGCGGTGAGCGGCGTAGAGACGGAACGAGGGTTCATCGCGGCAAAGAAGATTGCTGTGGTCGCTGCCGGCAGCACCAGCCTGGTCATGGACATGGCCGGCGTGCGGATGCCTTTGGAGAGTTTTCCGCTTCAGGCGTTGGTTTCGGAGCCGGTCAAGCCAGTTCTGCCCTGCGTCGTGATGTCGAACAGCGTGCACGCTTACATCAGCCAGTCCGACAAGGGCGAGTTGGTAATCGGTGCCGCGTCCGATCAATACTCGGGCTATAGCCAGACTGGCGGCATTCAGGTGCTCGGCCAGGCGGTCGAGGCCATATGCGAGCTGTTTCCGATCTTCACGCGCATGCGCATGCTTCGGTCCTGGGGCGGGATTGTCGACATAACGCCAGACCGGTCACCGATCATCGGCAAGACCCCCGTGCCAGGTCTTTACGTGAATTGCGGCTGGGGCACTGGGGGTTTCAAGGCCACGCCGGGGTCCGGCGATCTCTTCGCACATACAATCGCCCATGAAGCGCCGCATCCGATCGTGGCGCCCTTTGGGCTCGAACGATTCGTCCGCGGCACCATGATTAACGAAGCGGCCGCCGCCGCTGTCGCGCACTGAGCCGCGCCTTGCTGCTGATCGATTGTCCTTATTGCGGCCCGCGGGCCGAGATCGAGTTCCGCTACGCGGGGGAGGCGCACATCGTGCGGCCAACCCCTGACGTGCCTGACGAGGCCTGGGCCGATTACCTTCACACGCGTACCAATAAACGCGGCCCCCATGCCGAGCGTTGGCGCCATATCCACGGTTGCGGCCAGTTCTTCAACGCAGTCCGCGATACCTATACCGACTCTATTTTGAAAACTTATCCGTGCGGACATGATCGTCCCTTGGCTGGAAACTGCGCATGAGCCAGCCCATGCGCACGCCCCAGGGTGGCCGAATCGATCGCAGTAAGCCGATCACCTTCCGCTTCGACGGCAGACTGATCGAGGGTTGTGAAGGCGACACCTTGGCTTCGGCACTACTCGCCAACGGCATCCATCTCGTCGGCAGGTCGTTCAAATATCATCGCCCACGCGGTATCCTCGCGGCCGGATGTGAAGAGCCCAACGCGCTTGCCGAGGTGACGCGCGGTCCGGGCCGGTTCGACACAAATGAGCGATTAACGACCGTCCCGGCGGTCGACGGTCTAGTGGTCGAGAGCCAGAACCGCTGGCCTTCGCTGAGGTGGGATTTGGGCGCAGTGAACAATCTCGTCTCGCCGCTCATCCCGTCGGGCTTCTACTACAAGACGTTCATGTGGCCGCGCAGCTTCTGGCACCGGGTCTATGAACCCGGCATCCGCCGGATAGCGGGACTGGGGCGGGCGCCCGACAGTCCAGATCCCGACGGTTACGCGCAAGCTTGGGCCCATTGCGACCTCCTAGTGATAGGCGGTGGTCCCGCCGGGTTGGCGGCGGCGCTCGCTGCCGCGCCCTCGGGCAGGCGGGTAATCTTGTGTGACGCGGATGAGGAAATGGGCGGCTCACTGCTCCTCGATCCCGGCGCGGTGGTCGATGGACTGCCGGCTTGGCAGTGGATATCCCGATCGATCTCCGAATTGTCACGCCACGCGAACGTCCGCATGCTTCCGAGGACGACTGCTTTCTCGTACGGCGTGCACAACATGGTCGCGCTGGCAGAGCGGCTGACCGATCATCTCCCCGCCGCGCTGGCACGCGGATCACGCGAGCGTCAGTGGCTCGTGCGGGCAGGCGAGGTTGTGATCGCGACCGGCGCGATAGAGCGGCCGCTCATCTTTCCCAACAACGACCGGCCAGGCATCATGCTGGCGAGCGCGGCCCGCAGCTTCGTGAATCGTTACGGAGTGCTGCCTGGAAAGCGCGCGCTGGTCTGCGTCGCCCATGATTCAGGTTATCGCGCGGCGTTCGATCTGGCGGACGCTGGCGGAACGGTCGCGGCAATCGTCGACCTTCGCGCCGAAGTGGCGCAGAATCTCGCCCAGGAGGCGGCCGCTCGCGGTATTGAGGTCCTTGTTGGCCAAGCACCTGCTGACAGCCGTGGCCGCCTGCGGGTGCAGGGGGTTTCGGTAGGAAGGATCAACAACGGATCAGTGGAGGACACGGGCCGTTGGCTTGCCTGCGACCTCGTCCTAATGGCGGGCGGCTGGACGCCTAGCGTACACCTCTTTTCCCAATCGCGCGGCCAGGTTGCCTGGGACGAGGCGGCGCAGGCTTTCTTGCCCCGGCTGTCAGTTCAGGCCGAACGGTCGGTCGGCGCCTGCGGGGGCAGTCTCTCCCTTTCCTCCTGCCTGGTCGAAGGCTGGCAAGCGGGGCTCGACACAGTCGGCGGCAGCGGCGCCGCTCCTTCCGGGAAGGACCGCGACGACGCAGGCTGCAGCCTCGCCGATCTGCCGCAACCTGACCAGGGAGCAAAATCCTTTATCGACTTCCAGAACGATGTCGCCGCGGCGGATATTGCACTTGCGGTCCGAGAAGGGTTCCGATCTGTCGAGCACATCAAGCGTTACACGACGACGGGCATGGCCACTGATCAGGGCCGCACATCCAACATCAACGCCCTCATCGCCGCGGCGCAGGCCCTGGGCAAAGCAATCCCTGCAGTTGGGCTGACGACCTTCCGGGCGCCCTACACCCCGACCACCTTCGGCACTCTAGCGGGCTACAATCGCGGCCCATTATTCGAGCCGGTCCGGCGCACGCCTACCCATGCCTGGGCCGAAGCAACCGGAGCTGTATTCGAAGATGTCGGCCAGTGGAAACGAGCACGATATTTCCCCAAGTCCGGCGAGGATATGGACGCTGCGGTAGCGCGCGAATGCCGGACGGCACGTGTCTCTGCGGGAATGGTCGACGCCTCAACGCTGGGGAAAATCGAAGTGGTCGGGCCGGATGCACAGGCCTTTCTCGACTTCCTCTACATCAACGACCTGTCGACGCTCGCCGTCGGACGCTGCCGCTATGCGGTGATGCTTCGGGAGGACGGCTTTGTCGTGGACGACGGGGTGATCGCCCGGCTTGCTCCTGATCGTTTTCACGTCACTACCACAACCGGTGGCGCTGCCAACGTGCTCCACATGATGGAAGATTATCGTCAGACTGAATTCCCCCACATGAAAGTCTGGCTAACCTCCACCACCGAGCAATGGGCCGTCATCGCGATCAGCGGCCCGAGGACGCGCGACATCATCGAGCCCCTGGTGGCGGGTGTCGACCTGTCCACAAGGGCCCTCCCGCACATGGCCGTCTGCGAAGGCCGCATCTGCGGCGTTCCATTGCGCCTGCTCAGGGTGAGCTTCACCGGCGAACTTGGCTATGAGATCAACGTGCCGTCCTCATACGGAGGAATGGTGTGGGAGGCGGTGCACGCCGCAGGGGCGGCCTATAACATCGCTCCATATGGAACCGAGGCGCTCCACGTGCTCCGCGCCGAAAGAGGCCATTTCATTGTCGGGCAGGACAGTGATGGGACGGTCACTGCCGCTGACCTTGGGCTCGAAAGAATGGTCGGCGACAAGCCCGATTTCGTCGGAAAGCGCTCGCTGGAACGGGCCGCCATGCGAGATCCTCAGCGCAGGCAAATGGTTGGTCTGCTGACCAGTGACGGCCGCACGCTGCTCGAAGAGGGCGCCCAGGTGGTGGAAAGGCGGACGCCAGACCGTTCGTTGGGTCATGTTACCTCTGCATATTCGAGCCCGGCGGCGGGCCGTCCGATCGCGCTGGCACTCATCCACAACGGGCGTGCGCGGATTGGGGGAAAACTCCAGGTTCCAATGCCGGACGGCGCAGTAGCTGTAGAAGTAGTCCAGCCCCTGTTCTTGGATCTGAAGGGCGCTAGCCTCCATGATTGAAACAACAATTGTCGCACGAGGTGGGCTGGCCGTCCGCCAAGCGCAATCGCTAGCGCATCTGATGTTGCACTGCGACCCGGTGGATGCACCGAAGATCGGTCGTGAAATCGGGATGCCGCTTTCGCCAGAGATGCTCCGCGCGCAGGGGTTTGGTCGCTGGCACGTCCTGCATCTCTCCCCCGACGAATGGCTGTTTATCGGACCGGTCGGTCAAGCCGCCGAACTGGAAGCGCGGCTGGCCGCCGCTTCAAGGGAAACGGCGCTGTCGCTCGTCGACATATCCGACCGCAGTCTTGCCATCGAGATTAGCGGCGCCGCGAGCCCCGATCTCCTCGCCGCCGGCTGCCCGCTCGATCTCGACCATGCGCGATTCCCGGAAGGCAGTTGCTCCCGAACGCTATTCGGAAAGGTTCCCGTCATGTTATGGCGCGTCGGCGCAGGGCCCACCTTCCGGATGGAATATGCCCGCTCTTACGACAATTACGTCCTCGATCTGATCTGCGCGGCTGCGGCCGACCTGCCTCATCGGACGGAAAATTAATCTACTGGAGACATTTGTGACGACGATACGGGTATCCACGCGTGACGGTACGGAGATCGTGGTTGAGGGCGCCGAGGATATGTCGGTGATGGAGGCGATCCGTCGGAAGGGTGTGGACGAGCTGCTTGCTCTATGTGGTGGCTGTCTCTCTTGTGCCACTTGTCAAATCCATGTTGACCCGGAGCAGGCCCATCTACTGCCCGCCATGAGTGATGACGAGAATGAGCTTCTGGACAGCTCCAGTCATCGCACGGAATTTTCGCGCCTCTCCTGTCAGATCCCTTGCCTGCCGAGCCTTGATGGCCTGCGGGTGCGGATCGCGGCTGAAGACTGACGCGGCGCGCCGCGCATGCAGTTCGACGTCCTCATCGTCGGCGGCGGCCATGCCGGCGCCCAAGCCGCAATCGCGCTTCGGCAGCAGAAATTTGACGGCACGATCGCGATTGTCGGTGACGAGCCGGAATTTCCGTACGAGCGCCCGCCGCTCTCGAAGGAATATCTCGCTGGCGAGAAGCCGTTCGAGCGCATCCTGATCCGCCCGCTCAGCTTCTGGAAGGAGCGTGACATCACGATGGTACTCGGCCGCCGCGCCGTCTCGGTGGTACCGGAGGATCATCAGGTCGTGCTCGAGAATGGGAAAGCGGTCGGATACGGCAATCTGATCTGGGCAGCTGGAGGGCGGCCGCGTAGGCTCACATGTCCGGGATCCGACCTCAAGCGCGTGCATGGCGTCCGAAACCGCGCCGACGTCGACCAGATAGTGGCCCAGCTAGCCGATGTGGAGCGGATCGTCATAATTGGCGGCGGCTACATTGGCCTGGAGGCTGCCGCAGTCATGACGAAGCTCGGTCGAGAGGTCATCGTGCTGGAGGCTCTCGACCGTGTCCTAGCCCGTGTGGCCGGCTCGCCGATTTCCAGCTTCTATGAAGCCGAGCATCGCCGGCACGGCGTCGATCTGCGCACCGGCGTGACCGTGGAATGTATCCAGGGTCAGGAGGGCGTGGCGGTTGGCGTCCGCCTGTGCGACGGAAGTCTCGTACCGGCGGACATGGTGATTGCCGGGATCGGCATCGAACCCTGCATCGAGCCGCTGGTCCTTGCGGGAGCTGAGCATGGTGATGGCGTCGCTGTCGATGCACAGTGCCGCACCACTCTGGCTGACGTTTTCGCGATCGGCGACTGCGCGTGGCATCAAAACGCCTACGCGGGCAGTGTCCGAGTACGGCTGGAATCGGTGCAGAACGCAAATGATCAGGCAGCAGTGGCCGCATCTGCGATCATAGGCGGGAGCGGTGTGTATGAGGCCATTCCCTGGTTCTGGTCGAACCAATATGATCTGAAGATGCAGACCGTGGGCCTTTCTATCGGATACGACGAACTCGCCGTCCGCGGCGATCCACACGATCGCAGCTTTTCGGTCATATACCTGAAGAAGGGATGCGTAATCGCGCTCGATTGCGTCAACGCAGTGAAGGATTACGTTCAGGGTCGTAAGCTGGTTACAACGCGTGCAAAGATCGATCCCGCCAAGCTGCAGGATCATTCAATCCCTCTTAAGCGACTTCTGGACTGATGTGGGCTGGAGTGGATCCCAGCGACTGCAATGGGCGTCGGGTCCACAGCTGAACGGGTGTCCCGGCGGGCAGCTCTGAGCGACTGCTATTGGCGCGGAGCAGACGTTGCAAACCCCGACCACCTACGACTGCGATGGGCGCATCCCGGACGAGCCATCGGGTCGAAGAAGGGTCCGCTTTGCCCAGTTGGACCGCTGAAGCGGACATTCGCATTCCGGCCACACCCGGCCGAGCGGCCGGGGCGCCCATGCCCTATCCACTGTCGCCTGCGCACGAGCGGCTCGAGGCGAACGGGCAGTTGCCGAGGCCGTTTCGAGCGCGGGCGGCGGTCCGTTTTCGGTAAGGGCAGTGAAGTATCGGCGGGGGACCCCATATTCGGGGCATGGACAAGCTTACCATCTGGTTCGACGGCGCCTGCCCCCTCTGCCGCCGCGAGATCGCGCTGATGCAGCGCCTCGATCGGCGCGGCGCGATCGACTTCGTCGATGTCAGCCGATCCGGCGACGGCGACTGCCCGGTCGGCAGGAGTGAGCTGCTCGCCCGGTTCCATGCCCGCGAGAATGGCCGGCTGCTGTCGGGCGTCGCCGCCTTTGCGGCGATGTGGCGTGCGATCCCGCTCCTGCGCCCGCTGGGGCTCATCGCGCGCATTCCGATCGTCCTCGCATTGCTGGAGCGGGCCTACCTCGCCTTCCTCCGCGTCCGGCCGCGGCTGCAGCGGCTGGCGCGCTCGCCAGAGCAGGCATGAGGCCGGTCGCAGAACCGGCCGCGCCGGGCCAGGAGAGCGTGTGGTCCTATCCCCGGCCGGCGATCGCCCAGCCGAGCCCGGTCCATATCGTGATCGAGCATGCCGGGCGGATCATCGCCGAGACGCGCTCAGCCGTGCGGACGATCGAGACCAGCCATCCGCCGAGCTACTACATTCCGCCCGGCGACATCGCGCCCGGCGTGCTGCGCAAGGCGGAGGGAAGCTCGTTTTGCGAGTGGAAAGGCGCCGCCGTCTATTGGGACGTCGTGGTCGGCGATGCGGTGCTGCCCCGCATCGGCTGGAGCTACCCCGATCCGACAGCCGGCTTTGCCATGCTCCGGGACCATGTCGCTTTTTACGCGCGGCCGTTCGACCGTTGCACCGTGGACGGCGAAAGGGTGACGCCCCAGGCCGGCGATTTCTACGGCGGCTGGATCACCAGCGGGATCGTCGGCCCGTTCAAAGGCGGACCGGGAACCGGCGGCTGGTGATCCGATGACGGACGATTTCGGCCCGTGGCGGTCGCGCCCGTTGCCGCGCGGCAAGGCATCGCGCCTCGGCCAGTTCGGGCGGCTGGCGGGCGGCATCGCCGGCGGCATGATTGCGGAAGGGGCACGGCGGATCGCCGACGGCAAGCGGCCCCGGATGCGCGAGATGCTGCTCACGCCCGCCAATTTCCAGAAGCTCGCCGATCGCCTCTCGCATCTGCGCGGGGCGGCGATGAAGCTCGGCCAGATGATCTCGCTGGACGCCGGCGACCTGCTGCCGCCCGAGCTGGCCGATATCATGGCAAGGCTGCGCGAGCGCGCCCACCACATGCCGCCGGCGCAGCTCGAGCAGGTGATCCTGCGCGAATGGGGAACGGAATGGCGCTCCCGTTTCAAGCGGTTCGACGCGATCCCGATCGCCGCCGCCTCGATCGGCCAGGTGCATCGGGCGACGGACCTCGACGGCCGGGAACTCGCGATCAAGTTCCAATATCCAGGGGTGCGCGAAAGCATCGATGCCGATGTGGACAACGTTTCGGGCCTGCTGCGCATGTCCGGGCTGCTGCCGCGCGGGCTGGACCTCGGTCCGCTGCTCGCCGAGGCCAAGCGCCAGCTCCACGAAGAAGCGGATTATGTTCGCGAGGGCGAGCAGATGGCGCTGTTCCGTGGGCTGCTGGCCGACAGCCCCGCCCTGCTGGTGCCGGAGCGCGTGGCCGGGCTCTCCTCCGATCGCGTGCTCGCCATGACTTTCCTGGAGGGCAGGCCGGTCGAAGGGCTGGTGACCGCCTCGCAAGCGGTCCGCGACGATGTGGCGCGGGCGCTCATCAGCCTGGTCCTGCGAGAGCTGTTCGAGTTCGGCGTGATGCAGACCGATCCCAATTTCGCGAACTACCGCTACCAGCCCGAGACCGGCCGGCTCGTCCTGCTCGACTTCGGCGCGGTCCGCGCCGTCGAGGCAGCCACGGTCGCCGCTTATCGCGCCATGCTCCGCGCGGGCCTTGCCGGGAACCGGGACGGATTGCGTGAGGCGGCGCTGGCGGCCGGCATCGTCGGACGCCCGGCAGTGACCTTCCAGCGGGCGCGCATCGACCGCATGATCGACATCATCATCGGGGAAATGATCCGGCCGAGCGCGTTCGACTTCGGCGACCGGCGCTTCGTCGCCGCGCTCCGGGATCTCGGCATGGACGTGGCCGCCGACCAACGTACCTGGCACGTCCCGCCCGCCGACATCCTGTTCACGCAGCGGAAGATCAGCGGGACGGCGCTGCTGGCGGCGCGGCTGAAGGCGAAAGTCGACGTTCGAAGCCTCGTCGCGCCCTATGTCTGAGGGCCGGCCGCAGAGCCTGACCCCGGATTTGCAGATCGAACGAGCGGTTGTCGTGGGGGCCTCCGGCGGGATCGGGGCTGCGCTTTGCAGCGCCCTGGCGAGTGACGGGGCGCTGGTTCACGCCCTTTCGCGCAGCGGCTCGGCGCCCGACGCCCGCCTCGAGGCGGGGACGATCGATGTCGAGGACGAGGCGTCCATCGCGGGCGCGGCTTCGGTCCTGGCCGGCGAGGGGCCGCTCGATCTGGTCGTCGTCGCGAGCGGCTTGCTTCATTCCGACCGGATGGCTCCTGAGAAAAGCTACCGCCAGCTCTCCGCTGCTTCTTTCGAGCGGTATTTCGCGGTGAACGCGACCGGGCCGGCTTTGGTGGCCAAGCATTTCATCCCGCTTCTTCGCAAGGACCGGCCCGCCCTCTTCGCCGCCCTTTCCGCCAGGGTCGGCAGCATCGGCGACAACCGGCTGGGCGGATGGTACGGCTATCGCGCTTCGAAAGCGGCGCTGAACATGATCGTGCGGACCCTGGCCATCGAGCTCGCCCGAACGCACCCGCAGGCGGCCTGCGTCGCTCTCCATCCCGGTACGGTGGCCACCGCGCTCAGCGCGCCCTTTCAGCGCGGCGTGCCGCCCGACCGGCTGTTCGCGGCCGACAAAGCGGCCAGGCACCTGCTCGACGTGATCGCCGGCCTGAGCGCTTCGCAGAGCGGCGGTATCTTCGCCTGGGATGGGACGGCGATAACGCCCTGACGGTTCGGCAGCAGGTGACGGCAGCGCCCCGCTGCGCCCGCACCCGCCCCAGATGATTACGCTTACTGGCGGGCAAGATCGTCGCGGCGCCATCATCACTCACTCGCGCGGGTGCCGCGTGCCGCCCGCTCCCTGGGCGTCTTCCCGCATCATCCGCTCGCGGCGGGCGAGCTCCGCCTCCGACGGCGGCTCCGGTGTTCCGAACGATCCGGTCTTGACTTGGCCGGCGACGTCATAGGTCGTCATCACGATGCCGCTGCTGGTCACCCGCTGCTCGACCATCTTCAAGGTGCGGGACGCGCTGGTTCCGTCGAAGGCCCGCTTCCCGCCGCCGAGAATGAGCGGCGCCGTCATGGTCACGATGCGGTCGAGGAGGCCGTGCGCCAGCAATTGCGGGTAAAGGGTCGTGCTGCCCTGAATGACGAGGCTGGGGCCGTCCTCCCGCTTCAGCGCGGCGAGCGCCTCCATATCCGCCAGTCGATGGCTGTTCTGCCAGTCGCTCGTCAGCTCGGACCGGCTCAGCACATATTTCGCTATCCGGTTGAATGCGGCCGCGATCGGATCTTCGAGGGAGATGTGCGGCCAATGCGCTGCGAAGATATCGTAGGTCCTGCGGCCGAGCAGCAGATCATAGGGTTCGGACAACAGGGCGCTTATCTGATTGCCAAGCCCCTCGTCGAACAAGGGTGCGAGCCAGCCGCCGAACCTGAAGCCTCCGGTCGGATCCTCCTCCGGACCGCCGGGTGCCTGCACGACACCGTCGACCGACTGGAAGAAGCCGCCAATGATCCGTCGTCCCATCACGATCCTCCCACGCGATCGACCCTGCTGTCGTTCGCCCTCCGTCGAGAGCGAGTAGTGACATGCTAAGGTTATGTTATGAAACTATCAAGTTACTTAATATAACCTCTGAAAATTGAGGTCGTGAGCCTGGCCTTGCCCCAGGCGTCCGGCGCCGCGCCTGCTCGTCTACCGATGAGCCTTGAACTCGCTCGTCACCAATTGAAGGCGGCCGGGACCCGGACGGAACCCCGTCAGACCGTCAGCGGGCCGGCGGCAGCTCCTCGCGCCGCGGCATGTTCGGTCCCCGCCGGCGGCAGGTCAGGGCCGCCGCTTCCGCAGCGAACTCCCCCATGCCTCGCAGCTGATCGGCATCGATCGACGCAAGTCCGTCCGGGCCGGCAAGGCCCTCCTCATTCAACCAGCACAACAAAGCCGCCTGGAACGTGTCGCCGGCGCCAACCGTATCGGCGACGATGACGGGCGGCGCCTGTACGCGGACTTGCCACCCTTGGGCGGAGAAAAAAGTGCAGCCTTCCTCCCCTCGCGTGAGTGCGACGACCTTGGTCGCCCCTCCCAGCCAATTCCGAACGATCTCCTCGGCGGCGCAGCCGCTGCCGTAAAGGGCAGCCAGGTCTTCGAGGCTCACCTTGATGAGGTTGGCGTGCCGTCGAAACTCATCGACCCGCGCGGCCCAGAGCGCAACGTCCGGCTCGAAGGCGAGCCTGACGTTCGGATCGAAGCTGATCAGGTGCCGGCCGGCCCGGGAAACCAAGGGCAGCAGATGCTGGCAGGTCTCGTCCGACACGAGCGCGATCGAGCCCACATGAATGCCGACCAGGCGATCGTCGTCGAGAACCGGACCGTTCGGGTACAGACGCCGCTCGGCGAGACCGTGAAACGCATAGCCGGGCAAGCCGCCGCGACCCACGTCGATCAGCGCCAGCGGGGTCGGCCGCTCAGCCCGATGAACGAAGGAAAGATCGACACCTTCGTTTCGAAGGGCAGCTTCGAGCCGGCGCCCCAGCAAGTCGCTCGACAGGTCGGTCGCCAAGGTCACCGCCTGCTTCAGACGCGCGAGGCCGACGGCGACGTTATAGGGCGATCCTCCCGCCATTCCCCGCAACGAGACCTCTGCGCTCCCATCATCGGTGGGATCGACGAACATGTCGAAGAGGGCTTCGCCGCACACAAGGAACATGAACGCCTGCCTTCCGAACTATGGGTGGAGGTTCTTCCACGAGGTAGGCCGCGCAAGCAAGGCGCAGGCCGGACGATCTATTCAGCGGCACGAACGACATCACGATCTGGTTGAACAGCGCATTGCCGCTCGCCTCGGCAATGGCGAGATGTCCTGCTCGGTGGTCTGCTCATGCGGCGGCTCGTTGCCATCGCTCGGCCGGCGCGCTTTTGCCGACCGGCGCTAAAGCTGTTCCGCTGCCGCGGAGGGTCGCCGGTGAGCCGTCGGGAACGGCCGCGCCGACGAAGCGTTCTGCATCCGTAATGAAAACGATGTGGCTTTTTGCGTTTCTGCTGCTGTGCGCCTCGTGCGATTCCTTGCCGAAGGACGTCGAGGGCACGCTTCAACGGGTGGAAGCGGAGCAGCGGTTTCGCGTCGGCATCATCGCGGCGCGCGAGACGCGACTGCCACCGCAGGCGCTGAAGTTCCTCCGAAAGGTCGCGGCGGCGGCGCACGCTTCTCCGGAGGTGGAGAGCGATGGCGCCGAGCCTTTGCTGGCCAGGCTGGAACAAGGAGGATTGGACCTCGTCATCGGCCGGATGACCGCCGACAGCGCCTGGTCGAGAAAAGTGACCTTCCTCCCGCCGCTCGCGCGGATCGGCGAGGTCGGCGGCGAGCAGCAGATCGTCGCCATGGCCCGCAACGGGGAAAATGAATGGATCACCTTGCTGCACGCCCAGGCCAAGGCAGCATCGTTCCGGTGAGCGGCCAGCTGCCCGACGAGATCGAAGCGGACCTGGCCAAGGCGCGCCGGCTGGAATGGTGGACGCTCGGCGCCATGACGACGGTGGTCGTCTTCATGGGCGCCGCGGCCGGCTCCAGCCAGGCGATGAAGACGGCCTGGATCGAGGATATGCTAAGCCTTGTTCCGGCGATCGTCTTCCTCGTCGCAGCGCATCTCGAGCCGAAGCAGCCCACCCGGCTCTTCCCGTTCGGGTTCCACCGCGTCCACAGCCTCGCCTTTCTGATCTCCGCCGTCACGCTGAGTGCGGTCGGCCTGCTGCTGTTCGTCGAATTGGCGATGACCCTGGTCAAGATGGAGCATGTCACCGTCGGCCCCGTCAGCCTCTTCGGACACGATGTCTGGAGCGGCTGGCTGATGATCGGCGCCCTTGGCTATTCGATCGTCCCGCCGGTGATCCTGGGGCAGATGAAACTGCCGATCGCCCGGCGCCTGCAGGACAAGGTGCTCCACACCGATGCGATGATGCAGAAAGCCGATTGGATGACCGGCCTTGCCGGGATAGCGGGCATTATCGGCATCGGCTTCGGCTTGTGGTGGGCCGACGCGGTGGCGGCGGCGATCATCTCGCTCAGCATCATCATGGATGGCGTAAAGGCGCTGCGCAGCGCGACGGCCGAACTGGTCGACGGCGCCCCACGCGCGCTCGATCGGGACGTGGAAGCGACCGACGCCGTCGAGCTGCGCCACGCGCTCGAAAGGCGATATCCCGGTTCGGCGATCAGGCTCCGCGAGACCGGCCGTTTCATTCTGGCGGAAGTCGAGGGCGCCGCGCCCGAAGGGCCGGTGGATCTGCGCGCCTTGTGGCCCGGCGATCCGAACCGGTCGTGGCGCCTGGCGCGGCTGAGCTTCGTGAGCCGCTGCGCCTAGACCCTGATCGCTTTAGATTGAATCAATCTGAAGCGTGAATCAGGGTCCTAACTATTTGAATAGAGCCTGATTCACGTCTTCGGCGGAAGCGCGAAGCGCTTCCACCTCAAACGATCAGGCTCTAGGGCGCATTTGGCCTCAGTGCATCCCGCACGGCGGCGTCCGCCGGGGCAGGCTGATCCGAAACGCCGCTCGAGCAGCGCCGGGAGATGGTTCCGGCGCGTCATGCCTCACTCGCGCGGCAGCCTGTGCAGACCGCACAATTTGTTGCCGTCGGGATCGCGAAGATAAGCGAGGTAGAGCGGCCCGAAGGCGCCCGAGCGCACGCCCGGCGGATCTTCGATGCTTGTGCCGCCGGCAGCGACACCCGCCTCGTGCCAGGCATGCACCTGCTCCGGGTCCTCCAGATTGATGCCGATAGTCGCGCCGTTGCCGTGCGTCGCCGGCTGGCCGTCTTTCGGCGCGCTGACCATGAACAGGGCGCCGTTGTGCAGGTAGGACAGGCGCCCCCGATCGTCCTTCCGGCCCGGCTTCGCGCCGATGGCGGTAAACAAGGCGTCGTAGAAACGCTGGGACCGCTCCAGGTTGTTGCTGCCGACCATCACGTGACTGAACATCTTCACCTCTTGCCCGTCGGCTTTCCCATCCATGAAGCTGTCTTGTCGCCGCTGCCCGCTCTCGGCGCAATCGAGAATGCTGCCGGATCCCGCCATCGTCGCCTGAAGACGCAAGCGATTTTCTTCGGTCGCAATTTCCCGGTCCGCTTGGATCGTCGGGTGAGTTACAATGAACTTGGACGAACGAGGGTGCTCAACCAGCCAGGCGAGGTGACGCCATGCCGCTGATCGTCGACGATGATGCCTTTGCCGCGAACAGCCGGCCGACGGCCATTGCCATCGCCCTCTTCACCATGCGGTTCATGGAGCAGTGGAAGCATGATGTTCAGGATTACGACCGCGCCATGATGCTGGTCGCGGTCGTTGCCATCACTTCCGAGCGGCTGCTGAGGACCGACCTCGAAAATGGCGAGCGGCGGCTCGCCCAGCCGATCAGCAGCAGGCGACTGGCCAAGTGCAATATCAGCTCCATCGCAAGCGCCACCGGGATCAACCGCGAAACCACGCGGCGGAAGGTGCAATCTTTGATCGAGGCGGGGCTGCTGCAGCGGTTCGACGACGGGAGCATCGGCTTTGCTCCCGGGGTCTTGCAAAAAGGGTCCACCTTGCCGCTGGTCCGTCGGCAGGTCGATGCGCTGGTCCGGGTGGTGAACGAGCTGATGAAGCTCGGGACTCTCAAGCTGGATTAATCACTGCTCATTCTGTGCGTGAAGCCGCGCCCACAGTCCCAATTCCGCGCTAGTTGCACGCCAACATCCAAATTTTGGGAAGCGTTTCGAACGGCTTCGTCCAAAACGCGACCAGAGCATCGCATCACTGCCAGTCCCTGGTGGTGAAGGCCGGGAACTACCCCACTAGTTCCCGGCCATAATTTCACCAAAGGCAGAATTGTCGCGCCCGTTGCCTGAAGATCCCCCGTTCCGTTACCGGTTCGTCACGCCTGCGCTGACGGGCCCCTGGCTGGTAACGCGCGAGGAAGCGCTCCAGTCGGCGCTGGCGGCAGGCCAGGCCTACCGGCAGGCCGGGCTCATCATCCCCTACGACTTCGCGAGGATCGAATCGGAGCCTGCCGCCCCCGCCCGGCGCGACCATTCGGACTTGTGGCACCGGCACCGCCGAACCCGGATGTGACCGGCGCGGAGACGCGTTGCAGGTCTGCAGCCGCTCCGATCGACGCAGCCGCCCTCGCTTTCCGCGCCAGCGCGATCGAACGTATCGAAATCTCAGCCGGGGCAGTCGACGAGCAGCGCCTTCGCCTGGCGAAAAATCGGATCCGCCGTAACACTTGCGAAGCGTGATCGCCGGCTAGCGGGGCGAGTGCGGGAGTGTTCGAAGCGCCCCTTTTCCGTTATGGTTAACGGCGAAGGAGGTCGATCATGGCCGTCATAGAAGGACATATCGTCCGAACGCCCGGCGAGAAGCTCCCATACAAGGTCGTCTTGTTGCGCGAAGGCAATCAAGTCTCGGAACATCCCGTCGCGTCCATCCGCGAGGGCGAAGCATTGATCAGGGATCGCCTGCCGCAGCCGCTTCAGCCCCAGACGCAGGACGACTGGCACGACTGACCGCACCGGTTGCCGCAGTGCGCCTCGCGTCAGCGGTGACGCGCCCGGTCGGCTGCCTTTGCCTCGCCTCGAAAGGCAGGAGCGCGCGTTCGACTCCTCCCCGCGGAGCGCGGCGTCGTTCGGCTGAACCTGAAGAGGGACCCGCCGAGCTGAGGGGCAGGGCGGCGGGCCAGGGGTGGGCGTCTCATCGTCTAGCCGAGTCGAGGCAGCTCGTCGTTAATAGAGGTTACGCGCCCACGTAACGATCGAAAGAAAGCGCGTGGATACCGGCTGCCGAGCGTCGCCGGCCCGCTCGAAACGTCACCGGCGGCACATCCTGGAGCCTTGCCCATCAGGCGAACCAAAAATCGGCGGCGCTGAAGTCGGCGGCGCGCAAGGAATTGGTCGTGTCCACCAGCTCGATGCTGAACTGGACGCCGGTGGACGTGGTCACGTCCAGCATCACGTTGCTGCCGACGTCGCGGGCAAAGATCGAACCGTTGGCACCGCCTGCCGCATATTGGCTGACACCCAGATTCTCGATCCCGATCCGGTCGAGCCCATCCTGAAAGTCCATGATCCGGTCGCCGCCGTCCAGCGCGGCCACGCCTTTGAACACGAACGTGTCGGCCTCGGCTCCGCCCCACAACTCATCGGCCCCGCTGCCGCCGACCAGCGTGTCCGTTCCCGTGCCCCCGTCGATGAGGTCGGCGCCCGCACCGCCGTCGATCAGGTCGGCCCCATCGCCGCCATAGACAAAATCGTCGCCGTCTTCGGCGTCGATCGTATCGCTTCCCGCCTCGCCGTGGATCGTGTCGGACCCGGCGCCGGCCTCGATCCGGTCGTTGCCGTTGCCGCCCAAGATGCGGTCGATGCCGCCCTCGGAATCGATGATGTCGTCGCCATCATTGCCTTCGAGGTAATTATTGCCGTCGCCGCCATCGACCCGATCATTGCCGATCCCGCCATACACATGATCGTCGCCGCTCTGGCCCTTCAGCTTGTCGTGGCCGCCCCCACCAAAGATGGTGTCGTTGCCGGCGCCGCCGCCGACGGATTGGGTGACCAGCAGTCCGGTACGCGGATTGATCTCGTTGATGAAGCCGTCGTCGCCATCGCCGCAATAGATCGTGTCGTTGCCGCTCCCTGCGTCGATATATTCGCGCCCCGCTCCACCGTAGATCCGATCGTCGCCCGCGCCGCCCAGAATGTGGTCATGGCCCTCGCCGCCTTCGAGCAGGTCGTTGCCGTCGTCCCCGACAAGAACGTCATTGCCTTTTTCGCCGAACAATTGATCGTCGCCGAGGCCGCCATCGAGCGTGTCGTCGCCCAAGCCTCCATAGGCGATGTCGTGACCGGCACCGGCCTTGATCAGGTCGCCGTCTGCTCCCCCGTAGAGTATGTCGTCATGGAGGGTCCCGACGATGAACCCGTTGCCGCGAATGATCGACATGTCGCATCCCCCTTGGGCATCCGCCCGCCGCCAGATAAGCTGCCCTCACCGTGCGGACCCCGATGCCGCCAGGATGATCTCGAGCCGGTCCGACAATGCCGCAATCGCCGGCCGCTGAAACGAGATGGGCGACGAAGGTGCGGCGGCCTTCGACGAACTTGCAGAATGGCCGGCAGAGAACGGGAAGCTTGGCGGGCGGCCTATCGCCCAAGTCAGTTCCGCTCGCGCCCCAGGCGGCTTATGCGACCTTCGCTTTGCCCTCGGTCGTCCAGAGGCCTGGCGGCGCTCCGTTCATGATGGCGCTTACCTGCTCGCCGGACACCGCCTCGCCGAAATGAAAGCCCTGCCCTTCGGCGCAGCCTAGATCGCGAAGCTGGGCCGCAACGAACGCGCTTTCGATGCCTTCGGCGATCACCGGCAAATCGAGGCTCAAGGCAAGGCTGGTGATGGCCCGGATAATCTTTAGCGCTTCCGGATCGTCGCCGATCGCCTGTACGAAGGAGCGGTCGATCTTGATCTTGTCGAACGGGAGCATCCGGAGGTGCCGGAGCGATGAATAGCCCGTCCCGAAATCGTCGAGCTCGATCTTCATCCCCTGGTTCTTGAACGATTCGATCGTCCGCCGCGCATTGACCGCATCGTCGATCAGTGCGTTTTCGGTGATTTCGATGGCCACTCTCTGCGGCGGGAACCTCATGCGTTTCAGCGTCGTCAGCACCTTTTCGCTGAGCCATGGATCCCTCAGCTGGACCGGCGAAACGTTGATGGCGAGCGTCAGGCTCGCATCCCAGTCCCGGACGTCCGCACAGGCGCGCTCCAGCAGCTTCAGCATCAATTCGTTGATGAGGCCGCTCTCCTCGGCGACCGGCACGAACTGATCGGGCCCGATATTCACGCCGTCGCCCCGGGGCCAGCGGGCGAGCATCTCGAAGCCGATCGTACGGCCGGTCGAAAGATTGACGAGCGGCTGGTAAAAGGGGCGCAGCTCGTCCGCGGCGATCGCCTGGCGCAATTCCCGTTCGATCACCGATCGGCGGGTGATCTCCGCTTCCATCACCGGCTCGAAGGCGCTGTACTGGTTACGGCCGCTTTCCTTGGCGCGGTAAAGGGCGATGTCGGCCCGGCGCATCAGCGTCTCGCGGTCGCAGGCATCGCTCGGATAGGTCGAAATCCCGATGCTCGCGCCGATGTGGTGAACCAGATCGCCGATGCAGAATGGGTCGCTCATCCCCTCGACGAGCGTGCGGGCGAGGCGCCGGTGGCCCTCGCGATCCTCTTCGGAAATGTCGACCAGCAGAGCGAATTCATCGCCGCCGAGGCGAAAAACGGTCCCGCCCGGCGTCAGCGCGCATAGCCGGTTGGCGACCTCCCGCAGCAGCTCGTCGCCCGCCAGATGGCCATGGACATCGTTGATGGGCTTGAACCGATCGAGGTCGACGATCAGCAAGGCGATGCCGCCGGCTTTGCCGGGGCGCGTGGGAAGCTGGTCGAGGCGGTCGCGCAGGGCATTGCGGTTCGGAAGGCCGGTCAGCGAATCCTGATAAGCGAGGGAATGGGCTCGCTCCTCCGCCTCCAGGGCGCGTTCGCGTTCGGCGATCACTTGGGAGCGCGAGGACAGCACGCCGGTAAAGGCGTCGTAATTGGTGCCGAGGATCTTTAGCACCACGAAGGAAATGAAGAGGATGTTGACCCCGAGGCCGATCAACAGCCATTCGCCGGTCAGCAGCAGGCGAAATGCCATCGGCACGCCGCCCAGCAAGAGGACGAGCTGCCCCGCCCAAGGCAGGCATTGCAGGGAGTAGCAGACGCTCACGCAATTGATGAAGATGAAAAGGCCGATGCAGGAGCGCTGGATCAGGCTGGCGTCGGTGAAGAGCAGCTGCCCCCAGGCGCCGAAGAAGAAGGCCAGCAGACTGCCTGCCACGAGCGTGACTTGCAGGAACCGCCGTATCTGGTGAACGTCCGGCGTCATGTGCCGGCGACGCAGCCACATGGCGATGCGCAGCGCGACGACCACCGCCAGAATGGCGGGCACGCCGATGCTGAGCCACGCCGGAGCGGTCGGATAGGTGGCAAAGCCAAGGAAGCAGGAATTGACGAGCAGCGAGCCGTACATGACCGGAATCTGCTTGCTGAGCGTGCGGAATTGCTCCTGCAGCACCGCCTGGCCGGCCGCTGTTGTTGGATCCGGCATTGTGGCCATTCGCGCTATCAATTCACCCGCCCCCCGGTGGCCGCGCTACCGATTTCTCCGTCCTGTTAAACGGCAAGTCACTAATCAAATGTGAAAATGTCTATTCTTGAAATGCTTGGTTCCAAAGCCACCGCGGGCTGGGTGAAACTCCACGGCCGAATGGCAGGTACTTTCGGTGCGGAACAGGGCGTGGCCAACGCGGTTGATGAGCTTCGCGGACCAATTTTGGCGGAGTGGGGAAATGATTCCGGATCGGCTGACGGCCAAGGCGTTTCATCAGCCGGCTATTCTGCTGTCCGGCACCGTCGACTATGCGATGTACAACAGCTTCCGGACGCAGCTCGATTCCGCTCCCGCCGAAGGCCTCGTCGTGGTCGAACTCTCGACCCTGGGGGGTGATCCGGAAGTGGCTCGAATGATGGGCGAGGACATTCGCTTCCACAGCGACATCTCCTCGGACCGCCGCCTCGTGTTCCTGGGCAAGGCCGCCATTTATTCTGCCGGCACGACCTTCATGAGCTTCTTTGCAAGGCCGAACCGTTATCTGACGCGAGGCACCCGGCTGATGGTGCACGAGCGCAAGCTGAGCAAACAGCTGAATATCGAAGGCCCCCTCACCACCTGCGTCGCAAGCGTGGAGGCGACCCTGAACGAGATCAACGAATCCATCCGTATCCAGAATGAAGGATTCGCCAACCTGGTTCAGGGTTCGAGCGTCACGATGGAGGAGGTGCTGCGGCGGGCGCCATCCAACTGGTATATCGAAGCGCAGGAGGCGGTGGATCTGGGGCTGGTCGAGGCCGTGCTGTAGCGGCGCTCCGTTTCAGGCGGCAGGATCCTGCATGAAAGGCGGGTCCGGGACGGCTCGTGTCGCCTCGTGGAGCAGCCTCGACCAGCGGCTCGACAGATCGTTGAAATAGCTGTCGTCGGCGCCGATGCGGCGCGTGAGAACCGGCTGGTCCGGATCCTTTTCCATCACCATCACGTCGATCGGCCGGGCGACGGCAAGGTTCGAGCGCATGGAAGAATCGAATGAAAGCAGGCCGATCTTGACCGCTTCGGCAAGCGGCGTCCCGGCATTGACCACCCGGTCCAGTATCGGGCGTCCATATTTGGTCTCTCCAATCTGCAGGAACGGCACATCGGGAGTGCACTCGATGAAATTGCCGGCCTCGTAGATCATGAACAGCCGTGGTGGGTCCTTGCCGATCCGGCCCCCGAGCAGCAGCGACGATCGGCCCGGGATGTTGAGCGCTTCCAGGGCGTCGCCGACGGCTTCGTTGGCCGTCCTCACGGCCTCGCCGACAAGCTGCGCCGCCCGGAACATCGAGCCGACGTCCGCGAGGCTTCGAGTGAAGCTCCGATCATCGTCCGCCGGCATGCCTTCGCGCATCAGGCTGATCACGGTCTGGCTCGTGGAAAGATTGCCGGCCGTGGCGGCGTAAATCTGCCGCCCTTCTTCGTCGAGGAGGCAGTGAAGCTTGCGGTAACAGGAGAAATTGTCGACGCCCGCATTCGTGCGGCTGTCGGCCATCATGACGAGGCCGCGATCGAGAAGCATGCCGAGGCAGTAGGTCATTTCACCTCAACTTTGGGATTGAAACTGCGCCTGCCGTCGGACCGGGCTCACCTGCACCTCTACCGACAGCGCCTCGGAACCGCCACCCGATCGTGCCCCGGACATCGGCGCCGCATCGCGATAATCGAGCCCGCATGCCACTCTTACATAGGCATCGTCGGTCGAGATGCCGTTGGTTGGATCGAACGCAACCCAGCCAAGATCATCGACCCAGGCCTCGGCCCAGGCATGCGCCGCTTCCTGGATTTCGATGCCGTCGCGTCGGAACAGATGGCCCGACACGTAACGGGCCGGGACCGCCATCGCGCGGGAGACCGCGACGAAGATGTGGGTAAAATCCTGGCACACGCCATGGCCGAGGTCGAAGGCGTCGGCGGCCACCGTACGCGTTTCGGTGCTGGAGGTGTCG
>JAESFL010000223.1_pt1 | contig 23684 bp, 22 predicted proteins | sample 9269401 | NCBI WGS metagenome assembly JAESFL01 (sample SAMN14506025, study PRJNA617098) | algae metagenome | isolation source: Gloeocapsa sp. UFS-A4-WI-NPMV-4B04 and co-occurring heterotrophs from desert... | place: USA: Utah | collected 2006-10-01 | reverse complement strand
ACGGTTAGACCGCACCTGCGTGCCTGAGCGCCGCGTCTCAGACTTCCCAAATCTGCAGCACGGGGCAGCCGACGATCTCTTCGAACCGTTTCAGCGCCTCATCCGTCAGCGAGCCGAAATTGTCGCCGCCGTCCACCCAAAAATCACTGAAGCCGGGCTCCAACGCCCCGACCGCAAAGCGCGCGAAGCCCCCGGGTGCATCGAAGCGAATATCCACGAGCCTAACGGACCCCCCACAGCAAGGCAGTTCGACGGTCGCATCCCTTGGCCCCGCCAGAGCAGCCTTCCACCACGCGCTGTGCGGCGTATCTCCATCCTCGTCGAACAGAACCACCCTCCCGTGGCACTGGGGACAGAGTAGCGCTTCAAATGCCGCTCCGGCGTGGATTGGTGTGGGCCGCTCGTAGGCGCGACAATCGTAATCGCCGTTCCCGTTCGGAAGCGGAGACACGGTTCGGAAGAGCGCGAGAAACTTCGCTCGGCCCTCTTCGTCTGGGAGGCAGTACGGATCTGAGGGTGCGAGGTAAAAGGCGTATTCGGACATCGCGAATCCTTGTTGTGCGGTTTAACGACACAAGGCTCAGGGGTGCGGGGCCGGCGCACAATCCCCCGCCCGAAAGCATGCAAAGCTCCTGGGCACGCTTCATTTGCCCCGTGGTTTCAGCGCCGCTCTTCGCGATCTTAGCCACGAGATGAGCGAAAGACCTACGAAGAACAGGCCGATGATGCCGAAGAAGGCCGTGATGAACGGGAAGAAATCGCGGTCACTTTCCAGGGCATTCGGATCAGCGTGCACCCACCAAGTGATCGCGGCCAGCACCGCTACGCAAAGGAAGCAGGTGAAGGCGACCAGCCGGTACACACCACCGGGCGCGCTCCACACATGCCGCAGCACCCAACGGTTAGCCCGGCCGGCGCGTTCGGGGTTCCACTGATTGTCCGTCACGGTGAGTTCTCTTTTGGCTTTAACCAGCGTTACGAGTCGAGACTTCTTGCGGTCTAACGACACAAGGGTCAGGGGTGCGGGGCCGGCGCGCAAGGCCTGTCGTCCGGGCGAAAGCATGGACGGCCCCGCACTCTGTCTCTTTCAAACTGATTGTTGATAAGACAATAAACAACCAGCCCCGCGGCATCATCGCCGCAGGGCCGGTCTCGTCCATCGATCAGCTTCGGCCGCCGCCAACTCAGCCGCTGTGCGACGTGGCGGGCTGGCGGATGGGGATGTCGCGCGTGCCCTTGAGGATCGCCTGCTTCACCTCGCCGATGGCCTTGGTGATGCGGATCTCGCGCGGGCACGCTTCCGTGCAGTTGAAGATCGTGCGGCAGCGCCACACGCCCTCGCGAGACGTAACTGCCCGCGCCAGAACACCGGCGCGGGCAGTCGTCTGCTCTACCAGGTGGGTGGATGCGGTCGGATCTGTCAGATGGTCTCCACCCGGCCATCCTGGATGGCGATGAGACGCCCGTCGAAGCGCGGGACCTGGAAGAACCCGCCGTCTTCGTTGTAGGTGACGCTCAGCTCCTGAAGCAGCCCGATCGCCACGGCCTCTCCCAGCAGTAGCGAGTAGGTGTAGTCGCTGCGCCAGTGCACCCCCGCCGCGTTGCGGAAGATGGCGATGTTCCCGGCGAGCTTGTTCAGCTCGCTGGCGACTGTCATCTGCCCCGCGCCGGGCCCGGAGTAGGCCAGCAGCGCGGTGCCCGTGGCGTTGGGGATCACCGGGTTCTCGATGGGTACGTTCCCGTCGAAAAACGCCTTGAGGATGGTGGCGCACGCCGCCGCGCCCGTGGCGTGCCCCGCCGCATACGCCGGGTGCGTGGGCGCGCCCTCCGGGTACGCCTGCGGAAGCAGGTACGTGGGGAAACGCTCCCCCGCCTGGCCATAGTACGGGGACAGCCCGCCCGTCTGCAGGGAGTTCTTGATGCTGACGTCGATCGGGTAGTCGCGCCGCGCGTTCAGCCAGTTGTCGACGCGGCCGCCGAACTCCTCCGGCCGCAGTCTGCGGTGCACGAGCCACTTCTGGAACCACGTGGCGCGCAGGGCACGGCCCACCACCTCGTTCAGCAGCTCCAGCAGGTGGATGGGGCCAAAGGTGGCGAACCCGGACTGCGTGCGCGAATCACGCACGGAGCCCGGCGAGTCGTACGGGTTTCCGTTCCCGAACCCGAACTCCATGTCGACCATCGGACGTCCCGCTCCCACGCCGCTGAGCTGGTTCCCCGTGGGCTCGGAGAGCAGGATCATGGCCGCGTTGTAGAACGCGTTGACCACCTGGTCAAAGTGGACGTAGTTGGCTCCATCGCGCAGGTTGCGGATGAAACGCCTCTGCGTCTGGTCGAACTGGTCCTGCCCCCGGAAGTCGGAGCCGTTCTGCGCGTTGAGCCAGGCGGTGAAGGTCGTCAGGTAGTCGAGCCCAGGCAGCACCGTGAGCTGCCGCTGGTCGATGACCTGCGAGCCGTAGGTGATGTACCCTTCGTCCGCGTCCCGCCCTTGGCCGTCCGGCTTGCGCGGGTCAGCGTTCCCCTTCCACAGGAACTGGGACACGTACGGCCCCACCTGCTCGCCCGGGAAGATCCCCCTGAAGACGTTCTGCGTGGTGACCGGCGTGGTGCCGCCGAACATGGGGAACTCGTTGTTGAGCGAGGTGACGGCCTGCTGGATGATGGTGTCCGTCCCGTAGTCGGCGAAGTGCACGTCGCGCGCGACCGCCATCCAGTACAGCTCGCCCATCTCGTGCGCCTCCACCTTGCTGTCGAAGCGGGGCGCCGGGGGAATGGTGAGCTCCTGCGGGTCCGGGCCCTCCAAGTGAAAGGCGAGGCCGGCCTGGGGGTTGGTCAGCTTCTTTCCGCCCGGCCCCAGAATGATCTCCTCGAAGTCGCCCGGGTCCTCGCTCTCCAGCGCCCGCACCAGCGAACTGTACGAGTGCGGCTCGGGGTCGCCCAGCGAGTCGTGGCGCAACCCCTTGGAGTAGCTGCCGATGAGGCCAACGGTGGGGTAGTTGATCTCGTCGTCGTTGTTGACGTGGGTCGCATGCGTCCGCTCCGTGTTGAGCTGCGCCACCTGCTGGCGGGTGCCCAGTGCCGCAAGCCGCCGCTCCTCGATGCGCCGGGCAGGTACGCCCGCCGGCAGGTTGAACCGGTCGAAGATCGCCGACCCCGGAGTGGCGACGGGCTGCTCCGTCATGGCGCCGAACTCGATCAGCAGGTTGTCCAGGAGGATGGGGTTCAGCCCGGCCGCCAGCGTGGTCCACGTCTTTCCGTCGGGCGAGACCTCCCAGTACGTCACGCCCGTCGCTTCGCGCAACCGAAGCCAGCGGTGCGCCGTGGCGCTGTAGGTGGCGGACCCCACCACCGTGGCCGTGCCCGCCACCAAGCGCCCAGCGCGGATCACGCCGTTCTCCACCGCGACGAAGAGCGAGTTGCTGTTGTCCAGCTTGACGGACAGGTAGGTCCGGGAACCCGCGGCGGGGTTGAGCACCGTCTGCAGCTCGATCCGCACCTCCGAGCCGGTGAGGTCGTACCGGGCGACGGAAACGTATCCGCCGGTGCTGAAGGCGGTGTTCGCGGCCGGCGTGACGATGACGGTGCCCGCCTGCGTTACCGGCCCGAACGGGGTCCACTTGGTAGTATCCGTGACGGTGCCGGTAAAGCTGTCGACGAGCAAATGTGCCTTGGGTAGCATGTTCGTTCTCCTGCGCATGGGATGGGTGGGGCCCATTTCCGGGCGTGCTCACGTCGTCCTCAGGCGCTGTCATCCGCCGCCCTGTCAGGGGCTGTCCGCGGAGCGCCTGCCTGCTGGAAGGGCGCCCCCGTGAACGCAAAGAGGCCCCGGCCGGCGCTGTGCCGGCGGGGCCTCGGTTGAGCCCGGTTCTCTGGTTTGTCTCACTCCGCTCGGCGCACTGTCTCGCCCTCAGGAACTCCCAAGCGCTGAAGCACTCGCCTGCTGTGCAGCCGAACGGGACCGTGAATACAAAGGCCCCTTCGCCACGGCGCTATGCCGGGTGAAGGGGCCTCAGGAGCCCTGTTTCGAGCGTCTGAACAACTCTACCACAACCAACGCCGTACGTCAAGCGACAGTTCTCGTACCGCTGCCAAGAGAGCCGCGAGGCCAGCACGAGAAGCTCTGTGAACTCTGCTCATACCGAGTCCGGAAACCATCGTGGCTTCCGGAGGGACAAGCGACAGGCCCCGCGGCATCTCGCCGCGGGGCCGGCCCCGTTCCATCGATCAGCCTTCGACAGCCAGCCGCTCAGCCGCTGTGCGACGTGGCGGGCTGGCGGATGGGGATGTCGCGCGAGCCCTTGAGGATCGCCTGCTTCACCTCGCCGATGGCCTTGGTGATGCGGATCTCGCGCGGGCACGCTTCCGTGCAGTTGAAGATCGTGCGGCAGCGCCACACGCCCTCGCGGTCGTTCAAAATCTCCAGCCGCTCGTCCGCCGCGTCGTCGCGCGTGTCGAAGATGAAGCGGTGCGCGTTCACGATGGCCGCCGGGCCCACGAAGTTCTCGTCGGCCCAGAAGCTGGGGCAGCTGGTGGTGCACGCCGCGCACAGGATGCACTTGGTGGTGTCGTCGAACTTCTCGCGGTCGGCCACCGACTGCCGGCGCTCGCGACCGTCCGCGGGCACGGCGATGTCGGTCACCAGGAAGGGGAGCACGGAGCGGTACTGGGCAAAGAACCCCTCCATGTCCACCACCATGTCCTTGATGACCTTGAACCCCATCAGGGGCTCGATGGTCACCTTTTCGCCCACATCCTTGATGAGCACCTTGCAGGCGAGCCGGTTCACGCCGTTGATGCGCATGGCGTCCGACCCGCAGATGCCGTGGGCGCAGCTGCGGCGAAAGGTCAGGGTGCCGTCCTGGTACCCCTTGACCGTCATCAGCGCGTCCAGCACCCGGTCCGTGGGGTCCGCCTGCACCGTGTACTCCTGGTACGATGGCTTGGCGTCCACGTCGGGGTTGTAGCGAAAGATGCGCAGCGTCACCGGCTTGTGGCCGAGCACGTTCGCCGCGCGTGCGGCCGCGGAGCCGCCGGCGGCCGCGGGACGGGAAGCAGGAGCCGCCATCAGTACACCCTCTCCTTGGGCTCGAACTTGGTGAGCACCACCGGCTTGTAGGTGATCTCGATCGGTGCGCCCTCGGCCGCGCGCGTGGTGAGCGTGTGCTTCATCCACTCGGCGTCGTTGCGCGACTCGTAGTCCTCGCGCATGTGGGCGCCGCGGCTTTCCGTGCGGTTGAGCGCGGCCACCGTGGTCACCTCGGCCAGGTCCAGCAGGTTGCCCAGCTCCCACGCCTCCAGCACGTCGGTGTTGTAGCGCTTGCCCTTGTCACCGACGAGGACGCCCTTGTAGCGCTCCTGCAGGCCGCGGACGCGCTGCAGCGCGGCGGCCATCCCCTCGCCCGTGCGGTAGATGCCGACGTCGTCCTGCATCACGTCCTGCATCTCCTCGCGCAGCTTGGCCGCCGGCTCGCCCTTCTGCACGCTCAGCAGCTTGCTGAACTGCGCCTCGGCAAACTCCGTCGGATTCTTCGGAAGCGGCGGCAGGTCGGCCGTCTTGCAGAACTCCGCCATGGCCATCCCCCCGCGGCGCCCAAAGACGACCAGGTCCAGCAGCGAGTTGGTGCCCAGGCGATTGGCCCCGTGCACGGACACGCACGCCGTTTCGCCCGCCGCGTAGAAGCCGGGGAGCACGTTCGTGCCGTCGCGCAGCACGCGGCAGTCGATGTCCGTGGGAATGCCGCCCATGGCGTAGTGCGCCGTGGGCTGGATGGGCATGGGATCCTTCACGGGATCGATGCCCAGGTACGTGCGGCAGAAGTCGGCGATGTCCGGCAGCTTGCCCTCGATCACCTCGGCGCCCAGGTGGGTGGCGTCCAGGTAGACCATCTTCTTGCCGTTGATCCCCCGCCCTTCGCGGATCTCCTTGCTGATCGCGCGGGAGACGACGTCGCGCGAGGCCAGGTCCTTCATGGTGGGCGCGTACTTCTCCATGAAGCGCTCGCCCAGGTCGTTGCGCAGGATGCCGCCCTCGCCGCGCACGCCCTCGGTGATGAGGATGCCCAGGCGGTAGATGCCCGTGGGGTGGAACTGGTAGAACTCCATGTCCTCCAGCGCGATCCCCCGCCGGTAGGCGATGGCCACGCCGTCACCCGTGTTGGCGTGCGCGTTGGAGGTGATGGACCACACGCGCCCGAATCCGCCCGTGGCGAACTCCACCGCCTTGGCGTGGAACACGTGCAGGTCGCCCGTCGATACCTCCCAGGCCACGCACCCGCAGCAGCGCCCGTCGTCGGCGATGATCAGGTCCACCACCTGGAACTCGTCGAAGAACTCCACCCCCTGCTTGATGCAGTTCTGGTAGAGCGTCTGCAGGATCATGTGCCCCGTGCGGTCCGCCGCGTAGCAGCTGCGGCGCACCGGGCCCTGGCCGAAGTGGTGCGTGTGCCCGCCAAAGGGGCGCTGGGCGATCTTGCCGTCCGGCGTGCGGCTGAACGGGAGCCCCATGTGCTCCAGCTCGATGATCACGGGGATGGCTTCCTCGCACATCACCTCGATGGCGTCCTGGTCGCCCAGGTAGTCCGACCCCTTTACGGTGTCGAACGCGTGCCACTCGGGATGGTCCTCCTCCAGGTTGGCCAGCGCCGCGCACACGCCGCCCTGCGCCGCGCCCGTGTGCGAGCGGGTGGGGTACAGCTTGGAGATGACCGCCGTGCGCAGGTTGGGCTGGCGGGACAGGTAGATGGCGCTCATCAGCCCGGCCCCGCCGCCGCCCACCACCAGCGCGTCATACGTATGGGTATGGATCATCGGCGCGACGCGCTCGCGAAGTCGTAGGTCAGCAGGGCGAAGATGCCCCAGGCCAGGGATCCCAGCACCACGAAGTAGGCGATGCCCTTCACCACCTTCCGCGCCGTCGGGTTGCGGATGTAGTCCTCGATGCTGTAGCGCAGCCCGTTCAGGCCGTGCAGCATGGCGAACGTGGCCAGGCCGGCGTTGAACAGGCGCCACAGGGGCTGGTTCCAGCGCTCCAGCACCAGGTCGGCGTCCAGGTGCTCCACGCCCACCACCAGGTTCCACCAGTACAGGTGGTACAGCGTCATGAAGATGAGCAGCAGGCCGCTCACCCGCATGAACACCCACGAGTACAGCTCGAACTTGCCCTTCTTCTGCATGGCCGCGTCCGGCCGCTCGTAGCCGCCGCCGCGCCGGGCGGACCCGCGCGCCGGGGCCTCGTCCATCGCCTCGTCGATCACCGTGCTCATCGTCCGCCCTCCAGGCTCACGGGCGCTACGCCGCCGGGCGCGGGCGCCGCCGAAGTGGGCGCTTCCACCACCCCGCGCTCCCGCATCCGCCGCTCGTGCGCCTCGGCCCCCGGCTCCGGACGGAGGCCGAAGAGGGGCGCCAGCATGATCCACGCGACGGGGATGATGAGCACGGCCGAAATGGCCCCGGCCGCCCACGCAAGGCGGCGCTGGTGCAGCATGGCCAGGGGGTAGAAGTCCTGGATGATGATGCGCAGGCCGTTCAGGGCGTGATACAGGACGGAAAAGAAGATGAGCAGCTCCGCGAAGCGGAACACCGGGTTCTTGTAGAGGTTCAGGGCCTCGTTGTAGAAGTCCGGCCAGTACACCACGGCCGCCGTCTCGGCGACGTGGATGATGAGGAACGCCAGGATGCCCAGCCCCGTGAGCCGGTGCAGGGCCCAGGACCACATCCCGGCGTTGCCCTTGTAGCGGAACGCATGGCCCAGCGAGCGGGCCCGGTAGTCGGATGCCATGAGCGGTACTCCGTTTGGGTGGCGGGGCTTGCACGCCCCGCAGGGTCCCGACACTCCGCCGCGCCGGGCTCCGGGGAGCGCGGCGCGGCGGGCCAAATCGGCGGTGTGCCTTTAGACCTGCGCGCCCAGCACGCGCATGGGCTCGCGCACGGCCTCGGCGCTCTTTTCCAGCGCCGCACGCTCCTCGTCCGTCAGCGTGACCTCGATCACCTTTTCCAGCCCCGTGCGGCCCAGCTTGCAGGGCACGCCCAGGAACAGCCCCGTCATCCCGTACTCGCCCTGCAGCCACGCCGCGCAGGGAAGGATGCGCTTCTTGTCCTTGACGATGGCCTCGGCCATCTGCACGGCGCCCGACGAGGGCGCGTAGTACGCCGACCCGGTCTTGAGGTACTTCACGATCTCGGCGCCGCCGTTGCGGGCGCGGTCCACGATGGCGTCCAGCCGCTCGCGGTCGATGAGCTGCGTGATGGGAATGCCGCTCACCGTGGTGTAGCTGATCAGCGGCACCATGGTGTCGCCGTGGCCGCCCAGCACCATGGCCTGGATGTCCTCCACCGACACGTCGATGGCCTCGGCCAGGAACGAGCGGTAGCGCGCCGTGTCCAGCACGCCCGCCATACCGATTACGCGCTCGCGGGGAAAGCCGGATGCATCCATGGCCACCCAGCACATCACGTCCAGCGGGTTGCTGACCATGATGATGATGGCGTCGGGCGACACGCGGGCGATGTTCTCGCACACCTGGCGCACGATCCCGGCGTTGGTGTTCAGCAGGTCGTCGCGGCTCATCCCCGGCTTGCGGGCGATGCCGGCCGTGACGATGTAGATGCCGCTGCCGGCGCTCTCCTCGTAGCCGTTGCTGCCCACCACGCGGGTGTCGAACAGCTCGATGGGGGCCGACTCCCACTGGTCCAGCCCCTTGCCCTGCGGAATGCCCTCGGCGATGTCGATGAGCACCACCGTGCGCGCGAGCTCCTTCTCGGCGACGCGCTGGGCGGCCGTGGCGCCCACGTTGCCCGCCCCAACCACCGTGATCTTGTCTATCATCTCTTGGCCGTGTGCGAAGGTTCTCGGGCCGCCGGTGCCCGCTTCCTTATACACCGCAATTTCGGGGTCGGCGGTGGCGGCAACATACCGGCGGGGCGTTGCGGTGTCAACGCACCGTCCGCAACAGGTTTCGCCCGTGTTTCGGGGGTGTTTTGAGGGGATTTCGGTACGTACGTTCGACCGTGTGTTTCGGGGCGGTTTCGAAGTGCGCATGGGGGCGTGTCCCTCCGCTGCGCTCCGGGCCGGGCTGCGCGCGCCGTAGGGCACGATACGACCGTGCCCAACGGCGCCGAGCCCCCTCCGCAGGCCGGCACGATACTGCTGTGCCGTCCCGCTCCGGGGTCTCGGCCCTGCGGGCGCGCATCCCTCACGCGAAACGCCCCTCCCCCGGCCCCTCCCCGCGCAAACTGCCGCGCGGAGAGGGGAGAACGGCAACGGACCGGTCCGCCGGGCCCGCGCGGGGGCCCTCACCCCCCGGCCCCCTCTCCCGTACACGACCCCTCGTCACCATTGAGTGCCGGCCCTGTACGGGAGAGGGGGAGAACCCGGTCCCACGCTCACACTGTCATTCCGAGGGAGCGCGCGACGGCACCCGCCCATGCACATCCTCCGTGCGCGACCGAGGAATCTTCTCCGCCCCCGCACGTGCTCCGCGAAACGGCACGGACCCACCCCCGCTCCCTATCACGATCCTTGCTCCCCCTCCCCCCGCCGCGCACCTTTCGCCCGCCGCCGTTTCATCCGCCGAGATTCCATCCTCCCCCGCCGAGACGAACATCCCATGCGCCTGATCCACGCCGCCTGTGCACTCGTGCTGCTCGCCGCGTGCAGCGTGTCCGTCGTCCGCACGCCGCCTCCCGCCGCGGTAACGGACGCGGAGCGGGTGGTGCAGGCGCAGGTGGACGCCTTCAACCGGCGCGACGTGGAGGCGTTCATGGCCGTCTACGCGCCCAACGCCATCCACTGGGAGTACCCGGCCGACACGGTCTTCGCCGGCGCGGCGCGCATCCGCGCCCACTACACCGAGCTCTTCTCCGACCCCGACGTCGTGGGGCTGCACGCGGAGGTCCGCGAGCGCATCGTCAAGGGCCGCTTCGTCATCGACGAGGAGTACATCACCGGCCTGCCGGGCGACGATCCGCACGTGAGCGTCATCATCTACGAAGTGGTGGACGGCCGCATCCAGAACGCCTGGTTCATGAACTGAAGCCGGCATCGCCGAGTCTCCACATGCAGAAGAGGAAGAATCACGCGGAGGACGCGGAGTGAGAAGAGAGAGGACGCGGAGAACCCCTCATCCGTTCTCCGCGTCCTCTCTTCCTTCCTCCGCGTCCTCCGCGTGATCGAGGCTCGGGCCGGGGAGGCACACGGCACCCCCGTGGTCCGGCGGATTGGAATCGGCTCCGCGGACGGAAGACACTTGCCTCCTCCGCCACGCTTCCGCACCTTTCGGGGCACATCCGCCGCACCCGTCCGCACGCGCTCCGCATCGCATCTCCCCACGACTGAATGGCCATTCGCGAAGGCCGCTGGGACTGCCCCAGCTGCGGGTCGAAGCGCGTCTACGGGCGCCACGTGGACTGCCCGGGATGCGGCAAGCCGCGCCCCGCCGGCATCCGCTTCTACCTGACGGACGACGCGCCCGCCATCACCGACGCGGCCCAGCTGCGCGAGGCCAAGGCCGGGCCGGACTGGATCTGCGAGCACTGCGGCGCCAGCACCCGCGCCACGGAAACGGACTGCGGCGGATGCGGCGCCCCCCGCGGCAGCAGCCTCGCGCAGCCCGTCATCGACTATCCGCTCAGCGAGGTCCCCCGCTCCGGCGACGTCCCCCGCCCCGCTGCCGTCCCCCCGCGGTTCTCCGCCGACGATGCGCCACGCGCCCTCACGGGCGGGGCCAAGAAGGCGCCGAAAGCGCCGCGCGAGCCGCTCACCCGGCGCCAGTCCTGCCTGGGGTGCGGCTGCCTGTCGGCGCTCGTGGTGGGCGCCATCTTCCTGCTGTTCACGTTCTTCCAGGCGTGCACGGACCGGCTGCCCGTGGGCGGCGAGGACCTGGATCCCGCTAAGGTGGCCGGCAAGCGCTGGGAGCGGGCGTTCGACGTGGAGCAGCAGCGCCTGGTGCAGGGCTCGGGGTGGGACCTGCCTGCGGGCGCGGAGGTCGTCCGCAGCCGCCGGCGCCTGCGCGGCACGGGCCAGGAGATCGCGCGCTACGAGTCCGTCACGCGCCGCGTGCAGCGCTCGCGCCAGGTGCCCGACGGCACGCGCACGGCCACGCGCCAGGTGCCGGACAGCCGCACGCGCACGCGTCAGGTCACGGAGCGCGTGCGGACGGGCGAGCGCACGTACGTCTGCGGGCAGCGCGACCTGGGCAACGGCTACTTCGAGGACATCGAGTGCTCGGACCCCATCTACGAGAACCAGACGCGGACGGAAGAATACGAGGAGCCCACCACCCGCACGGAAACGTACGAGGAGACGACGTACCGCACGGAGTACTACTGGGAGAACGAGACCACGCGCGAGCCCGTCTACCGGCGCGTGCAGGTGTACGACACCTTCTACGACTACCGCGTGGCCGCGTGGGATTCCGTGGAGACACGGCAGGCGCGCGGCGAGACGGCGGCGCCCGCGTGGCCGGACACGACGCTGCGCCCGGGGCAGCGCATCGTCCGGCGGCGGGACGAGTACTGGATGACGTTCCTGCGGGCGGACGGCACCCGCTTTGGATCGCGCGTGCCGCTGGACGTGTGGCTGCGCTGGCAGCTGTGGGAGCCGATCGCCCTGCGCCCGGAGACCGGGGATGACGTGCGGGACTTCGGCATCCTCCCCGCGGACAGCCTGGCCGCCTGCCGCCGCTGGCACCGCGGCCGCAAGCGGGACGAGCCTCCCAGCCGCTCGCTCGGCTGCTCGCCCCGGCCGTCGCCGTAGGGGCGGATGATGCACGCCGGCCCGCAGGGATGGAACCATCCCCGCGGGCCGGCGGAACCATCTGCGCCACTTTCTTGTATCAGCCGCGCTTCCCGGCGTGCGCGTACCCGCACCTCCCTCCGTACGCTCCCCGCCCGCCCGCCTCCTCACCGCGTCCCCCATCCGCCCATGGCCATACGCGAAGGCCGCTGGGACTGCCCCAGCTGCGGATCCAAAGCCGTCTTCGGCCGGCACGTGGACTGTCCCGGATGCGGAAAGCCGCGCCCGGCCGGCATCCGCTTCTACCTGACGGACGACGCGCCCGTCATCACCGACGCGGCGCAGCTCGCGGAGGCAAAGGCGGGCGCGGACTGGATCTGCGAGCACTGCGGCGCCAGCACCCGCGCCACGGAAACGGACTGCGGCGGATGCGGCGCCCCGCGCGGCACCAGCCCGTCGCAGCCCGTCATCGACTACGGTCCCGGCCAGGTGCCCCGCTCCGTCGACGCCTCGCCCGCCGCACCGGCCGAATCGCCGCCTGCGCCGGAGGCGCTGTTGGCCCCGGCCCCGGGGAACCCGGCGGGCGCGGAGGCCGAGGAGCCGGCGGACGCGGGATGGACGTGCCCGCACTGCCAGCACGGCAATCCGCGGCACAAGCGGTACTGCGGGCAGTGCCACAAATGGGACGAGACCCGCCCGCGGCGCCTGTTCGCCCGGGGCCAGTGGGGCTGCACGACGGCGATGGTGCTGGTGCCCCTGGCGGTCGTCGCCCTCTTCGCCAAGGGGTGCTACGACCAGAACCAGCGGTGGAAGCCGCTGCCGCTGGAACCGGGCATGGTGGTGGCTTCGCGGTGGGAGCGGTCCATCCACGTCGAAGAGCGCACCGTCGTGGAGGACTCCGGCTTTCACCTGCCGGACAGCGCCCAGGTGCTCAGCCGGCAGCGCGCCATCGAGCGGTACGATTCCGTGCCGGACGGCTTTCGGACGGAGTACACGGAGGTGGAGGACGAGGACGACGTCACCACCCACGAGACGCGCACCCGCGAGGTGAGCGAGCGCGTGCAGACGGGCGAGCGCACGTTCACCTGCCAGCGCGACCTGGGGAACGGCTACTTCGAGTCCAGCACGTGCACGGAGCCCGTGTACGAGACGCGGACGCGCACGGAGAGCTACGACGAGCCCGTCACGCGGCGAGAGCGGAGCACGCGGACCGTGGAGACGCGCGTACCCGTGTACCGCGCCGTCCCCGTGTACGGCACGCGGTACCGGTGGCGCGTGCCGCAGTGGAGCCGCGTGCGGACCGAGACGCTGCGGGGCGCGACGGAGGCCCCGGCGTGGCCCGCGCTGTCGCTGGGCCCCAACCAGCGCGCGGGACCGCGTATGGAGCACTACACAGTGACGGTCCGGCGGCGCGGGGGACGCGAGGCCGAGGTGAAGGTCCCCCTGGAGATGCTGGACGTGTACCGCCTGGGCCGGCCCGTGGCCGTGCGCACGTACCGCCGCGACTACCCTGCCCCGGAGGTCCTGCCCGCCGACAGCCTCCCCGCCTGCCGCAGCTGGCACGCCGGCGAGGGCGACGCCCCGCCTGCGGAACTCGGCTGCTCGCCCCGCGCGGCCGCGAAGTAGGAAGTGCGTGAGTGCAAAAAGTGCAAAAAGTGCGAAAGTGCGAAAGTGCGAAAGTGCGAAAGTGCGTGAGTGCTAAGGTGCGAAAGTGGGGATGATTCGCCTCGTTTGATTTCCTGAGGGAGGCGCCGCCGATTCTCGCCCGTGCACGGATCCGTGGCGCCGACCGAAGGATCTCCTCGCCCGTGCTCGACGGCCGCCTCGCCGCACCGATCCCGCCCGTGACGGATCGGATGGAACGTAAGCGGGGTGACGAAGTAGCGGTGGATGCACCCCGGCCCGTGGATCGAACCCCGCAGGCCGACGGAACCCTCTGCGCCACTTTCCGGTATCAGCCGCGTTCCTCGCGCGCGTGCCCGCACCTCCCTCCGTACGCGCGCCCGTCCCCCCACCGCCTTCCACGCATCCGTCCATGGCCATTCGCGAAGGCCGCTGGGACTGCCCCAGCTGTGGATCCAGAGCCGTCTTCGGACGCCATGTGGACTGTCCGGGATGCGGAAAGCCGCGCCCCGCCGGCACCCGCTTCTACCTGACGGAGGATGCGCCCGTCATCACGGACGCGGCCCAGCTGGCGGAGGCGAACGCGGGCGCGGACTGGATCTGCGGGCAGTGCGCCGCCAGCAACCGCGCCACGCGCGAGGCCTGCGGCGGATGCGGCGCCCCGCGCGGCACGAGCCCGGCGCAGCCCGTCATCCACTACGCCCCCGGCCAAATCCCCCGCGCCGGCGATGCGGTGGGAACCGCCCCGGCAGCCGGTCCCGCCGCCGGACCGGCTGCGAGCCATGCGGACGCCCCGGAGGATTGGATCTGCAGGCGATGCGGGCGGAGCAATCCGCCCGGCAGGGAGCTCTGCCGCCGGTGCCACAAGGGCGAGCGAACGCTGTCCCCGATGGCCGCGTGGCGCCGCCGCATGGACGACAAGTGGTTCTCCCTCCGCGTACGGCTGGAGCTGTACGCCGTCACCCTGCTCTTTCTCGTGCCCATCCTGTTCGCCGGCTGGATGGTCGTCTCGTACGGGGGAAGAAGCCTGGGGTCGGGAGGGGAGTACCAGTACGAGGCGAGCGAGTGGGGGACCCGCACCGGCGAGGGGAGCGAGGGGGAGAGCCGCACGCGCGAGGCAAGCGAGGGGGGAACCCGCATCCGCGAGGCAAGCGAGCCGGTGGAGACGGGGACGCGAACCTCCGATTACTCCACCGACCTGGGGAACGGCTACTTCGACGACGGCGCGGGCAGCGAGCCGGGATCGCCATGAAGACGAACGGGTCCGCCGCGCGCGGGCCCGTTCGTCATCGTTGATCCCCGGATCTATCCGTCCGCGGACACGCCGCGCGCCTGGCGCAGGGCCTCGTACAGCGCGATGCTGGCGGAGCTGCCCAGGTTCAGCGAGCGCGCGGCGGGCACCATGGGGATGCGCAGGCACCGCTCCGGCGCAGCCTCCAGCAGCGCATCCGGCAGCCCGCGCGACTCCGGCCCCAGCAGCAGCACGTCCCCCGGCCGGAATTCCGCGTCCCAGATCGTCCGCCCGGCTTTCGTCGTCAGCATCCACACCCGGCGGTCCGCCGTCGCCTCCGCGAAGTCCTCCCAGGCCACGTGCCGGCGCAGGTCCACCTCGTTCCAGTAGTCCATCACGGCGCGCTTGGCCTTGGGATGCGCGAACGAGAATCCCAATCGGCCAATCAGGTGAAGCGGCGACCCGCTGGCCGCGCACAGCCGCGCCACGTTCCCCGCGTTGCCCGGGATCTCCGGCTCGAACAGCGCGACGTGGATGGGATCGGAGAGCGGGAGGATGGAAGCGGTGCGGCTCGTCTCGTCCGGCATGGATCGGATGCGGTTGCTGTGCGTCGATACGGGAATGCGGATGGGGAAACTAACGAGAACCGGGACCGGGGCGCATCGCCCGGTCCCGGTTTCGCGTGCGCCGAAATCGTAGCGGCCTCGGCGTGCCGACTATTCCCTATTCCCTATTCCCTATTCCCTATTCCCTATTCCCTATTCCCTATTCCCTATTCCCTGCCGTCCCCGCGCTACGGCTCCCGCGCGAACCGCACGTTCAGCGTCCGCGGTGTGGACGCGCCGAAGCCGGTGACGCGCCCGCCCGCGTCACGGTCGAAGAGCACCAGCACGTAGCCGTCCGAGAAGCCGTCCGGCCCCGCCCGCAGCAGGCGCGTGGTGTCGCGCGGCATCACGGCGTACAGCGTGTCGCGGCGCACCTCCATCCGCCACGTGGTGCCGAGCTCCCGGCTGCGGTACGTGCCCGTGTAGTCCGCGACGGACGGCGTCGCTGCGCGCGGGTCCGTCCAGCGGTGGATGATGGGCGCCGCGCCCTCCGCGTGCTCCTCCAGCGTCATGGTCCCGTCCGCCGCCGGGCGAAAGACGAGCTCCGTCGGCACGCCGCGGAGGCGGAAGCGGCCCGGGCCCAGGGGCACCAGCTCGTACCACGTGGCCACGAAGCGCGCGGCGAACCGCCCGTCGCGCCACTGCACGAAGCGCGACTGGTGCGCCGCCCGGCTCACGTAGAACCCGAAGTAGCGCGCGGCCTCCGCCGAGTCGATGCGCATCTCCGCCTCCAGGGGCCGCCCCGCCGCGGCGAAGGTGCGGCCCAGCACGGCATCCGCCACGCGCTCCGTCAATCCGTCCGGCTCCGCCGTGCGCGTGTTGCAGGTGGTGAGGAACGAGATGCGGTGCTCCGGAAAGCGCCACCACTGCGCGCGAAAGCCGTACGACTGCCCGCCGTGCCAGTCGCGCCGCACGCCCCGGTACGGCTCGAGGTGATGGCCGAACGCGTAGGTGCTGAACGTGCCGTCGTTCATCCGCAGCGAGTCGCGGCGGATGATGGCCAGCGCGGCGCCCCCCACGCGACCGTCGTACAGGTTGCGGTCCCAGCGGGCCAGATCCGCCGGCGTGGTCAGCAGCCCGAAGTCGCCCTGGGCCACCTCCGCCGGCGGCACCTGGTGCACCCACCCCGTGTCCGCGCGGGTGTAGGCGTGCGCCCGGCCGCGCAGCTCCGCCGTGTCCGCCGGGAGCCAAGTGTGCGACATCCCCAGCGGGCGGAAGATGCGCTCGCGCAGGAACTCCGCGATGGGCTGCCCGGACACGCGCTCCACCACGCGCCCCAGCAGCATGAAGCCGCTGTTGGAGTACATGTAGCGCTCCCCCGGGCGAAAGCTGAGCCCGTTCGCGCGGAGCAGCAGGTCCGTCCCCGCCGATCCGTCCGCCGCCAGCGCCGGCAGTTCCGTGTACTCGCGGAGGCCGCTGGCGTGGTTCAGCAGGTGCCGCAGGGTGACCGTGTGCGGATAGGCTGGCAGCTCCGGGAGGTGCGTCCGCACGTCGTCATCCAGCGAAAGCCGCCCTTCCGCCGCGAGCATGGCAATGGCCAGCGCCGTGAACTGCTTGGTCAGCGACCCCGCGTCGATGACCGTCTCGCCCGAAAGCCGCTCCCCCGTCTCCCGGTTCGCCACGCCGTATCCGCGGGTGAACGCGACCTCCCCCGCCCGCATTACCGTCGCCACGCACCCCGGCGACCCCGGCGCCGCGAACCGCGCGAAGACCGAGTCGATGCGGGCCTCCGGAATGCCGATGCCCGCCGCGGCGGATGCGCTGCTCCCCGCGACGGGCCCCGGCCCGCGCGGCGCCGCGCATCCCGTGCAGAGGAAGAGCAGGAGCGCGGCGCAGGAGAGCGGGATGGTGCCTGAGAACGGAGTCATCGCTCGTGCGTTCGGTTAGCTTGCCGACAATACGCCTGGGCCCGTGGCAATCACCAAGCCATGCGTCTTTGGTGTCCGCGCAGGCGGACAGTGTGAAGTTGTAGCCGCAAATTCATTCGCTCTCCTTCCCCGCGCTACGAAAACGGAGACGCGGAAGAGGCAGATGCTCTCCCGCGTCTCCGCGTTCCGTACGGTCTTCGCCCGCCAGCCGCTATCCCACGCGCAGCCGAACACGTCAGCGTGCGCACACGGACTGGCACGATCCACCCTCTCGTTATAGCGTGGAGGTGATGAATGGCGGCTGACTCACACTCCTCCACCACGAATTCATGTCTTCTGAATCGCTGATCTTGATGCTCGTCCTGGCGCCGGTCATCACGTGGGGTCTCGTGGGCGTGGCTCATCGATCTCATCTGGGACAGCGCCTGCCCCACTCCAAGGAAGCCCGTCAGACCGCCGCAAGGGAGGCCATGATGATGTGGGGCTGCGGCTACCTTGGTTTCATGGCGCTCACCACCATCGACAGGAACTACCCCGGCGCGGGCGACGGAACCGCGCTCACCTTCGTGATGATCGGGTTTATCTCCTACCTGTTCGCCGGGAACGTCCAGATCTTCAACAAGTGGGTAGTGACGGACGTCGTCGCGGAGATGCTGGTGGACATTGGACTGCTCGGCCTGCTCGCGGCGCTCGGGGCGATCGTCATCGAAGGGAATCCCGGCGAGGCCATCAGGCGGACCGTGGCGGTTGTGATGATCGTGTCTTTCTGGGGAAGCAGACACGTTGGAAGAATCCTCGACAGTACCACCAGATACGGCGAGGCCGCGCGAGAGCATCCGGGTTCCGGGCAAGGAAAGACGAGCCTTCAGCGAGGATAGGCAAGCGCTCGCGACGCGTTCACTTCCTCGATCGCGAATTCATTCCTCCCTGACAAACGAAAAGCGCGGAGAGAAGCCACTCTCCGCGCTTCCCGCGTCTGTGCGCGGGCAATCTCCCCCGGCCTCGCGATCAGCCCCCCACCTCCGACAGCGCCCGCAGCCCGCCGGAGCCGGTATCCGTGCCGTGCTCCAGCCAGTGGCGCTCGGGCTTCACGGAGAGCGTGTGGCGGATGAGGGGCTCCAGCGGCTCGCCGCGGCGCAGCGGGTCGCGAAGGTTGGTCTGCAGGTGGCCGAACAGGCAGGGGCGCAGCTGGCCGTCCGCCGTGAGCCGCATGCGGTTGCAGCGCTCGCAGTAGTTGTGGCTCATGGGGGTGATGACGCCCACCGTCCCGCGCGCGCCGGGAAACGCGAAGTAGCGCGCCGGCCCGTTGCCGCCGGGCCCCGCCACGGGCAGGAGGTCGCCGGTCCCACGGATGCGCTCCAGCATCTCGTCCGCGGACACGAACTCGTCCGCCTGCACGCCCAGGTTGTCGCCCGTGGGCATGACCTCGATGAACCGCACGTGCCACGGCCGCTCGCGGGTGATGGCGGCGAAATCCGCCACCTCGTCGTCGTTGCGGCCGCGCATCACCACGCAGTTGACCTTGATGGGCCCGAACCCCACCCGCTCCGCCGCGTCCAGCCCGCGGAAGATGGCCTCGGCGGAACCGGCGCGCCGCGAGATGGCGTCGATGCGGTCCGCGCGCAGCGAATCCAGCGACACGTTCACCCGGTCCACCCCCGCGTCGCGCAGCTCCTCCGCGTGCTCCTCCAGCAGCACAGCGTTGGTGGAGAGCGACACGTCCGCGATCTGCGGCACGGCGCGGATCATCCGCACCAGCGCGGGCAGGTCGCGGCGCACCAGGGGCTCGCCCCCCGTGAGCCGCACCTTGCGCAGCCCCGCGCCCGCCATCACCCGTACGATCTCCGCGATCTCCTCGTAGCGCAGGATCTGCTCGCGCTTGAGCCACGGCAGCCCCTCCTCGGGCATGCAGTACACGCAGCGCAGGTTGCACTTGTCCGTGACGGAGATGCGCAGGTACTCGATGCGCCGCCCGAACCCGTCCTCCATGTGCCCCGACTGCGGGACGGGACGCGACGGGGCCACGGCCAGCGGGCCCAGCTGCACGAGCGTCGTCACGAGGCCTCCTGCGGGACGGACGGCGTGAATCCCGGCACCCACTCCGTCTCGCCGTCCACGTATCCCTCGCGCTTCCACACGGGCACGCGCCGCTTCAGCTCCTCGATGACGTAGCGCGATGCGTCGTACGCCTCCGCGCGGTGCGGCGACGCGACGGCGATGGCCACGCTGGCCTCGCCCACCGGCAGCAGCCCGATGCGGTGCACCACGTGGATCGCCCCCGTGCCGAACCGCGCCCGGGCCTCGTCCGCGATGCGCAGCATCTCGCGCTCGGCCATCTCCGCATACGCCGAGTACTCCAGCGACGACACGCCCCGCCCGTCGTTCTCGTTGCGCACCACGCCCCAGAACAGGAGCGCCGCGCCATCCTCGGGGGACAGCGCGCCGCCCAGCATTTGCGCGGGGTCGATGGGGTCCGCCGTGACGCGGGCCAGGTTGCCCTCCATGCTCATCCGCCCGCCACGGGGGGGATGAACGCCACCTCGTCGCCGTCGTTCAGCACGGTGGCGAGGGGGGCGTAGTCCATGTTCACGGCCGCCACGGGAGATTCGGGAAGGCGCGCCAGCCCGCCGCCGCGCGCGCGCAGCCCCGCCACCAGGTCCGCGATGCGCGACCCGGCCGGGAGCTCCACCGCCAGCTCGTCGTGGCCGGCCATGTCGCGGTACGTGGCGAAGAACAGGGAGCGGACGATCATACGGCAAGTGCGAAAGTGCGAAAGTGCGAGAGTGCGAAAGTGCGAAAGTAACGGACCGGGAGATCGGCACCCGGGGATCGCACGGAGCATTCGCAGGGATGTACGGGGCAGATACACCGCCGCCCCGCCCGGGTTCGGGCGGGGCGGCGGGGATGCGGGCTCAGCCGGCGCCGGACGCGCCGGGGCCGGGCGCGTTCTGCCGTACCTCCTCCGGTGGGGCGAGGGTGGTCAGGAACTGCGACAGCTCGTGATGCAGGCGGCTGGTGCTGCCGCGCACCAGCGTGCGCCCGTCCTGCGCCCCCGTGCCGATGGTCAGGTCGCCGGCTTCCGTCACCAGCTTGATGTGCTGGTCGTCGGCATCCTCGGTAAAGGCGCCGTACGGCGTCAGGCGCAGCGTAAAGAACTCGCGGGCGCGCTGGATCACGTCCGCCGGCGGCAGGTCGGTGAGCACTTCCTGGATCAGCATCGCGTCTGGTCTCCCCTGTGAGCGGTCTGCCCGGCGGACGGGCAGGTTGGATGCCACGAGCCCGCCGGCCTCCGCGCCAACCGGATATCCGCTGCAGACCGACGCACGGACGGGGTTCTGCAGGAGGATCCGATGCACGGCCTTCCGGCCAGGGCCGCCCTCTACGGATCGCGATCAGGTGGATGCTGTGCCTGGGCGGACATTCGCCCCGTGATGCCAGCATCCCGCATCTCAAGATTGCGGATGCCGTCGCCTCGCCGGCAGGGCGGACTTCCGCGGTACCTGTCCAGTCCCGGGCCGGCCGCGGCGCATGACTCTCCGCACGTGCGGCGTAGGGAGAGGCCGCCGAACCGAATGGCTGCGACCACGATGACCGGACGCGGATCGGGCGGCGGACGGCAGGGTGCACGGATCCTTGGTAGCGCGGCTGCTGCCGGCGAGAGGACGGCATCCGCGTTTTTTCGAAAGGGCAGATGGTGGCGTCGGAGGCGGCTGTCCGGCCTGGCACATCATCCACCCGATCGCGATCCGTCAAGAGCGTGCCCGCGGCGGAGAGTCGGGGAATGCCGGATCGTCCGTCTCGGCGCCTGCCTGCAGGCCCGTGCCGGCCGGCTGATACGACGGCCGCGAATACGGAAAACCCGCCCGTGAACGCACGGGCGGGCTTGCTCATCCATCGCGTGCTCCGGGAGCCGCGCGGCGGGCACGCGTGCCGCCGCCGCGCCTACCGCTGCTCGTCCGGGGCCTCGTCCTCGCGGCCCAGGAAGAGCACCGTGCCCTCGCCGCGCTCGTGGCGGCGCGCGGCCCGGCGCAGGGGCTGCTGGTAGCCGCGGCGCACGTCGTACGAGGTCTCGTACGGGCCCGGGCGGGGGCCGTCGGGAAACACGTCGCGGTCGCGTCCAAAGCGCGAGGCGGCGGAGTCGGAATCGGTGAACATGGCTGGCGCGCTCCTGGTCCGGGGGTGCGACCAGGCAAACGCAAAAAGAACGCCCGCCCCGGGTCACGGGGCGGGCGTCTCGTTCAGCCACGAAAAACGGCGGTGCCGCGGGGCGAAGCTCAGACCTCGAGCGGCTTCTCCTCGACCAGCGCGCGCAGCTCCTTGGAGGGCTTGAAGACGGGGACGGCGCGCGGCGGCACCTCCACCGGGTCGCCCGTGCGCGGGTTGCGGGCCAGGCGGCTCTTGCGCTCCCGGACCTTGAACGTGCCAAAACCGCGGATCTCGATGTTCTGGTGCTCGGCCATCGCGTCCTTCACCGAATTCAGGAACGCGTCCACCACGATCGCGCAATCGCGCTTGGTGACGCCGGGCCCGATGGTGTCGGCAACGCGCTGGACAAGGTCCGCCTTGGTCATGAGAAAGCTCCTCCTGGGGGTTGGTGCCGTGCGTGGCTGCGAGCGAGGTCCGTGAAATTTCCCGCGGGCTGGCGCGTCCGTGCCGCCGGCCGTTTCCGGGCCAGACGGGTTCCATGCCGGGATGCGCCCCATCGGGCCGGCCCGGGATGGCCGAATGCGTCCGTTCGTGATCGGGAGCGTCGGAATACGGCCGGAGCGGGGATCGCGCGGGCGAAGTGGCCTAAGAAACTGGTGGAAGGTCACTTATATGGGCGGAACGATAATCCGCGCCGCGAGCGCCGTCAAGCGTCTCGCGCCGCCGATGCACCGTGGCGTTGCATCTCATCCACAAACCGGTCAAAGAGATAGCGCGAGTCGTGCGGTCCCGGCGCGGCCTCGGGGTGGTACTGCACCGAAAAAACCGGCCGCTCGCGGTGCTCCAGCCCCTCGACGGTGTGGTCGTTCAGGTTCATGTGCGTCACCCGCAGCTCCGGCGCGCCGGGAATGCCCCCCTCGTCGCCGCGCACGGCAAAGCCGTGGTTCTGCGCCGTGATCTCCACCGCCCCGTCGCTCAGCCGGCGCACGGGGTGGTTGCCGCCCCGGTGGCCGTACTTGAGCTTGTACGTCTCGGCCCCGAACGCACGGGCGATGAGCTGGTGCCCCAGGCAGATGCCGAAGATGGGCTTGCCGGCGTTTGCCATGGCGCGGATGGCGTCCAGCGCGTGCCCCACGGCCTCCGGGTCGCCGGGGCCGTTGCTGATGAACAGCCCGTCCGCCCCCGCCGCCACGATCTCCTCGGTGGGCGTCTCGGCCGGCAGCACGGTGACCTCGCACCCCTTCTCCGACAGCAGCTTGAGCGAGTGCGACTTGACGCCGAAGTCGTACGCCAGCACGCGAAAGCGCGGGTCGCCCGCCGCCGGCACCACGTAGCGATTGTCCGTGGACACGCCGCACGCCAGCTCCAGCCCCGCCATCTCCGGCTGGGCGCGGATCTGCTCCAGCAGACGCGCCTCGTCCACGCCGGCAGACGCGACGGCGCCGCGCATGGCGCCCCGCGAGCGGATGTGGCGGGTGAGGGCGCGCGTGTCCACGCCCGTGATGGCCACCACGCCGTGCCGCTGCAGGTACGCCTCCAGCGACTCGGCCGCGCGCCAGTTGCTGTACACAGGCGGCGCCTCGTGCAGCACGAAGCCGGCGACCTGCGGGTGCCCGCTCTCCTCGTCCTCGGCGTTGACGCCGTAGTTGCCGATGAGCGGGTAGGTCATGGTGATGATCTGCCCGGAGTAGGAGGGGTCGGTGAGAACCTCCTGGTACCCGGTCATGGACGTGTTGAAGACCACCTCGCCGAACGCCGTGCCGCGGGCGCCGTACGCCTCGCCGCGGAACGCGCGTCCATCCTCCAGCATCAGCACTGCGGGCTCGGCCAACGGACGTCTCCGGAGCGGGTGGGCAAGTTCATGGGAGAGCGGGAGATGCGGGGCGGCAATCTACCACGTGCCGGATCGATGTCAAGCCGACGTCCCGCGCCCCCCGTGCGGCGCGCCGGGGAAGCGCGCTCGCCGCGCCTTCTTCTACGCACGCGGGAGCGCTGAGGGCCGGCTTGCGGCGCCGGGAGGGCGATCGATGCCGCGGCCGCGACGCCGTCCGCCGAGACGCGTGCCATCCTCCGGCCCGTGCCGTCCCCGAACGTGGCAGCGCTCCTCCCGCGCCCTTGCAGCCTGCACACAATCATGCAAGAAGACGCGGCACGAACGCGGCACGGCATCCGCTTACATACCCTAAACCACCTTGCTGCAACGACTTGCATTTCGCTCCGAACATGGTACACCCGTTGCCTTACTCTGCGCCGGACAGCACGACGATACGGTGCTGGCAGTACCCGGTTACCCCCACTCTACCCCACCAGGGAGCAACACAATGCGCAACCTCCGCAACCGCAAGGGCTTCACGCTCATCGAGCTCATGATCGTGGTCGTGATCATCGGCATCCTGGCCGCGATCGCCATCCCGAAGTTCAGCAACGCCTCCGCGCGTTCCAAGGAGAAGGAAGCCGAGGTCATCCTCAAGCAGGTCTAC
>JAESFL010000572.1_pt1 | contig 23719 bp, 19 predicted proteins | sample 9269401 | NCBI WGS metagenome assembly JAESFL01 (sample SAMN14506025, study PRJNA617098) | algae metagenome | isolation source: Gloeocapsa sp. UFS-A4-WI-NPMV-4B04 and co-occurring heterotrophs from desert... | place: USA: Utah | collected 2006-10-01 | reverse complement strand
TCGTTCTCCGGTTTTTAAATTCGTTCGATGACGACGGCCAGTCCCTGGCCGACGCCGATGCACAGGCTGACAACCGCATAGCGGCCCTGCCTGCGCTGCAATTCCCTGCTCACCGACAGCGCGAGGCGCGCACCGGAAGCGCCGAGCGGATGGCCGATGGCGATCGCGCCGCCGTTGGGGTTCACGCGTGCATCGTCAAAGCCGATTTCCAGCAGCTTCAGGCAGCCGAGCACCTGGCTGGCGAAGGCTTCGTTGATCTCGATGATGTCCATGTCGGCCAGCGTCAGGTTGGCGCGCTGCAGCGCCTTGCGGATCGCGTACACCGGGCCGACGCCCATGATGCGCGGCTCGACGCCAGCGACCGCTGCCGACAGGATGCGCACCATCGGCGCCTTGCCGGCCTTCTCGCCGGCAGCGCGGCTGCCGACCAGCAGTGCGGCGGCGCCGTCGTTGATGCCGGATGCATTGCCTGCGGTGACCACACCGCCCTCGAACAGCGGCTTGAGCTTGGCCAGCGTCGCGCCGGTGGTTTCCGGGCGCGGATGCTCGTCCTGGTCGACCACGATGGGCGGCGTCTTGCGGCCGGTCGGCACGCTGATCGGATGAATCTCTTCCTTGTAGAAGCCGTCCTGTAGCGCGGCGTGATACTTCATCTGCGATGCCAGCGCGAAAGCGTCGGCGTCGTCGCGGGTGATGCCGAAGTCATGGGCGACGTTGTCGCCGGTTTCCGGCATCGTATGCGCGCCGTACTCGGCGGTGACTTTCGGGTTCGGGAAGCGGGCGCCGATGGTGGAGTCGAAGACCTTGAATTCGCGGCTGTACGCCGCTTCCGCCTTGGCCACCACGAACGGGGCGCGGCTCATGCTTTCGACGCCGCCGGCGATGTACAGGTCGCCTTCGCCGGTGGTGACGGCGCGGGCCGCATCCATCACCGCGGCCAGGCCGCTGGCGCAAAGGCGGTTGACCGTCTGGCCGCCCACCGTCACCGGCAGGCCGGCGGCGAGCAGCGCGTTGCGCGCCACGTTGCGGGCATCTTCACCGCCCTGGTTGGTGCAGCCGAGGATGACGTCTTCGATCGAATCCGCCGGGAAGGCATTGCGCGCTACCAGCGCGCGCATCACTTCCGCCACCAGGTCATCGGGACGGACGGCGGCAAGGGCGCCGCCGTGGCGGCCGATCGGCGAGCGCAGGCCGTCATAGATGTAAGCGTCGAGCATGATTTAGATTTCCTTGTGATGTAACGAAAGTCCGAGCAGGGCTCGACGCTGCAGCCACGGGCTGGGGCGGTAGCGGGCGTCGCCGGTTTGTTCTTCGAGGTTGGTCAGGATCGTCAGTACGGTGGCGCTGCCGAGCTGGTCGCCCCAAGCCAGCGGACCGATCGGATAACCGAGGCCGAGCGTCACGGCGCGGTCGATGTCGGCCGGATCGGCGATGCCCTGCTGCGCGATCTCGCAGGCGATATTGACGATGTGGGCAACCACGCGCTGCGTCACCAGGCCGGCGCTGTCGCGGATGACGCTGACCGCCTTGCCGTCGGCGCCGAACAGGCCGCGCGCCATCTCGCGATAGCTTTCATCGGTCGCCGGCGTCGTCATGACCACGCGGCGGCGGCTGAGGTCGAACAGGCTTTCCACGCCGACGGTGCGGCGGCCATCGAGGCCGTCGCGCACGCAGCAGGTGGTGGCGTCATCGCCCAGCGGCGTAACGATGCACAGCGCATCGTCGCTCGGCAGTTCGCCGGTTTCGAGGCGGACGCCGGTATCGACGATCAGCCGTTCGATGCGCTCGGCGAGTTGTGGCCGTTCGCGGCTGAGCCAGACGCTGGTCGGACGCACTGTGCTCGGCGGGTCTTCGGGGATCGATTCCTTCTTGCCGTCGGCGCCGTAACGGTAAAAACCGCGGCCGACCTTCTTGCCGAGCAGGCCGGCGGTCAGCATCTGGCGCGTCAGGCCCTGCGGCCGGAAACGGGGTTCTTCGTAGTACTGGTGGTAGATCGATTCCATCACCGGATGCGACACATCCAGCGCGGTCAGGTCCAGCAGCTCGCAGGGGCCGAGGCGGAAGCCGGCGGTGTCGCGCAGGATAGCGTCAAGCGCCGGCACCGTCACCACATCTTCCGCCAGCAGGCGCAGGCCTTCGGTGCCGTAACCGCGGCCGGCGTGATTCACGATGAAGCCCGGCGTGTCTTTGGCGCGCACCGCCGCATGGCCCCAGTGCTTGCCGAGCGCCAGCATGAAATCGGTGATCTCCGGCGCGGTCAGCAGGCCGCCGATTGCTTCGACGATCTTCATCAGTGGCACCGGATTGAAGAAGTGGAAGCCGACCACGCGCTCCGGATGCTTGAGTCCGGCGGCGATGGCCGTCACCGAAAGGGAGGAGGTGTTGGTGGCGAGGATGGCGTCGGGAGCAACGATGCCCTCCAGTGTGCCGAACAGCGACTTCTTCGCGCCAAGGTCTTCGACGATGGCCTCGATCACGACGTGGCAGCCGGCGAGGTCTTCGATGCCATTGGAGGCGGTGAGCCGTTCGGCGGCGTTGGCGGCGGCGGCCTGGTCGAGCTTGCCTTTCTCGGTCAGCTTGGCGAAGGTGGCGATCAATTCCTGGCGTGCAGCCGATGCAGCACCTTCACGCGCGTCGGTCAATCTAACCTGCGCGCCGGCAAGCGCCGCAATCTGTGCAATACCGCGGCCCATCACGCCGCATCCCACCAATCCGATGGTCAGGTCCGGGGAATCGGGTTGCGGACGATTTGACTGTGACATGCGGGGCTCCGGAGTCGTTTTCGTGTTTAGTTCTGCTGTGCAGAACTAAACTAAATAAAATGGAACTGTATTTCGTCTCACTTGATCTGTCAAGAAATCCATCTCCACCGATATAGGTTGATAACAGGAAAAATGGATCGTGCCGCCGCGAGTACGTCCGGCAGCGAATAAATTCTTCTTAGCGTGCTGCATTGCAGAACTAAGTTCTGCAAATACATTGATTTTTCAATGCGCTTATGACACCATCGGCGCCATGATCCATGGCAAATTCCCGGTGTCGACGAGGGCGCGCCAGCCTTCCCATGTCCGCTGCGCATTGCCCGCCTACAGAGGAATGAAATGAACAAAGCCGCGCCGATGCCGCGCCGTATCCATGAGGCCTTTCTGCCTTGGGCAGCCAGCCATGCAGAGCGTTCCGCGCTGATCGACGGCGATCGCACTATTACCTACGGCGAACTCGGCGGGATCGTGGAAGCAGTGGCCGAGCGCCTTCGGCAAGCCGGCGTGCGTGCCGGTGACCGCGTGCTGCTGGTGGCTGAGAATTCGGTCGCCCTTGCCGTATGCATCCTGGCCGTCAGCCGTCTCGATGCCTGGTCCGCCAGCGTCAACGCCCGCCTTTCCGGACGGGAAATCGACAACTTCCTTGCACATTCGGGTGCGCGGCGCGCCTTGTACTTCAGCGCCGTGTCACCGCAGGCCAAGGCGCACGGCGAAGCACGCAGTGCACAGCCGGTGGAATGGCCGGGCATCGGTGGATTGATGCTGGGAGCACTGAATGAAGCAGCGGTCCCGGAGGCGGTCGCCCACGACGGCGCTGTCCAGGTGGCCGCCATGGTGTACACCTCCGGCACCACCGGCGCGCCGAAGGCGGTGATGCTCACGCACGCCAACCTGATGTTCGTCGGCACCAACACCACCCGCATGCGCAGGATGACACCGGAGGATGTGGTCTACGGCGTCCTGCCTTTGTCGCATGTGTACGGACTCTCTTCGCTGCTGATGGCGTCGCTGCTGTCGGGCGCGGCATTGCGACTGGTGCCGCGTTTCCAGGTCGGCGACTTGGTGCAGGCGCTGGCCGACGGCGGTATCACGGTATTGCATGGTGCGCCGGCGATGTATGCCAAGCTGGTCGAGTGGCGGGAGGTAAAGGGCGTGCCGGTGTCGGCACCCAGGTTGCGCGTTGCACAGTCCGGCGGCGCACCGCTGACCTTGCCGCTGAAGCAGGGCTTCGAAAGAATGTTCGGCATGCCGCTGCAAAACGGCTACGGCATGACCGAGGCGTCGCCGTCGATCTGCCAAACCAGGCTCGATGCACCGCGCACCGACTGCTCCGTGGGTCAGGCAATTCCCCATATCGAAATCAAGCTGAACGGTGCGGAAAACGATGCGGACGGCATCGGCGAACTCTGGGTGCGCGGACCGAATGTAATGAAGGGTTATTACCGCGCGCCTGAACTGACCGCCGAGACCATCACTGACGATGGCTGGCTGCGCACGGGCGACCTGGCGCGCATCGAAGCCGACGGCGCGGTGTTCATCGTCGGGCGCAGCAAGGAACTGATCATCCGCTCGGGATTCAACGTGTATCCGATCGAAGTGGAGCAGGTGCTCAACGCCTTTCCGGAAGTGGTGCAGTCGGCGGTGGTAGGGCGCGAGGTGGATGGCAATGAGGAAGTGGTGGCCTTTATCGAACCGTCGCAAGGCGCGTCGATCGATATGGACAAGCTGCGTGCCCACCTGAAAGCCAACCTGTCGCCTTACAAGATGCCGAGCGAGATCGTGGTGCTCGAACACCTGCCGGCGGCGGCAACCGGCAAGGTGCTGAAGAAGGAATTGCAACGCATGGCTGAGGAACGCGAACGCAGCGGCGCATAGATGGTTGTACCGGAGCGGCCCGGCTACTTACTGGCATGCCGTTTGCGGGTGGTAATTGGTTATTGGTAGGCAGGGGGATTTACAGGATAATGCAGCGAGTTTTTGGTTCGCTGTCCGACGCCGCTGCGTGATGCTGCGCGAATAGCGAGCGACGGTGGGACGAAGAAGCACTTTTCAGGATGCGCCTGGCGCATACGAGTAGTCCGCATCAGCGCAATATCGAAGCGCAGTACCTAACCGAGCACAACATCATGCTGACGAAAACCATGGCAAAAGAAATGAACGAAGAACAAGTCCCTGTGGTGCAGAAGTCGAATGCCAAGGAAGACCGGCACTTCGTGACCGCGCTGGCCCGTGGACTGGAAGTGCTGGCCTGCTTCCGGTCCGGCGAGAAGCTGCTCGGCAACCAGGAACTCGCCGACCGCAGCAAGCTGCCAAAATCCACCGTTTCCAGACTTACCTACACGCTGACCAAGCTCGGTTACCTGCAATACGACGACGACATGGGCAAGTACCGGCTCGGGACCGCCAGCCTGGCGCTGGGCAGTGCGATGCTGTCCAAGCTCGACATCCGGCAGTTTGCGCGTCCCTACATGCAGGAACTCGCCGACTTCTCGCATGCCACCGTCTCCCTCGGCATGCGCGACCGTCTCAGCATGATCTACGTGGAAAACTGCCGCAGCCAGGCAGCGCTGACACTGCGCCTTGACGTCGGCGCCCGCATCCCGATCGCCATCACGGCGATGGGCCGTGCCTATCTCGCCGAAGCAGGCAGCACCGAGCGCAACGACATCCTGGAACGGGTGCGCGAGCTGGATGAAATGAAATGGCCGAGCATCCGTGACGGCGTCAACCGCTCGATCGAGGAATACCAGACGCTGGGTTGCTGCACATCGTTCGGGAGCTGGCAGCGCGATGTGAATGCCATTGCGGTCGCTTTCAAGCCGAACAACGGCAGCGCCATCCTCAGCATCAACTGCGGTGGACCGGCATTCAACCTGTCGCCGGAGTTCCTGTTGAACGAGGTGCGTCCGAAACTGATCGAGCTGGTGGATCGCTTCCGCCGCACCTGATTTTCTTCCTTACATCCTTCCGTCACTCCGGCACGGCAGACGGCGACAGCCGTTCTCCGTTCCGCCGGATGTAGCCGCCGCTAGGCAATCCCATGCACTTCCATCCTGTGCCGCGAGCCTCGCCATTCAGGCCTGGCACTTTCGCCATAGTTGCCAACGCAGCCTCCTGCCGGCTGACGTCGGACACCGCTTTCGTGAGCGGATTGCCTGCAACAGCACTTTTTCCACTTTCCATGGAACCAGGCACGGCGTCCCGCGACTTATCGTCATCCTTTCCGCGACGTGCGGTTTTCTACGATGGAAGCCATGATCCGTTTCAAATTTCACATCGGCTCGCACGAATACGTCGGCCATACTCCCGGTAAAGAAATAGCCAAGGCCGAGAACAGGGAACTCCCGGCCAGGCAAAAAATCCTCGATATGTTTCCTGTCAAACGACGGACTACCATGGAAGGATTGTTGCGCCGTGTCAGGCGGACATGTCCTCCTGTTCAAGCAGCGCCAATTCAATCCGGGGTAAGCCGGGTTCAGGGCAGTGACGTCCAACATGGCGACAGTCCGATTCCATCGTTGCGGCAGACGCCTGACCATTGCAGCAAAGACAAGGCCAGCGTGACCGATCATGTCGAGCATGCGGGGGCAAGGAACTCAGGATTGGCCAGACAGCCGCTTGCGGAAAGCCGACCTAATGCGGAAGCGGACCCTCCTGCGGCAGAAGCAGCTCCGTCGTTCGCCTGGGAATGGGAGGCTTCCGGAGTCCGGTCCCTTTCCAGGGACGCGCCGCCGCTTCCCTACGTGTCGCGATTCCTGCGAAATCAAGCGCAGGATGCGCTAAAAACAGGCGCCATGCTGGAAGTGGGCTTCGAGGACGGCAGCGGGGTGCGCGCGTTCATGGAAGCAGGCTGGCGCAAAATCCACGCAGTGGACATGGACGCACGTTGCCTGCCGATGATCCAGGAGGAAGTGGATGGGGGCCATGCGCATGTGCAAATCGCCCGGATCCAGGACGCCGCGCTGCCTTCGGACATGGACGTGGTGCATGCGCACTACGTGCTTGCGTTCCTGGGAGACGACCTGCCGCGCACATTGCAACGACTGTGCGATGCCACGCGGCCGGGGGGATACCTGATTTGCGCCTTCATGGGACCGGACCATAGCTGGAAGAGCAGGCCCGGCGTTCATGTTTATGATCAATCGCAGCTAATGCACCTGCTCCATGCAGCCGGCTATGAAAATATTGCGATTGACGCGACGCGGCGCGAAAATATTCGCGACCAGGGCGGTAAGCCGGTGGCGGTCTGGGACGCGTTGCTCGTGAGGGCCAGCAAGCCTCGAAGCCAGTAACCCGTGATGCCGGCCTGAGGAGCAGCTAGGGCGCATGTACCGGATGCATTGTCCGGCACCACGGATGGGGCTCGATGCGCGCAGCGCGTCAGCGCATGCATAAAGCGCGTCGATGGGCAGCGTGGTGAAGCCTCGCGATCGAGGCCGTTGAGGTGATTGAGGCGTTTGAGGCGTTTGAGCGCCCCTCCCGTCAGTGCTTGCCTGTCACCACGACCGGTACCTCGGTCGCCGGCGGCGTGTTGCGGCTGCGTCCGCAGCGCACGATGCCGTCGATCATCACCATGCCCACACCCGGCAGATCACCGAGCTGCACGCTGTCGAGCAGGTCGCGTCCGACCGAATGCTGCGCCTTGTCCATGAAGACGAAATCCGCCGCCCGGCCCGGTTCGATCAGGCCGCAATTCAAATTGCGGATGCGTGCGGTATTGCCGGTCGCGAAGCAAAACACTTGCTCAGCCGGGATGCGGCCCAGGCTAGACAGCAACGCAATCATGCGCAGGATGCCGAGCGGCTGAACGCCCGAGCCTGCCGGACCGTCGGTGCCGAGAATCACCCGATGCGGACACTTCAACTGCATGGCCGTCTGTGCGGCGGCGATGGCGACGCGCTCGTTGCCGTTGTGGACGATCTCGATGGCGCGGCTGGATTTTTCGCATAGCTCGCAGACATGGGCCTCCGACAGCGACGTATGGCCGCCGTTGATGTGGCCAATGACGTCCGCATCGGCTTCCAGCACCACGTCCTTGTCGATCAGGCCGGAGCCGGGAATCGACGGCCCGCCGGTATGAATGGTGCTCTGGATGCCGTACTTGCGCGCCCAGGCCACCATTTTCTGCGCTTCCTCGCCGGCCTTTACCGAACCCAGGCCGACTTCGCCCAGCAGGGTGACGCCGCCTTCGGCGAGTTCCTTGAAGTCGTGTTCGGTCATGCCTTTCTCGATCACCGGCGCGCCGGCGATCATCTTCACGCCCCCGGGCCGGAAATTGTCGAATGCGCGCTGGGCCGTGATGGCGAGCGCCTTCAAGCCGATGATGTCCTTGGGTCTGCCGGGCAGATGCACCTCACCGGCGGAAATCATGCTTGTGACGCCGCCGTTCATGGTGGAATCGATCCATCCGAGCTGGTTCTGGCGCGGTGTCCAGTCGCCGAACACCGGATGCACATGGCTATCGATCAGCCCCGGCGCAACGCAGGTCTTGCGGGCGTCGATGGTGACGTCGGCCTGCGCGGTATCGCAATCGGCTTCCGCGCCGACCGCGGTGATCAGTCCGTCATGGACGACAATCGTATCGGCATCGAGGATCGGCTTGTCGATGTCCCCCGACAGCAGCAAACCGATATTTTTGATCACGACCTTTCCGGATGCCGAACTGCTCGCTGCGTCTGCCATGGGATGTCTCCTGTGATGAGGTAAATGTCAGGCGGCCGGCCGTTCGCGTTCGTCCGTGGCCGGTCGTGCCTCCGCTACATCCGAGGTCATCGATACCTGGCGGATGACGGCGGAGCAAATGAAATTTTCCCAGTGCGCAAGCGCGTCGGGTGCGGCCAGGTCCTCGCCAAGGAAGGCCGATAGCGTGAAGCGGTTGGAGGTATAGAAGTAGGCGAGGGCGGCGCTCATCAGGTAGATGTCGCGTGCCCGGACATCGGTGCGGAACAGGCCCATTTCGGCGCCGCGCTTGAGCACGCTGTCCATCAGCGAGATGGCGGGCGACGAATATTCGCGGGCGCGCATCGACTTGGAAATATGCTTGCCGCGGTGCAGGTTTTCGCTGTTCAGCAGCGTGATGAATTCGGGGTTCTGCTGGTAGTAGGTCCACATGAAGCGCACCAGCGTCTTCAGGTCCTCGACCGGGTTGTCCATCTTGAGGACAAGCTTGGATTCAGCGTCGTTGAAGCGCCGGTAGGTGTCCTCGATCACCGCGATGAACAACTCTTCCTTGTTGCCGAAGTAGTAATAGATCATGCGGTCATGGGACTTGGCCGCCTTCGAGATTTCCTCGATGCGGCCCCCGGCGAAGCCGTGCTTTGCGAAGACCTTGGTCGCTGCGCGCAGGATGTTTTCCTGCGTCGCCTGGGCTGCCATCTCGCGCACCCGCGGCCGCCTTGAGGCTGTGGAGCCGGCTGCGGTACGTCGGGGAGGAGATGTCGCCATAGTGAACCGTCAGCCGTTGAACGTGGAAGATACCGGATTTGCCGCCCGCCCTGCTGCGGCGGGCGGCATGTGATTACTGTTCCGCAAATGCGCGCTCGATCACGAAATCACCCGGCGTCGAGGTATTGCCTTCCTTGAAGCCGTCTTTCTCCAGCATGACCTTCAAATCGCGCAGCATGCCCGGGCTGCCGCAGATCATTACCCGGTCGATGGCAGGGTCCAGCTTGGAAACGCCAAGGTCTTCGAACAGCTTGCCGCTGGTGATCAAATCGGTCACGCGGCCCATGTTCTTGTACTGCTCGCGGGTGACCGTCGGGTAATAGCGCAGTTTGCTGGTGATCAGGTCGCCGAGGAATTCATGGTTCGGCAGATGCTCGACCAGCACGTCGTGGTAGGCCAGTTCATCCACCTGCCGCACGCCATGCACGAGGATGACCTGTTCGAATTTTTCGTAGGTTTCCGGGTCGCGGATGATGCTCATGAATGGCGCCAGGCCGGTGCCGGTGGACAGCAGGTACAGGCGCTTGCCGGGGAGCAGGTAGTCGGTCACCAGCGTGCCGGTCGGCTTGCGGCCGACGATGATGGTGTCGCCGACCTGGATATTCTGCAGGCGCGAGGTCAGGGGGCCGTCCGGCACCTTGATGCTAAGAAATTCCAGGTGATCTTCGTAATTCGCGCTCACGATGCTGTAAGCCCTCAGCAGGGGTTTGCCGTTCACCCGCAGGCCGATCATCGTGAAGTGGCCGTTGCTGAAACGCAGTGACGGATCGCGTGTCGTGGTGAACGTGAAAAGGCGGTCGGTCCAGTGGTGAACGGACAAAACCCGCTCTTCGTTAAGGGCACTCATATTCTCTCCATAGTCAACATAAAAAGTTCAGCCTGGGGACCCCAGGGGTGAGGCAGGGGCCGTTTTCAGCGTTCCAAATACGCCAGTTTACCAGTCTGTTCCTTCCATGCATCCGCTTCCGGCAACGGGCCGTTGCGTTTTGAGATTGTCGGCCATACGGCGGCCAGTTCTGCATTGAGTCCGGTGAAGGCCTGCATGCCTGCCGGCAGATCCTCTTCCGCATAGATTGCCTCGACCGGGCACTCGGAAACGCATACCGCGCAATCGATGCATTCTTCCGGGTCGATCACCAGGAAATTCGGGCCTTCCTTGAAGCAATCCACCGGGCAGACATCGACACAGTCGGTGTATTTGCAGCGGATGCAGGTTTCAGTGACGACATGGGTCATCGGAATCTCCTTGTGGACAGGCCTGCGAACTCCGGTTAATGTAGAGGCTACAACATGAATATGTAGTGTACACTAAACGAAAATGTAGTGTACACTACATTGAAAGATTATTGCAAAGCGGTGCGCAGTGGGCCTGGCGGCAGGTTGCAAGGGCTGACTGTTGAACAAAATCCCCGTAGGGCTCCTTTCCATCTCAGGAGGAGGGAAACCTGACGGAGGATGGACGATGCACAAGAAATGAATCGCAGAATTTGCGGCGACTGAACGCAATTCCACCGGAGACGCGAGCATCATGACCGAGCACACCAAGACCGACGGCCTGCCGGAGTTCGAGGCGCAAATCCTTGAGCGCGCCAAGCCGCGCAGCGAGCGCATGGCCAGCGACAAGATCGAATGCAATGCCTGTCCGGTGCTGTGCCAGATCACGGCAGGACGCTCCGGCGCCTGCGACCGTTACGCCAATGTCGACGGCACCCTGGTGCGGGTCGACCCGGTGGTTCTCCTGAGAAAGACCCTGGCGTCGGAGGATGGCGCGGTCGTGCCGTTCACAGGCCGTCCCGTTTTGCCTGCCACCGAAGGCAATGCCGTCGCCGAAGCAGAGTGGAACGGCGACCTGCTGCACTCCGGCGAGGTATTCGTCACCGGCGTTGGTTCCTCCACCACCTATCCCGACTACAAGCCCGCTCCCTTCATTGTTTCCTCCAGCGCCCGCGGTGTCGACATGGTGACGGTGGTGACCGAAGGCATCTTCAGCTACTGCAGTCTGAAGGTGAAAATCGATACCGACCGCTACCTCGGGCCGGAACAGGCAAATGTCCGCTACAAGGGCGAAGTCGTCGGCCATGTGACAACCGCCGAATATGGCTCCCAGATGCTGTCGCTCGGCGGTGTTCACCACCTCACAGGCGGCAGCAAGAAGGAAGGCCGGCTCACGGTGGAAATGATGCAGCTGCTCGGCAACAAGCAGCCGGCGGACCTCAGCATCGACGGCGGCTCCCAAATCCTGGTCCAGGCCGGCCGCGCACCCATCGTCAACGGCGTGGAAGAGCAGCGGATGCGGGTCGGTTGCGGATCGGCGACGATCGGTATTTTTGCCCGGCAATTCTTTGGCCTCGCGGATGAAGTCATTGTCGTCGACGACCATATCACCGGCGTCCTCACCGAACACCAGGCCGGCCGCTGCCTCGACATGCCGCTGTCCGGCGTCAAGATCCGCGGCCGCAAATCCACGCCCGGCCGTTACTTCCAGGTCGCCAATCCCGGCGTCGGCTGGGGTGGCACCGACATCGCCGACCCGCTCGCCATCATCGAAGGCTGGGACCAGTCGGTTGCCCGTCCGGGAATGCGGCTGCTGATGACCTCTACCACCGGCGAACATGCCGCCTGGTTCATCCTCGACGACAACCTGCATCCGGTCGAACAGCCGATGCCGCCCGAAGTCGAGAAAGTGGTGCAACGCATCGGCGAAAATTGCGAACCGTCCCTCACCACCGTCCTCTTTCTCGGCGGCGCCGGCGGCAGCCTGCGAGCCGGCGTGACGGAAAACCCGGTATTGCTGACACGCTCCATCAAGCAGGCGCTGGTGAACGTCACATCCGGCGGCGCGCCGGCCTATGTGTGGCCGGGCGGCGGCATTACCATCATGACCGACGTCATGCGGATGCCCGACAACAGCTTCGGCACCGTACCCACACCCGCCATCGTCGCACCGATCGAATTCACCATGAAACTCGCCGACTACCAGGCATTGGGCGGCCACATGGAATATGTCCGCACGCTTGCGTCAGTACTCGATACCGGCGCCTGGCACAACGAAGGCGCGCCCACCGGACGCAAATGGCTGCTGCAGCCGTCCGTCAACGAATGGCCGGCGGCAGTCGGCCCGATGCTGGGCTGATCGGAGCGGAGACCATGGCGCCCCAATTCACATCACTCCCGGACGGACGCCTGCATTTTTCGCATGGCCCGATCGACCTCATTATCCAGGCCGATGGAAAGCCGGATGAGGTTCGGGCTGCGCACCAGGATGCATGGCAACGCTTCCAAACCGTGTTGCCCGAACTCGTGGGCGAGCTCGCTCTGCTGCAACGTCCGGTTGGAGAAACCTGCCCGCTCAACGGCGTGGTCGCGCGGCGCATGTGGTCAGCATGCCATCCGTTCCGCGCCGCGTTCATCACGCCGATGGCGGCAGTGGCGGGCGCAGTGGCACAAGAGATCATCGCCTGCTATGACCGTCCCGACATCGACCGCGCTGCCGCAAACAACGGTGGCGATATCGCGCTCCACCTGGGTGCGGACGCCTCATACCGGATCGGTGTCTGCACCGATATTGTTACCGCCACGCAGGATGCGATGCGCGGAGAGCTGCAGGCTGATGGCGCGATCACGATCACATCGTCCATGCCGGTACGCGGCGTGGCAACCAGCGGCTGGGGCGGACGGAGCTTCTCGCTGGGCATCGCCGACAGCGTGACGGTGCTCGCCGCGTCTGCCGCGCAGGCCGATGCCGCCGCTACCGTGATCGCCAATGCCGTCAACGTCGACGATGCGCGTATCCGGCGCATGCCCGCCAATCAACTCAAGGACAACGCCGATCTCGGCGATATGCTGGTGACCGTGGATGTGCCCCGTCTCGAAATCAGTCTGATCGATGCCGCCTTGCGCGCCGGCATGTCGCAGGCACGCCGCTTGCAAGATCAGGGATTGATCTTTGACGCGGTGCTCGTCTGCCAGGGGCAGGGCGCAAGGCTTCGGACTGGCTTGCATGACGGCATGACCGTGCCGGCGCTGCGAAGTCCGGACCGTTCCACCGCGCAGTTCCGGTTCGCCGATTCCCGATCTGCTGCATTGTGTTAGAAACTCTTTGATAATCACCATGACCATACCCACCCGGAGCGCCTCATGATCGATATACGCCGTGTCTTCAGCCACGTGGAGGACATCCACCATGAATTCGGGCCGGTGCCGGCGGCACCGCTGCGCCGGGGGTATATTGGCGTGGTGCTGACCAATCCGTATGCGGGGAGGTTTGAACCCGATATCCTGCCGATGATGGAACAGCTCAATGAAGTAGGGCTGCGGTTCGCGCGCGAACTCCTGTCGCACCTGCGCGTACCGGCGGAACGCATCGAAGGCTACGGCAAGGGAGCGATCATCGGCGCTGCCGGTGAACTGGAGCACGGCGCGCTATGGCATGTGCCGGGCGGCTATGCGATGCGGGAGCTGCTCGGATGGAAGGAAGAAGCGTCCGACGGGAGCAAGGGACAGCCCGGCAACGCGCTGGCCATCGTGCCGTCGACCAAGAAAGTGGCCGGGCCGGGCGCAACCCTCGATGTGCCGCTGACGCACATCAATGCCTCCTACGTGCGCAGCCATTTCGATGCGATCGAAGCGCGTGTTCCCGGCGCGCCCCGTGCCGATGAAATGGTGGTGATCCTCGCAATGAGCACCGGCCCGCGCATCCACGCCCGCGTCGGCGGACTGGCGGCAAACGCCATTGCACAGTGGGACGGCTTGCGCTGAACCGAACGTCAATATTTACTTAGTGGAAGGACCAGGCCATGGCAGTCAAGATTCGCAAGCTCATCGTGCAGGTTGACGAAATCAGGTCGGAAATGGGCAAGCCCGTCGATCCGCCCACCCGCAAGGCCCTGGCCATGGCGGTGATCGACAATCCCTATGCCGGCCGCTATGCCGAGTCGCTCGATGAACTCATCGCCATCGGTGAAGAACTGGGCGGCCTCCTGGGCAACCGCGCGGTCGAGGCGCTCGGCATCGCGCCGGAGCAGGCGCACAGCTATGGCAAGGCGGCAATCGTGGGCGAGGGCGGTGAACTGGAACATGCCGCCGCGATCCTCCATCCGAAACTGGGCACACCATTGCGGCAGGCGGTCAGCAAGGGCGCGGCGCTGGTGCCGTCCAGCAAGAAGCTCGGCGGCATCGGCACTGCCATCGACGTGCCGCTGGGGCACAAGGATGCGGCCTTCGTGCGCAGTCACTTCGACGCCATGGAAGCGCGGGTGGCCGATGCGCCGCGTGCCAGCGAGATTGTCGTCGCCGTTGTCGTCACCGACAGCGGCCGGCCAATGCCCCGCGTGGGAGGGCTGCAGTCCCATGAAATTAAAGGCGAGGATGGTTTGCGCTGACAAATACTGTTGCACAATAAACGACGCATCGATTAGTCCACCAAGAAGGAGAACTACATGAAGAAGACCACCAGCTGGCTTGCAACCGCCGCTGTTCTCTGGGCTGCCACCAGTGCTGCGACCGCCTATGCCCAAGGCGTCATCAAGATCGGCGAAGTCAATAGCTACAAGGCGCAGCCCGCCTTCCTGGAGCCGTACCGCAAGGGCCTGGAACTGGCCATCGAGCAGATCAATGCCGCCGGCGGCGTCAACGGCAAGAAGCTGGAACTCGTCATCCGCGACGATAACGGCAACCCGGGCGATGCGGTGCGGGCCGCCGAGGAACTGGTGTCGCGCGAAAAGGTGGACGTGCTGACCGGCACCTTCCTGTCGCATGTCGGCCTGGCCCTGACCGACTACGCCAAGCAGCGCAAGGTCTTCTTCCTCGCCGCCGAACCGCTGACCGACAAGATCGTCTGGCAGAACGGCAACCGCTATACCTTCCGCCTGCGTCCATCGACCTACATGCAGGTCGCCATGCTGGTGCCGGAAGCCGCCAAGCTGAAAAAGAAGCGCTGGGCGCTGGTATATCCGAACTATGAATACGGCCAGTCCGCAGTGGCGACTTTCAAGCAGCTGCTGAAGGCGGCACAGCCGGATGTGGAATTCGTGGCGGAGCAGGCGACGCCGCTGGGCAAGGTGGATTCCGGCAGCGTGGTGCAGGCGCTGGCCGATGCCAAGCCGGACGCGATCTTCAACGTGCTGTTCGGCGCCGACCTGTCGAAGTTCGTGCGCGACGGCAATACACGCGGCCTGTTCAAGGATCGCGAAGTGGTGAGCCTGCTGACCGGCGAACCGGAATACCTCGATCCGTTGAAGGATGAAAGCCCGAATGGCTGGATCGTCACCGGTTATCCGTGGTACGGCATCCAGACGCCGGAGCACAACGCATTCCGCACTGCCTATGAAGCGAAGTTCAAGGATTATCCGCGCCTCGGCTCAGTGGTCGGCTACAGTGCGATCGTTTCGCTGGCGGAAGGCATGAAGAAGGCACAGTCCACCGACACCGAGAAGATGATCGCGGCATTCAAGGGATTGAAGGTCATGTCGCCGTTCGGGCCGATCACTTACCGTGCGTCGGATCATCAATCCACCATGGGCGGTTATGTCGGACGGACGAAGAACGACAACGGCAAGGGTGTGATGGTGGATTACCGTTATCTGGATGGGGCGAAGTATTTGCCGTCGGATGCGGAAGTGGCGAAGCTGCGGCCTGCGGAGTAGTAGGTGTTGTTGTACAAACGCTCGGATTGAGTAATGCATTCAAGCCCACCACTGTAAAGTCCCCTCCCCCTTGAAGGGGGAGGGTTAGGGTGGGGGTAGTGCGGTCGAGCTGCTGCGTGCTTTGATTCGACCTCACTACCCCCATCCCAACCGAGAGGATTGCGCTTGCAAGCGCAATCCTCTCAGCAGGCAGACGGCATGCCGTCTGAAATCCCTGCTTCTCCCCCCTGCAAGGGGGAAGGAGCTTTACGGCGAAATCGCAACGGTAGTCGCATGATTTTTACTTCCGGCAGAAAGACCGTTTCATGAACTTCTCAAGCTTTGCGGTACAGTTGCTCAACGGCCTGGCGGGCGCATCGTCGCTATTCCTCGTCGCCGCCGGACTGTCGCTCATATTCGGCGTGACGCGCATCGTCAATTTCGCTCACGGTTCCTTCTTCATGGTCGGCATCTATGTCGCCTATACGCTGGTGGGAAAGTTCGGCGGCGGAATGGGCTTCTGGCCGGCGCTGTTATTGGCGGCGCTGGCCGTCGGCGTGCTCGGCGCGCTGGTGGAAATCATCCTCCTGCGCCGGATCTACCGTGCGCCCGAACTGTTCCAGCTGCTCGCCACCTTCGCGCTGGTACTGGTCATCAAGGATGCCGTCCTGTGGTTCTGGGGGCCGGACGAGTTGCTCGGACCGCGCGCTCCCGGCCTGTCCGGATCGGTCACCATCCTCGACCGTCAATTCCCGACCTATGATTTATTCCTGATCGTCGTCGGGCCGGTCGTGCTCGGCCTCCTGTGGTTGCTGCTTACCCGCACCCGCTGGGGCACGCTGGTGCGCGCCGCCACGCAGGACCGCGAGATGGTCAGCGCGCTCGGTGTCAACCAGGCCTGGCTGTTCACCAGCGTATTCGCGCTTGGCGCGTTGCTCGCCGGCCTCGGTGGTGCGCTGCAATTGCCGCGCGAGCCGGCCAACCTGGAGATGGACCTGGTGACGATCGGCGCTGCCTTCGTGGTGGTGGTGGTCGGCGGCATGGGATCGATCCCCGGCGCCTATATTGCCGCGCTGCTGATCGCCGAAGTGAAAGCGGTCTGCATCTGGCTCGGATTGACCGAGGTGTTTGGCATCAGCGTGTCATTTTCCAAGCTCACCCTGGTGGTGGAATTCCTCGTGATGGCCGCTGTCCTCATTGCCCGGCCATCCGGATTGCTCGGCCGGCCGCAGGCGCCGAGCCGCAGTTATGGCGAAATGGAAGAACCGCTGCGTCCTGCAACGAAGCTCTACAACATCATCGGCGCGGTGCTGCTGGTCGCGCTGATCGCCTTGCCGCTGCTGTTGTCAGGCCTGCCGTACATGACGGTGCTGGCGATCGACCTGATGGTGGCGGCACTGTTCGCAGCCAGCCTGCATTTCATCATGGGCCCGGCGGGCATGCATTCCTTCGGCCATGCAGCCTATTTCGGCCTCGGCGCCTACGGTGCGGCGATCCTCGTACGCAGCCTGCAATTGCCGATGGAAGTGGCGCTGGTGGCCGGGCCACTGGTGGCTGCCGCAGGCGCGCTGCTGTTCGGCTGGTTCTGCGTGCGTTTGTCCGGCGTCTACCTGGCGATGCTCACGCTGGCCTTTGCGCAGATCACCTGGGCGATCAGCTACCAATGGGATGCCGTTACCGGCGGCAGCAACGGCCTCACCGGCGTGTGGCCGGCATCCTGGCTGTCCGACCGCACCGCCTACTATTACCTCACCCTCGCCATCGTCGTTGCCGGCGTGCTGCTGCTGCGCCGCGTGCTGTTCTCTCCATTCGGCTACGCGATGCGGGCAAGCCGCGATTCGGTGCTCCGGGCCGATGCGATCGGGATCGATGTCAAGAAGCTGCAATGGACCGCATTCGTCATCGCCGGCCTGGTCGCCGGCGTGGCGGGCAGCCTGTTCGCTTTTTCCAAGGGCAGCATCTCGCCAGAAACCCTGCATGTCGGCAGATCGGTGGACGGTATTGTGATGGTGATGCTCGGCGGCATACAAACCCTGATCGGCCCGATTGTCGGCGCGGTCACCTTCGGCTGGCTGCATGACACGGTGGCACGCAGCACCGACTACTGGCGCGCCATGCTGGGGGGCATCATCCTGCTGCTGGTGCTGCTCTTCCCGCAAGGGATTGCCGGATATATCCGCCAGTTGTCCAACAACCTGGCCGAACGCAAGGCCGGCTCCAAGGGAGTGCACTGATGAGCCTCATGACAGTCAGCAACCTGGGTAAATCCTTCGGCGGCGTCAAGGCGGTCGACGGCATTAGCTTCGAGCTTGCCGCCGGTGAACTGCTTGCCTTGATCGGCCCCAACGGCGCCGGCAAATCCACCACCTTCAACATGGTGAACGGCCAGCTCAAGGCCGATGCCGGATCGATCAAGCTCGACGGCAAGGAACTGGTCGGGCTCAAGCCGCGCGAGATCTGGCACATGGGCGTCGGCCGCACCTTCCAGATCGCCGAAACCTTCGCATCGCTGACGGTGGTTGAGAACGTCCAGATGGCACTGATTTCGGCGGACGGAAAGCTGTTCTCGATGTGGCGCAAGGCGGCGGTGCACAAGCGCGACGAAGCGCTTGCGCTGCTGGAACAGGTCGGCATGGCGGCGCAGGCCGACCGTCCTTGCAGTGTGCTGGCATACGGCGATGTCAAGCGCGTCGAACTCGCTATCGCCATGGCCAATAACCCGAAACTCTTGCTGATGGACGAGCCGACCGCCGGCATGGCGCCGAAGGAACGCAATGAATTGATGGCGCTGACCAAGAAGCTGGTCACCGAGCGCAACATGGCGGTCCTGTTTACCGAACACAGCATGGACGTGGTGTTCGCCTACGCGGACAGGATGATCGTGCTTGCACGCGGCCGGCTGATCGCGGGCGGCGCGCCGCATGAAATCCGTGACCATCCGAAAGTGCAGGAAGTGTATTTCGGCACAGGGAAGACATTCGAGAAGAACCGGAAGAAGGAGGCCGTCTGATGTTGACAATGGAGGCAACCCATACCGCCACCGCCGACGGCGCCGCGAAGGACAAGCTGCTGGATGTCAGGGCGCTGAACGCCTGGTATGGTGCGGCACAGATCCTGTTCAACGTGGACCTCAATGTCCGCCGGGGCGAGGTGGTGGCGCTGATGGGCCGCAACGGCGCCGGCAAGTCGACTTCCCTGAAAGCCATCATCGGCCTGCTGCAGAAGCGGCGCGGCGATATCACGTTCATGGGCAAGGATATTTCCACCGCCCAGCCCCACGACATCGCGGCGCGCGGCCTCGGCTTCGTGCCGGAGGACAGGCGCATCTTCACTGATTTGACCGTGATGGAAAACCTCGACGTCGGCCGGCAGCCGCCACGGCGCTGGCCGGATGGCGCGCCGGCTCCGGAATGGAATCCGGAGCGGCTGTTCAAGCTGTTCCCCAACCTCGGCGAAATGCCGAACCGGCCGGGCGGACGCATGAGCGGCGGTGAACAGCAAATGCTGACCATGGCGCGCACGCTGATGGGCAATCCCTACCTGGTGCTGCTGGACGAGCCGTCGGAAGGCGTGGCGCCGGTGATTGTCGAGCAGATGGTGCAGATGATCCTGGAGATGAAGGCCGAAGGCGTCAGCATCCTGCTATCCGAGCAAAACATGCATTTCGCCGAACTGGTATCGGACCGTGCCTACGTCCTCGAAAAGGGGCAGATCCGGTTCGAAGGATCGATGGACGAACTGGCTGCCAACGAAGCGGTCCGGCAGGCTTACCTGAGCGTATGAAACACCACGTGCAATGAGCAATCCGCCTTTGTCGCTGACGGTCAACGGCGAGCAGCATAGTCTTGATGTGCCGGGCGATGCGCCGCTGCTGATGGTATTGCGCAACGATCTCCAGCTCAACGGGCCGAAGTACGGCTGCGGCCTCGGGCAATGCGGCGCCTGTTCGGTGCTGGTCGACGGCAAATGCGCGCGTGCCTGCGTGATCCCGGTGCGCGGGGTGGCCGGGCGGCACGTCACCACGCTGGAAGGGCTCGGCAATGCAAGATCGCCGCATATCGTGCAGCAGGCATTCATCGACGAGCAGGCGGCGCAATGCGGCTACTGCCTCAATGGCATGATCATGGCGACAGTTGCATTGCTGCATGCCAATCCGAATCCGACCGACACGGACATCAGGAATGCGCTGGCGCACAACCTGTGCCGCTGCGGAACCCATATCGAGATCCTGCAGGCCGTGCGCCGTGCAGCCCGCCATCTTTCGGAATCGGCAGAGGCGCAGCGATGAGCCGGCGCGCGGATACGCCGGCCAGCCGGCGCGATTTCCATGAAGCGGCCGGTGTCCTGCTGGTCACGCGCGAACCGCCGCCACCACCACCGCCAGTGAAAGGCCAGCCCGCAGCCGTGCCCGGCAATCCTGCCGAAGGCGTCGAAATCCTGATCGCGGTATGGGACGACGGCAGCGTCACCGCGCTTAACGGCCACGTCGATCTCGGCACCGGCATCCGCACTGCGCTCGCACAGATCGTCGCCGAGGAACTCGACGTTCCGATGGACCGGATCAACATGGTTCTCGGTGATACGACCCGGGCACCCAACCAGGGCGCCACCATCGCCAGTGCATCGATCCAGATCCACGCAGTGCCGCTGCGCATCGCCGCCGCGCAGGCACGCGCATGGCTGATCGCGCGGGCGGCCGAACATCTTGGGGCGAATGCCGCCGAGCTTGCCGTCGAGGCCGGCATCGTTTCGGTACGCGGCCATGCGGAGCGAGCCATCGGCTACGCAGAACTGATGCGGGAACGGCACGTCGAACTTTTGCTCGACGCTGCTACGCCGGTCAAGCGTCCGGAAGAGTACAAGGTGGTGGGGCAGAGCATGCCGCGCGTCGACATCCCCGGCAAGGCGACCGGTGAACTTACCTTCGTGCACGACCTGCGCGTCCCGGGCATGCTGCACGGCCGCGTGATCCGGCCGCCGTATGCCGGCGCCGATCACGGCGACTTCATCGGCCGCACCCTCGAATCCGTCGATGAACAATCGATTGCGCATATTCCCGGTGTGCTGGCGGTCGTTGCCATCGGCGACTTCGTCGGCGTGGTGGCGAAACGGGAAGAGCATGCGGAACAGGCGATGCGCGAGCTGGTGGTGACGTGGAAGGACTGGCCTGCCTTGCCGAACCTGGCCAACCTCGAAGTCGCGCTGCGCGACAACCCGTCCACCCGCAGGGTCGTGGCGGAGCAGGGCGATGTCGATGCGGCGCTGGCGAACGCGGCGGTACGCATGGACCGCACCTACGTCTGGCCTTATCAACTGCACGCATCGATCGGCCCGTCATGCGCCGTCGCCGACTGGCATCCCGACAGGCTGACGGTATGGGCCGGCACCCAGAATCCGCATGTGCTGCGCGCCGATCTCGCCAAGCTGATGGACCTGCCCGATGTCGCCATCGATGTCATCCGCATGGAAGCCGCCGGCTGCTACGGACGCAACTGTGCGGACGATGTCGCCGCCGACGCCGCGCTGCTGTCGCGCGCGGTCGGCCATCCGGTTCGGGTGCAGCTCACCCGCGAGCAGGAACACCAGTGGGAGCCGAAGGGCGCCGCCCAATTGATGGAAGTGCGTGGCGGACTGAATACCGACGGCACCGTCGCGGCATACGATTTCCAGACATCGTATCCCTCCAACGGCGCGCTCACGCTGGCCCTGCTGCTCACGGGCAAAGTGAGTCCGGGGGCAGTCGCCTACGAGATGGGCGACCGCACGTCGGTGCCGCCCTACGACTATGCGAACCTGCGGGTGGCGATCAATGACATGGCACCCATCCTGCGCGCATCGTGGCTGCGCGGCGTGTCCGCATTGCCGAATTCCTTCGCGCACGAAAGCTACATCGACGAGCTGGCCGCCGAAGCCGGCGTCGATCCGGTCGAATTCCGGCTGCGTTACCTGAAAGACGACCGGGCCGCCGAACTGGTGCGGGCCACTGTCGAGCGCGCCGGATGGCTTCCCCATACCCGGCCGCAGCAGCAGGCGCCCGACGGCGATTTTCTCAAGGGGCAAGGCTTTGCCTATGCGCGTTATACGCACAGCCGCTTTCCCGGTTTCGGCGCCGCATGGGCCGCCTGGGTCGCCGATGTGGAAGTCAACCGCAACACCGGCGAAGTGCATGTGCGCCGCGTCGTAGTAGGGCAGGATGCGGGGCTGATGATCAATCCGGCGGGCGTCAAGCAGCAGATCCACGGCAACGTCGTGCAGACCACCAGCCGCGCCCTGAAGGAGGAAGTGCAGATTGACAGCCGCAAGAACACTGTCGTCAGCAAGGAGTGGGGCAGTTATCCGATCCTGAACTTCCGCGAGGTGCCGGTCATCGATGTGATGATGATGCAACGGCCGGATCAGCCGCCGCAGGGTGCCGGCGAATCGTCCTCGGTGCCGGGAACGGCCGCCATCGCCAACGCGATTTTCGATGCCACCGGCGTACGCTTCCGCAAGCCGCCGTTCACCGCCGAAGTGGTGAAAGCCGCCTTGCATCCTCCACCTGCCGAACCGGCACAACCGGCCAAATCGCCCCGTATGCGTCGGCCTTGGTGGGCGGTCGCCGGCGCATTGGTCGCCGGCGTGGCTGGCCTTGGCGCAGCGGCCTTCGGCATGCGGCCTTCGATTCCCGAAGTGGCGCGGATCGACCCGTCGATCTACACGGCGGAAACCATCGAACGCGGCCGCCGCCTCGCCGCTGCCGGCGACTGCGCGGTCTGCCATACCGCGCCCAACGGCGCCCGCAATGCCGGGGGCCGTGCGCTCGATACGCCGTTCGGCAAGATCTACACCACCAACCTCACGCCCGACCCGGACACCGGCATCGGCAAATGGTCGTTCACCGCCTTCCAGCGTGCGATGCGCGAAGGTATCTCCCGCGACGGCCGTCACCTGTATCCGGCGTTTCCCTACACCTCGTTCACCAAGGTGACGGACGATGACCTGATGGCGATCTACGCCTACCTGATGAGCCAGCAGCCAGTACGCGCGGAAGTGCCTGAAACGAAGCTGGCGTTTCCGTTCAGCTTGCGGCCGATGATGAGTATGTGGAATGCGCTTTATCTCAAGCCCGGCCCCGATCTCGCGGACCCGGCGCGCTCCGCGCAATGGAACCGCGGCGCCTACCTCGTCAATGGCCTGGGGCACTGCACCGCCTGCCACACACCGCGCAACGCGCTCGGCGCGGAAAAAAACGGCAGGCACTATCTCGGCGGCGCGATGATCGACGGCTGGGAGGCGCCGCCCCTGACCTCGATCACCCACGCGCCGGTGCCGTGGACCGAACAGGAATTGTTTCGATATCTTCGTTATGGCCATACGGAGCAGCATGGCATCGCCGCCGGGCCGATGATGCCGGTGGTGCAGGAACTGGCGACCCTGCCGGAACAGGATGTGCGGGCGATGGCGCACTACCTCGCATCGTTCAACGGCGCAGTCACGGCAGACGATGCACAGACCGCTGCAGGTGAACTCGTCGCTGCCGCCAGGACCCGCGCCGACCGCATCGTCGACGCCGACAGCCGCCTTTTCTCGACCGCCTGCGGAAGCTGCCATCACGACGGCAACGGACCGGCATTGCTCGGGCTGAACAAACCGCTCGCCTTGAATAGCAACCTGCACAGCGGCACGCCCGACAACCTGGTGCAAGTCATCCTCCACGGCGTGGCCGAAACGGCGAGCAGCGACGGCGGCTACATGCCGGCATTCAAACACAGCCTGAGCGACGAACAGATCGCCCGGATCGCCGGCTACATGCGGCAGCGCTATGCGCCCGACAAGCCGGCGTGGACTGGCATCGAGCAGACCGCCGCCAGATTGCGCACCGCACACTAACAACTCATCAATGGAGACCTT
>JAESFL010000571.1_pt1 | contig 23752 bp, 24 predicted proteins | sample 9269401 | NCBI WGS metagenome assembly JAESFL01 (sample SAMN14506025, study PRJNA617098) | algae metagenome | isolation source: Gloeocapsa sp. UFS-A4-WI-NPMV-4B04 and co-occurring heterotrophs from desert... | place: USA: Utah | collected 2006-10-01 | reverse complement strand
CTTGCGATTATTGCTCCATGCACACAGAGTTTCTAAAGCTTGCCCGCTCGGAAATAGTTTGAACTCTTCCTGCATCAGTACCCTTCATGTTCACCCTTATCCTCATTCTATCTACAACTGTAGTGCACCACTACATCTTTAGGTTGATGAATTTGCCTAGAAAAATTTAGAAAATATTATGTACAGAGAAAAATATTTTTGTAGTTTGTAGGATTTGGTCTTACATTACAGAAGGAGAAATATTATGGTCGTAAGTGAGCAAAAACACGCTTTTGGAGTATTTGCTAGTCATCAAAATGCGGAGCAAGCACTCAACGAGCTGAAAACTTCTGGCTTTTCTATGGACAAAGTTTCCCTAATTGCCAAGCAGATAGAACAGGATGAGCAGCTTGCAGGTACTCAGGTAAGTGATCACATCGGCAATCAAGATATACAGTCTCCAGCAGGGGTAGTCGCGGACGCTCTTACAGGGAGTTTCTGGGGTACAGTCTTAGTTGGGCTTGGAAGTCTGGCAATTCCAGGCATCGGGCCTGTGATAGCAGCAGGTAGTCTTGGTTTGGGGCTAGTTACTAGCGCGGCAGGTATTGGTATTGGGGCATTAGCAAGCGGTAGCTTAATCAAGGAACTGGCTAACTTAGGCATCCCTGAAGAACAAGCTAGAGCTTATAGTGATCAGCTGCTTCGGGGTAATTATTTAGTCATTTTAGAAGGTACAGACGGCGAGATTAGCCGTGCTGAAGCAATTTTTAGTAATCAAGGTATTCACGATTGGAGTATTTATAATCTCTCACAGGCTTAAAATATTTCTTGTACTAATACCTACATGGCACTAAGCCTTCATGAACGAACTATCATGAACTGTGTTCACCACGGATATTAATCTATGTTTCAAGTTAACTGTAGACTTTAAGGTGTGTGAGGAACGTTACAGAAAAAGCTCTTGGGGTCGAAACACGGCAAGACTCCCTTGAGCTTTTTTCACAGTCATGGATAGTAAGTGCATAATGTGTGAATATTCTCTTACAATTGTCTAGCGTTCGTATTCAACTACGTTTATTCCTAATAGTGCCAAACTCCCAAAATTCTACCGATATATCCAATCCTACCGTTGCCAAACTCCTAGAAGTTGATACCGAACTAGCGACACAAGAGACTGAGTTGAGCGCTCAACTGCAATCGATTCAGGAGAAGCGCCTCAGTCTCAAAACTGTTATAGACCTATTTGCCCCTACAGATACCGCCACTGCAACACCGATAGCAACACTACCTGAAACACCAGTTGCTGAAGCAGAGGCTAAGGTTGCCGACGAGCAGACTGAACAACCTACCGTCGAAGATGTGGTAGAACCAGAACTAGACACTTCAAAGACAGATACTACTGCTGATGCTGAAGCTCCAGCAGTGCCAGCTACTCAAAAGCGGCAAATAAAAAAGAATTCAGCCCCTACTAGCAAAAAGCCGAATGCTAAATCTAAATCCCAGAATCCAAGCAAGGAGCTAGAAACCTGGTCTGACTATCTACGAGATGAGTTCAGCGACGCTACTTTATCTCAAGCCGTATCTGAAGTTATGCAACGGCAACCAGAGCAGGTACTAGAGACTACGGCGATAGTAGATGCCATATTTGTGGATGAAATACCACCACAGGTAAGAAGCAAGGCGCGTGAGCGGGTTTCAAATGTCCTCTCGGTGGGTGTGAAGAAGGAAAAATGGTATCGAGGTGAAGTAGGCAGCTATAGTATGTCCAAAGCAGCAGTTGAGGACTCGGCAGCATAGTTGTTGGGCATCTCACCTGGATTTTTGCCATCTGGTGGGGAATGATCGCTTGTCCTAAGCCAGATGGGATTTGCCACAATATGCTTGATGCTCCTCATTTCAGTTTTTTTGTTACGATCATTGTTGTACTCCGCTCTAAAGCATAATCAATAATCAGAGCCGACTCACTAGCACTTAAACCCACTGACAGATGACTAAGATTGAGTAGCTATCTCAACTGTACCTTAGCTACTACCAGAAGAAATAGCGATACTACCTTCCCTAAGCAAGATGAAGCCAGAAACCTAGTCAAACTAAGGTTAATAAATGCTGCAAATTGCACGCTCTCACCGGAGGATTTACTAGGACACCAAAAGCTAGGGAAGTAGCTGTTTTTCAGACCTTTAGCAGTAGATGTATTGTACTCAAGCAATGACCATGCATGACAAGATATGCACTCAAGCCCAAATCTGGGGATTCATATGTGAGTGTGATGCTCAAGGCAAGGGCCAGATTTTCCCTCAAAAGACTACTGAAAGATGGAAAATGCAGTTAGCTGAGGACAGGTGGTTGCTAATAGTTGGTGATGTCCCTCAGATTCTTTTTCAGTCAGTGGGAGCCCTAGTATTTTTAGAGCGTCGTCTCCAAGGGCAAAAACATTGACACCGCCTGCGCCTTCTTATTAATTAATTTCAGTAGCTTTACACCGAGTAGCTCAATCAAATGATAAAACGCCTCTAGAAATGACTTTTAGAGGCGTGAAGCGCGGTTAATTTATGAGTGTTTAGTATAGTTATTGCCCGTATATATACATAGTTTAAGCAAGTGCATTCTGCTTTTAGGTGAAGAACATATAAAGATAGGGTTGAGTTCAATGAAGAGAGGATTAACTCCTCCGAAATTCAAGGTAGGTATAGGGCAGAACTATCTGATGCTCGGACGTGGAAATAGGTGTTCATTTTGATGTAGCAGTGTGAACACTTTCTTCTGGTGTATGGCAAGAACGGTATTGAGGCGGCACGCACCTGCCGTCGCTGTCGTAGTAGCTATCAACATCAACATCTGTCCAACCAGGACCATCAATAACATTTGTAGAACTCCGTAAGCCTGTGATAACTGCAAACAAATTCATGTTTCTTCCACTTCAGGTATAGCGACCCCTTTATATTGGCTTTTGAAATTACAGATTTGGTTTAGAGACAATGAAGAATTGCATGAAGATTTGGCGCTCACCATTCACATCACTCCTGATGATGTTTACTTATTCAAATCTTCACATTAATTTCAGTAATTTCTCCAGTTAAGGATTAGCAGAATATAACTTACCTTTGGTTTAGAGCAATAAGGAACGTTCTCTCCTGTGTAACTCATGATTTCAACCCAAGTCTTTAACCAGTTTTTCCTAACAATTTTTGCCGTAATGCATTCTCTTCAGTACAACGTGCAAGAGTGGATTCGTAAAGAAATTGTTGATGATGACCCCTACGAGCAAGAAATGTTCTTTCCTAAAAACAACAGGATCTAATCATTTTGGTAGTGTGGCGGTGGCTGACTAATATTTTAGATTTCTTAAAGATTCGGTTTTAAAACTTCTATGCCAAAACGCCTCTAGAGGATTATCTCTAAAGACGTTACAGCATTTAATTTATAAGAGTTTGGTATAGTTATTGCCCGTATATATACATACTTTAATTAGTGAATTTTGTTTTCAGGTGAAGAACATATGAATATCAGCTTGAGTTCAATGAAGAAAGTGTGAATCTAACTTTTTCGGTAAGATTACGCCTACTTGCAGGAATATCAAGTTTTTGCTCAAAGGACTAAACCGGATTGCAGCAATTTTTCGACCACAAAAGGCATAAGAACGCAAAAGCTAGAGTAAAAGAGGCTATTAAATCAGAGTTTAATCATCGCTGTGCCTACTGTGGTTCCAAGTCTAAACGACTAACCCTAGACCATGTGCTAGCTTCTTCAAAAGGAGGTATCAATTCATGGCTCAACCTAGTTCCAGCCTGTGCAAAATGCAACAGTAGCAAAGGTTCTAAAAATCTAACTGACTGGTACACAGTCTCGCTGCCAAGTTACTCCGAAGAGCGATTACAGCGGATTTTAAACAGATATAGCGTCAATTCGGGGGCGTTTCCGCCAAATTGCGCGAAGGGATTTGCGTCGCTTGTGTGAGCGCTATCCTCATCAAAACCCAATCACAGCAACAGCCTTACGCCGCTGCTCTAGGGTCACTTCCAGATCCCGCGCTGTAAAGTCCCTAAATCGTTGTGTCCCGATATTTCCTGAATAACACGCAAGGGGATACCAGCGCTCTTTCATCATTGTTAGGGCAGTGCGTCTAAACGAGTGAGTGCTAACCCCCTCCAACTTAACCCGCTTACAGGCATCTCGGAGAATCTTATCTGCCATAAACTGGATTAGAGATTAAGATGCCGTCTTGATTGTCAAGGGGGTAACAATTTTACCTGGAGTGCGACTCTGACATACTTGGCGATGCAACCTGAATCATTGACAATCTCCTGGCTGAAGCCGAGGAGATTCTTCTCTCTACGAGACGACTTGCTCTAGTAGATTTTCATCAACTAAAGTAGTGGTCGTTTCTCCAGAAGCGTTTATGGAATCGAGTCCCAAAGTTCCGACGTGCCCCGTCCTACCTATTGCCCTAGTTAGTATGTTCACTGCTGCGTTTTCGTCTCTATCTAAAACACATCCACACTGACAAACATGAGTGCGAGTAGACAAAGACTTTTTCACAATCATGCCGCAATCTGAGCATTCAGCTGAAGTATATGCTGGATTTACTGCAATAGTAATTCGCCCAAATACTTTGCCAAAATACTCTAACCACAATCTAAATTGATACCACCCAGCGTCATTAATTGATTTAGCTAGACAGTGATTCTTGACTAAGTTCTTAATTCTCAAATCTTCGTAAGCTATCAAGTCGCTAGACTGAATTACGCATCTTGCAAGTTTAATTGCAAAATCTTTGCGTTGCCTACTTATTTTGAGATGAACTTTACCTAATTTAACTCTAGCTTTATTTCTATTGCTAGAACGTTTGATTTTACGCGAAACAAGCTTTTGCGCTCGTTTCATCTTAATTTCACCCAAGCGATAGAAACGTGGGTTTTGAATCTTATGTCCGTTTGAATCGGTACAAAAAGACTCAAGACCGACATCTAAACCTAGTGTGTTGCCTGTTGCTGTTGACACTTCTGTACGCTCAACCGAAATAGCAAATTGAGCATAGTAGCCGTCTGCGCGTCTTACTAATCGTACTCGTTTAATTTGTTCTAGCTGATAGAAATTTAAGTCTCTAGCGCCACATAGCTTCAATTTACCAATCCCGTTTTTATCGGTCATGGTAATTGCTTTACGATTTTCAGCTAACTTCCATCCTGTAGTTTTGTACTCTACAGAACGATTATTTTTTTGAAACTTCGGATATCCTTTTAATCCCGCCCTGTTCTTTTTACAATTATCATAGAATCGACTAATTGCACTCCATGCGCGTTCAGCACTAGACTGCCTTGCCATTGAATTGAGTTTGTCAGCAAAACTAAACTCCGAAGCTAATACAGCACTATATTTATTGAGGTCATATTTCGACACTTTCTCGTTGTCTATCCAGAACCTTAAACATTTGTTCCGAATGAACTGAGCGGTACGAATCGCCTCATCAATAGCACTGTACTGAATAGATTTAGCTTTAACTTTAAACTCGAATATTAGCATATTCTTATGCTAATATATTCAGCTTAAGTTAACTACAAGTTATGATATATTCAAGGTGATCACTGAGCTTGCCGAAGTGCAGATAAAAATCTGCGACTAGCTTTCATCCCCGCAATAAATTGACGGGGGTTTCAGCATCTTTCTTATAAAGTCAAGTTGAGTACCAGTTATTAATAGTATATTGCTGTGAATAATTAAACACTTCTAGATAAAGATTTAGCAATCAAAGCTTCTGCTACTTCTTGGTCTACAGGTTGGGAAAATAAATAGCCTTGACCATACTTGCATTGTAACGCCCTAAGTTGAGCTAGTTGCTCCGCCGTTTCTAATCCTTCTGCTATTACATTTATATTTAGATTGCGGGCTAATGTTATGAGCGCCCGAACAATCTCTAAGTCCTTGCCATTAACATCCATTCTGCTAATAAAAGAACGGTCAATTTTCAATAAATCAAAAGGAAAGCGGTGCAGATAACTTAAAGATGAATAACCTGTGCCAAAGTCGTCCATGTGTAATTCACAACCTAAATCCTTTAGTTGCAATAGCATTACTGTTGCAGCTTCAGGATTTTCCATAATGACGCTTTCGGTGATTTCTAGCTTCAAATACCGTGAATCCAAACCAGTTTCTTGTAAAATTTGACTGATTTGTGTAACTAGGTCAGCTTGTAAAAACTGTTTGTTGGAAAGATTCACGCTAATTGTCAAAGAGTTCTCAGGAAATTGTAACTGCCACGCACGCAGCTGGCGGCACGCCTCGCGGAGCACCCAATAGCCAACAGGGATAATTACTCCAGTTTCTTCCGCTATTGAGATGAAATCCTTTGGGAGGATTAGTCCCCTGTCTGGATGCTGCCAGCGAACAAGTGCTTCAAAACCAGTAATTTTGCCCGTTTCCAAAAACACAATAGGCTGATACTGAATTCGCAACTCAAGACGTTCAACTGCGCGCTGTAGGCTATTCTCTAACTGCAATAATGTTAATACGTGATCGTGCATAGCCGAGTTAAACACTTCATAGCGCGCCTTACCAAGTGTCTTGGCTCTATACATTGCTGTGTCAGCATCGCGTAGGAGGTCTTCTGGACGCTCGTAATCTATTGTATTTAGAGCGATGCCTACACTTATACTGGTGAATACCTCTTGTCCATTTAGCTTGAAAGGCAATTTTAACTGCTCTTGAATTCGCCCTACTACGCCAATTGCATCGTTGACATCCTGAAGATTTTTGAGCAGGATTGCAAATTCGTCTCCTCCGAAACGAGCAACCGTATCTTTAGGTCGCAGGCAACTTTCCAGACATCTGGCAATTGCTACAAGTAGTTGGTCTCCAACCATGTGTCCCAAACTGTCGTTGACTAACTTGAAGCGATCCAAATCGATGAAGAGCACAGCAAACAAATAGTTTTTGCGCCGTTTTTTAAGCTTGAGCGCACGTGCTAATCGCTCCATAAATAGAACCCGATTTGGTAGGTTCGTCAACCGATCATGAAAGGCATTGTGCCGCAGTATCTCTTCCGACTGCTTACGGTGGGCAATAGAGTGTTTCAGGACTTTTAGATTACGCCGTAACTCTAATTGAGTCATTACTTGAAGAGCCACAATGCGTAAAGCTTTTTGCTGTTCATTGCTTAGGTCGCGTGGCTCATGGTCAAGCACGCATAAAGTACCCAGTGCTAACCCATCTGGGTTAATTAACGGTACACCAGCATAAAACCGGATGTGAGGGTCACGAATGACAAAGGGGTTGGTTGCAAACCGCTCATCAGTTAAAGTATCTCGGACAATCAATAATTCATTTTGCAGAATGGCATAGGCACAAAAAGTAATATCGCGGGGTTCTTCCTGTGCAACGAATCCTATTTTTGATTTGAACCATTGCCGGTTGCTATCAGTCAGACCAATTGCCGCAATTGGAGTTTGGCAGATGTAAGCAGCTAAACCAGTCAAATCGTCAAAAGAATCTTCAGGAGCAGTATCAAGGACTTGGTAGTGAAGGAGAGCCTCTGCCCGTTTAGATTCAACTTCAGGTATGTCCACTGGTGGTATAAGCTTAAATCGCTTCTCAGAATCTAGTAAACTTAATGTATATACTACAGTATCTAGATAATAAGAACTGCTATCTACAAAAACTTTAGTCATTCATATTAACCTAAAACAACCATATTAGTCTTGAGTATTTTAACAAAGAGAAAATAGCCTTAACCCAGAGATTGGTAGATTTTAAGCTAATAATTTTATTCAAGTCAATGAGAAATATTTCGCTATACGTAAAGCCCTAGATAGTTTGAGTATTATGGTGAGCTATCATTCCTTTAAGAAGATGTTCGTGATTATTTTGTTGCCCACCAGTTGTCAAGATAATTTTATCTTCTAACTCCTTCAAAATCATTTGAGTTAAGTATTTGGAAGCTACCCCAAAATGAAGGGCTCGGATATTTCTAAGTTGACGTACACAGTTATTATAAGAGGCAATAGCGCTTTGGTAATTTTTATTATTAACATCAATAGAAAAATCTTGATCACCGATTCTAAATTCTGTTAAAAACGTTCTAAGCTTTGGACTATTTTCAATAGCATTTATAATATTGATTTGATGAGAAGGCATATACAAACGAGCATCTACTTGATTAATATATGCTTGATGCTTAATATCTAAAAAGGCATCTACACATTGGAATACTGAATACTGGAAGCCACTTGGTCCATAAAAGAACTGTCCTTGGTTATTATATGCTTTTACTCCTTCATAAACTACACCGTTAGGAAACATATCTTTATTATTCCAGCCTACAGAAAAACCTCTTACTTTATTAAACCAATCTTGTTTATTTATTGTTGAAAAAACTTGGGCGAGATTTGTTTTTATTTCCTGTAAAGCTCTTTCAATAATGTCTAAATGCTCTTGAATATATAATAAAAATAAGTCATTAACAAAACTAATTTCTTTTAAAGCTTTTTGAATCTTCAGCATAGCTTGGATTGCCGGCTCACCTTTCAAAGTCATAACAAAGTAGATCAGATAGAAATACTTTTCTGCATCATTTTTAATAAATCCATTCAGAATATCAAGATTGCCTATATTTACTTCTTCATTTAAATTATTCTGCTTCCAGTTATAATCAAACAAATCCGAGTTTGTTAATACTGGAGGGCGAGCCAATATTTCAGATAGTTGGTAAAGAGGTACTGAGATTTGTTCAGGAATAAAATACTCAGGTCGGTCTGACATTCCTGAAACGTAAGGAAGCCATACCCAAGTATGTGCAAAAATTCCTAATAAAAGTATTGCTCGACACCTTTCTTTTTCAGTTTTAAGGTTATTTATCTCATACTTAGGTAGATTTTCAAGCAGTTTTCTTGCATCAAAATACCTACTTACTTTATCAGGAGATTTTTCATCGATAATTTGGGAAATTAGTTTAGGCAGAAGATCAGCAGTGTTTTCCCAATATATATACTGGTGTGGCAATCGCTCAAGAGGATTTTCTTGATGAAGAAGACTTTGCTTAGTTATAACAACTTTGTTAAGCAAATTAAAATTCTCACTACAAACGTTAAAATTGGGGTTTGTCAAACTAGAAGGGTTAGAAGAAATCATAAGGTAAATTATGAACGTAAACGCTCTAATTCAAGTTTGAATTGTTCAAGCTCCAGTTATTTTAATAACACTACGCCCAATTAAAAATGATTTAATTTTAATAGGAGTTTTGCTAGCCCAACAAGGGTAATTTTACTGAGAATAGACATAACTTCTGAAACAGTGAATAAAGCAGTTTTTTGGTCAGCGTTGCGGGTCTGTTCTGACACCAGATACGAACTAAGGAGCATCATCCAATCACCTTTGATAACCTTTTGGTGGTAGTATTCCTACCCCACTTAAGTTGAAGGAGGAACTCCACGTTAGAAGTTGAGAGAAAAGATCGCACTCTGCTTTTGTTCATCCGTCACGTCCAGGTAACGGGCTAAAGCGGCTAAGGTGCGATGCCCAGATATGGATTGAATGTGTCTCATTGGCACACCTGCATTGTGCATTTGGGTCAGAGCAGTACGCCTGAAGCTGTGGGTACTGACCCCCTCCAGTCCTACACGCTCACAGGCATCTCGAAGAATTTTGTCAGCGCTGGCTTTGTGAATATGTCCTCGCCCATGCCGACCAGGAAATAGATGTTCCTTTTTAATATCTGGCTGGTAGGCTTCCAGATAGCCCCTGAGTTTAGGGTGAATCTGGATTTCTCTGGTGTCTTGCTTGCCTTTGGTGTTGATACTGCGGATCAGAATCTTGTTTCTAATCCCCTTAATTCCCATCACATCAGTTGTGAGCAGGGTACAAGATTCATTGATCCGACACGCTGTATAGAGACAGACTCCGAACAAAGCGTGATCGCGTGGTGTAATCAGTCCCTCAGTAAATAGCAGGTTTATCTGTTCAGCTGACAATCGCTCCGATTGCCCATAGCGATCGCTTTTCACGGTAGTCTATTAATTAATCCTAAATTTTGATATCAACGTATTTTGGATTATACGGTCAAAGTGCGAAATGATAGCCTAAAGCCTGAAACACTAGAGGTTACGTTGCCCTTTTCGCCGCTGACACCCCACTCAGCCACACTTAAGCTTTACTTATCAATGCTTGCCACCCCCGACTGACGAGAGAATCAGGGTTGCAGCCATGTTTGATGATTTTTGCTTATGCTTGCTTCCGTTTAACCGATTTCAGCTATAATCTGCTCTCCATGATTCAATGGTGAGAGCAGAGTGAACCGTGATGCAGGAGTTACCGATGGTCGAGGCTAGGGTTCCTCTGGACTGGCAGCAACTTTTACAAGCATTACGTTAGGCTAAATTCAGCCTGGTAACAGCGCTTCGTCTCACAGTGCGTGAACTATGTCAGAAACTATTACTGCTGTCTACTCTAACGGGGTGCTGCGCCCCCAAAATCCTTTGTCCCTGAAAGATGGGCAAACTGTGATCCTTCAAGTTTTGACGGAAGAAACAGCTAGTGAAGCTGAACAGATAATTCAATCCCTAGTGGCTGCGGGACTGGTCACTCCTCCCCCCCGTCGCGGTGATGTTGAGTCAGTCTCCGAAGAAGCTCGTCGGGAACTGGCACAAAGGCTTGGTCAATGTCCTGGCAAGCCCCTATCAGAAATCATCATTGAAGAACGGGGTCCAATTTGACTGCCTACTTCCTGGATAGCAGCGCCCTAGTCAAACGCTACGTTTCGGAAACAGGTAGTGCTTGGGTTCAGCAGATTACAGCTCCCCAGACGGGCAACTTATTGTTCATTGCCCGAATTACTTGGGTAGAAGTCATAAGCGCTTTCGCCCGTAGGCAGAGGGAAGGTAGTTTAACGAGTGCTGACTTTGCCCAGGTAATTCATGAGTTTCGCTCTGACTTAAATACTCAATACCAAGTCATTGAACTCGATGCCACACTTGCAGAAAGGGCAGGTCAACTGGTCAATCAATACCCTCTACGCGCTTATGATGCGGTACAACTGGCATCAGTGCTACTCCTTCAACCCGCTTTCGCTACTACGCAATCGACTCAATTAATTTTTCTCACAGCTGACGACCGCCTGAGCGCTATTGCGATAGCTCTTGGGTTGCTAACCGATAATCCCAATCATCATCCCTGATCTGGGTGCAGGTAGTCGTACTCTGCTGCTCAAGCATTTCCCACCCCGCTTGCCGACAGAATCAGGGAATGACAGCTTCGCTACTCTTACGCCTATAGGTATGACGCTGATCCAGTACCGCTTCGACCTTCAACTAGACGGTCTAGTTCCAGTTGCATCTGGTTACAGACTTTTTCATAGCAAGCATCCACGTAGTCGCGATCTTTAGCAGCAGCGCGACCATAACGCTCAAACACAATCGGTGCACAAATCCGAGTGTGAATCGCTACAGGCAGAGGAATGTTTGGCAAGGGTCCAATTGCTAACCCCCAAGGTAGTCCTAAATAAATCGGAAATACCATAGGGTCGAAGCCAAATAACCACGGCATACCCCAATCATGGAGTTGCCGAAGTTCCTTGTAGTAGTCAGCCAGAATGAGCAAGGTATCATGAGCACCCGAAGATATTGCGGGTACAATTGGTACTCTCTCCAAGAGCGCCAATTTAATGAACCCTTTACGCCCAGCAAAGTGAATGCGATGGCGCAAGGAGTGGGGTCGCCACAAATCTTCAGCCCCTCCGGGATAAACCAAGACAGCTGCACCTCGCCTGAGAGCGGCAATCGCCATTTTCGGATGGGCCATGACTGCCCCTAGCTTTACGGTTAGCTGAGAGTATATAGGCACCATCCAAACATTGGGATGCATCAGCCCGTAGACAGAGTGCTCTAGACCAAACTGGCGAAACCAATCCACCATAAACATCAGCATATCTGGGGCGAACATTCCCCCGTTATGGGAACCGACAATTAGCATACTCCCGTCAGTTGGTATGTGATGCCAGCCATCGGTTGTCACCCGAAAGTAGTGGCGGTAGAGCCATTCCCCCACTGATAGCAAAGATTGAATCACATGAGGATCTCGCTCTTCTAATGACCAACCATCGAACCGACTACGAGTAGTGCCTTCATTAGAGTTACTGCCCGTGAGCGCATCAAAATAACTAAACAATAAGTCCTCACTGCTCCAAATACTTTCATTGAACAAATGGCGAGTTGCCTCAAAGGAATTGAGCCAAAATCCGTGTTAAATAGTGCAAAAGAGTCTAAAACCCTGATTCTGTCGTGGCAACTAGAACCAAAACAAGCCATTACATATACCAGCTAAAACCCTGATAATGCAATGCTTTCTGAGCAAGAATTGCACTTTTTTACAAGGAGCTTGGCCCAATTTCAAAACTGCTCACCGTATGAAGGGCACAGTCTTGGGGGAGAAGTTGAGCAGGAAAGCAAGTTCCGAAACTTAGACCAAACGCTCTTTGTCAAAGATTATCAACATAGTCTTCCAGGTCGGTGCGCTTCACGCGGTAGCCCCTACCAATGATCTGCGCGGTGAGTGTGCCGTCTTTGATAGCAGCGCGTAGTCTAGAGCGAGAAAGTCCAGACAGGGCGCTGGCTTCAGCTAGGCTCAAGGTGAGTTTGTGATGAATAGGAACGCTCTTGCGGTCAATCTCCTGCTCCTCACGTATTGCCTTCAACACATCTGCTAGGTGGTCTAATTCCTCCATCAGGTGGAGTGGTTGTGAAACCTCGACAAACTTCGACAATGCCGTTTCATTTCTGTCAGGATTTGTCGGGGTTTGATCAACCGCAGGCTTATAGGTCGTAGTCTCCTGCGCTGCTTTAAACGCTTGTAACTCCTCAGAGTCGTAAACCAAGACCGAGCGAGTTTTGCCCTTTTCGTACCTGGAGCCGATCTTTCCCTCCTGGGTGTAGCGCTCCAGCGTTCGCACATTGACACCCAGGAACTCTGCCGCAAGTTGTTTAGTAAGCATTCCTTCAAAACCTCGACAAACTGCGACAACTCCGACAAGTAAGTCGCGGAGTTTGTCGTAGTTTACTTCTGATGACTAATTCCGACAAACCCTGACAAGAGCGACAAAGCCTCTGTCAAGGTTTGTCGTGGTTTCCCGACTGCCCAAACTCCGACAAACCTCGCCACCAGAAGAACCTTGTCGATTGGACTCTTGACAAATTTGACAAGGCGTTGACTGTAGTGTCAAGAGTCCAATGAGTAACTTGAGAGAGATTTTTGCTCGTCCGCTACAACTCCCCCTTGTGAGTGGACGACCAGCCAAACAACGAGCGCAAACGTTGCGAGGGATTGAATTTGAAGACGCAGCTTTCTCGCTCCCTTCGGACATAAAAAGTGCCAAAGTTCCGTAGGGAAACACTCTCTCCCTGTTTCAGGGACGAATAGATTTCTTCTAAGGTGGCATCGACGATCTCCTCAACAGTGCCTGTCCCTTTGACCACCCTTTGGGACACGCGCCGTACCAGTTCCTTCTTGTCGATAGACATTTATAATAGTTGAAATCGCCCAATAGTTATTGCTTCGTTCATTGAGTCTGCCGCAAGTTGTTTAGTGAGCATTCCTTCAAAACATCGATCAACTCCGCTCGTAGCGACAGAGCTAGTAGCGATGTTTGTCGCGGTTCTATTCAGCCCTTATACAGTTTTCCCGTTTGAGTGTTGTGACTCTTATTAAGCTCTCTTAGCTAAAAATGTAGAATCATCTCCATCATGAATCCTAAATTCCCCCTCTAAGATATTTGGCTCAGTGAATCTGACCCAACCACTACCAGAAGCGGGGTCACATTCATCGTTTCCAGACCAAGTAAATTCAAATCTCTTTTTTCCTTCCAGATCTACATCATCAACAACTCTGCCGCTCAGTCCCCCCGCAACTAGACCGAATTGAAAATCTCCCCGATTGTTTGATTCGATTTCAATGTAAGCTTGAACCTCCATGTTGAAATAGTCCTCATCCCACATTCCCATTTCATAAATATGCCAAGTCCCTATAAAATCCATATCTGTTGAGCTAAAAATTGCTTGAGTGTAATATTAAAAGTTTAAGAGCAACCCTCGTAATTCTAATCACGAATAGTTGTATGGATTCGGGCGGTTTGAGAGGAGTGCTGCCTGGTACAGATTTCTCGGATGGATAAGGTAACTCTACATCGGGTGTCGGGCTGCTCCTAACTGATTCATCATTCGCGTCCTTAGACATCTATGTTGGAACTAATCAGCAATCGAGACTAATAGTTAGAGGTGCTGCCATGCCAAAAATTTTTACAGGCAAAGTTGTCATTCCTGGCGATCAATTCGATGATTATTTGCAAGCGCTAGAAGCAGCTACGGAAGCCAGAGCGCCATTTAGACAGTACATGAATGCTCTTAACGCCGAGTTTGCTTCTTACTTAGCAGCGAAATACGTCAAGAAGACGGTGAGGAAGCACACTAGCATCGTAGATATGTTCATTGAATTTATCTGCGGACACACAGATGTGGAGCAGCTCGAAGAAATTACGCGGGGCATGGTGAATAGCCATTTTCGCAGCTGGTATAAAAAAAAGGTTTGGGATGAAGCCACTGACAATGACTTACGAGTGGCATTGAGAAAGTTTTTCCAGTTCCTTGCCACTGAAAAAGGCATAACTAACCAGAAAGCAATGGATGCTCTGAAGTAGAAGGAGCGTCGCTACTTTTACCTCACCACAGCGCAGTGCAGAGCAATCGCAATTACTCTGCACCAATCAAAAACTAACAGGCTCAAATCCTCTCAGCGTAGAAGTTAGGGGCTAATTAGCCCCTAATATCACCATAAGCACTTTTCCACCCCCACTTAAGACTTTTAAGGTTTTCCCATCTCTGCACTCTTAACACTTTTTAATGTCGTGTCCTATTTTGTGCTGATCTCGACATAACCCCGATTTAAACTTTCCGGCTTGTGCTAATATCAATTGCGTAACTATAATTTGAGCATGGCAAGGAAGGGAGGAAAGCGTAGCAAAGGAGAACCCGCGTTTTACGACGAGATGAAGCGGCGGGTTAATATCGCTCTGACACCTACAGGAGTCAACGGCCTAGAAAACCTGGCTGAAGCGTGGGGTTTGTCCAAGTCCGAACTGGTGGAGCAGATTGGACGCGGCATTATTCCACTGCCTAGCCCCCAGCAGGTCGAACGGCTAGGGGAATTGTCAATTACCCAGCCGCCCGACTCTGTGAGCAACTCAATGGGCGAGGGAGGTACAAAGGGCGAAAAGCAAAAGGAGAACAAGCAGCGCAGCTTACTCAGCTAAGTGCGGAGATAGAAGCGCTCTTAGAGCCGCTTGATATTGAAAAAACTGAATAGGTTGCCACGGGTCAGGAATTTTTTCCCGACTCAGACGGTGTGAAAGTTTGGCGACTGATCACCGGACTGAGTTATATGCGACAGAGGCTAACCCGTAGCTCTTTAATTTTACTTAATACCACTGAACATTGTTGAACAAGATTGAACAAATTTTGCCCAAGCTGTGACAGTTGAGTATTAAGCCTAACCCAAAAAGTCTCTGTCGCTCACCACACAACCGACGGAGGCTTTATGAGTACGGGATTAGAAACAACTAAAGTTCAAGGTGTTGCTACCAAGACCCTCAACGCAGGGCACTACTCTGAATGCATAGAGAGACGGGGCTTGGAGATCCAGTGGATCTTAGCTAACTGCCGTTCAGTCACAGCTAGCGTTGCCACCCAATACTTGGGGTACAAAGCTTTATCAGACGGCATCTGGCTCAAGGGCTGCAACCACCAAAGCCAGTTCAAGCCAGATAAACCTTGGAAGAAAGAGGGCGACAAGAAAGCAGCCAAGTACCGTTCCCCGTTGGGTGAATACGATGCCATGCTGCCCACGCATCCAACTGATCCTTATTACTGGGATGACATCGAGGCACTTAAAGCTAAGGCACACAAGATTGATGGGCATCCCTGCTTGCTGGTGACTGAGGGATTTTTTAAGGCAATCATGGCTTGTTTTATCGGCATTCCTACCATTGCCTTGTTAGGTGTTGAGATGGGGCTGACAGCTTCATTTGCTGATCCACAAGGCAAGCGCTATTTAGTAGCGACTTTAGAGCGCTACGCTCGTGCTGGGTTTGGATTTATTATTGTGTTTGATGCCGACTGTGCCACAAATAACGGTGTAAATTTGGCGCAGTATAAACTAGCCCACCAGCTTAAACTGTTCAAAGCTCCGGTTTACAATGCAACGGGACTTTGGACAGTGGCAGAGGGTAAAGGGATGGATGACTACATCCAAAACAATAGCGGAGATTGCTTTAAGCGTGAGGTTTTGGGCAATGTTGTTGATATCGAGTCTTGGGAAAAACAGTTTACCAAGTCAGACGATAGTTCTAGGGGAAGCAGCAAGAAGAAATCTGATAGACCAGTACCGCGATTGACCGCGCTTTTAATTGCCGAGCGCTACAAAAACGAGTGGGCATACCATAATGAACAGCAGACTTGGCGGCGGTTCAACGGTAAGGTTTGGGAAGCGGTACACCATAAAGTATTTGGGCAAATAATCTTCAACGAAGTCGAATCGCTGGGGATTGAGTATCAAAGCGACAGTTTTATCGAAAATGTCATCAAGACCCTGGAGCGCAAGCTGTTAGTACCAGAGTGGGTAACGTTCGACCGGGCAAAGTGGATTGCATTCAATAATGGTGTTTTGGAAGTTGAAACAGGTTTCCTCCACACTTATTCACCCGGATTCCGCTTCACTTCTAACCTCAAGCGCGACTACACACCGTTGAACGTTATCGACCCGAACACGGTACTACTGGATCAGTTACGCATACACGCTCCTGAGTGTTATTCCTGGTTCATGCAGGTACAAGATGGCGACCCGCTCAAAGTCTTGAAACTACTCGCCATTATCAACGGGGTGATTAAGTTTAGGTTTTCTGAGTTGCAAATGTTTGTGCAACTATATGGTGTACCAGGAACAGGGAAAAGCACTTTCGCTCGTATTCTTCAAGGCATTGTCGGCAAAGGAAACTACCAGGGGTCAAGGCTGTCCAAGCTCAACGACGACAACGAGATCGCCAAAATTATTGATAGCCAGTTAGTCATCTGCCCAGACGAGAAAAAACAAGTCGGCGACTTCAGCGGTCTTCTGTCCCTAACTGGCGGAGATCCAATTTCGTACCGCAAGATTTATCAAGAAGCTACTACAGGCTTTTTCTACGGGACAGTGCTACTGATCTCCAACGTGGCATTATTCGCTGGTGATACGTCGGGAATTGACCGTAGGCTGTGCCTAGCAACTTTTGATCACCCCATCCCTGCTTCAATGCGCTCCACGAGCATTGAGCAGCGCATTGAAAGTGAACTGTCACCTCTGACGGCTCTAGCTCTAGCGATGCCAGAGCAGATGGTAACGGACTTGATTAAAGGCACAGGCAATGCTGATATTCCCGACTTCAAGCGCTCCAAGTGGTTGCACAAAACAATCAACGACTCGGCGGCTTTGTTTGTGGAAGAACGGCTGATCTATGATCCAAAGGCTGAAATTATGCTCGGCGGGAAGAGCGGCGACATTCACAGCACTGCGTATGGCGCTTATATGGCGTTCGTTGAAGAGAATAACTCAAAAAGCTACTTTAGCACCAACAACTTCCGCGAGCATTTGGTTGAAGTGTGCCGCGAAGCTGGTTGGAGCTTAGTGCAAGCGAAACGGATGAATAACGGCTGGAAGCTATGCGGGATAAGGTTACGTTGCACCGGAGTTGATGATGCTATCCCACGAGTTGCTGAATCATTTGAGCTAAAAGAGTGTAGGGCGTGTAACCCCAGTTACGGTTTGAGTGTAGGGCTACAACCCTTTGCCAGTAAGGAAAGTGTAGGGTGTGTAGGCTTTGAGTCCAACAACGAACAAAAAAATCAACTCAAAGAATTTAGCCAGAATAATGACGAATTGGTAGAAGAAAAAACAAATAAAGATGGGCATAAACCCTACACGCCTACACAACCAAGATCTGACAAGGGTTTCAGCCTTACACTAGGCTCTACACACTCGGAACAGCCTACACCACCCGTATTAACACCCCAATCACCCCAACAATCCGAAATGGCATCGGCGACAACGCCAAGCGAGCTAGCGGCGATTATCCTGGGATGCAAAACTTGGGTGGCAGCAGTTTCAGCTCTGGACGCGGTAGCTACTGCTGTCGGGAAACAACGGCAGGATGTGTTTAGGTCTATCTTTAAACACATCCCCAACCTTGAAGATAGACAGCACCTAGTTAAACTACTGGCAGAGCACATCCGGCAATTCCCGCGTGACCACTGGGCTTACAACTGGCTACCGGATTCAAGCCGGAAACTCAAACAGAAAGCACTCGCACTCGCGGGCGGAGTTGAGAGAATGAAAGACGCACTTGGAGTGGAGGAAATTTAAGCCGATGGGTGAAGCAAAGCGACGCAAGCAGTTAGATTCAAACTGGGGGAAGCGTAGTTTGATTTCGGTAACCGTTAAAACCTGTAAAGAAGTGTTCCGTCCACGGACAAACGAGGGCGAATCGCTTCTGCACTGGGGAATCTTCAATTTCTACCGCACTGCGCTTGAAAACGATGTTCCAGGGATAACGATGCTCGATTGCTCAAAGGATGTAGGCACTGATAGTCTACCAGGGTTCACTAGGCTGCCTGTGTTTATGGGTAGCCGCTTCATCTCCCTAGATGAAATGGTAGATATTGAAATTCCTAAGCTTCCAATTGAACAGATAAGGCATCTGGCAGAAGAGACAAACTTTAGCGAAGCTCGAATCACCATGATTCGGTTCTCTATTGGTAGCGACGGTAGCGACTTGCTGGCTGTAGTTCCCGTCGCCGCAATTATGGAAGATTTGTCTGCCGTCAGCACGGGTTCGCCATGACCTCACCCCGCACGTTCCGCAGCGCATAGATAATGGCAGAACCCGCGCTAAGGAACGTGCTTTAGGTTGTTAGATTAGCGTGTGCTACCTGGTTTGAACAAGTCGCTAGATAAATTATCAGAACTACCGTCAACCGATTGGTGGTCGCTGAAGTGTGAGGTCGTTAACAGCGCGGGTGAATTTGGCCCTCAGCGCTACAGGCTTAATCCCCAGCTCGGTTTTTGTTCGGCTTGAGGCGGCTGTTTCGGCTGTTGCTGTGGCTCTAGATTAAACATATTCTTTAGCTCCTCATTCCAGTCATGTGCTTTTGGTGATCTGCGTATCGAATTAGGTAACTGTTCCATCATATGAAGCGCCATTGAATTACCTGGCTGATCATTGTCGTAAGCAATGACTACTGATGACGCTGGTAGCGTCCGTAAAAATTCCACAGGAACCTCACCTGCTCCATCTGTAGACAAATAAATCGTCTTCCTAGATTCGGTGCGGTCTAACACAGAAAATGACATCGCATCAATCGGAGATTCTACCAGTACCGCTCGTTGAATTGGGTCGCCTGATTGTCCTCCTTTTTGAAAGTGAAACCAGCCAGCATTTCGTTTAGAGCCAATTGCTAAACCTTTAAATGTGTTGTCGGTTCCGGCTGTGCCTCTAAGGGTTGCACCAGTGATTATCTCCTCATTCAAAGAGCGACGAATAAACACAGCATTTTGTTTGTCATCTGCATAAACTAATCCAGAGCTATGCAGATTATCTACCAGACTACTAGGTAGTCTTCGCTCACGGGTAAGATAGGCTTTTACAATCTGCCACTTGTCTACGTTCGGCGTTGGGGAAATGAATGGTTGAGGCTGTTCGGTTTGAATAATATCTCTTGTCTGATAGGTAACAGCGTCAATTGTTGCTCCTTCTCCCAAGCGGTCGTTTAACCACGCTATTGCCTGTTTAAAGTCACACTGATTTACGTGCATTACTAAGTCAATTGCACCTCCGCCACCCTTGAGGTGCTGCCAATCATAAAACTTACTGCTAGTGATGTTAATGATGTGGTTCTCATGTATCCACTTGTGCTTGTCTTTAGGGTCAGGGTCTAAGCCTAATTCGTATACAACTTGTTCTAGCGGTACATCCCGTACTTTGTTAGCTAAATCATCATATTTTTGATGCCACTCTTTTGCTGCTTCTGAGTGGGTGTAAGCTTCGGCTGCTGCTTTAGCTAGTCTTTGCTTTAGCTGCTGATTCTCCAGGGAAAGAGCTTTATTAGTTCGCTCCATCTCAACACTGTCTTTTATTGCCCGTTGGCGGTCTGCTAGTTGGCGTTGCATAGTCTGCATATCCAGCGAAGCATCGGGTGAAGCGTTGACAGCCGCGTAATACTTTCTAACTTCAGTGTGTTTGGCTCTGCTACCCTTGATGCCACGTTCCAACCCTAACGGAGCCATTGCTGCGGCAAAATCATCTTGCAGTTCGGACAGCCGATAGCGACTACCACCAAGTAAGGCTCTACAGTTAAGCTTCCCTTTCTCGTCCAGGGGAACCATATAGGCGTGAATGTGCGGGGTGGATTCGTCTATATGGAGTTCGGCTCTAACAATACGGTCGCCATATCTATTGAGCAGCCATTCACAAGCAGTATGCTGAAAGTCCTCTAGTTGCTGTTGTTCGTAGTGTCCGGCTCTACCTGGGTCATCGGGGCGGAAGTATTCGGGGCTGGCAGTTAGCAGAAACTCAACGGCGAGAACAGCATTCTTACGAATAGTCTGTTCGCCAATGCGCTGCCGCACTATAGTTTCTAGGTCTGGGGTGCTTGGGCTATCGGGTTCACCTATAATACGGATATACTGTTTCTCTGGGTCAGCATTGGGCGTGTCACGTTTGCGGCTAGTATGTAGAGCAGAGCGACCGACCGAGCCAGCTTTGAGTTTCTGAATCCGACAAATCCCGTATGCCATGCTTCTTTCTTTCCCAGTGGCTAGATTAAACTATGCCACACACGCGCAGACGGGAACTACCCCCGGAGGGCGAACAGAGCAATTTTGAGCGCAGCGACCCCTTTAGGGGCAAAATTGTGGAGTGAGTCCTGTATCTATGTCAATTACTCAAAGTCTAGCAGTAGCTCCGGGGGCTGTCACGAATTCAAGAGCTACTGGGAAAAAGAAAAGGGGACGTGACTGAAAAGAGTTGAATCAGGGTTGGAAAAAGTTTGAATAATTAGTGGAGAGATTTTACTACAATAACTGCTAGTTGTGGCACTATAGCAGTGGATTAGGAGTAGCGACGGTATAATGCACTATGGCAAGTTCTAAAACAGTACAGAAAATTCACATTGATAAACTGCAAGCAACGTTAGTTAAGCTAGAGCAGTTGGAACAGAAGCCTAAAGAAGAACTATCAGTGCGGGAGAGTATCTACTTTCTGCGAGATAAGCTTCGGTCAGCTATGAAGAAGGGATATAGTTATCAAGACCTGTCAGAAATACTTGCAGCACAAGAGATATTAATTTCGACGGCAACTTTAAAGCAATATTTAACAGAGAGTAGTAAAGAAGCGACTAAGAGTAGGCGCTCTGCTAAGTCAGGACAAGTAAAGCAAGTTGAGCAGAAAGAAGCTGAGAGAATAGTCACCAAGAAAACAGAAAGTAAGAATGGTGAGAATGAGTTAAAGCAAAAAGGAGAAGCAGAAAAGAGTGAGCTAGAAGAGAGTCAGGAGAAAAATCAAGTAGACAACGAGGTAGAAAGTTCAAATGAAAGTGAGGTAAACTTATTGGAGGAAAACAGAGAGCCAAAAGTAGGAGAAAGCCAGCAAGATACTAAAAAAAATGGAAGAGCCAAGCAGAAAAAACTAGGAAGTTCCTCTACAGATTTATCAAGTGAGTTTAACCAGTATTAGGTAAGGGTTATGGCGACAATTCATTTAGGAGATAGAGAAAAGGGTGGTGTAGGTAAGTCTTTAGTAGTAAGAACGAAGATTCAGTATCACCTAGATAAACAAAAGCCTTTCGTTGCCTTTGAAACAGATAGATCGAATCCTGATGTAGCTGGAGTATATAAAGGGCTATGTCAGTATGCTGTGTTAACTGAAAATGAAAAACAGGCAGATAGGGCAGATAGAATCTTCGAGATGGCAATGGAGAGACCAGTAATTGTAAATCTAGCAGCTCAATCTCATAGAGCGGTGTTTGACTGGATTGAGAGGAATCAGTTATTAGATTTAGGTAGTGAGCATGGAGTGAAGTTTTGTAAATGGTTTGTGTGTAGTGGAGGGTATGACAGTCTTAACTTGTTTACCCAGTCATTAACAAGCTATGACTCTAGAATGCAACATATTCTGGTGAGGAACTGGGGTATATGTGATGACTGGGAGCACGTTTATGAAGATGAGGCATTACAAAAGCTAATAAAAAAGTATAAAGTCAAGGTAATAGATTTTCCAAAATTTGCTTATAGAGAAAGGAATATTATTGACCGAAATAGACTAAATTTTGCAGAGGGGCTGCAGTATAAAGAGTTTGGAATTATAAGTAAAAAAAGGGTAGCTAATTTTTTGAAATCGGCTTATGCAGCTTTTGACTCAACGGGGGCTTTCAAGTGAAAAAACTGACTCAAAAGAATAAAGAAGTCTTAGATATTTGTTTAGCTAGTGAGTCACCAGAAATTAAGGCTAAGGTTTATGAGATTCTAGAGATTAGTGAGCTTGATGCGTCAGACCCGATGTTTTTGGTGTTGGCTCTGACTGGACAGATGCGAGTTTTGCTAGAAGCAGCTCCGTTAGAGTTATCTAAACTTTTAACTGCTTGGAAAGAGACTTTAGGCATAAGTTTACAGTCGATTCAAGGGGCAATAACACTTGTTAAAGAAACGCAACAGCAGCAGGCTGATACTATCAGGGAGACCCTTGAAACTGTAACGAATAACTGTGTAGAAGATATCAAGCAAGCAGGAATGGCTACGACTTCGGCAATAGCTGAAGCTAATAGCGAAACGTTGGCTCAAGCTTCAAAGACAGCTACGGCAGCAGCAGAGCTGACAAATGCTACAGTAGCGCTTCGAGACGAGGTTTTAGCAGATAGACAAATTAATCAACAGGTTCTCCAAAATATATTGCAGCAAGTTTTGGATGCAAAAACAGAATTAAATCAGGCTGTTGATAGAACTAAAGGGATGTATGGGGCGATGGTCTTGCTCCAGAACAAAATTAGGTTGAGCACTGCACTAGGTTCAATTGCGCCATTGTCTACTTTGGGCTTTGCAGCTATTGGTGAGGCAATAGTCTATGGCTGGGGTTTACGTATGTACTGGGGGGACGCGGGAAATTACCTGACGGTAGTTAAGGAGAATCGAACTGCGCTTAATTACTGCTTTACAGAGCCTGGGGAGAGAAAGCCAGGGTTTACCTGTAAGGTAGTGCCACAGAAGAAAAAGTGAGTCAAATTGGGTAGCTTTTAAAGAGCAAAAATACGGGTAGACTAGGCGCGGCAAATTCTTGGCTCAACCCGTTCAAGGTAGCGCGTTTTTTCTGGTTCCATTGCGAATCACGGCTCAAATTCAGGTAAAACTGTACGCGCTGGAACAACAGCTTTGCTATTCGAGTAGCTCAATCAAATGATAAAACGCCTCTAGAAATGACTTTTAGAGGCGTGAAGCGCGGTTAATTTATGAGTGTTTAGTATAGTTATTGCCCGTATATATACATAGCTTAAGCAAGTGCATTCTGCTTTTAGGTGAAGAACATATAAAGATAGCGTTGAGTTCAATGAAGAGAGGATTAACTCCTCCGAAATTCAAGGTAGGTATAGGGCAGAACTATCTGATGCTCGGACGTGGAAATAGGTGTTCATTTTGATGTAGCAGTGTGAACACTTTCTTCTGG
>JAESFL010000570.1_pt1 | contig 23761 bp, 20 predicted proteins | sample 9269401 | NCBI WGS metagenome assembly JAESFL01 (sample SAMN14506025, study PRJNA617098) | algae metagenome | isolation source: Gloeocapsa sp. UFS-A4-WI-NPMV-4B04 and co-occurring heterotrophs from desert... | place: USA: Utah | collected 2006-10-01 | reverse complement strand
TCGGTCATCGGGTGCTCCCGGTTCGGGTTGAAGTCCGCAAACTCCACCTTAGCCGCATGGCCCGATGGCCACCCCAATCCCCGCCAAAGCGGTCCTCGAATTTACACCTCGTCCGCGGACGCTACCCGCGAGCCCCGAGGCTCCCCCCGCCCGCTCGGCCTCGCAGGCAGCGATGCCGGCGCGCAGGTGCTGCAGCTTGCGATCGACGAGGGCGAGGATCAGCGCGTCCTTCGAGGCATAGTGGTGCAGCACGCCGCCCTTGCTCAGGCCCGCCTCCGCCGCAACCGCATCGATGGTCAGGGCCCGCGCATCGCCGCGGCGCAGCACCGCACCGGCCGCGTCGAGAATCACTTCCGCACGGTCGTCGCGGCGGGTGCGCGTCCTCTGCGACATGATCGACCCCGAACCCTGTACGCCGTCCCGGACATTCGATCCGGTCTCTGCCGCTCAACAATCGCCGGATGGCGGATTTGGACTTCGCTCCAGCGCCGCGCGGGCTTGCTGATACGCTCCCCGCTCTGATCAAGTAGAGACCGTATCGAACGCGCAAAGCGCGCAGAGACGGCACGCCTCACCAGCAAAGATTAAAAACCGTCTGGACGGTCGGTAAGATAGACGATAAGCCTGCGCCGCGAAAGACGCCTTGGCGGAAGGGGGGCACCTATCCCGTCCCAATCCCGCGTCTGCGCCTCGTCCTCTGCCCGGAACCTCGGCCGATGTCCTCAGGGCTCCGCCCCGTCCTCACCGCAGTGCTCGCAGCGGCCCTCTCGGCCCTTTCCGTCACCGCGGCGCTCCCGGCGGGCACGCCGGCAGCATCCGCCGTGCCGGAGGCGGAGAACCCCTCCGTGGTGCTGGTCCGTGTGGTGACCGCCCGGAAGGGGCCGGTCACGTCGGACGTGGTTCTGACCGGTGACGTCCAGGCCCAGGCCCAGACCAACATCGCCTTCCGCACCAACGGCAAGGTCGCCGAGCGCCGGGTCGAGGTCGGCGACCACGTCACCGCCGATCAGGTGCTGGCGGTGCTGGAGCCGCTGGTGCAGCGGGCCAACCTCGACAATGCCCGCGCCGCCCTGGTCTCGGCGGAGGCGCAGCTCACCCAGGCCAAGGTGACCTTCGAGCGCCAGAAGCAGCTCATCGGCGGCGGCTACACCACGCGCCCGGCCTACGACAACGCCGAGCAGCAATTGCGCACCTCGCAGGCCGCGGTCGATTCGGCCAAGGCGGCGCTCGGCACCGCCGAGGAACAGCTCTCCTATACCGAGTTGAGGGCGGGCGTGCCCGGCATCGTCATGAGCCGCACCTTCGAGGTCGGTCAGGTGGTGCAGTCGGGCCAGGCGGTGATGGTGCTGGCCCAGGACGGCCCGCGCGACGCGGTGTTCAACGTCTACGAGGCGCTGACCGCACACCCGCCCGGCGACAAGACGATTCACGTCACCCTCCAGTCCGACCCCGCGGTGTCGGTCAACGGCCATGTGCGCGAGATCTCGCCGACGGTGGATGCGGCGAGCGGGACGGTGCGCGTCAAGGTCGGGCTCGACGAGACCCCGCCGGCGATGTCGCTGGGCGCCGTGGTGATCGGCCGGGGCCGCTTCGCCTCGCGGGAGGCGGTGGTGCTGCCATGGTCGGCCCTCTACCGCTCCGACGGCCGCCCGGCGGTGTGGATCTACGATGCCGGGGCGGGCACGGTCGCGATTCGCGATGTCGAGATCGACCGCTACGGCTTCGACGACATCGTGCTCAAGACCGGCGTCGAGCCCGGCGAGACGGTGGTCACCGCCGGAATCCAGTTCCTGCGTCCGGGTCAGCACGTCGCGCTGGCCGGGCCGGCGACCACGGACGAGGCCACGCGGGAGTCGGCCAAGGCCGCGGCGGGGGAGGGTGGACGATGAGGCGCATACTCCTCGTCGCCGCCGGTGCCTCTCTGCTGGCCGCCTGCCAGCCGTCGCAGGAGGCGCCGACGCCGCCCCCCGTGCGGCCGGTCCTGACGACTCTGGCGCATCCCACCGACAGCGTGATCTTCGGTCCCTTCGCCGGCACGGTCGAGCCGCGCTACCAGTCGCAGCTCGGCTTCCAGATCGGCGGCCGCGTGGTGGCGCGCGACGTCACCGTCGGCGACGTCGTGAAGAAGGGGCAGCGGCTGGCCGCCCTCGACCCGATCGTGTCGCGCTTCGATCTCAGCCGCGCCGAGGCGGAACTGGCCGACGCCAAGGCCCAGGCCGAGAACGCGACGGCCACCGAGGCGCGCACCCGGCGCCTGATGGAGGGCAACAACGTCACCCAGGCCCAACTCGACGCGGCGGTGGCCCGGCGTGACACCGCCCAGGCCCGCCTCGCCCAGGCCGGGGCCAGCCTGCAGAAGGCCCGCGATCAGATCGGCTATACCGAGCTGCACGCCGATTTCGACGGCGTCGTCACCCAGCGGCTCGCCGAGATCGGGCAGGTGGTGAGCCCGGGGCAGGGAATCGTCACGCTCGCCCGGCCCGAGACCCGCGAGGCGGTGGTCGACATCCCGGAGACGCTGGCCGGCGCCATGCCCAAGGATGGGCGGTTCACGGTGGTGCTCCAGAGCGCGCCGGAGATCACCGCCCGCGGCCGGGTGCGCGAAGTCGCCCCCTTCGCCGAATCCGGCACCCGCACCCGCCGCGTCCGCCTCACCCTGGAGGAGCCCGGTCCGGCCTTCCGCCTGGGAGCCACCATCACCGTCGCGCTGGAGCGCGGCATCGAGCGCCGCTTCGTCCTGCCGGCCACCGCGCTCCTCGATTCGGAGGGGCGCCGCTCGGTCTGGATCGTGCCGGAAGCCGGCCAACCGGGAAACGGGAGTGCGGACGATGCGCAGCCCGGCGAATCGGGCACCCGGCGGGTCGAGCGCCGCGACGTCACCCTCGACGGGGACGGGCCGGACAGGAACGGGCGCGTCGCCGTGCGCATGGGCCTGAAACCCGGCGAGCGGGTCGTGGTGGCGGGCGTCCACTCCCTGCGCGACGGCCAGACCGTCCGGCTGGCGGACGACCGGAACTGAGCCGGAACCCGGTAAGACAGGCTGCAAAGGTTTCCGCGTGAAGGACTTCAACCTTTCCGACTGGGCGCTCGGCCACCGTTCGCTGGTCTGGTTCCTGATGCTCGTGTGCCTCGTGGCCGGCGTGATGGCCTATTCCCGGCTCGGCCGCGAGGAGGATCCGCCCTTTGCCATCAAGACCATGGTGGTCCAGGCGAGCTGGCCCGGCGCCACGATCAAGGACACCCTCGATCAGGTCACCGACCGGATCGAGAAGGAGCTGCAGCAGATCAACGCCCTCGATTATGTCCGCAGCTACACCACGCCGGGCCAGTCGACGGTGTTCGTGCAATTCCGCGACACGACGCAGAAGGAGGAGATCCAGCCCGCCTTCTACCAAGTGAGGAAGCGCCTCGGCGACATCGCGCACACCTTCCCGCAAGGGGTGCAGGGGCCAGCCTTCAACGACGAGTTCGGCGACGTCTACGGCAACGTCTACGCCTTCACCGCCGACGGCCTGACCCACCGGCAGTTGCGCGACTACGTAGAGGGCGTGCGCACCGAGATCCTGAAGGTTCCCAATATCGGCAAGACCCTGCTGATGGGCGTGCAAGGCGAGACGATCTACCTCGACTTCTCGACCCGCAAGCTCGCGGGCTACGGCATCGACATCCAGGCGCTGATCAAGGCGCTGCAATCGCAGAACGCGGTGGCCGCCTCCGGCGTGGTCCAGGCGGGACCGGAGCGAGTGAGCTTGCGCGTCAGCGGCCAATTCACGTCGGAAGACTCGCTGCGCAACGTGAATCTTCGCTTCAACGACCGCTTCTTCCGCCTCGCGGATGTGGCCGAGATCTCCCGCGGCTACGAGGACCCGCCGGCCGCCCTGTTCCGCGTCGGCGGCAAGCCGGCGATCGGGCTCGCCATCGCCATGCGCCCCAACGCCAACCTCCTGAAGTTCGGCGAGGATCTGAAGGAGCGCATGCACCGCATCGAGGGCAAGCTGCCCATCGGCGTCGGCATCCATCTCGTCTCCGACCAGCCCAAGATCGTGGAGGAAGCGGTCGGCGGCTTCACCAAGGCGCTGGTCGAGGCAGTGGTCATCGTGCTGCTCGTCAGCTTCGTCAGCCTGGGGCTGCGTGCCGGGCTCGTCGTCGCGATCTCGATCCCGCTCGTGCTCGCCATCGTCTTCGTCATCATGCAGATCATGGGCGTGACGCTGCAGCGCATCTCGCTCGGCGCCCTCATCATCGCGCTCGGCCTCCTTGTCGACGACGCAATGATCACCGTCGAGATGATGGTGGCCCGGCTCGAACTCGGCGACAACCTGAAGAAGGCGGCGACCTACGCCTACACCTCCACCGCCTTCCCGATGCTCACCGGCACCCTGGTGACGGTGGCGGGCTTTCTACCGATCGGCTTCAACGGCTCGTCGGCGGGCGAGTACACCTACTCGCTGTTCGTGGTGATCGCCGCCTCGCTGCTGGTCTCCTGGGTGGTCGCGGTGCTGTTCGCGCCGCTGCTCGGCGTGACGATCCTGCCCAAGACCATGAAGCACCACGCCGAGAAGCAGGGCCTGTTCACCCGTGCCTTCATGGCGGCCTTACGGGTGGCGATGCGGCTGCGCTGGATCACCGTAATCGTCTGCGTCGCCCTGATGGGTCTCGCCGTCGTCGGGATGGGCCACGTGCAGCAGCAGTTCTTTCCCTCCTCCGATCGCTCCGAGGTGCTGGTCGATCTGACCCTGCCGCAGAACGCCACCGTCACCGAGACACGAGCGCAGATGGACCGCTTCGAAGCTCATCTGAAGGATGATCCCGATATCGAGCGCTGGTCCTCCTATGTCGGACAGGGCGCGGTGCGCTTCTACCTGCCGCTCGACCAGCAGCTCGCCAACGCCTTCTTCGGGCAGATCGTGATCGTCACGAAGTCGCTGGAGATCCGCGACCAAGTGATCGCGCGGCTGCAAAAGATCGGCCGGCACGACTTCGTCGGCACCGACGTGCTGGTCCAGCCGCTCAATCTCGGCCCGCCCGTGGGCCGTCCGATCCAGTACCGCCTCTCCGGGCCGAACGTGCAGGAGGTGCGCCGCCTTGCGCTCAAGCTCGCCGACGTGGTCGCCACCGACAAGCGTCTCGCCGTGCCGACCTTCGACTGGAACGAGCCCGGCAAGGTGCTGCGCGTCGAGATCCTGCAGGACAAGGCGCGCCAGCTCGGCGTCACCAGCCAGGACATCGCCGGCATCCTCAACGGCATCGTCGGCGGCCAGGCGATCACGCAGGTGCGCGATTCGATCTACCTCGTGAACGTGGTCGGCCGAGCGCGCACTGTCGAGCGCACCTCGCTCGACACGCTCCAGAGCCTTCAGGTCGCGCTCTCCAACGGGTCGGTCGTGCCGATCCTGGCTTTCGCCAAGATCGACTACGACCTGGAGCAGCCGATCGTCTGGCGCCGCGACCGGGTGCCGACGCTGACGGTGCGTGCCACCATCAACGACGCGACACAGCCGCCGACGATCGTCGCCGCGCTCCAGCCCGCCATCGACGCCTACGTCGCGGCGCTGCCGGAGGGCTACACGCTGGCCGTCGGCGGCGCGGTCGAGGAGGCGGGCAAGGGCCAGGGTCCGATCGCGGCCGTGGTGCCGGTGATGCTGCTGGCCATGGCCTTCTTCCTGATGATCCAGCTCCAGAGCTTCCAGAAGCTGTTCCTGGTGTTCTCGGTCGCGCCGCTGGGCCTGATCGGGGTGGTTCCGGCCCTTCTGCTGTTCGACAAGCCGATGGGCTTCGTCGCGATCCTCGGCATCCTGGCGCTCATCGGCATCATCGTGCGCAACGCGGTGATCCTGGTGAGCCAGATCGAGGAATGCGAGGCGGACGGGATGGAGCCCTGGGATGCGGTGGTGGAAGCCACCCGGCACCGCATGCGGCCGATCCTGCTCACCGCGGCGGCGGCGAGCCTGGGCCTGATTCCGATCGCCCGCGAGGTGTTCTGGGGCCCGATGGCCTACGCGATGATCGGCGGCATCCTGGCGGCGACGGCGCTGACCCTGCTGTTCCTGCCCGCGCTCTATGTCGGCTGGTACCGAATCAAGCCGCCGCCGCGGGGCAAGGCGTCCGCGCGCCATGCCGTCGGGCACTGACGCAGGACGCTGACCGGGCGGAAGCGGTCTGTCCGGCGGGAAGATTCGTCCCGTCGGCCGGAGCAAGACCGGACCTATTATGCAGTTTACGCGCAGTGTAGGGAATATTGCGCGCTTAAACGCATCACCCCTGCTCTGTTTGCATAGCCGTTCTGTGTAACCTGCTGCGGCACCAAATTCTCTTTTCGTATGTCAACCCATCCGCTAGGCACGTGCCGAACGCCGCGACAAGGCGGCGGCTTCGATCGTACCTTCAGGCGAGCCGGCTGCCCGCGATGACCACCGACCACGCCACGGCCAATTCCCGTCCGCTCGAGCGCGACGCGCAGGTGGCCATGAGCCACCACGACGTCAGTCCCAACGATATCGCGCTCGGCGTGGTGATCGGACGCGCTTCGGAATATTTCGACTTCTTCGTGTTCGGCATCGCCTCGGTACTGGTGTTCCCGAAGGTGTTCTTCCCCTTCGCCGACCCACTGACGGGCACGCTCTACGCGTTCGCGATCTTCGCGCTCGCCTTCATCGCCCGCCCGCTCGGCTCGATCTTCTTCATGTGGGTGCACAAGCGGCACGGGCGCGGGGTGAAGCTCACCGCCGCCCTGTTCCTGCTCGGCGGCTCGACCGCGGCGATCAGCTTCCTGCCGAGCTACAACTCGATCGGGGTCGTCTCCATCGAGCTGCTGGCGATCCTGCGGGTGGCGCAGGGTTTCGCGCTGGGCGGCGCCTGGGACGGCATGGCCTCGCTTCTCGCCCTCAACGCGCCGCGCGAGCGCCGCGGCTGGTACGCGATGATCCCGCAGCTCGGCGCGCCGTTCGGCTTCATGGTGGCGAGCGCCCTGTTCGCCTTCTTCGTGGTCAACCTGACGCCTGAGGACTTCACCGACTGGGGCTGGCGCTTCCCGTTCTTCTGCGCCTTCACCATCAACGTCGTGGCCCTGTTCGCCCGCCTGCGCCTCGTCGCGACGCCGGAATTCACCCGCCTCCTCGACAAGGGCCAGCTCGAGCCCGTCGGCATCGTCGATCTCGCCCGCCACCACGCGCTGGACGTGTGGATCGGCGCCTTCGTGCCGCTGGCGAGCTTCGCCCTGTTCCACCTCGTGACGATCTTCCCGATCGCGTGGCTCGTGCTGTCGAGCGACCGTTCCGCCGGCGACTTCCTGATGGTGCAGTTCTCCGGCGCCGTCATCTGCGCCGGCGCGGTCGCCGCCTCGGGCCTGATCGCCGACCAGATCGGGCGCCGCAACATGCTGCTCATCAGTGCCGGCCTGATCGCCGCCTTCGCCTGCGGCTCGATCCTGGCGCCGCTGATCTTCGGCGAGAACGCCATCGGCCAGACGATCTACGTCAATATCGGCTTCATGCTGCTCGGCCTGTCCTACGGCCAGACCACCGGCGCCGTGACGTCGCGGCTCGGCTCGCGCTACCGCTATACCGGCGCGGCGCTGACCTCGGATCTCGCCTGGCTGTTCGGCGCAGGGTTCGCCCCCCTCGTGGTGCTGTACCTCTCCACCGCCTACGGCCTCGCCATGGTCGGCGTGTACCTGCTGTCCGGTGCTCTGGCGACGCTGCTCGCGCTCTCCCTCGACCGCTCCGAGATGCGCCAGATGTGATTGTGGGCCCGCGGGCGGAGAGCCTCTCGCCGCGGGATCTTGAGTGAAACGAACCGTCGCCGTGCGGGACGATGCCCGCGCGGCCCTTGCGATGGAACGAAGATTCGTGGCCATGACCGCCGACCGTTCATTGAGAGCCCGTTCCGGGGCCGGCTCCGTGCGCCGGATCCTGCAGGGCGCCGTCCTGCTGCCCCTGTTCGGCCTGCTCGCCGGCTGCAACCTCGTGGTGATGCAGCCGTCGGGCGACATCGCCGTGCAGCAGCGCAACCTCATCCTCGCCTCGACGGGGCTGATGCTGCTCATCATCGTGCCCGTCATCGCGCTGACCCTGCTGTTCGCGTGGCGCTACCGTGCCTCGAACACGGCCGCCCGCCACGACCCCGACTGGGATCACTCGACCGGGCTCGAAGTGGTGATCTGGACCGCGCCGCTGCTGATCATCATCGCCCTCGGCGCCCTGACCTGGATCAGCACCCACACCCTCGACCCGTTCCGGCCGCTCTCGCGCATCGAACCCGGCAAGCCGGTGGCGGCGGACGTGAAGCCGCTCGAGGTGCAGGTCGTCGCCCTCGATTGGAAGTGGCTGTTCTTCTACCCCGAATACAACGTCGCCACCGTCAACGAATTGGCCGCGCCGGTGAACCGGCCGATCCAGTTCAAGATCACCGCCTCCTCGGTGATGAACGCCTTCTACGTCCCCGCGCTCGCCGGCATGATCTACGCCATGCCCGGCATGCAGACGCAGCTCCACGCGGTGATCAACAAGGCCGGCGAGTACGAGGGCCTGTCCTCGCACTACAGCGGCACCGGCTTCTCGCGCATGACCTTCAAGTTCCACGGGCTCGATGGCGACGGCTTCGACCAGTGGATTGCCAAAGTGAAGCAGCAGGGTTCGGACCTGACCCGCGATGCTTATCTTGAGCTCGAACGCCCGAGCGAGCGGGTGCCCGTCACCTATTATTCGAAGTTCGCCGACGGGCTCTTCGGCAAGATCGTCGGCATGTGCGCCATGCCCGGCAAGATGTGCATGGGCGAGATGATGGCCATCGACGCCAAGGGCGGCGCCGGCAAGGAGAGCCGCGAGAACGTCGACCGGCTGCAATACGACAACCGCCACACGCAGCGCGGCGACGAGCCCCCGGGCGCGACCACGCCGGCCTCGCACCGCGCGCCCAAGAGCGAGTCACCCGACTCCGACAAGACCCACGAGGGGAGCGGCCAAGGCCGCACCGCTCCCGACCAGACCAACAACTGATCCGTCGCCGCCCCAGGATTTACGGACGAGCCTCATTCCATGTTCGCAAACACGGACCTGCAGCATCTGCTGTTCGGGCGCCTCTCTCTCGAGGACATCCCGTTCCACGAACCGATCCTGCAAGTAACCTTTGCAGGCGTCGCCGTGGCCGGGATCGCGGTGCTCGCCGCGATCACCTATTTCCGCTTCTGGGGCCCGCTCTGGCGCGACTGGCTGACCTCGGTCGATCACAAGAAGATCGGCATCATGTACGTCATCCTGGCGCTCGTGATGCTGCTGCGCGGCTTTGCCGACGCGCTGCTGATGCGCTCGCAGCAGGCGATCGCCTTCGGCGCCAACGAGGGCTACCTGCCGCCGCACCACTACGACCAGATCTTCACGGCGCACGGCGTGATCATGATCTTCTTCGTGGCGATGCCCTTCGTCACCGGCCTGATGAACTACGTCGTGCCGCTGCAGATCGGCGCCCGCGACGTCGCCTTCCCGTTCCTGAACAACTTCTCGTTCTGGATGACGGTCTCTGGCGCGGTCACGATCATGATCTCGCTGTTCGTGGGTGAGTTCGCCCGCACCGGCTGGCTCGCCTACCCGCCGCTCTCGGGCGCGGACATGAGTCCCGGCGTCGGCGTCGACTACTACATTTGGGGCCTGCAGATCGCGGGCATCGGCACGACGCTGTCGGGCATCAACCTGATCGCGACCATCGTGAAGATGCGCGCGCCCGGCATGTCGATGATGAAGCTGCCGATCTTCACCTGGACCTCGCTCTGCACCAACGTGCTGATTGTCGCCGCCTTCCCGATCCTCGCCGCCGTTCTCGCGCTGCTGACCCTCGACCGCTACGTCGGCACGCACTTCTTCACGAACGACCTCGGCGGCAATCCGATGATGTACTTCAACCTCATCTGGATCTGGGGTCATCCGGAGGTCTACATCCTCATCCTGCCGGCCTTCGGCGTGTTCTCGGAGGTCACCTCGGCCTTCTGCGGCAAGCGCCTGTTCGGCTACACCTCGATGGTCTACGCGACCATCGTCATCACGATCCTGTCCTACCTCGTGTGGCTGCACCACTTCTTTACGATGGGGTCGGGCGCGAGCGTGAACTCGTTCTTCGGCATCACGACGATGATCATCTCGATCCCGACGGGTGCCAAGATCTTCAACTGGCTGTTCACGATGTATCGCGGCCGCATCCGGTTCGACGTGCCGATGCTGTGGACCGTCAGCTTCATGGTGACCTTCGTCATCGGCGGCATGACCGGCGTGCTGCTCGCCGTGCCGCCGGCCGACTTCGTGCTCCACAACTCGCTGTTCCTGATCGCGCACTTCCACAACGTGATCATCGGCGGCGTGCTGTTCGGCATGTTCGCCGGCGTGAACTACTGGTTCCCGAAGGCCTTCGGATTCAAGCTCGACGAGTTCTGGGGCAAGGTCAGCTTCTGGTTCTGGACCATCGGCTTCTACGTCGCCTTCATGCCGCTCTACGTGCTCGGCCTGATGGGCGTGACCCGCCGTGCCCAGCACTTCGACGATCCCTCGCTGCAGCCGTGGTTCGTGGTCGCCGCCATCGGCGCGGGCCTGATCGCCATCGGCATCGGCGCGATGATCGTCCAGTTCGCGGTCTCGATCAAAAACCGCGAGAAGCTGCGCGACGTCACCGGCGATCCGTGGGAGGGCCGCACCCTCGAATGGTCCACCTCCTCGCCGCCGCCGGACTACAACTTCGCCTTCACGCCCGTGGTGCACGGCCTCGACGCGTGGTGGGAGATGAAGGCCCGCGGCTTCCAGCGCCCGCTCCAGGGCTACAAGCCGATCCACATGCCCAAGAACACCGCCACCGGCGTGATCCTGGGCGTGATCAGCATCGCCTTCTCCTTCGCAATGATCTGGTACATCTGGTGGCTGGCGGCGCTGACCCTCGTGGCGACCTTCGTCGTCGCGATCGGCCACACCTTCAACTACAACCGCGACTACTACATCCCCGCCGAAACGGTTCGCCGCACGGAAGAGCAGCGGACCGAGGCGCTGGCGGCGGTGCGGGCCTGAGGACACCATGGCATCCCATGCAAACTCCGCCCTGACTGGGGCGGCCTCCGCCGACGTGCCGCGCTACCTCGATCTCGAGGGCGAGCATCACCCGGAAGGGAGCACGATGCTCGGCTTCTGGATCTACCTGATGAGCGACTGCCTCATCTTCGCGGTCCTGTTCGCCACCTACGCCGTGCTCGGCCGCAACTATGCGGCCGGGCCCTCGCCGAAAGACCTGTTCGACCTGTCCCTGGTGGCGGTGAACACGTCGATGCTGCTGTTCTCCTCCATCACCTACGGTTTCGCCATGCTGGCGATGGCGAAGAACGATGTCGCCAAGACACAAGCGTGGCTGGCGGTCACCGGCCTGTTCGGCGCGGCCTTCGTCGGGCTCGAACTCTACGAGTTCGCGCACCTGATCCACGAGGGCGCCACGCCCCAGCGCAGCGGCTTCCTGTCGGCGTTCTTCACCCTGGTCGGCACCCACGGCCTGCACGTCACCTTCGGCCTGATCTGGCTCGTCGTGCTGATGGTCCAGACCCAGCTCAAGGGCCTGATCCCGGAGAACCAGCGCCGGCTGATGTGCCTGTCGATGTTCTGGCACTTCCTCGACGTCATCTGGATCGGCGTCTTCACCTTCGTGTACCTGATGGGAGTCCTGCAATGAGCGGGGCAGCGCGCGCGGACGATCACGCCCATGGTCATGGCCACGATGGTCATGGCCACGGCGGCCATGGGCAGGACGCCCACGGCCACGGCTCGTTCAAGGATTACGTGACGGGCTTCGTCCTCTCCGTCATCCTGACGGCGATCCCGTTCTGGCTGGTGATGGGCAACGTCATCGAGGACAAGCTCGTCACGGGCGTCGTTATCCTCGCGCTGGCGATGGTGCAGATCGTGGTTCACATGATCTACTTCCTGCACATGAACACCAAGTCGGAGGGCGGCTGGACCTTCCTGGCGCTGATCTTCACGGTCACGATCGTGGTCATCACGCTGTGCGGCTCGATCTGGGTCATGCACCACCTCAACACCAACATGATGCCGATCTCGGCCGAGGAGATGCGTCACGCCCCCTGACGCCTCCCCGGAGTCCGGCGCGCCCGGACCCGCTGCTGCGGCAGCGGGTCCGGGGCGTTCCTTACTCGCCCGCATTGCGCTGGTTCTGGCAGGCCTCGCCTTGATCGGCATGTTCCTTGCCCTCGGCACGTGGCAGGTCGAGCGCCGGGTGTGGAAGCTCGACCTGATCGACCGGGTCGAGGCCCGCATCCATGCCGAGCCGGTGTCCGCACCGGGACCGGAGGACTGGGCCGGCCTCACGGCGGCCTCGGCCGAGTACCGGCGGGTTCGGCTCACCGGGCGCTTCGCCCATGACCGCGCCACCCTGGTCCAGGCCGTGACCGGGCGCGGCGCCGGGTTCTGGGTGCTGGTGCCGCTGGCCACCGACCGCGGCTTCACCGTGCTCGTCAATCGCGGCTTCGTCCCGTCGGAATCCCGCGAGCGTGCGGCCCGTGCGACGGGCGAACCGGACGGGGAGGTGACGGTCACGGGGCTTCTGCGTCTGACCGAGCCCGGCGGCGGCTTCCTGCGCCGCAACGATCCGGCGGCGGATCGCTGGTACTCCCGCGACGTCGCCGCCATCGCCGCTGCCCGCGGGATCGACCGGAAGCAGGCCGAGGTCGCGCCCTACTTCGTGGATGCCGACGCCGCTCCGAATCTGGGCGGCCTGCCGGTCGGCGGCCTCACCGTGGTGGCGTTCCACAACAATCATCTCGTCTACGCGCTGACGTGGTACGCGCTCGCCGGCATGAGTGCTGCGGCCCTCGTCTACGCGCTCAGAGGATCACGCAGGGTGTCCCGTCGCTGATAGTCCTCCCTCGGCACATTGACGCATCTGCGGTGGGCGGACGGTCGCACTACTGCGTGACGAGACGCCCGGCGGGCTCGAAAACAATTTTTTATATTTCAGATCACCCCGCCGTATCGATTTAATGGCTGAGGTTGTTAACCCTTTGCGCACAGGGGCTGTCGCGATTCGCGGCCGCTCCGTGACGCCGGATAAAGGGGGGAATCGATATGGGAGTCGCCCTGCACGGGCTTGGGCGGGAAGGGCTCGATCGCCGCGACGGCGACGAGTTCGCCCGTCGCGTGCCTGAGCCTCTGGCGGGTCTCATCGTTCACATGGAGCGGACGCTCGTTACGCTGACCGGGGAGAACGGGGGCCGCAACGAGCTGCATGCCCTGCGCAACACGCTCTCCGACCTCTGCGTGCTGACCGAGGAGACCCCGCGGATCCGGCGGGCGGTGGATCGTTTCGTTCTGGCCGGCGACCGCCTCGGCGAGGCGGTGATCGCGCCGCGAGGCTACGAGCGCCGGTGGTGCAGCGCCCGCCTGAGCAAGGCCCGGCAAGCGCTCGCGTCTCTCGAACGGACGCTGGCGGACGCCCGCCCGAGCCGGATCGCAGTGCGGCTCGACCGCGACTGGTAGGGGCAGGAGCCGGACGAGGCACGCGAAAACGGCCGAGCTTGGCGGGAACAGTTACGCCGGCCAAAGGTTTGCGGACGCGGACACTCGCCGCGCCGTTCCCCCTCGAGCCACCGAATGGACAGACCCAGCCGATCGGCCCAGACCTGGGCAGCCACGGCCGGCGCCGCCGCCCTGGCGGTCGGCGCATGGTACCTCCTGCCCGTCGAGGATTGGCTGCGCGCCTTCTCGAATTGGGCGAACGGTCTCGGCCCCTACGGCCTCGCGGCCTTCGGCGTGCTGTTCTTCCTCGCGACCCTCCTCGTCGTGCCGGGCACGCCGCTCACCATCGCCGGGGCGGTCGCCTTCGGCTGGGCGGTGATGCCGGTGGTGCTGCTCGCGGCGACACTCGGCTCCTGGCTCGCCTTCGTGGCCGCCCGCTACTTGTTTCGCGAGCGGGTGCGGGGGCTGATCGCGCGCCGGCCGGCGCTGAATGCCACCGTGGAGGCGGTCGGCGACGGCGGCTGGCGGCTGATGACCCTGATGCGGCTCAGTCCCTTCGTGCCGTTCAACGCCCAGAACTACGTGTTCGGGGTGACGGATGTCCGCACCTCCGCCTATCTGGTCTCCACAATCATCGGCATGCTGCCGGGCACTCTGGTCTGCGTCTATCTCGGCGTGATCGGCCGCCATGCCGGCAGCGACGAGCCGACCCACTGGATCACCCTCGGTCTCGGCCTTCTCGCCACCGTGGCGGCGGTGGAACTGACCCGGCGGCGGGTGCGGGCCAAGCTTGAGACGGGCAAGCCGGCCCGCGCATGAGGATGGATCTCGGAGTGGGCAAAGGATCGGCCGAGAGCTGGCTGCGGCCCGGGCTCACCTGCTGGCGGCAGGAGCGGGCGGGGCGCGCCGCGGTGCTGCATGACGGCGCGGCCTATTTCGCCGCCGCCCACGCGGCGCTACTGAACGCGCGCCGCTCCATCACCCTGATCGGCTGGAGCTTCGATCCGCGCTCGCGCCTGTTGCCGGGCGATGCGCCGGATGCCGGCGAGACGCTGGCCGAGTTGCTGCGCCGCCTCAAGACGGCGCGGCCGGAACTCGCCGTCCGCATCCTGATCTGGGACATGCCCTGGCCGATCTCGGCGGGCAACGACCACACGCCCGACAGCGTGCGCGCGAGCCTCGGCCCCGATATCGACTTCCGCATCGACAGCACGCTGCCCTTCGGCGCCTGCCAACATCAGAAGATCCTGGTGATCGACGATCGGATCGCCTTCTGCGGCGGCAGCGATTTCGAGGTGAACCGCTGGGACACGCCTGCCCACCGCGACCGCGATCCCCGCCGCCGCCTGCCGTCGGGCGAGGACTACCCGCCGCGCCACGACGTGATGATGCTGGTCGATCGCTCCGCCGCCACCGCCCTGGCCGAACTGGCCCGCGAGCGCTGGCGCCGCGCCACCGGCGAGACCTTCCCCTTCGCCGATTCCGAGGCCGATCACGATCCCTGGCCCGGCACCCTGGCGCCGCACCTGACCGACGTGACGGTGGGCATCGCCCGGACCGATCCGCCGCTCGGCGGCCGTGCGGCGGTCACGGAGAGCGCCGCCCTCTATCTCGCCTCGATCCGTGCGGCGGAGCGGTTCATCTATTTGGAGAACCAGTACCTCGCCTCGCCGGTGGTGGCGGAGGCGCTGGCCGCGCGCCTCGCCGAGCCGGAGGGGCCGGAGATCGTGATCGTCCTGTCCGAGCGCAGCCCGAGCGGCTTCGACCGCCTGACCATGGACAGCGCACGCCGCGGCCTGATCCGCGGCTTGCGGCGCGCAGATCGCTTCGGCCGCCTGCGGATCGTGGCGCCGCATACCGAGAAGCGCCGGCCGATCCTGGTTCACGCCAAGGTCGCGATCATCGACGAGCGCCTGCTCCGGATCGGCTCGACCAACCTCAACAACCGCTCCTTCGGCTACGACACCGAGTGCGATCTGGCCGTGGAGGTGCCGCCCGAGGACGGTGAATCCCGCGCGGCGGTGCGGCGGCTGCTCGTGCGGCTGCTCGCCCATCACGGCGGCTGCCCGCCCGACGTGTTCGCGCAGGCCTTCGAGGCCCGCGGCTCCCTGCGGGCGGTGCTCGACGATCCCCGGTTGATGCCGAGCCCACGGGTCTGCCCGCTGGTTCCCTCCCGCCGCGGCCCCGTGGCCCGCCTCGTCGAGGCGTTCCATCTCGGCGACCCGGTGAGCCCCGCCGATGCGTGGCGCCCCTGGCGGCGGCGCAAGGCGCTGCGCCGAGCCAGAGGCGAGGTGGCTTCGAAGGCCGGGGCGCCATCGCCGGGGGAGGTTTTAGAGGCGACCTGAGCCCCTGTTTCGCGGGCGCCGGGACGGGTCGATCGAGCCGATCTTCGAAAGCCCGGCTCGAAGGAGGTCCGGCGACGGGGCCGTCCTGACGACTACTTGTCGAACACGCGCTGCAGAGCCGCCTGATCTTTCCGCGCGTCCTTGTCCGCGGGCAGGGCGAGCAGGGTGAGGATGCGCGCCTTGTCCGGCGTGAGGTCGCCCGCGAACACGGCGCCGGCCTTGCGCAGGGTGTTGCCGCCGCCCTTGAAGCCGTAGACCGGCAGCGCGCGGCCATCCGCGACCTTGGTCGCCACGATCACCGGCACGCCTTTGGCGATGACCTCGGCGATGGCGTCGTGCATCTCGGCATTGACGTTGCCCCAGCCATAGGCCTCGACCACGATCGCCTCGGCGCCGCTCTCAGCGGCGTGCCGCACCTGCGAGCCGTCCGCGCCGGCATACATCGCCACGAGATCGACCCGCGGCATCCGCTCCGGCAGCGGCAGGGTCTGGCGGCGCAGGGAGCGGCGGCCGAACACGACGCGATCCTCGTCCACGTAACCGAGGATGCCGGCCTCGCCCGAGTTGAAGGTCTCGACGTTGCTGGTGTGGGTCTTGCGCACCTCGCGGGCCGCGTTGATGCGGTGGTTGAGCGTCACCGTCACCCCCTGGCCGACCGCGCCCTCGGCCAGGATCTGGCGGGCGGCGTTGAGGAGGTTGCGCGGCCCGTCGGCATCGGCGTCGGAGGCGTTGCGCTGCGCGCCCACCAGCACCACAGGCTTGTCGCTCTTCAGGGTCAGGTCGAGGAAGTAGGCGGTCTGGTCCAGGGTGTCGGTCCCGTGCAGGACGATCGCCCCGCGGATGCCGGGATCGGCGAGCAGCGCGTCGATCCGGCGAGCCAGCGCCGGCCAGCGGTCCGGGCCCATATAGTCGCTCGGCACATTGCTGAACTCGGTGACCTCGATGGTGGCGATGTCCTTGAGCTTCGGCACCGCCGTCACGAGATCCGCGCCGGAGAGCGCCGGAACCGGCGCGTGGGTCGTCGGATCGAGCTTCATCGCGATGGTGCCACCGGTCGCGACCACGGCGATCCGCGGCGGTTCGGCGAGCGCCGGCCCGGCGAGCGCGATCAGGGCGGCGAGACCGAGGGCGGTCAGAGGTCCGGTGGTCTTCATCATCACGCGCGTTCTCTCCCGTCCACGGCCGGTCGTCGGGCCGGCTCGCGGGCGACCATGCGCGTGCGGGTGCAAACCCTCAACCCGGCCCGATCCGGATCTCCGCCAGAACCGGCAGGTGATCGGAGGCCTGCCGCGCCAGCGGAGTGTCCACCACCGCGACGCGCTCGACGGCGACCTGCTCGCTGACGAAGACATGGTCGATGCGCAGCAGGGGGAAGCGGCTCGGGAAGCTCGCCCCGCCGCGCCAGCGACGGTCCCCGGTCAGGCGGCGCGCATCGGTGAGGCGTCGGCTCAGCCGGCGGTAGGCGCGCGACCAGCCGGTGGCGTTGAAATCGCCGAGCAGCACCGTCGGCACACGGCAGGCGGGATCGCCGAGCCAGTCGGGTCCGAGCAGCGCCTCGGCCTGGGCGATGCGCTCCGCCCCGAGCAGCCCGAAATGGGTGGTGAGAACCTGGAGCGCAACATCACCCGCACTCACCTCGACCCAGAGGGCGCCGCGCGGCTCCAGGCCGGGGCGCTGCAGCAGGCCGGGCAGGGCGTCGGCGCGCTTGAGCCGCGAGGGCAGGTGGGTGAGCAGCGCGTCGCCGTAGCGCTCCTCCTCGATATGCAGGGCCGGGTGGAAATGCGCGAACATGCCGACGAGCCGCGCGATCTCCTCCGCCTGATCGAGGCCGCCGGTGCGCGCACGTCCGACATCGACCTCTTGGAGCGCGACGATGTCGGGCTCCAAGGCAGCGATCACCTGCGCGACCCGCTCCGGCGCCACCCGCCCGTCGGTGCCGCGGCAGTGGCGGACATTGTAGGTGACAAGGCGCAGGCGCCGCGACGCCACCGGATTCGGCGCCTCCGCCGCGATCCGTGGCCGCTCCTCCGTCTGCCCTTCGATTGGCTCCCCGCGCACGCCCCCTCCCCCGGCCGATCCCCGCGCATCCGTCTGCCAAGGACCGGAGAGGCGCGCCAACCGAACGCCGGGACCGGCCAACCGATCCCTGATCGCGGCACCGTCCGCGCGGCAAAACCGCGCCGACAGCCGTTTTCCGAGCTCGGCGGAACCGCATCGGGGATGACCTCTTTCGAAAGGGCGAGGCGCACGGTGCGGCGAGAGCAGGAGCGGATGGACGTGATGCGGACGAGAGAGGTGCGCGGGGCATGAGGACCGAGGCATGAGGACCGAGGACGCCAGCGCCCGCTACGTCGATCTCGATGCCTGGGGCGGGCTCGATATCCTCCAGGCGCTCTGGGAGGGCCAGCTCGCGGCGGTCGCGGCGGTGGGGCCGGCCCTGCCGGCGATCGAGGCGGCGGCGCGGGCCGCCGAGCCGGGCCTGCGCGAGGGCGGGCGGCTGGTCTATGTCGGGGCCGGCACCTCGGCGCGGATCGGCGTGCAGGACGGAGCGGAATTGCCGCCGACCTTCGACTGGCCGGAGACGCAGCTCGGCTTCGCCATCGCCGGCGGGGAGGGCGCCCTGCTGCGCGCCGTGGAGGATGCGGAGGATTCCGCCTCCGACGGGGCGACCTGGATCAGCCGTGCCGAGATCGGCCCGCGCGACGTTGTGATAGGGCTCGCCGCCAGCGGCTCGACGCCGTTCACCGTCGAGGCGCTGAAGGCGGCCCGCATCCTCGGCGCCGTCACCGTCGGCATCAGCAACAATCCCGAGGCGCCGATCCTGCGCGAGGCCGCCCACGGCATCCTCGCCGCGACCGGAGCAGAGGTGCTGGCGGGCTCCACCCGCATGAAGGCGGGCACGGCGCAGAAGGTGATCCTCAACCTGTTCTCGACTCTGGTGATGATCCGGCTCGGCCGGGTCTATCGCGGGCGGATGGTGGCGATGCGGGCGACCAACCGGAAGCTACGCGCCCGCGGCGTCGCCATGGTCTCCGAACTCGCCGGCTGCCCGGCGGAGACGGCCGCCGACGCGCTGACGCGGGCCGAGGGCGACATCAAGCGCGCGGTGCTGATCGCCGGAGGAATGAGCGTGATGCGGGCCGACGACCTGCTCAACCGCCACGACGGCAGCTTGCGCCGGGCGCTTCGTGAAGTGGGGCGATCATGACTGCAACGACCTCGATGACGACCTTCATGGCGCGGGAGATCGCCGAGATTCCCGCTGCCGCCGAAGCGGTGCTGGCGGCGGGCGAGGCGGCCCGCATCGGCGCGCGGCTGAGGGCCGAGAGTTTCCCCTTCGTAGTGGTGTGCGGGCGGGGCAGTTCGGGCCATGCCGGCGTCCATCTGCGCTACCTGATCGAGACGCGGCTCGGCCTGCCGGTCTCGGCCGCCGCGCCCTCGGTGGTGACGGGGTATGCCCGCCCGCCGCAGGTCGCGGGTGCGCTCTTCGTCGTGGTCTCGCAATCGGGCCGCTCGCCCGATCTCGTCGCGGCGACGCAAGCCGCACGCGCGGGCGGCGCCCTGACGCTCGCCCTCGTCAACGATCCCGACTCGCCGGCCGCGCAAGCCAGCGACCTCGTCCTGCCGATCCTCGCCGGACCGGAGCAGGCGGTCGCCGCCACCAAGACGGTGACGAACTCAGCCATCGCGGGCGCAGCGCTCGTGGCCGCTTGGGCCGGCGATCGGGAGCTGGAACAGGGGCTTTCCGCCATGCCGGAGCGGCTCGACCGAGCGCTCGCCCTCGACTGGTCGGCCTGGAGCGCCGATCTCGCGGAGGCGCCGACAGCCTTCGTCACCGGGCGCGGCCACAGCCTTGGCCCCTTGCGCGAGATCGCGCTCAAGCTCGCCGAGACCCTGCGCCTGCCGGCCCTCGGCTACTCGGCGGCGGAGCTGCGCCACGGCCCCCGCGCCTCCGTCTCGGCGGCGACGCCGGTCCTGGCCCTGCGCCAGGCCGACCCGCTGGCCGAGGGCGTGGACGATCTGGTGCGCGATCTGACCGCGGACGGCCTGCGGGTCCATGCCTGCGGCGGCCCCCTCGGCACGCTGCCCTGGATCGGGGACGGCCATCCAGCCTGCGATCCCATCACCATGTTGGTGCCGGCCTACCGCGCCATCGAGGCGGAGGCCCGCCGCCGCGGCCTCGACCCGGACAAGCCAACCGGCCTCACCAAGGTGACGGAGACGCTGTGATGAATCCGGATTTCGACAAGGCGAGCCTTTTCGCGGGTCCAGGGCAGAGCCCTGGGATCCCATCGGGGCGCTGCCCCGATACCCCGCCGAAGGGCTGATCCCTTTGGGAGCTCAGGATCATTGCGCCCTCGCCGTCGAGCGGGTCTTTGACGGCGAGCGGATGCTCGGCGACCGCGTCGTCGTCCTGCGCGGTGGGCGGATCGCCGACGTCACCGCCGAACCGCCCGCCAACGTGCCGCTCGTGCAGCTGCCGGCCGGCGCGGTCCTGGCGCCGGGCTTCATCGATTGTCAGGTCAATGGCGGCGGCGGGGTGCTGCTCAACGACGATTCGAGCGTCATCGGCATCGCCCGGATCGCGGCCGCCCACCGGAAAGGCGGTAGCACCGCCCTGCTGCCCACCCTCATCACCGACACGCGGCCGGCGATCCGGGCGGCGATCGAGGGCGTTGCCGAAGCGATCCGTGCGGGCGTTCCGGGCATCCTCGGCATCCACCTCGAAGGGCCTTTCCTGAGCCCGCAGCGGATCGGCATCCACGATCCCGGCCGCCTCGCCGAATTCGGCCCCGGCGATGCCGAGCTGCTCACCGGATTGGGGACGCGGGGCATCACCCTGGTGACCCTGGCGCCCGAGCGGGTGCCGGCCGGCGCGGTGGCGGACCTCGTCGCCCGCGGCGCACGGGTCTGCGCCGGGCATACGGCGGATGCGGGCCCCGCGATCCGGGCGGCGGTGGCGGAGGGGCTCACCGGCTTCACCCATCTGTTCAACGCGATGTCCCAGATCGGCCCGCGCGAGGCCGGCGCGGTGGGCGTCGCCCTCGCGGAAGAGGCGACGTTTGCCGGGATCATCGCCGACGGCCACCATGTCGGCGGCGACCAGCTTCGGCTGGCCCTGCGCCTCAAGGGGCGCGACCGACTGATGCTGGTGAGCGATGCCATGCCGCCGGTCGGCGACACCCGCGCGGACACCGCCTTCACCCTGTTCGGGCGCCGCATCGTCCGAACCGGTGATCGCCTCACCGGCGAGGACGGCACCCTGGCGGGCGCGGCGATCACCATGGCCGAGGCCGTGCGTCACATGCGCACCCACGGCGGCGCCTCCCTCGAAGAGGCCCTGGCCATGGCCTCGCTCACCCCAGCCCGCTTCCTCGGGCTCGATGCCCGGCTCGGCCGGATCGCCCCCGGCTTTGCGGCCGATCTCGTCGCGCTCACCGCTGAGGGCGACGTGCTCGGCACCTGGATCGGCGGGCAGCACGCCGCCTGAGTCGACCTTCGCTCTGTCGTCGCCTGATGTCGCAGGGGCGAACCCTGCGCGTTGCGGGAACGTTGGCGCGGCGCCATTCGACGGAAGCGACCGTGACGGACAGACCCATCGCCGACTACGCCGTGATCGGCGATACCTGCACCACGGCCCTCATCGCCCGCGACGGTTCGCTCGACTGGCTCTGCTGGCCCCGGCACGACAGTCCGGCTTTGTTCCTGGCCCTGCTCGACAGCGAGCGCGGCGGCGCCTGCCGCCTCGTGCTCGAGGATCTACGCGAGACCAACCGCCGCTACCTGCCCGGCACCAACATCCTCGAGACCACCTTCGTCACCGCCACCGGCCGGGCGGTGCTTACCGACTTCATGCCCTTGCATCCCCTCGAAACCGTGCCGGAGGAGGGGCCGGACGGCCGCGCCCAGGGCCAGGTGGTGCGTCGCCTCGCCTGCGTGTCGGGCCGCGTCGCCGGCCACTGGCGCCTGCACCCGCGCTTCGACTATGCCCGCGCCCCGACCGAGGCCTCGGCGGAGAGCGAGACCTGCGTCCGTTTCCGCGGCGGCGGTGACGCGATCCGCGCCGCCTGCACCCGGCCGCTTACCCTCCACGAGGGAGTCGCTAAAGCCGAATTCGCGCTGACGACCGGCGCCCGTGCCGACCTCGTGATCGCTCACGGCGAGGACGGGGCAGCGGGGGAGGGGGCGCTCGACGCGGTCGATGCCTCGCTCGCCGCCACGCGGACCTATTGGGAGGAATGGTCGGGCCGCTGCACCTATGATGGGCCCTATCGGGAGACGGTGCTGCGCAGCGCGCTCACCCTCAAGCTCCTGACCCACGGCCCCTCGGGCGGCATCGTCGCCGCCGCGACCGTCGGCCTGCCCGAGGCGGTACCGGGCAACCGCAACTACGATTACCGCTACGTCTGGATGCGGGATGCGAGCTTCACCGTCACCGCCTTCGTCAACCTGGGTTACGACCGCGAGGCTGCCGAGTTCCTACGCTTCCTGCGCGAAGCCGATGCCAGCCGGGGCCGCAACCTCCACCTGATGTACGCCCTCGGCGGCGAGGTGCCGCCGGAGGAGTGCCTCGACCACCTGCGCGGCTGGCGCGGCGTCACACCGGTCCGGATCGGCAACGCGGCGGCGGATCAGGAGCAGTACGACATCTACGGCGAATTCCTGGTGGCGCTGCACGGCTACCTGGAGGCGGTGGACTACGACCCGCCGGTCAAGGTCAACGACCACCTGCCCGAGGCGCTCGGCCACCTCACCGACCACATCCTGCGCGCCCGCCACGCCCCCGACCACGGCCTGTGGGAAATGCGGACGGAGAAGCGCCAGAGCCTGCACACCAAGGCGATGCTCTGGGTCGGTCTCGACCGCGCCGTGCAGATCGCCCGCTCCGATCCAAAGCACCGGCTCGCCGACGCGGAAACGATCGAGCGGTGGGAGCAGGCCGCCGCCGAGATCCGCGCGGAGTATCATGCGCGCGGCTGGAATCCGTCGCGCGGCGCCTACACCATGGCCTATGGGGCGGACGATCTCGACGCGGCGGTGCTGCGCGCCGTGCTGTTCGACGCCTTTGACCCGGACGATCCGCGCGTCGCGCAAACCCTCGAACGCATCGGCGCTGAACTCGGCGCGGGCGACCTCCTCTACCGCTACCGGATCGATGACGGCTTGATCGGCGAGGAGGCGACCTTCACCGCCTGCGCCTTCTGGCGGGTCGGCTGCCTCGCGCTGGCCGGGCGAGGTGATGAGGCGACCGCCCTGTTCGAACGGCTGTTGGCGCGGGGCAACGACCTCGACCTGTTCGCCGAGGAGATCGACGCGGAATCGGGCGAGCAGCGCGGGAACCTGCCCCAGGGCTTCACCCACATGGCGGTGATCAACCACGCCGTCCGCTTGGCCGCGGACGAGGGCGGGACCCGGACCGACGAGCCGGATTGCCGGGCGCAGCCCGAGGTGGTCCCGGCGTGAACGACATGACGTGACCTGTCCGATGAAATGACCTGTCCGATGAAATGACTTGGCCGGCGCGATCCGCGTCGATCGACACAAACCGGACCGATTGTCGGGTTAACCCTTCGTCCGAGGGGCGGCGATGCGGAGGTGATCCGATGCGAAGCTACAACCTGTTCCGTCGCCGGGGCCAGGAATCGCTCCTTTGCGCGGTCCCGGAGAGCTGCGCCGTGCCGCGCTTCGTCGGCGGACGGCGCTGGACCTTCGGCGGGCGAATCGACGGCAGCAAGAGCCCTCCGCCCGGATTCGACGACCGCGCCGCGGCGACCGCCGTGCGCTTCAACGGCTATTACCTGTTCCAGTGCCTCGACGAGGGCGGGACGGACCGATCGGCCGACCGGTCGTGAGCGCGTGCGCGATCGTGTCGAGCATTCCTTAACGGCCGGCATGGCAGATAGATCGGGCCGTCGGAGGGGCCGG
>JAESFL010000569.1_pt1 | contig 23781 bp, 30 predicted proteins | sample 9269401 | NCBI WGS metagenome assembly JAESFL01 (sample SAMN14506025, study PRJNA617098) | algae metagenome | isolation source: Gloeocapsa sp. UFS-A4-WI-NPMV-4B04 and co-occurring heterotrophs from desert... | place: USA: Utah | collected 2006-10-01 | reverse complement strand
CGTGCACCGAGGGCGGCAGAAGCCAGCCCTGGTCCACGTCCCACGAGCGAAACGTCTTGGCCATGAGCCAAGTGAAACATCCCGCAAGCCGCTCGTCGAGACGCTTACTCGGACAGGCTCCTAGCTGTGACGAAGCGCGCCTGGACCGGCGGCGCTGTTGAGTCAGGCGGCGGCGCGCTGCTTAGAGGGGCCCGCTTCCTGGGCTGGCGATCGCCTTCCCTAACATCGATCATCCCCACCACCTGCCCGAGAGCAACAAGCTTAGCCGTCAGATCCGCCACTTTGCCAAGAGTCGCACCCGATGAGCTGTTGGAAGCACCTCTTTTACCGAACTTAGGAAAATGTCCTTGACAGCGGAACGCTCCTCGGGTACAAAACAAGAACGCTGAAGAAGTGTAGCTGGACGCGGGGCTGGTTCGAGCGGTCTGTTCCTCCCTCGCTCGATTGTTCTTGCTGCTCCAGCCGTCGGCGTTCGTACAAGTGCCCCCAAAGAGAGACCTTTCACCCGCCCCGAGCTTCGGCTCGAGGCGGGTTTTTTGTGCTCCTCTGCCGTGGGGTCCACGCCAACCGGATCTCGAGGCCCTGCCATGACTGGCCAACGTTGGGACAAAACCGCCATCGCCGAGGTGCAGCGCCTCTACACGACGACGCACCTCACTCGCGGGGCGATCTCACGTCGGACGGGGGTGCCCACCTCCACGCTGCGCCATTGGGCGAAGCAGGGCGGGTGGTTGCGCCCTCTCGGCGAGCCGACGCTTCGACTGCGACGGCACAACCCCGTCAAGGCAAGAACGATCTCCCACCGCAACGCCGCCGAACGGCGGCTCGATCTCCTCGGGCGCGCGCTCGCGCTCGCCGAGGACCACATCGCCGAGGCCGAGGCCCGCCGCACCGATCCCGACGTTGACGTCGCCGAGCGCGAACGCGAGGCGCGGCTCCTCGGCACGGTGCTGCAGATCGTGCAGCGCCACCAGGAAACCGAGACGGTCCTCGACCGCAGGAGCCAGGAGGTTCGCAGACACGATGAACCCCGATCTGATGCAAAATTTGGAGCAACTCCCGGAGGGGGAGCCGCTCGCGAAGGTTCTCCCGGACCCGACGGTGTCCGCCCTGTGGATGTGCTCTATCGAGAATTTGCGGCTCATCTTGCAAAGCTCTTTCTCGGCGCTCGACGAGCCCCTGAAGGAGGGGCTGGCGCCGATCCGGAGCGACCCGGCCCAAACCCTCCCGGCTGAATGGTCGGAGGAGGAGCGGGAGAGTTTCCTGCGCGATTGGATCTTCGGCGCGAGGCCCGACCAGCTCCTCCCCGGCGCCGGCCCGCCCGCCTGGACGACATGGCTCGTCCTCGGTGGGCGCGGCGCCGGCAAGACGCGCGCGGGCGCCGAATGGGTGCGGGGCCTCGTCCATGGCGCCCCGTGGCTCACCATCGCGCCCGCGGGGCGGATCGCGATCGTCGGCGAAACCTATGCGGATGCCCGCCACGTGATGGTGGAGGGGCCCTCCGGAATTCTCGCCGTTCACGGCTCCAAGGAGCGGCCGAGCTGGGTGCCCTCGCAACGCAAGCTCGAATGGGCGAACGGCGCGGTCGCGCATGTGTTCTCGGCCGAGGATCCGGATTCGCTACGCGGCCCTCAGTTCGACGCCGCCTGGGCGAACGAACTCGGCAAGTGGCGCCACGCGGAGGAGACCTGGGGCATGCTGCAGTTCGGCCTCAGGCTCGGGCGCCATCCGCGCGAGATCGTCACCACGACGCCGCGGCCGATCCCCCTGTTGAAGCGCCTCATGGAAGATCCGCTGGTGGCGACGAGCCGCTCGCGCACGCAGGACAACGCGGCGCATCTCGCGGCCTCGTTCCTGAGAACCGTGACGGACCGTTACGGCGGCACGCGGCTCGGGCGGCAGGAGCTCGACGGCGAACTCGTCGAGGACCGGCCCGATGCGCTCTGGACCCGCGACGGGATCGAGGCCTCGCGCTGCCGGCAGGCGCCGGCGCTCGCGCGGATCGTGGTCGCGGTCGATCCGCCGGCGTCGTCGTCGAAGCGCGCCGATGCCTGCGGGATCGTGGCCGCGGGCGTGGACGAGGCCGGCATCGGCTACGTGCTCGCGGACGAGACCGCATCGGAATTGAAGCCGCCCGATTGGGCCGCGAAGGCGGTCGCGCTCTACCGGCGTCTCGAGGCCGATGCGCTCGTGGTCGAGACGAACCAGGGCGGCGAGATGGCGACGGGCGTGATCCGCGAGGTCGACCCCTCGGTGCCGGTGCGCGCCGTGCGGGCGACGCGGGGCAAGTATCTGCGCGCCGAGCCCGTCTCGGTGCTCTACGCGCAAGAGCGCGTCCGGCATGTGGGTGCCTTCGCGGCGCTGGAGGACGAGATGTGCGACTTCGGTCCGGGCGGCTTGAGCGGCGGCCGCTCCCCCGATCGTCTCGACGCCCTCGTCTGGGCCCTCACGGAGCTCATGCTGCAAGGGCGCAAGCAGCCGCGGGTGAGGGGGCTGTGAGCTCCCTCTCCCCATACACGGGGAGAGGGGCTGACGCCGGGCCGCGCGCGTAACCTTTCCTACCGCCGATCCGCCGAGAGCCGCCCGGCGCCGACGGCGGCCAGGATCAGGAGGCCGCCGATGATGGAGAGGTTCTTCATGGCATGGATCTGGTTCTGCATCCGGTCGGCGCCCTCCATGTCCCAGAAATTGTGGAAGAAGGCGGTGGCCAGCACCGTGAAGACCGCGAGCCCCAGCGCCGCAAGGCGCGTCTTGAAGCCGATCACGACGGCGGCGCCGAGCACGACCTCGCCGAGGCCCGCGAGCGCCGCGAGCACCATCGGGGCGGGGAGTCCCTTCGAGGCGACGTAGCCGGCGGTGCCGCTCAAGCCCACGAGCTTGGCGAAGCCGGAGGTCAGGAAGACGCCCGCGAGGGCGATCCGGTCGAGCGCGAGCAGGGTGTCGGACATCATCCCTCCTCGGGCGGGGGCGGTGGCATCGAGCCGTGCGGAATGGGCCATCGGGATCTCCTGAGCCTTGAGGTTCTTGCGGTCCGCGCATCACGGGCAGACCCGGCGGTTCGAGCCGGCCGGCGCCCCGTCACTAGGGGAGCAGCCGCGAGGGCGTCAATCGGGCGGCTGCAAAGCTTGTTTTCCCGCATGCAAACCAGGCCGCCGGACATGAACGCGAGCGCCAAAAGAGGAGCGATTCCCATGGTATCCATTTTCGGACGCTGGTTCGGGCGCTCGTCCGCACCACCGGACATCAAGGCGTCCCGCACGGGCGCCGCCATCGCGGTGTCCCTCGTGGGCCGCCCGGTCTGGACGCCGCGCGATTACGGCGCGCTCGCCCGCGAGGGCTTCCAGCGCAACGCCGTGGTGCATCGCTGCATCCGGCTCGTCGCGGAAGCGGCCGCCTGCCTGCCGCTGACCCTCTCGGAAGGGGGACGCATCGCGGCGGATCACCCCCTGGGCATCCTGCTTGCCCGGCCCAATCCACGGCAGGGCGGGGCCGGATTTCTCGAGCAGGTCTACGGCCACCTGATGGTGTCGGGGAACGCCTATGTCGAGGTGGTGACCGTGGATGGCGCGCCGCGCGAACTCCACGCCCTGAGGCCCGACCGCATGCGCGTCGTTCCGGGACCGAACGGGTGGCCCGCGGCCTACGATTACGCGGTGGGAACCGAGACTGTGCGCTTCCCCATAACGGACGACCGCTCGCCGATCCTGCATCTCTCCCTGTTCCATCCGACCGACGACCATTACGGCCTCTCGCCCATGGAGGCTGCGGCGACGGCGCTCGACATCCACAACGCGGCCGGCGCCTGGAACAAGGCGCTCCTCGACAACGCGGCCCGGCCTTCCGGGGCGCTCGTGGTAGCGGGCGCCTCGCTCACCGAGACGCAGTTCGACCGCCTCAAGGAGGAGCTGGCGCACAACTACGAGGGCGCGGGAAATGCCGGCCGGCCGATGCTGCTCGAAGGCGGGCTCGACTGGAAGCCCCTGTCTCTCTCGCCGCGCGACATGGATTTCGTGGAGGCCAAAGCCGCCGCGGCCCGGGAGATCGCGCTTGCCTTCGGGGTTCCGCCGCTGCTGCTGGGGCTCCCCGGCGACAACACGCACGCGAATTACGCGGAGGCGAACCGCGCCTTCTACCGCCAGACCGTGATCCCGCTGGTGCGCCGCACCGCGGAAGCACTCGCGCATTGGCTCGGCCCCGCCTTCGGCGACACGCTCGTTCTCGAACCCGACTTGGATGCTGTCGAAGCCCTGGCCGAAGAGCGCGAGTCCCTCTGGCGACGTGTCTCGGCCGCGGGGTTCCTGAACGACTCCGAGAAGCGGGAGGCAGTCGGATACGGCGCGGAACCCGCATCGGCGCAGGGGCCCGGCTGATGCCGTATGGACAACCCGCGCCACGCTGAGAAGGAGCCTATGCCCATGCCCCTGTTCGAGACTCTCGTCGAGACGATCGCGGAGCGGGGCGACCTCGCGCACATGGCGCTCTTGGCCTGGGCGACCGGCGCCTCGGGCCTCCTCGTCGCGACCTTGCGCGAACTCGCCGGCGCGAACCGCCGTTTCGATGCCTTCGTGCGCGAACTCGCGCTGTTCAATCGCCGTCACACAGGTCTTTAAACGCAGGAGTCCCTCATGCTGCGAACCTCCACGCGCAGTCCGAAGCGGCCGCCGCGCAGCGACGCGGCGCGCAGCCCCGACGCCACCCGCGTCTTCCGCGATTTCGTGCGCCAGCTCGAACGCCTCGACGCGGCGCGCGCCAAGCCTTCCGGGGAGGGCGGGCGATGAGGCGGCGCGTCGATCTGCGGCGGGAGACCAAGCTTCTCGCCGAGCCCCTGCGCAGTCTCGACCAGGACGGCGTGTTCGAGGGCTATGCGAGCCTCTTCGGCATCGCCGATCTCGGTCGCGACGTCGTGATGCCAGGCGCCTTCACTGAGAGCCTCGCGCGCCGGGGCCCTGCTGGCATCCGCATGCTCTGGCAGCACGATCCGGCCGAGCCCATCGGCCGCTGGCTCTCAGTCGCGGAGGATGCCCGCGGGCTGAAGGTTCGCGGGCGCCTCAACCTCGCGGTGGAGCGCGCGCGTGAGATCCACGCCCTCTTGCGCGAGGGCGCCGTCGACGGCCTATCGATCGGCTTTCGCGTCGTGAAGGCGCGGCCCGAACGGGCGAGCGGCCAACGCCGTCTCGACGCGCTCGACCTCTGGGAGATCTCGATCGTTACGTTCCCGATGCTGCCCGGCGCCCGCGTCTCCGGCGTCAAGCGGTACGGCCCTGAACTCGCTGCCGCGATCCGCCACGCGACGCAGTGCCTCTTTCGCTGAAGCACCCAAGCCGCGCAGCGCCTCCTCTGCCGAAGCACCCAAGCTGCGCAGCGCCTCTTTTCCCGAAACACCCACGGAAGGACCACCCATGACCCAAACGCTCGAAATCAAATCCGCAGGCGGCGACGTCGCCGCGGCCTTCGACGATTTCGCTCGCGCCTTCGAGGCCTTCAAGGAGGCCAACGACGAGCGCCTCGGGCAGATCGAGACGCGGCTGTCCTGCGATGTCGTGACGGAGGAGAAGCTCACCCGCATCGACCGGGCTCTCGACGAAGCGAAGGGCCACCTCGATCGGATCAGTCTCGATCGCGCCCGTCCGCCTCTCGCGATCACCGGAGAAGCAGGTCGGGATCCAGCCGCGGCCGAGCACAAGGCCGCGTTCCATTCCTACATGCGCACCGGCGAGGCCGCGGGGTTGAAGCGGCTCGAGGAAAAGGCGCTCTCGGCGGGCTCGGGGCCGGACGGCGGCTATCTCGTCCCCGACACCGTGGAGCGCGAGGTGCTGCGACGCCTCGCCGTGATTTCGCCGATCCGCGGCATCGCCTCGGTGCGGGTGGTTTCAGGCGGCGGCTACAAGCGCGCCTTCTCGACCGCGGGCGCGGCCTCAGGCTGGGTCGGCGAGAGCGCCGCGCGGCCCCAAACCGCGGGCCCGACGCTCGCCGAGATGAGTTTCCCGGCCATGGAGCTCTATGCCATGCCGGCCGCGACCCAAACGCTCCTCGACGATGCGATCGTCGACGTCGACCAGTGGATTGCCGAGGAGGTCGAGACAGCCTTCGCGGAGCAGGAGGGCTCGGCCTTCGTGAATGGCGACGGCGTCAACAAGCCCAAGGGGTTTCTCGCTTCCGACACGGTCGCGGACAATGCCTGGAGCTGGGGCAAGCTCGGCTATCTCGCGACCGGCGGCGCCACTTTCCCGGCCCCGAACCCATCCGACATCCTCGTCGAACTCGTCTATGCGCTCCGGGCCGGCTACCGGCAGAACGCGGCTTTCGTGATGAACCGCAAGACGCAAGGGGCGATCCGCCGCTTCAAGGACACGGCCGGCCAATATCTCTGGCAGCCGCCCGCCTCGGCAGGCGCGCCCGCGACCCTGATGGGCTTCCCGGTGGTCGAGGCCGAGGACATGCCGGACATCGCCGCGAACGCGTGCGCGGTCGCCTTCGGGGATTTCAGGCGCGGCTATCTCGTGGTCGACCGGGCGGGCGTGCGGGTGCTGAGGGATCCCTATTCCGCCAAACCTTACGTGCTCTTCTACACGACGAAGCGCGTCGGCGGCGGAGTGCAGGATTACGGCGCCATCAAGCTGTTGAAGTTCGCGGCGTCTTAAGACGCCTCCGATCGCGCAGCGCCAGTCGCGTATTCCCTCAAGCTCGTCCTCCTCTCCCCGCCCGCGGGGATAGGGTTAGGGTGAGGGGCTGGTCGGAAAAGCGCGATGCGTCCGACGAGAGGCTGCCTCCACCATGCAAGTGGAGACCGCTCGCTCAACCGACCGGCCCCTCACCCCGGCCCTCTCCTCGCACGCGGGGAGAGGGCCGGCTCCGGGAAGGGTGCTACCGGTTCGAATACCGCGTCGGCACGGTCGCCGTGCGACCGAGGCTCTGGGCGCTCTGGAGCACCCAGGCGGAATGCTCCGCGAGGGGCGTCACCGCCGTGAAGCCCCCGCAGGCACCGGCGCGACGCTCCTCGAAGGCTCCCGAGGACCAGGATACGATCCCGACGAGCTGGGCGCCGGCACCGAGGATCGGCCCGCCGGAATCGCCCCGGCAGGCTCCCGCTCCATAGCGGCCCGCCATGCGCTCGGGATCGACGGCGACGAGGACGCGGTTCGCGACCTGAAGCGGGCCGAGGGAGACCAGGCTGGTCTGCCGCAACACGCGGGCCGAGCCCTTCTGGCCCTCTCCGACGACCCCGTAGCCCGCGATCGTGAGCATGTCGCCGGTGCCGATGCTGCCCGCGCCGCCGGGATTGAGAGGCAGGAAATCGGCGCCGAGAGGCCGTTCGAGCTTGAGAAGGGCGAGATCCACGCCCGGTTGCGTCCGCGGCGTCGTGCCGGGCACGAAGGCCGGGTGGACCGCGGCCGCGGCCACCGAGATCCGGCGCGGCCGGAAGGCCCGGTCGTTGCCGATCACCCGGTAGGCGGCCCGATCCATCAGGCAGTGAGCGGCCGTCAGGACCACATCGGGCCCGATCAGGACGCCTGAGCACAATTCGCCCTTCGAGCTCTCCACGCGAACGACGGATTGGCGAAGGCCGTTCGGATCCCGCGCGACCTCGCCGCGCACGATGGCGTGGGCGGGGAGGGCGGCGAGTACCGTGAGGCAGGAAAGGGCGGCCAGTCGGAGGGAGGAGGAGCGCATGCAGGGAATGTGGCGCGGAAGGTTACGTTGGGCAAGCGGCCGAGCTGCCGGGGCAGTTCCTTTCCTTCGGCTTTCCGCTCACCCGCGATCACTCCCAGTTCGCCGAGCGGCCCCAGCCGGCTAGCGTCTTGTCGATCCACACGCGTTGCGGGCCCAGCAGCACTCCTTGCGTGAGCGCGCCGCAGGCGCGGCCCTTGGGCCCGGTCGCCCATGTCGTGACCGCGAAGACGGGCCGGTTGCCTTCGCGGGTCTCGATGAGCGGGCCGCCTGAATCGCCCTCGCAGGCCCCGGTGCCCGGCGCGCCCTCGGCCCAGACCAGGAGCGTGCTGGGGCCATAGGGCTCGACGACCCGCAAGGAGGCGGTCCGGAAGGTCCCGGTGGTGCGGAAATCCCGCTCCTGGGCGGCTCCCCATCCGCCGACCACGAGGCCCGCATCCCGCGGGGGTGTCGCGCCCGTGAGGGTCGCGGTGGTGAAGCGGTCGGGCAGAGGCCCCGGGGTTCGAACGAGGGCCAAGTCGATGGAGCGACGCCGCGCCGCGATCGCCTTGGCGTCGAAGCCCGGATGCACCGCCTTGGCGACGGGCTCGATCAGCACGGGCTGTCCGCGCTCGTCCTTGAAGTGAATCCGGTGGTCGTCCCCGCCGGCCACGCAATGGGCCGCCGTGAGCACCACGTCGCGGGCCACCACGACGGCACTGCACATCCCGCCGCGGGAGTTCAGCACCATCACGCTCGAGCCCGCGAGCGTGCCGCCATCCGTCGCGCCGCCGACCACGGCCTGGGCTCCGCTCCAGGCCAGGGGCAGCGCGAGGGCCGCCGCACCGAACGTAGCCCAGCACCGCGCCGGCAGGGGTTTCGATCCTGCGCGAACCTTCGCGCGGGCCGCCGCACCGATCCGTTTCATGAAAATCGAGAGGGTCATGATGGTCCCGATCCGCAAGTCCGGCCTGGCCGCGTCGGCGCCGGTGATTTCAACCATGTCGAGAGGGTCATGATGGTCCCGATAGCCCTCAACGGCCCCGCCGTCGAGCCCGTGAGCGTGCCCGAGATGCGGGGCTATCTTCGCCTCGATCACGAGGACGAGGACGCGCTGATCGCCGGGCTCATCAAGGCCGGCCGCCTGCTCGTGGAAGCCGCCTCGCGGCGCATCCTCGTTGAGAGCCGGTGGCGCCTCGTCCTCGACCGATGGCCGCCGGGTCGCGTGCTGCGCCTGCCGCTCTCGCCGCTGATCGCCTTGGAGCGCGTCGAGCTCCGGGACGAATTGGGCGCTTGGAACGACCTCGATCTCGCGCTCTTCGACGCCTCGCCCGAGGCCGATCCGCCCCGGATCCGCGTGGCGGCAGCCGTCCCGGAGCCCGGGCAGCCTCATGGCGGCATCGCGATCGAGCTCAAGGCGGGCTTCGGGCCCACCGCGCAAGCGATCCCAGAGCCCCTGCGCCAGGCCGTGCGGATGCTCGTGGCCCGGTGGTTCGAGAACCGGGGCGATCTCGCGGGTCCGCAGGCCCTGCCCGCAGACGTGCAGGCGCTCCTCCTGCCGTTCCAGCGCGCCCGTCTCTGAAGCCCCTCACAGGGACACCCTGGCGATCCGGCGGGCTCGTCTCCGAAGCACCTCCAAGGGATACTCGATGAAACGTGCCTCTCTCCCGATCGGCGCGCGCTCGCGCCGTTTCGTGCTCGAAATCCCGAGCGACGCGCCCGACGGGTTCGGGGGCGTGATCCGCTCCTACATGGCCGGCCCCCAGCTCTGGGGTGGGATGGAACTTCTCGCCACGGCGGAACGCCGCCGAGCCGACCGGGTCGAGGGCGTCGCGACCCATCGGGTGACGCTTCGCTACCGCCCGGGCGTCACCGGCGCGATGAGGCTCCAAAGCGGATTGCGGCGGTTCGCGATCCACTCCGCCGCCGACCCCGACGGGACGGCGCGCGATCTCGTCTGCCTCGTCGAGGAAATCAAGTCATGAGGCGCGGGCCGATTTCCGCATGGCTGCACAAGACGTCGGGCAGGGAGTGCAACCGATGACGAGCCCGATCTTGAGCCTGCGTGCCGCGATCCTCGCGCATGTCGCGGCCGACCCGGCTCTCGCCGCCCTCATGGGAGGCTCCGTCCGCCTCTACGACGAACCGCCCCACGGTGCCGTTCCGGTTTATGCGGTGTTCGGCGACGCGACGGCGGCCGATGCGTCGACCGGGACCGAGCGCGGGCATGAGCAGCTTCTGGATCTCGTGGTCTGGTCCCGGGAGGGCAGCGCCCGTTCGGGCCTCGAAGCGGCGGAGCGTCTCGCAGCGCTTCTCGACGACGCCTCGCTCCCGCTCGCCGGCCGTCGCCTCGTGAACGGACGCATCACGCAGGTCGCGACCGGTCGCGACGACGTCACGGGCCTCGCCCGCGTCGTCGTGCGGATGAGGGCATTCACCGAAGTTCTCTGACCGCCACCCGGCCCGCACACCTTCTCGACGGGAAAGGTGATCGCGGGCCTCCTCCACTCCTCGAAAGGAACCCCGATGGCCGCACAGAGAGGCAAGGATCTCCTGATCAAGATCGACGACGGCGGAGCCGGGTTCGTGACCGTCGCGGGCCTGCACACCCGTCAGCTCGCCTTCAACGCCGAGAGCGTCGACGTCACGAACGCGGAATCCGTCGGACGCTGGCGCGAGCTGCTCGCGGGCGTCGGCGTCAGACGCGCGGGCATCACGGGCTCCGGGGTGTTTCGCGACGAGGCCTCGGATGCGCGCATGCGCCAGATCTTCTTCGATGGCGACATCCGCACCTACCAGGTGATCGTTCCCGGATTCGGCCGGATCGAAGGATCCTTCCAGATCACGAGCCTGGAATATCGCGGCGATCATGCCGGCGAGGTGACCTTCGACATGGCGCTCGAATCCGCGGGCGCCCTGACCTTCGTGGCGATCTAGGGAGACCTGCATGCCCAATTTTCGACGTGGCGAGGTGGCGCTGGATCTCGCCGGCACCCGCTACACTCTGTGCCTTACCCTTGGGGCTCTCGCGGAGCTCGAGGCCGCGCTCGGCGCCGACGATCTTGTCGCCTTGGCGCTGCGCTTCGAGACCGGCCGGCTGGCGAGCCGCGATCTCCTCGCCGTGCTCTCGGCCGGGCTGCGGGGCGGTGGGCATGCGCTCGACGAACGCGCGATCGCGGCGCTGCCGCTGTCCGACGGGCTCGGGCCCGTCGTGGAGGCGGTGGCGGCGCTGCTCATCGCGACCTTCGGAGGGGATGGCGGCGCAAACCCTCCCGGGCCGCAGGACGGGGCCGCGACGGCTTCCCCTGGGGCGAGGCCCTGAGCCTCGCCCTCGGCGTCCTGCGGTGGAGCCCCGATGCGGTGTGGCGCGCCACGCCACGCGAACTCGCCGCCGCCCTGGACGGGCTTCGCGGACTCGGTCCCGAACCCGCCGGGCGGACCACGCTCGCCGGCCTGATGGCCGAATACCCCGACATCTGATGGAGTGCCCATGACCCCCGATCCCCAGGACCTCAACGACGGCATCGGCGAGACCGGCCAGAAGCTCGATGCCCTGCGGGGCCTGTCGGACCGGTTCGGGGATTCGCTCACCCGGGCCTTCGCGCGCGGCATCTCCCAGGGGCGCCAGCTCGACGGCATCCTCAAGACCGTGGGCCAGAGCCTGATCGCCGGTGGGCTGCGCATGGCGCTTGCGCCGCTGCAGGGCCTCGTGAGCCAGGCCATCAACGGTGTCTTGGGAGGCGCGGCCCCGACGGGCTTTGCCGCGGGCGGGGTGATCGCCCGGGGCATGGTGACGCCCTTCGCGCAAGGCGGCGTCGTGGCCTCGCCGACCTACTTTCCCCTCGGGCGCGGAGCGGGGCTGATGGGTGAGCGGGGCGCCGAGGCCATCGTGCCCTTGGCCCGCGGTCCCGATGGGCGCCTCGGCATCCAGGCCGGCGGCGGGCGCCCTATGCAGGTGACCGTCAACATCGCGACGCCCGATGCCGAGAGCTTCCGGCGCTCGGAGGCGCAGGTCTCAGCAGCCCTCGCCCGCGCGGTGGGACGCGGCCAGCGGGCGATGTAGCACCCCATCGTCGTTCGCCCCGGAATGGTTGGGCGCTACGACTGCCCGATCCCGCGCAGGCGTGGGTTGTCGGCGACATCGGTGCCGATGGGCCTTGCGTCATTCGCGGTTTTCGTCTCGCCCGCCAGCATCTGGGCGATCTCGTCCTTGAGCCGCACGCGCTTGCGCTTGAGTTCCTCCTCGACGTCCTCGTTGGCGGGTTCGACCCGGGTTTCGATCCGGTGAATCTGGCGGTTCACGGTGTTGTACTCCTCCGCGAGCCGCGCGAAGTGGCCGTTCGACGTCTTGAGCGCCGTGATGCGGTCCCGGTCGTCGGGGAACTCCTCCGTGAGGTCGTGGGGCGTGTTGCTCATGCGGCGTCCTCCTGTCTGCGATCGGCGCGGCGCCCGTCCCGGGCCCGCTCATGTCCCGCGTCAACGCCTCCCCGGCTTCCGGGTTCGAGGCCGGCCATGCGCCGCCACCCGAAGCCTGTTCCAGAAAACCCCGGTCCCGGAGCCCGTCATGCCCTCCAGCTTCCACGAGGTCCGCTTTCCCCTCGACATCGGACTCGGCAGCCGCAGTGGTCCCGTGCGGCGCACCGAGATCGTGACGCTGGCGTCCGGCCGCGAGCACCGCAACGCCCGCTGGGCGAATTCGCGCCGGCGCTACGATGCGGGGCTCGGCGTGCGCAACCTCGATGCGCTTCATGCCGTCGTGATCTTCTTCGAGGAGCGTCGCGGCCGGCTCCATGGATTTCGCTTCCGCGACCGCATGGACTGGCGCTCCGGCCCGCCCGACAAGGCGCCCACGCCCCTCGATCAGCCGATCGGAACCGGGACCGGCACGGCAACCACCTTTCCTCTCGTGAAGGTCTATGGCGGCGCGCATGCGCCCTACGAGCGCGCGATCGCGAAGCCCGTCGGCGGCACCGTGCGCGTTGCCGTCGGCGGAGTCGAGCAGGCGCCGGGCACGGGCTTCGCCTGCGATCCAGCGACCGGGATCGTGGTGCTCGCGCAGCCGCCGCTCTCGGGCGCAGCCGTCACGGCCGGATACGATTTCGACGTCCCGGTCCGCTTCGATGCCGACGAACTCGAGATCGATCTCTCGGCCTTCGAGGCTGGAGCGATCCCGCGCATTCCGCTGATCGAGATCGTTCCCTGAGACTGGATGTCGCTTCATGAAAACAATTCCCTCCGGCCTTGCCGCGCATCTCGGTGAAGGCGTCACGACGCTCTGCCGCTGCTGGCGTCTCGAGCGTCGTGACGGCCTCGTGGCGGGCTTCACCGACCACGACCGCGACCTTGCCTTCGCGGGCATGGTCTTTGCCGCCCACACGGGCCTCGAAGCCGCGGAGGCAGGCGCCGAGCTCGGCTTCGCGGTCGGCGGCGGGGACGTCGCGGGGGCGCTCGTCTCCGCCGGCATCACCGAGGACGATATCCAGGCCGGCCTCTACGACGATGCCACCGTGGAAACCTGGCTCGTCAACTGGGCCGCCCCCGCGGAGCGTCTCCTCCTGGAGCGCGGCACCATCGGCGAGATCCGCCGCGCGGACGGCGCCTTCGTGGCGGAGCTGCGCGGGCCCATGCACCGCCTCGACGAGGAGCGGGGCCGCCTCTACCGGGCAGCCTGCGGGGCCGATCTCGGCGACGACCGCTGCGGCGTCGAGCTCGGCGGGTTCACTGTCTCGGGAACGGTGACGGCAACGGACGGGTGGCTCGCGATCACGAGCGCGGGGTTCTCGAAGGCCACCGGCTGGTTCACGGGCGGGCGGTTGACCTGGGTGAGCGGCGCCAATGCGGGCCTCTCCGCGGAAGTACGCGCACACCGGGCGCGCGGCGGCACGGCCGAGTTCGATCTCTGGCAGCGCGCCGCCCGGGCGATCGCAGTCGGCGACGGCTTCACGGTGCAGGCCGGCTGCGACAAGAGCGCCGCCACCTGCGCGGCGAAATTCGACAACATCGCGAACTTCCGCGGCTTCCCGCACATGCCCGGCAACGACTTCGTGGTGCGTGTGCCCCGCAACGGCGAGCCGGGCCTCGACGGCGGGAGCCTGTTCCAATGAACGGACCCGCGATCGTGGCCGCGGCGCGCTCCTGGATCGGCACGCCCTACCGCCACCAGGGCTCCCTCAAGGGCGTGGGCTGCGATTGCCTCGGCCTCCTGCGGGGCGTCTGGCGCGAGATCATGGGCGAAGAGCCCGAGGTCGCGCCGCCCTACACGCCGGACTGGGCGGAAGCGGGCTCGGACGGGCTCGCGGAGGCCGCAGCCCGCTGGCTCGTGCCGATCGAAGCCGTGGAGCCCGGCGCCGTACTCCTCTTTCGATGGCGCGAGGGGCTTCCCGCCAAGCACTGCGCGATCGCGACCGCGCCCGACACGATGATCCACGCCCATGACGGCGCGAGCGTCGCCGAGGTGGCCTTCCGCCCGTGGTGGAGCCGCCATCTCGCCGGCGTTTATCGCTTCCCTCTTCCTTGAGGACGAACCATGGCAACACTCGTGCTGCAGACCGCCGGCTCCGTGGTGGTTGGGCTCGTCGGGGGACCCGTGGGGGCGATGCTCGGCCGCGCGCTCGGCAGCATCGCGGGCGCTGCGATCGACGGCGCGCTTCTCGGCGGCGAGGGTGAGACCCGGCAGGTCGAGGGCCCGCGCCTGCGTGACGTCGAGGGGCTGACCTCCACCGAAGGCGCCCCGATCCCGCGCATCTACGGACGGGCCCGGGTCGGCGGGCAGGTGATCTGGGCGACGCGGCTGGAAGAGGTCGCAACCACCGAGGTGGAGCGCTCCGGCTCGAGCGGGGGCAAGGGCATCGGGGGAGGGGGAGGTGGGTCGAAGACGGAGACGACCACCTATTCCTATTTCGCCAACCTTGCCGTGGGCCTCTGCGAGGGACCCATCGCCTTCGTGCGGCGCGTCTGGGCCGACGGCCGCGAGATTGATCTCACCACCGTGACGATGCGCGTCCACCGGGGGTCGAGCGGGCAGGGGCCCGATCCCCTCATCGTGGCCAAGGAGGGGGCCGCCAAGACGCCAGCCTATCGCGGCCTCGCCTATGTGGTGTTCGAGCGCCTCGCCCTGGCGGATTTCGGCGACCGCGTTCCGCAATTCTCCTTCGAGGTGGTTCGGTCGGTGAACGGCGTGGCCCGAATGGTGCGCGCGGTCTGCCTCATCCCGGGCGCGGGCGAGTTCAGCTACGATCCGACCCCGATCACCCAGGATCTGGGGCTCGGCGCGTCCGCACCGGAGAACCGATACCAGCTGCAGCGAACAAGCGACGTCGTCGCCTCCCTCGACGCCCTTCAGGCGCTCTGCCCCAATCTCGAACGCGTCTCCCTCGTGGTGAGCTGGTTCGGGGACGATCTGCGCGCGGGCGTCTGCTCCATCGTTCCGCGGATCGAGAACGTCGCCAAGGCCACGAGCGAACCCTGGGCGGTGGCCGGTCTCACCCGCCAGACCGCAAGCCCGGTGAGCCTGAGCGCCGGGCGTCCGGCCTATGGCGGCACGCCCTCCGACGCGACGGTGACCCGCCTGATCGCGGAGCTGAAGAGCCGCGGCATCGGCGTCGTCCTCTATCCCTTCGTGATGATGGATGTGCCGCCCGGCAACGGCCGTCCGGATCCCTATGGCGCAGGCACCGAACAGCCGCCCTATCCCTGGCGCGGCCGGGTCACCTGCATGCCCGCTCCCGGGCAACCGGGCACGCCCGACGGCACCGCGGCAGCGTCAAGCCAGGTGCAATCCTTCTTCTGGGGCGAATGGGGCCTGCGCCGGCTCGTCCTCCATTATGCGGCGCTGGCAGAAGCGGCGGGTGGCGTCGAGGCCATCGTGATCGAAAGCGAACTCGTCGGCCTCACCCGCGTGCGCTCCGCCTCGGGCGTCTATCCCGCGACGACCCATCTCATGCAGCTTGCCGCGGATGTCCGCGCCGTTGTGGGATCCGGCACCCGCATCACTTAATGCGGCCGATTGGACCGAATACGGCGCCCATGTCCTGAACGGCGGCAGCGAGGTTCGCTTCCCCCTCGATCCCCTGTGGGCGCATCCGGATCTCGATGCGGTGGGCATCGATTACTATCCGCCGATCGCGGATTGGCGCGACAGCCCGCAACATCTCGATCTCGCGGAGGCCCGCAGCGCCTACGACGTCGAATACCTCCGCGGCCGGCTAGGCTCCGGCGAGGCGTTCGACTGGTTCTATGCGAGCGCCGCCGCCCGTATGGGCCAGACCCGCACGCCGATCACGGATGGTGCCACCGGCAAGCCCTGGATCTACCGGCCCAAGGATCTCGTGTCCTGGTGGAGCCAGCCCCATGTGCAGCGCGTCGGCGGCGTCGAGACCGCGACGACGTCCTGGGTGCCTGGGTCGAAGCCTATCTGGCTCACGGAAATCGGCATCCCCGCGGTCGACAAGGGCGCGAACGGTCCGAACGTGTTCCCGGACCCGAAATCGTCCGAGTCGGCCTATCCGCCGTTCTCCAGCGGCATTCGCGACGATCTCATCCAGACGCGGGCGCTCGAGGCAATCTTCACGCGCTTCGACCCGGCGCTCACGGGCTTCACGAGTGCCGCGAACCCGGTGTCGGCCGCGACGGGATTGCGCATGGTCGATCCCGGACGCTGCTTCGTCTGGGCCTGGGATGCGCGGCCCTTCCCCGCCTTTCCCGACTATACGGATGTCTGGGCGGACGGCGGCAACTGGGAGACCGGGCACTGGATCACGGGGCGGTTCGAGGGCGTCGCGCTCGACCGGCTGGTGCGCGCGATCCTCGCGGATTTCGGGATCGGCGCCGGCGATGTGCCCCTCGACGGGTTTCTCGATGGCTATGTCATCGACAGGCCGCTCTCCGCCCGCGGCGCCCTCGAACCGCTGGCGCGGTTGTTCGGGTTCGATCCCATCGCTACGGCCGGGGGCCTGCGTTGGCGGGGGCGTGGCGCGCGAGCCGTCACGACGCTTGCCGAAGACGACCTCGTGCTGCCCGAGAAAGCCGCGATCCTTCGCCTCGTGCGGGCCCAGGAAACGGAGTTGCCCCATCAGGTGGAGCTGGGTTTCGCGGACGCCGAGGGGGAGTATCGCCGCGCGGCCGTGGGTTCGCGGCGTCTCTCGGGATCGAGGCGCGGGCCGACGTGGCCGCCGTGACCCGGCGCGACGAGGCGCAGCGCCTCGCCGACATCTGGCTTCAGGACCTCTGGGCCGGGCGCGAGACCGCGGAATTCGCCTTGAGCCCGCGCCGGATCGACATCGAGCCCGGCGATGTGCTGAGCCTGCCCACAATCGCGGGACCGAAGCTCCACCGGGTCGTCCGCATCGCGGATGGTCCCGTCCGGCAGATCACGACCCGTGCCGTGGAGCCCGCTCTTTTCGTTGCGCCGGCCCAAGCCGTCGCGAAGCCCCGGCGCCAGCCGCCGCCCGTCGCGGGCAAGCCTTTCGTGGTCATCCTCGATCTGCCCGCCTCGAACGGCCAGCCCGAGGGATTGCAATACATCGCCGTGGCCGCCGATCCCTGGCCCGGAGCCATAACGGTCTGGCGCGGCGACGGGACGAGCTTCAAGGCCTACCGGACCCTCACGCTGCCGGCCATCGTGGGGCGCACCCTCGGCCTCCTCGCGCCTGGGCCCCTGTGGCGCTGGGATCGCACCGCTATCCTCGACGTGGAGATCTCCTCCGGTCTCATTCCCGCGATCACGGACGAGGCCGCGCTCGCAGGCGGCAACCTCTTCGCCGTTCTGGGGCCGGATGGGCGCTGGGAGATCCTCTCGGCGGCGGCAAGCGAACTCATCGGCCCGCGCACCTACCGCCTCAAGCGGCTCCTGCGTGGCCTTGCCGGAAGCGAGCCGGAGGCTGGCCGCCCGGTTCCGGCCGGCGCCACTCTCGTGCGCCTCGACGGCGCCGTGGCGTCGCTGACCTCGAGCGTCGCGGATCTCGGACGGACCTGGCTGTATCGGATCGCGCCCGCGGGCCGGGATCACGCGGATCCGAGCGCGGTGAGCGTCACGGCCACCGCGACCGCAGCAGCCTTGCTCCCCTGGCGCCCGGTCGGGCTCCGCGCCCGCCGGACCGCCGAAGGGATCGAGCTTCGCTGGACCCGCCGCGCCCGCCGGGACGGTGATCCCTGGGAGATCGCGGAAGTGCCCCTCGGCGAGGCCTCCGAGGCCTACGAGGTCGATATCTTGAAAGCGGGCACCGTGATCCGCCGGCTGGAGACCTCCGTGCCGGGTCTGCTCTATGGGGCCGCGGCGGAGCTCGCCGATTTCGGCATGCCTCAAGGAGCCCTCATGGTCCGGGTCGCACAGATGAGCGCCGCGGTGGGGCGGGGGTTCGAAACCGAGGCGACGCTCCAGCTCTGACGCTCGCTTCCAAGGAGCGCGGAGTGGCCCCGCCTCGAACGGGATGCCGGCCCCACTCCACGCGTCCATGCCCCCAGGGGGTGATTGCTTCAACGAGGATGAACCATGACCGACACGCCTCATCTGGCGCTGCCACTGCTCGCGGCCGCCCAGGCCCAGAAGCATGTGACGCACAACGAAGCGCTGGCGCTTCTCGATGCCCTCGTGCACCTCGCCGTCAAGGAGCGCGACCGCACGGCCCCACCGGGATCGCCCATCGAAGGCGACCGCTATCTCGTCGGGCCTGGCGCGACCGGCGCCTTCGCGGGCCAGAACGGAAAATTGGCGCTGTTCGACCTCGGGTCGTGGCGCTTTCTCGTGCCGAAGCCGGGCTGGCGCGCCCTCGTCGAAGCCGAGAACCTGATCGTCGCCTATGACGGATCGACGTGGCAGCCCCTGGTCGCGCTGCTCGGGCCCTTCCAGAACCTCCCGAGGCTCGGGATCGGCACAACCGCAGACGCCACGAACCGCCTCGCCGCGAAGCTCAATGCCGCTCTGTTCACGAGCCTTTCGGCCGCGGAGGGTGGGACCGGGAATTGCCGCTTCATCCTCAACAAGGACCTCGCGGGAGGCGTCCTATCGCAGCTCTATCAGACCGGCTACAGCAGCCGCGCGGAAGCCGGTCTCGTGGGAGACGACGATTTCTCGATCCGCGTCTCGCCCGACGGCAGCTCCTGGCGCGAGGCCCTGCGGATCAACCGAACGACCGGAGCGGTGTCGTTCCCGAGCGGCTCTGCCGGATTGCGGGAAACCGCGAATTTCCTCATCAATCCGGAATGGACCGTCAACCAGCGCGGGTTCGCGGGCGGGGTGCTGCCGAGCGGCAGCGTGGGGTTCGACCGCTGGCGAGCGGGCTCCGGCGGTGCCATCGTCAACCGGCTGGCCGACGGGACACAGACCCTCCAGGGAAGCATCACGCAGGTCATCGAGGCGCCCTCGCTCGCCGGCCGGCCGGTGTGCGTGTCGGTCGAGAACCTGACCGCGTCTCTTACCGTGAATGTCGGCGGCGCATCCGGGACGATCACGGCCGGGTCCGGGCGGCGCTTCTGCCTCATCACCGTGCCCGCGGCTGCGACGGGTGACGTCGCCGTCACGCTCTCGGCCCCGAATCTGAGTTTCGCGCGACCGATGGTGCAGACTGGCACGGAGCCCGGCCCCTTCGAGCGGCTGCCGGCCGGCGTGACCATGGCCCTCTGCCAGCGCTACTTCGCCAAGACCTTTCCGCTCGCCACGATTCCGGCGAGTAATGCAGGGCTTTCCGGCGCGCTCGTCAGCCATGCCATCGTGGCGAATGCCATCCCGATCGTGCGATGGGCCTTCCCGGCGCCCATGAGGGCCGTTCCGACGCTGACGTTCTTCAATCCGACAGGATCGGGTGCGACCTGGTCGGCCGGGGGCGTGGCCGCGGTGGCATCCCCGACCGTCGCGGCCACGCGGGACGCAGCCTATGTCGGAAACACGGGAACGCCTTCGATCGCCGCCGGCGCCCTCACGGCCATCCACGCAACCGCCGATGCGGAGCTGTGACGATGGCTCGATGGCGCCGAGCCCATTTCCGGTCCCAGCCCAAGTCCCGAACGGCGAAATGGGGAACCTGGGGCGGAGCCCGACCTTGTCCTCTCGCAAAGGTGCAGGCGACCCGACCAGCTCACGAGGTGCCGGATGCCTCTATTCAGGCGATATTCAGTGGGGAGCGCACAGGGTTGCCTCATGCGTGTCGTCCTGCCGATTGTCGCCCTCTGGAGCCTCTTCGGGCCCGCCCATGCGCAAGGGGCGGCGGCCCTGCAGAACTGCCTTCCCCAGGGAGAAATGCAGGAGGTCGTCTCGACCAACTCCGTCGTGCCGCCCGCAAGCGCGATCATGACGGCGCACCGCCAGGTCCCGAATGCCGACGTCGTGCGGGCGAATCTTTGCCGGAACAACAACACTCTGGTTTACGTGATCATGGCCTTGGGCAAAGATGGGCGCTTGATCCAGGTTATGATCGACGCGCCGAGCGGGCGCATCCAGTCGGTCCGGTAGAAGGTCTGTCAGCGGCGGGAGGGTTCCACGCCGTTTTCCGTTGTGTTCCCCTCATCAAGCGAGTCCAGCAGCGTGCGTCTTCTCGTCGTCGAGGACGATAAAAACCTCAACCAGCAAATCGTGACGGCCCTCGAACATGCGGGGTATGCCGTCGATCGGGCCTATGACGGCGAGGAGGGCCAGTTCCTCGGCGATACGGAGCCCTACGATGCCGTCGTCCTGGATATCGGGCTCCCGAAGCAGGATGGCGTGTCGGTGCTGACGGCTTGGCGCCGGGAGGGGCGCAAGATGCCGGTCATCATCCTGACGGCGCGCGACCGCTGGAGCGACAAGGTCCAGGGCTTCGACGCGGGGGCGGACGATTACGTCACGAAGCCCTTCCACATGGAGGAGCTGCTCGCCCGCGTCCGGGCTCTGCTCCGCCGTGCCACGGGCCATGCGACGAGCGAGATCGCCTGCGGGCCGGTGCGGCTCGATACGCGTTCGGGGCGGGTGGTGGTGAACGGGAACCCCGTGAAGCTCACGAGCCACGAGTACCGGCTGCTCTCGTACCTCATGCACCATACGGGCCGCATCGTGTCCCGGGGCGAGCTCACCGAGCACCTCTACGATCAGGATTTCGACCGCGACTCGAACACCATCGAGGTGTTCATCGGACGGCTGCGCAAGAAGCTCGGGGTCGATATCATCCAAACGGTCCGGGGCTTGGGCTATCTACTGGACGGGCCGAAGGGGGAGGCCTGACGCATGATCCCGAAAAGCTCCGGCCTTTTCGGAGACAATCATGCGATGCAACGATGGGTGAACGAGCCGGGTCCGGTCCGCCCGGATCGGATCCTTCCCTGAAGGGCCGAGGATCATGGCGATTCCTGCCTTCAAGGCGCTGGCCGGACGGTCGATCGCGGTTCGCCTCGCCGCTTCGGCGATGTTCTGGAGCTTCGCGATCCTCCTCATCGCCGGCCTGATCCTCACGGCACTCTACCGGGACAACACGGAGCGATCCTTCGACCAGCGGCTCCTCGTCTATGCGAGCAATCTCGCCTCCGATCTCGTCGCCCCGGGGCCGCCGGATCGCGAATTGGGACCGATCGGCGACCCGCGCTTCGAGCTTCCGCTGTCGGGCTGGTACTGGCAGGTCGGCCGGCCGGACGCGCCGCCCCGCGAGGTTCGGGCTTCCAAGTCGCTGTTCGGCGGCAGCCTTCCGGCCCTGGTCGCCGTCGAAGGAGGCCAGGGACCCCTCGATATCCGGCGAGGCTACGGCACCGCGCCGGACGGGCGCCCGCTCAGGATGGTGGAGCGCGACATCGATCTGGGCGAGGACGGCCGCTTTCTCATCCGCGTCGCGGGGGCGGCCGACGAGATCGACCGCGACATGCGGCGCTTCACCTACGCCCTCGTGGTCACCTTCGCGCTGCTCGGCCTTGCCCTCGGCTTTACGACGCTGCTGCAGATCCGTTTCGGCCTCCAGCCCCTCAAGAACCTGCGCGCCGGCCTTTCCGCCATCCGCAGCGGCGAGGCCGAGCGCATTCCCGGCGCCTATCCGCGGGACATCGCTCCCCTGGCTCAGGATTTGAACCTTCTTCTCGACACCAACCGGGAGATCCTGGAACGGGCGCGAACCCAGGTCGGCAACCTCGCGCATGCCCTCAAGACACCCCTCAGCGTCATCGTGAACGAGGTCGAGAACGCGCCCGACGACGTGGCGGCGAAAGTGCGCGAGCAGGCGGCCGTGATGCGCGACCAGGTGAACTACCATCTCGACCGGGCGCGGGCCGCGGCTCTCGCGGGCACCCTCGGGTCGATCTCGGAGGTCGAGCCCGTGATCGCCGGTCTCACCCGCACCTTTGCGAAGATCTACCGCGACAAGGATCTCGCCATCACGGTATCGATCCCCGGAGGTACGCGCTTCCGGGGCGAGCGGCAGGATCTCGAGGAGATGGCCGGCAATCTCATCGACAATGCCTGCAAATGGGCCGACCGGCAGGTGAAGGTCAGCGCGGAGGTCCACCGGGAGGACGATCGCTCCTGGATTTTGATCCTCGTCGACGACGACGGCCCCGGCTCGCCCGAGGAGAGCCGCGCGCAAATGCTCAAGCGCGGGCGGCGGCTCGACGAAACCAAACCCGGCTCCGGTCTCGGCCTCTCGATCGTGGGAGACGTCGCCGCACTCTACCGCGGCTCCCTGACTCTGGGACAGGCGCCTCTCGGCGGGTTGCGGGCGCGGCTCGAACTGCCCGGCGACAGCGGCTAGGGCCATTTCCGTCTAAGTGGAATCCGCGCACTCGTCTCACCGGTCGCGTTGGCACGCGAAGCGGATCGGCTGAACGCGATCGGCGATCCCGTTCCAAGTCTTTCCCGCGGCCGCCCTCGAGCGGCCTTTTTCATGGAGCTTTCCGATGACGATCAGCGTGCCGCACGGCGCGGCGACGGCGCTTGCCTTTTCGGGTCCGACAAGGCGGATCGAAGACATCGATCTGCCCCGTATCGCGCATGCGATCGGATGCGGGGAGGATGAGCTTCACGCGGTCATCGATGTGGAAACCCATGGCGGCAGTACCGATGCGCAAGGCCGGCTGCGCATGCTTTTCGAACCGCATCGGTTCTGGAAGAACCTCGGGCCCGGCCCTACCCGCGATCGTGCGGCAGCCTTGGGCCTGGCCTATCCGAACTGGGGCGCCAAGCCCTATCCGCCGGATAGCTATCCGACACTGTTGAAGGCCCTCGCGATCGACGAAACGGCGGCCTTGAAATCCGCCTCTTGGGGATTGGGCCAGATCCTCGGCGAGAACCATGCCCTCGCGGGCTATGCGACTGTTCAGACGATGATCCGGGATTTCACCCTCGACGAGGACAACCACCTCGAGGCGATGGTGCGCTTCATCAAGGCCGCCGGTCTCGACGACGAATTGCGTGCTCACGATTGGGCTGGATTTGCGCGAGGCTACAACGGCCCGCAGCACGCCCGGCACGGCTATGCCCAAAGACTCGCCCAGCGCCACGCCTGGTGGGCCGCCATCCGCGACACGGCCCGGACCCCTTCGGACGCCGAACCACCGCCGCGCCCTGAGGCCGCAGCGCCGCTCGCCCTCCGCGTCCTCGGCTGGCTCCGCTCACGCTTGAGGCGGAGCGCGCAACGATCCTCCCCATCACGCTAGGAGAATGCGTTATGTCACCATCTTTTTTGCCCTTCATGATCATCGAGGCTCTCGGCTCGGCCATTCGGGATGCCGCTGCCGACCCCACCGTGCCCCTTGAGCCGAGCGATGCCTCGGCGATCGAAGAGGACCTGGCCGTGCGCCTTGGCGCCGACCCGCGGCTCCGGGAGGCTGCCGATCATCTGGCTCATGCCACCAATCACGAGCCCTGGTATCAATCCCGTGTCACCTGGGGAGCGGTCGTGGCGGGCGCCGCGTCCGTCGCGAGTGCCTTCGGCATGGTCCTCGGGCCAGACGACCGGGACCTCTTGGTCGGCGTGCTCACGGCTGCGGGAGGCCTCTTCGGCGCCGCCCTCACTCTCTACGGCCGCTGGATCGCGCGCCGGCCCCTCGGCGCAGCGCTCGGTACATCTAGGAGCCCGTCCGGGTAACGAGATCCCGCAAGGGGTAGGATGTAGGTGCCTCAAGAGGAGCGGGGCGCCCCCTCGCTTCACCGTCCTGTCGCCTGAGCGAGCTTGAGCAGGTTGTGGACGG
>JAESFL010000568.1_pt1 | contig 23788 bp, 30 predicted proteins | sample 9269401 | NCBI WGS metagenome assembly JAESFL01 (sample SAMN14506025, study PRJNA617098) | algae metagenome | isolation source: Gloeocapsa sp. UFS-A4-WI-NPMV-4B04 and co-occurring heterotrophs from desert... | place: USA: Utah | collected 2006-10-01 | reverse complement strand
GCTACTATTTTCTCCCTAAATAGTTTATTGTCAATAATCACCCTCTTTCTCTCCATATTTTCAAGGGGGTCTGCGGCTGGAAAGCCCTTGCCTAACTTGCTTTCATCCTGGTTGTCGCCCCCTCAACTTTAACTCTCCAGCGTTTCTAGCGCAGAGCCAGAATTACTAGAGACGAGATATTTTCCCTATAGCGAAATCTATATAATGCTCAATTTGTATAGCTTTTACTCTGTAGAAATATCAATAAAATAAGATTAGAGTGTTTTTATTTCGGTAAGGAGTATTCTATGGATAGTCAAAAGACAGAATCAATAGTGACCATATTCTGTCATCCAAATGGGACTGGTTGTCAAGTTAATACAAGCAGTGGTGAACTGTTTAAAGAGTTTACCGATTCTAGTGACTACCAGGTCAACTTAAAAACCGCAGAAGCATGGTTAGCGGAACATGGGTTTGTTCATGCAGGGGGCAGCGATTATGCAAAGTATGATCCACTAATGATTGGTGACACTTCTGGGAGTAATTACGAGTAAGAGAAGTAAGGGCAAAGATGGCAAATTTATATTTTGCAGACACGCCTCTAAGCTTTTTTCACACTTATGGATAGTAAGTGCATAACGGTGAATATTCTCTTACAATTGGCTAGCGTTCGTAGTCAACTTAGTTAATTCTTTCAAGTGCCAAACCCCCAGAATTTTGCCGATACATCCAATCCTACTGTTGTCAAACTTCTAGAAGCTGATGCTTTCCTAGCGACAACTGAAGCCCAGTTGAACGCTCAACTTCAGTCGATTCAGGAGAAACGCAAGAGTCTCAAAACTGTTATTGACCTGTTTGCTCCCACAGATACTGCCATTGCAACAGAGATAGCAATACCAGCACAGACAGCAGTAGTTGCTGAAGCAGAGGCTGAAGTTGTAGCTCAACAGGCTGAACCTCCTGCCAAAGATGAGGTAACACCAGAGCTAGATACCACAAAGACAGACACTACTGCTGATGTTGAGACACCAACAGTGCCAGATACTCAAAAGCGGCAAACAAAGAAGAATTCAGCCCCTGCTGGCAAAAAGCCGAGTGCAAAATCCCTACCTAAGCAGAAGGCAAGCAAAGAACAAGAAACTTGGCAACAATATCTACGCTCCGAGTTTAGCAACGCAACCCTAGCTACTGCTGTATCTGAAGTTATGCAAAAGCAGCCTTCTCAGGTACTAAACACTGCGGCGATAGTAGATGCCATATTTGTAGATGAAATACCACGAGAGGTGCGAAGTAAGGCTCGTGAGCTGGTTTCAAATGTTCTCTCGGTTGGTGTCAAGAAGGAAAAATGGTATCGAGGTGAAGTAGGCAGCTACAGTATGTCAAAAGCAGCAGTTTAGGACTCGGTAGCATAGTTGTTGGGCATCACGCCTAGAGTTTTGCCATTTGGTGGGGAGCGATGCCAGCAAAGCTGGCTTGCCGTTTCCGGCTCGCTGCTGCTTGGGGTTGGATTGGTGGCATAAATACGCCGATGAGTGTTGTTTGCTCAACTCGCACCAGCCTTTGCTATCAAGCAAGGGTTTGGGGGACTAAGGTGGCGAGTGCTGATGTGCCAACACCTAAATGCACTAAAACTCGCAATGGACTCGTGTGTCTTTACCCCAAGCGATCGCCAGATCAGACTCGTACCCAAAATCAATCCAAGTAGAAGTGGTTGTGTCACAAAAACAGGGAAGTGGTAAGGTGGGAAAGCTGAAAACTCCCACCCTGCTGTTCCATGTCTACTCCGTCTCTATTTAGGTGGCGACACTTTTTGCCTGAAATCATCTTGCTCAATGTCCGTTGGTATTGCCGCTACGCCTTGAGCTACCGTGACTTAGAGGAAATGATGGCGGAGTGAGGGATTGAGGTAGACCATTCGACCATCAACCGCTGGGTTCTGGAATATAATCCAGAATAAGACAAGCGAATCCGTCCTCACTTGCGAAGCAGGAAGGATTTGTGGAGAGTCGACGAAACGTATATCAAGGTGAAAGGGCGGTGGAAGTATCTGTATCGTGCAGTGGACTCGTAGGGGAAAACAATGGACTTTCTGCTAAGTGCTAAACGTGACGCGCTTCTCAGCAGAGCGGTTTTTGCGGAAAACTCTCAAGGCTACTCAAACTCAGATGCCAATGGTAATTAACGTGGATAAGAATGCCGTATATCCGCCTACTATTGACGACCTTAAAGCTGAGTCACAGCTTCATGCAATTACAGAACTGTGGCAAGTTAAGTACTTGAACAACCTTGTCGAGCAGGAGCACCGATTCATTAAACGATTGACTAAACTGGGAATGGGATTTGGGTCGTTCGACACAGCACGACCCACCTTGCGACGAATGGAAGCAATGCATATGATTCTTAAAGGGCAGGTTCAAGGTGTTAGCAAAGGCGATGTCCGAGCATCAATAGAATTGGTGCCTTAACTTTTTGGAATTGCACAATAATAAACCGGGAATGAGATGGATTCCCTGTCCTCAATTTATTTTTGCGACACAACCAGGATTTTTACCCTCCGGTGCTGCTTGTACAGCTTCCGCTCCAAACTAGCGACCCTATCCTCAAGGGAAGCGATATTTATGTGTAATTCCTGACTTAGTAACAAACCTAGAGCAAAATTGTCAAATGGCACACACTTTTTGACTGAAGCTAACCCTATTCTCTTCTCATGCTAAAGACATAACTCCGTGAATTGCAGTAGGCGCGCTACGAAAGCATTTCACAGTTTTGGATGATGTGGCTTTGCATCCTGCTTCAAACCAATAATTGAGGAACGGACGTGAAGAGAAGAGACTTCATAACGGCAGTCGCTGCGTCTGCTGGTTCAGTCTATGCTGCTACGCAGGCATTAGGTTTGTTAGAGAAACCAGCCGCTGCACAGAAACCACCGTTTAGACTTCAGCCCAACGGGAGGCGTAAACGCATTATTATTCTTGGTGCCGGTTTAGCAGGAATGACTTCCGCCTACGAGCTGGGCAAGGTTGGTTACGAATGTACTATCTTAGAAGCAAGACCTCGGGCTGGCGGTCGGTGCTGGACGCTGCGAGGTGGAGCTAAAGTCCCTGAAATTGATGGGACAACGGGGACACCGATTTCTTTACAAACGGTAAAATTTGATCAAGGCTTGTATTTCAATCCTGGTCCTGCTCGGATTCCATATCATCACGTAACTATAGATTACTGTAAAGAACTCGGTGTCCCCATAGAAATTATTGCCAACCTGAGTCGCCAGCAATACTACTATCGGGAAAACGGTGGTCCTCTGTCCGGTCGCAAAATTCACGTCCGCGAAGCTGAAACCGATATGCGTGGCTATATCGCAGAACTTCTAGCTAAAGCTGTCAATCAAGATGCACTGAATGCAGAGTTAACGGCTGAAGATAAAGAAAGAATGATTGAGTTTCTCAGGACGTATGGAGGACTAGATGCAGATTTGTTTTACACAGGTTCGAGCCGACGTGGTTACGCTACACCCCAGGGCGCTGCTGATAGTCCAGGAGAAGTAGCCGATCCTTACGACCTCAGCGCCTTACTGCAATTGGGATTTGCTGGCGACGCGGTGTCTGAATGGGGATTTGATCAACAAATGACCATGTTTCAGCCGGTTGGCGGCATGGATCAAATAGCTAAAGCCCTTGAACGTCAAGTTGGTCGATTGATTACTTACGAAGCAGAGGTGAAGCAGATTCGCAAGACACCCGAAGGTGTTCGCATTTTGTATACCGACAAGTCAGGTAATAGGCAACAAGCAACAGGCGACTATTGCATCTGTACGATTCCGCTACCAGTACTCAAAAGCATCCCGTCTGACTTTTCCCCTGAAATGCAGCAAGCGATCGCTGGCGTTGCTTATGCAGTGACAGGTAAAAGTGGTTTACAGTTCAACCGCCGTTTCTGGGAGGAAGACGAAAACATCTTTGGCGGCATTACTCAAACCGACCAGGAAATTGATCAGATTTGGTACCCCTCAACTGGTTTCCTATCTAGTAAAGGGGTTTTGGTAGGCTACTACAACTTTGGTGACCAAGCAGCTACATTCGGAAATCTACTGCCAGCTGAACGCGTATCCTTGGCAGTGGAACAGGGCAGTAAGATCCATTCTCAGTATAAAAACCATTTTGAGAACGGAGTTTCAGTTTTTTGGCCTAAAATTCCCTATAGCTTGGGTGGCTGGGCAACCTACACAACACAAACTCGGCAGCAGTATTATCCTAGACTGAATGAACCCGACGGCAATATTTACTTGTGCGGAGAGCATCTAAGCTACCTGACAGGCTGGATGGCTGGTGCTTTTGAATCGGCACGCTTAGTAACGACAAAAATAGCTGCACTGGCTTAGTTGTAGTTGCTATTCCGCCTCACTAATACCTATTTCGGTGCTAGATAGAGATTCTTTTAATTCAGCCTTAGCTCAATTGAAATACACCAGACGCACTCAAAGCGAAGGATCAAGCTATGAAAGGATACATCAGCCAGTTATTTAAACTGGGTCGTTGGTTACTATTAACTCTCTGTGTCAGCCTGATTGTCATGCAATTTTCAGGTGCAGATGTTAAGGCATTTGCAAAATCAGCACGCCCATGGAGGGTTACTTTTTACGGTCAGAATACATCGCCTATTTCGTCAGCTGTTGCAGTACCTGTTCGTCAACCCTACTTTTGGACAAGTGGGACAGTACCGCCAGAGATTGACCTAAACGCACCAGTAGATTCTACTGCTCGCTTTGGTGATATGAAAACTCAAGCTGTTGGTATCTTTAAACGATTTGAGACTCTTTTAGGCGAAGTTGGTCTTAGCTTGAATGACGTGATTTACCTTCGCGCCTATCTCGTAGCTGATCCACAGACAAAACAAGTTGATTACCAAGGTTGGTTCGATGCCTACGCTCAATTTTTTAATAATTCAACAAATCCGACTAAGGTTGCTCGCTCAACTGTTGCAGTTGCAGGTCTTGTCAATCCAGGCTGGTTAATTGAGATTGAGGCGGTGGCTGTCTATCCAAAAAAACGTGATCGTGATTCTTAAATTCAAGTTTAGGGTTAGTCTTTCAGAGACTATAGTTGACACTCCCCATCCCAGTAGATGGGATGGGATTCCTGGTTCATTGGTTCGACTTAATTTCAGATTTCCTGTTCGATGTCAAAGTAAAATCTTAATCACTCATGGAAATAATTATGCATCATAGGAGCATTCTGAGTGCAGTCTCGATTTTTAGTAGCTTGGGAATATGTCTCACTCCAGCCTGGGCTGAAAATAAACAAATCGATTTTACTCCCGATGGTCAGAGCAATCAAAATGCTCATACTAAACAATTTGATTTGACCCTCAACGTTGATAACGTGCAAACTTTTGCAGACTTAAGGCAACAAGCAGAACTCCTAGCTCGGAGCTTTATTGAGCAGGGATTTGCAGAAAGCTCTAGTATTATAGAAATTTCTGTCAAAATTATAGGCGATCGCCATGGGCAGCAAGTCCCACTTCTATTTTCCCGAGTTTCCCGCTCTAATTGGCAAAAGCAGCCTGAAATTCAGCCGTGGACAAAGTATTTTGGTAGTTCTGCAGTGCTGCTAGGTTTCCTTAAACCTCAATCTCAGCAGGCTTCACCTCCACGTTTCAGTCCAGCAACGCAGTTGACTTCATCACCACCAAGTCCTACTACACAGCAACAGACTTCACCTCCTTCAGGTACTTCTATACCATCTGGAGCTAGCCCAGAAGAATCCGATCCTGGATATCGGTAGTGCGATCGCACTTGGTCAGAACGGTATTGTCAACTTAACCTAAACGTAGAATAATCGTCCTGATTCCACTTTGTTCGCAACTGCTTGCCCATGTACTCCCGGCATCGTTTTCCCAGCGAAATCATCAGTTACTGTGTCTGGCTCTACTACACTTTCCCCTTGAGCTACCGAGACATTGAGAAAATGATGCTGCATTGCAGGATTGAGGTGACGTACGAATCGATTCGGGAATGGTGCCAAAAATTCGGACAGCAATATGCAAATCAGCTTCGGCGCAACCGCTTTTACGTCACAGATAAATGGCATCTCGATGAGGTCGTGGTGACAATCAAAAAACAGCAATATTACTTGTAGCGGGCTGTGGATGCTGCGGGGAACGTACTGGATGTTTTGCTGCAACGGCAGCGAGACACCAAGGCGGCAGAGCGTTTTTTCCGCAAGCTGTTGAAGAAACAAGGTTTCGTGCCTCGTGTAATTGTGACCGACAAGCTCAAGAGTTACGCAGCGGCAAAGAAACAGGTGCTCAAGGGCGTGGAACATCGCTACTCACAAGGGGCTGAATAATCGAGCAGAGAATTCCCACCAACCGACAAGAACGCGAGAACGACGTATGCGGAAATTCAAATCACCTGGACAAGCTCAAGGTTTTCTCTCCGCTTTTGGACCAATTCGCGACCACTTTCACCCTAAACAACATCAACTGACTGCCCAACGCTATCGTCAACAGATGCGCCAACGACTTGAAGAGTGGCGAGAAGTTGCTGGGCTGAATCCTGCTGCATAGTCTGAGTGCTCCTGACTACTCAGGAATCATCATGCCTATTTTTGAATTTATTTTATTAAGTTGGCAATGCCTATAGGAGATGTAGTTAGGACTCTTATTATAAGATGTCTAAACTGAATACTCTTTGCATGACTTACTGCCAAGATGTCTCTACTCGTGCTTTGGGTTGCCTATTTTGAGATAGATTCTAAGGGTCTAAGCTCTAATAACAATTTGTTCTTGCCTCCTATATTGACTTTTTCAGGACGTATTTGAATCTTTAACTTGAGGCAAAGTTTTCTATTTTTGCTGTGTTTAGTTACTTGCAATACAATCGTCTTATTTTTCGTTTTCTACTATAGGCAAGATAGATCCTTGAGTATAAATTTGTGATATCTCTTATCAGAGTTCAGTAACTATCCAGCAGTGTAAATCTGAGGGTTGTACTCTCATTCTTTGCTTCCCTAATCTTCATCTGTTTCTATTAACCGCTCCGTGACCATCTCATCTTAGGCAAGGACAATCATGGAAACCGAAATGGCAATCGGCAGTGACACTTTAACTGCCACGCTGGAGCCTTTAGCGTCAGATCTGAAAGAGCCCAAGAAAGACAAAAAGAAGCATAAGGGCAAAAAAGACAAACTAAGCAAAACTCCAGAACTAAAAATGCTTTACCGTACTTCTGAGGGCGAAAGTAGTTCTAAACTCTCTAGGAAAGAGTATGAAAAGGAACTGGCTCGTTTACAGGTAGAACTGGTAAAAATGCAATATTGGGTAAAGAATACAGGTGCCCGCGTTGTCATCCTGTTTGAAGGGCGCGATGCAGCAGGTAAAGGAGGCACGATTAAGCGCATTACCGAATCGCTGAATCCACGTGGCTGTCGTGTAGTGGCATTGGGGACGCCAAGTGATCGCGAAAAGACCGAATGGTATTTTCAGCGCTATGTGCCGCATCTTCCCGCAGCAGGTGAGATCGTCTGTTTTGATCGCAGTTGGTATAACCGTGCTGGGGTAGAGCATGTGATGGGTTTCTGCACGGATGAACAGTACCAGGAATTCATGCAAACCTGTCCAGAATTCGAGCGGATGTTAGTCAAATCTGGCATCGTTTTACTGAAGTACTGGTTCTCAGTCAGCGATGAGGAACAAGAGCGCCGCTTCCAGTCTCGCACCACTGATCCGGCTCGTCGCTGGAAACTAAGTCCGATGGACCTGGAGTCGCGTGATCGGTGGGTGGAATACTCTCAAGCCAAAGACGTGATGTTTGCTCACACCAACATCCCCGAAGCCGCCTGGTTCACTGTAGAAGCGGACGATAAAAAACGTGCCCGTCTCAATTGCATCAGGCATTTCTTGAGCAAAATTCCCTACGTTGATATGATGCCAGAACCGCTGAAACTGTCACCACGCAAGAGCGCTCCCCGTGACTACGTGCGCCCACCGGTCAGCGAGCAGTTCTTTGTGCCGCAAGCGTATTAAGCCATTCACCCACAGTTTTAGTTATCCACTACCCTCGCAGATGTTGTGAGCGTTGATGTTGCATGCTTCACAGGGAACCCAATACTTTTAGGAATTAAATCATTATGACCCATGAATTGCGCGTTCAAGCCATCTCTCAAGTTACCGATCGCAAGCCCCTGCCGTCCAAAATTCCGCAACGGCTAGAAGCACTGTGGGCAAACGATGTGTTTACCCTGAGTAAGATGCAAGCCAGTTTGCCCAAAGACGTGTTTAAATCGGTCAAGCATACTATTCAAACGAGTGGAAAACTAGATGTATCTATAGCGGGTGCGGTTGCCGCTGCAATGAAAGATTGGGCAACTTCCAAAGGTGCACTCTACTACTCTCACGTTTTCTATCCACTTACCAATGCGACTGCTGAAAAGCACGATGGTTTCATCTCAGTGCAGGGCGATGGAAGCGTCATCACAGAATTTACCGGCAAAGTTCTAGTGCAGGGCGAACCGGATGGCTCCTCATTTCCGACTGGTGGACTTCGCTCAACCTTTGAAGCTCGCGGCTATACGGCGTGGGATGTCACCAGTCCTGCCTATGTGATGGAGACCGATAATGGGGTGACGTTGTGCATTCCCACGGTGTTCATCTCTTGGACAGGTGAAGCCTTGGATCAGAAAACGCCGCTGTTACGCTCTAATTCGGCAATAAACAAAGCCGCAACTCGCGTGTTAAAACTGCTAGGGCATACTGAAGTTGCGCCAGTGAACTCGAGTTGTGGCCCAGAGCAGGAATACTTTCTGGTTGATGCTCATTTTGCTCATAGCCGCCCCGATTTGCTGCTGACAGGCAGAACCCTGTTCGGTCTCCTCGCGGCCAAAGCTCAGCAATTTGATGATCATTACTTTGGCGCTATCCCTGATCGCGTCCAGGTTTTCATGCAGGACGTGGAAGAGAGGATGTATCGGCTAGGCATTCCAGCCAAAACTCGGCACAACGAAGTAGCTCCCGGTCAGTTCGAGATTGCGCCAGTTTTTGAAGCGGCCAATGTGGCAAGCGATCATCAACAGTTAACAATGACCATCCTCAAGAGCACGGCCAAGAAACATGGCTTTGTTTGTCTCCTGCACGAGAAGCCTTTTGCCGGAATAAATGGTTCAGGTAAACACGTCAACTGGTCAGTCGGCAATGCCACTCAAGGCAATTTGCTTGATCCGGGCGATACCCCCCATACGAATATGCAATTTTTGCTGTTCTGTGGGGCGGTGATTCGGGGCGTGCACAAATATGGTCCGCTCTTGCGGGCCGTTGTTGCCACGGCTAGCAATGATCACCGCTTAGGTGCGAATGAGGCTCCACCTGCAATCATCTCGGTTTATCTAGGAACGCAAGTAGAGCAGGTATTTGAGCAAATTAGCCAAGGACAGCCTGAAAGTTCTGCCCACGCCGGAGTGATGGATCTCGGTGTAGACACTTTGCCTGTTTTCGCCAAAGATCCCGGTGATCGCAATCGCACGTCACCTTTTGCGTTTACGGGCAACCGATTTGAGTATCGCGCAGTCGGTTCGGGTCAGTCGGTTTCGGGTCCACTCGTTGCGATGAATACTATTGTGACAGATTCCTTAACTTGGATTGCCGATGCGTTAGAGAGCGAGATGGCAAAGGGGACTGACCTCAATGTTGCTGCCCAAATAGTTCTCAAAGAGGTGATTGACAAGCACGGTGCTGTGATCTTTGGCGGCAACGGCTATTCAGAAGAATGGCACAAGATAGCGGTTGAGGAACGGGGTTTAGCCAATCTGCGGACGACAGCCGATGCGTTGCTAGTCTTAAAAGCCGAGTACATTGAAGAACTGTTTGACAGAGTCGGCGTGCTTACGCCTGTTGAGCTAGAAAGCCGATTCGATGTTCGTGCCGAACAATACATCCGGGCAATTGAAGTCGAAGCCAAACTGGTGGTGAGTATGGCAAAAACAATCATCTACCCCGCTGCTGTTCGCTATCTGTCTGAACTGTCTACTGCGATCGCCAACTCAAAGGCAATCGGGATCGAAATGGACAAGGAAAGCGCCGAAAAAGTGGCGGCGCTAGCTCAATCCATGATAGACAACGTTAGCAAACTCAGTGCCGCGATGAGCAAATCCGATTTTGGCTCGACGGAAAACCATATGCAGTATTTTGCCCAAACGATCCGTCCTTTAATGGACAAGGTGCGGGAATACGCCGATGCGCTTGAAGGTGAAGTAGCAGATGATTTCTGGCCCCTGCCGACTTATCAGGAAATGCTGTTTGTCAAGTAACGGGTACCAGAACCCCTTAGAAGGGGTAGAACTAGCATCGATGCAGCGAGATGCAGTTTAGCGTCATCCTAAAAAGGAAAAGGTGGGTTATGTAACTAGGACAGGACTTACGCAAAGGCACTAGCAGTATGTTCTGTTCAAGAGGAAGAATCATCGGTAGAGTTCTAATTATAAATTCATTGAGCCGCTAGCACGAATGACGTTCACCAAACTGAACTACTGCCAATATCTACTGAGCAGTCAAACGAACTTCACCCTGACTTACTTGGCAGAGCATTTGCAGCAGTTCAGCCATGACACGATTAATCGGTATCTAGGTGGTGAGAAGCTCACCCCTCGAGTGTTATGAGAGAATGTGAAACCGCTGATTCCTTCAGATGCTGCGGGGTATCTGATTTTCGATGACACTGTATTGGACAAACGCTTGAAATTCTTATTAATTGACAATAAACTAAAATAATTGAGAATAGTCTACATAAAAATAGGCTTTTTAGCATTATTATTATCAATTAAAAGAACTATTTTTGCTTATTGAAAATTTCATAACAAATATTTACGCTTTCCTTGCCAGTCGAGTCCTCACTTCTGACGCTTTCTTTTCAGACATCCTCCCATTGTCAAGAAGTAATGAGATCAGAGTTTGGCTGTATATTGAGTAACATTTTTCAGCTTAGGTAACTGGTTTCATATTGAAGGCTAAGGAATTCTAATCTTTAGAAACTGGAATTAAATCTATGGTCAGTACTGTTGGTGAGAAGAAGGTTGTACATGGTGCTTGCCCCCACGACTGTCCAGATACCTGTGCCATGCTAGTGACAGTCGAAGAAGGTCGTGCTGTAAAAGTGGAGGGCAACCCAGACCATCCCTTCACACAGGGAACTTTATGTGGCAAGGTCAGCGATTACCTTGATCGCGTCTACAGTGCTGACCGCATTCTGTATCCCATGCGGCGCGTTGGTCCCAAAGGTAGCGGTCAGTTTGAGCGTATCAGTTGGGAGGCTGCTCTAGATGAAATCCATGATCGGTTTGAGCAAATCATTAACCAGTATGGTGCCGAAGCCGTTATGCCCTGTAGTTATCTGGGGCATGAAGGATTACTCAATGGTTTGACAGTGGGAGATCCTTTTTTCAATCGATTGGGAGCCACGATTACAGAGCGTACTTTCTGTATTTCCTGCACCAGTACCGCTTACCTGATGACCTATGGTCCGACTTATGGAACTGACCCTGATACCTTCAAACACTCCAAGTACATTATTCTCTGGGGCTGCAATGCCCTTAGTACCAATGTGCATCTATGGTCTTTCATTCAAGAAGCCCGCCAGAATGGAGCCAAGCTGGTTTCAATTGATCCAGTTCGAACCCGCACCGCCAAACAGTCAGATTGGCATATTCCGATCCGTCCGGGTACAGATGGAGCATTAGCTCTCGGACTGATGAATGTCATCATCAACGAGAACTTAGTAGATCAGGACTACGTTGAAAAATACACGGTTGGATTTGCAGAACTCAAAGAACGCGCGCAGGAATATCCACCCGAAAAAGTCGCTAAAATCACCGGAATTCCCGTTGCAGATATTTTGACGCTGGCACGGGAGTATGCCACAACCCAACCATCTGTAATCCGGATTGGGGTAGCGTTGGAGAAGCAAGCAGGTGGCGGACAAGGGATACGGGCAATTTGCTGTTTACCTGCCCTGGTTGGGGCGTGGCGGCATTTAGGGGGTGGGATGTTACAGGCTCCCATGTGGCCCTTCCCAATCCGTTGGGATGTTGTCCATCGTCCTCACTTGATCCAGCCAGGAACGCGAGTCGTGAATCAGTGGCAATTAGGACGAGCATTGACAGGTGAAATTCCACTTGATCCGCCCATTAAAGCGTTGTTTGTCTATAATTGCAACCCAGTAACTCAGGCAGCAGAGCAGGAGAAAATTTTGGCAGGGTTAGCGCGAGAAGACCTGTTTATCGTCGTCAGCGAACACTTTATGACCGATACGGCTGACTATGCTGACATTGTTTTACCTGCTACGACCCAGGTGGAAAATCTAGATTTAATGTTCTCCTGGGGGCATACCTATGTGACGTTGAACTTGCCTGCAATCGAGCCCCTGGGAGAAGCAGTGCCTAATACTGAGTTGTTTCGCCGTCTGGCAGCTCGCATGGGCTTTGAAGAGGAGTTCTTTAAGACCAGTGATGAACAGTTGACGTTGGAAGTTCTCGATTGGTCGGCTCCAGTGATGCAGGGCGTGGATATGGAACTGCTCAAATCTCAAGGCTATGCCAAGCTCAAGATTGATCCGGTTCCTCATACTGAAGGAAACTTCCCAACTCCCTCTGGGAAGTGTGAGTTTATGTCTTCGATGAAAGTGGACGGCAATTTTGTTCTACCTGCCTTCCGTCAAGGGTATGAAGAGTATGAACCGGGAGCGGCAATCGATCCACTACCAGACTATATCCCCCAACGGGAATCAGCACAGAGCAATCCTGAATTAGCAAAGCGTTATCCACTCAACCTGCTTTCTGCTAAATCGCATCAATTTATCAATTCTTGCTTTGCGAACCTGCCGAAGCATTCCAAGTTACAAGGAGAGCCGCGTGTCATCATTCATCCAGAAGATGCTGCCATACGGGGAATTTCCAATGGGCAAATAGTTAAAGTGTTTAATGATCGGGGGACATTTCAAGTTCCTGCTATCGTCAATAATATGACCTGTCCTGGGGTTGTTGTCGCGCCGCTAGGATACTGGCGGAAACTGAGTTGTGCTGGAACCATCAATGCGGCAACGGCAGCTACGTTCACGGATATGGGTCATGCCGCAGCCGTGGGTGATGCTCTGGTAGAGGTTACGGTAACAAGTTGATGTCTGGATTACTGCCGCTCCAACCCCTTGCAGGTGTATTCGGTTGCATTCTGCAAGGGCTAAGTATTACTTCGTCCAGGGGCTATCGCTTTTTGTATAATTGGGTCGTACTACGATGAATGACTTATTCCAATTTGAAGCAGATTTTTCTGCTTCCCTGCGCTGTATTCCGATGCAGGTTCGCTACAAGCTTGATATTTGTAGGATTAAACTTAAACTGCCACAGTGGAATCGATTCTCTGCTGAGGAGCGCCATCAACTCCTAAAGCTGCCTTGTCACACTCCTGCAGAAGTTCAGTCCTACCGATCATTTCTACAGCAACTGATTGAGGCAAAAACTGGAGAAGTAGCAGCTGAGTTACCAATAGAAGCTGATCCAAATTGGCAAAAAGATCCAAACATTCCTGATTCTGTCCATGAGAAAGCCAGGGAAGTTGGGGTTTGTCTAACAATGGTACACTGGGTCGCACTATCCCCAATCCAACGGTTTGCTCTGATAAAACTCAGTCGATCCAACCATGTAAGCCATAACTTTTTACCTGCATTGAGAGAGTTTCAAGTCAGTTGAGTATCTTATCTGAAACATGAGGAAGAAGTGGAGTGTTAGATCAGTATGGTCGAAATATTAATTACCTGCGCGTTTCTTTGACTGATCGCTGTAACCTGCGCTGCATCTATTGTATGCCAGAAGACATGACCTTTCGCCCGCGCTCTGAATTATTGCAAGATGATGAACTCAAGCGACTAATTCCAATTTTTGTTGATTTGCTTGGGTTTGAAAAGATTAGATTAACTGGGGGTGAGCCAACATTACGTGAGAATATTGTTGAGATTGTGCAGAACATCGCGCAGATACCTGGCGTTCGCACGGTTGCGATGACTACCAATGGTGTGCTCTTAAAACAGTTAGCAGCTCCATTGGCTACCGCAGGTTTAGCGCGTATCAATATCAGCCTTGACACACTCAATGCAGAAAAGTTTAGACAGCTCACGCGTTGGGGCAGTGTTGATGAAGTATGGCAAAGTATTCTCGCAGCACAAGCAGCAGGTTTGGCAATTAAGCTCAATGCAGTAATCATGCGTGGCTTCAATGATCGAGAAGATGTCATCAACTTGGCTCGCTTGACCTATGACTATCCCTGGCAAGTGCGCTTTATTGAAATGATGCCCTTTGCGGGAATATCGGGGTTTCAACAAGATCATGTAGTGACGGAACTTGAACTTAAGGCACGACTGAGAGACGAACTCGGTGAACTAATCCTTTGCCATCAAGGCCAACTGGACGGTGAGGCTCGTGTTTATCAGTTAGAAGGGGCAGTGGGAAGCGTGGGTTTCATCAGTTCAGTCAGTAAACCCTTTTGTGCGAGCTGTAATCGGGCACGACTGACTGCTGATGGTCAGCTGCGATTGTGTTTGCTACGAGAACAAGAGCTAGATGTATTAGCGCCCCTACGTCATGGGGCAACGGATCAAGCATTGCGCTGTTTGCTTAAGGAAAGTATCTGGTCTAAACCTTGGGGACATGGTTTGGCGGAACAGACTGTACCGCTCAACCGAGTAATGTCTGAAATTGGAGGTTAGACGGTATTGTCAACTTGAGCCGGAAGCAGGATACTTGTAATGCTTTCACTCGGTTCGCAACTGCTTGTCCAGAGGGCGTTGCTGAATTAACAGTGGATCAGGTGGTTAGGGGAATTGTCCTAAATCTTAAATAGTGCATCAATAGGCGGACGGAACATCGTAACATCCAGGGCAAACGCATCTTATTTTTGAAAGGCAGACTGGGCAAGGGTTTTAGGCATTTAGTATTTATGATTATCGATTCTTGAAATCCTTACTACATAAGGCATTCAGAATTTAGATGCGTTTGCCCTGTCGTAACATCTCAAGAGATTTTGAGTAACAAAGAGTTGCTCGATGTAACCTAGCTAAATAATGTCTTAATCTCGTATTTTCTCCTTCAACTCTGGTCAAGAGAATTTTGGGTAATACTAAATGCTTTTCTGGGTTGATGTATTGGCATAAACACAATACCCATCCGTTAAGTAAGTGCGACTTTTCCAGGTTTCAATTCTCTGCCAAAGCTGGGCAAAAGTTTGTCCACTACGATCACCTATTTCCATGGCTAAGATGCCAGTAGCATGATGGTTGATGGCTGTCCAAAGCCATATCTTGTTGTTCTTCCGACCAATATAGGTTTGAAGTTCATCCAATTCGGCTACAGTCGGCTGCTCTTCTTCATCTTCTGGCAACTTTTGTGCTGACTCTTTGACCCAGATCATGATAGTCGTATGGTGAATTCCTGTTACTCTTTCAATAGCGCGGAATCCCATGCCATTCAAGTACATTTCTAGACAAATCTTTTTGACTTGAGAGTGATAACCGTTAATAGTAGCGCTCACCCTATGAAGAAGCGATTCCTTCAAGCAATTTTTGAGCAAAAAGCGGCGGCACTGCATTACCAATCACACGACTTGCCAGCCTTCTCGACTCTGGTAGTTGATAACTATCAGGAAAGCTTTGAAACCGAGCAAGAGCGCGGGGTGTCATTGCCACGACAGAGCCATGCACTAGCTCTTTAGCGTAACTACTGGATGAAGCACCGGTATCATCAACAATAAAGGCTCTTGGGATCACGCAAGGACGATGCAGCCATGTAGTTGTTACACAAGGGGCTGGTTTGTCGAAGCTACGGACTGTACTTCTGCGGATCGTATTTCTACTCTCTACAAGGCTTGTTTGTGCTAACACGGGCATCCGCCTAATCTGCCAAGCAGCAAACTGGGATTCGGGTAGAGTTGGAATCAGATCCGCTACAGCTTCATACCATCCACGCCATTTTTGCACTGGTGGTAGCGGTGGCACAAAACCATCTTTGACCGCTCTTAAGATCAGCCTACGTCTTGTCTGTGGTACACCCCAATCTGCGGTATTTAATACTGACCACGTAGTCCAGTATCCAAGCTGATGCAGTACATTTACAATTGCATGGAATACTCTCGCTTTTCGGTAAGCCTCGACATTCTCCAAAATAAATGTTTTCGGTTGCAGAGTTTTTAAAAACGGAATAATGGCATACCCGATGTCAGCATCAACTCTTTTAGGTAGGCTCTTGCTTCTAGCAACACTCCATTCCTGACAAGGTGGTGCCCAAAGTACATCTGGGCGATCAAGGCTATTGGGGTTCACCTCAGCCACTGATTTAACAATTGGTTGATGCCCCAGATTAGCAGCAAAAACGGAGGCTATGTCTGGGTCAAGCTCTATCCCCCAAATCGGTTGAAACTGTGCCATTGCTGCCCCGATATCAGCACCGCCTCCGCCGGAGAACAACGAGGCAAACGTCTTCATTCTTTACCCTCGATCTGAATGGCGTTAATAATGGCATTGCACAGGGATAACTTCGCCTCATTACTCAAGCCGAAAAGATGTTGGACATTGGGGATGTTGTTGCCATAGTATTCAACGTAAACACCCTCTGGCTTAATAGCTTTAGCCATCAGCACAATCAACAACGCAGATTTCTGGGCATTATTCAATTTTTCTAAATGAGAACCGTAGAAGTTCTCAACATGAGCGAGTATGCCTGCATCCTTCGTACCACTGGGAGCAGAAGCATAGTAGCCGACTGGTTTGATCATCGGTGTAATGGCTGTAAAGTTCTTGGGTCGACAAAATAGACTTTTAACGGCGGTGCTAAACGAGTAGAACGCACCGACTTAGTAGGGTTATCAGCCGTGCCTCTCTGTGTATTCGTTGGTGCTGTCCCCGTGTAATAAAGTCTGGTTCTGTTTTGCATCGGGTGAGTACGGTGGTATATTTGTCCCTCTTTTTCAAGCTTTCTCAGCAACTGCCCAACAGTTGCCACACTAACGCTCAGTTGAACTGCTAGCGTTTCTTTCCTTTGTCCTGGGGAATCCACAAGAAGTGTTAGCAATTTTTCTTGCCTTAATAGCAACGAATCAGCTTTCTTACAGTTCGCTCTAGCGGTCTGCTTTTTGCACACCCCGCCCCATACATCATTGGGCAGAACTCCTGTCGGGAATACCAGCCGCGTTGTGGGTGATTCTTGCACAAGGGCGATCGCGCATCTTAAGCGGACGATGCTGAGTATTTCCCAGCATCCCTGATGTAGTTCCCACACCACAACGAGGGTCATACCATCCGCTCGATTAATCACAGGAGATAATGATTTCATTGCTTTGCCTCCAATAGATGCTCTAAAACAGCTAGTTCTTCCGTAATCCCTCTAACAAGAGCGTTTCTTGCCTTGGACAGACAATTGCAGTAGTTAATTTAATGGAGTTGATGAATTTACCGCCATGAGGGTTCAAAGAGACGCTTGTATGCTAGAGCTATTGTTAACCCCGCCTTCTGCTCTAACGTTAGTGATTGCAAATGTTGGTCTAAGGAGTGCAGAATGACTTCATCAGCTAAGTTACGTAAGTAGGTAACACAATTGACCATATTTGCTCCTGGGAAATAAAAATAATGTCGTCTTTACGTCGTCGGTCTAGGAATCATCAGGATGGATACCTTGCAGCCGCTATCGGAGGCGCAATTGGTGCTGTAGCGTTGATGATTTTGGGTCAGCATTTAGGGATTGCCTACGTCAAAATGTTCATGCCCAATGCCGAACTAGAGGGAGTCATTCCGCCTTCAATCGGTGCATTTATCGGTTGGTGGCTAGGCTCAGCGTTAGGGTGCTGGTTATGCTTACTCGGAGGACGCTACCAACAGGCTAAAAGAACAGCTATTTTACTGTTGGTACTAACTCCTTTGGGAATAATCTGTTGGATGTTTGCTTATGTTAGTTTTTTAAATTGGGTTAGCGGTACTATGACTGATTTAGAGGTTGTACAACTACAGTTAAGACTTAGACTACTAAGTATTGGTTTAATGGTCGTTGCAATACCATTGCTGGCACGATTTTTGACTTAACTATTTGTTGCCCTCTTGGATAAATAGAGTTGTCTGGAAATAAGACAGAAAATCCTTGAAAGCCTTGCATAGCAGGCGTTTTAAGTGATCATATTAAAAATGCTTGTAACCCATGCATGGCAAGGCTTTCAGACATTATTATGGTTATTACCCGACAAGTCTAATATAAGCCTCAGCAACATACCACGCTAAGGCAAGGATAATATTTGGTTGGCAACGCTACTCGACAACCCTTTCCCAAAAGTTCCAATTGAATGTTCCAACAGAAACATTGTTGCTTTTTCTGGTCACAACTGGTACTGCTGATGCCGCCGTAGTCGATATCGTTATTGTTGTGTTGAATGTCAATCTTAAAACTCTTCCAAATCCCCATCCTCTACCGTTACTCCTCCAACTTTGTGTTGCATCTGCGCCTTGTAATTAACACTTTTGAGTACAGGTGCAGCTTGAGCTTTCACGCTTGCTTTAGCCTGATGCCACAAAAACTCCGCAACTGCCTCTGGGTCTTCGTCTACGTCCACCTTGGCATAAAGGCTAATACTTAGCTCCATGCTCTCATACCCACCAAGGTTAAACTTGCGCCTGTACTCAACACCAACTGTGTTTATCTGCATACAACAAAATATTTGGCTAAAAGTGTAAATTCTCTGTCCGCCACCAGATCATGGAAATGTTGTTAACCAAATTGACGGCTCATCTTCTACTCGTTGACTCACAAGTGTTGCTTACGCTGTCTTTTGCGTCTGCTCTACACGACCATGTGCTGCATCAATCTTGGCTACTGCGCGTTGAGTAACTGCCTGCCAGTTTGTGTCCTCAGCATAAGGTGCATATACAGCTTGTCCCGTTGTGGGATTATAGATCCGGCAGAATAACACTTGCTCAGTCTCACCTGGTTCCACGGCAATCGTCATTGGTTGCGAAAATGCTTTAATTGGTAACTTGGATAGGGTGTACAACAATCCTTTAGCAAACAAAGTTTCCGCTCCTGCCTGGATCACATAATTTCGGTCGGCTCGAATGTGCAGATTTACTTTGTTTTCTACTTTTCCCTTATATTCTTTTTGCTCAATTTCTAAACGTTCAATAATGCCCGTCAGTGCGTTAAATTCAATCGGCTCATGCTCATCTTTTGCGCCATTCCAAAAGTACCAAAGTGCGTCTGGATACTTGCGATTAGCATAGATATAACGGGCTTTAGGCGAGTGTCTAAATCCTAGTACCTGGTTTGAGGTGCGTAGTTGGGCAAGAATTTCTTGCAATAAGTAATTGCTATCTAGATTAGTGTCCATAGTGATGTTTCTTGCTATGAGCCGTATAAATGTAACAGTGCTGCGGCTAGTGCTTTGTATTAGCAACTGGGTAAAAGGGACGCTTTCATCAATTAGCCGGAGAATTACCTTGCAGCTTGACTAGATGAGCGCTCAGTTTTTGAAGGTATTGCCGTAATACCTTCTGCCCCTTAATTTTCGCTTTTGGATAAATCCGACGGTAATGCGCCTGGTAATATCGTACCTGTTCAAGAGTTTTTGGCATCATTTTATCTCCTGTTAATCAAAAAAGGCTAGAACACTTCAGTCTCTAAAGACTGGCTAATTTGTGATGCAATTGAAAGAATTAGCTACTTGGAAATAAGGTTCTCTTGGACAATAAGCTTTCTATTTCTCCACTTGCCAAATCAACCTACTAACTTTCCATCTGACTTTAAACACTCGCTCTGGTCGGTCGTTATGGTCGGGCTTTAATGCCATTTGCTAATATTGTTTTCATCACGGCAATCTGCGCTAGAGGCACGAAGAATGCCAGAACACACATGATTAAAGCTGGCGAGATGTTAGGAACCATGTTGATTAACCCCTAAGTTAATTTTCTTTGGCTACAAGTTGAGTAAAAGTGTCATTTTTCTGGCGCTGCCCATTCGTGCTAACTCCCTGTTGTGCCGTTGCAGCACTCTTGATTCTCCTCGCATACCACCAGTGCTGCTTTCCATCGGACAGCTTCACCCAGTGCAGCGTCATTACAACTGGTTCTGCTTCTGGATAATCCACCAGTTGAACACAGTACGAAGGCGAGTGTTTGACGGCTATATCTGGTACAAAGCGCTTGCCAATGCGTCGCCAACTCGGTTGTTTCCCACGCCACTCCAAGCTACAGCATAAATGAGGCAGGTTTTCCCTATCGTACAGTCGGCAACAAGCTCCAACGACTCTGTACTTGAATGTTCCACCAGGGCTATAAAATGTTTGCCCTGGACTGAGAGGATGGGAGAGGAATTTGTTGAGGAGCGCGGACTTTAAGTGCAGCAGGTGGAGTTCTATCTTCTTCCAAGTAGCTATTCTTCTATTCGGTAGTAGGGTATAAAGCATTTTTACTGCTACGGTGAAATAGGCGCTTGCGTGTAGTGGGACAAGCGCCGCTTAACAATTGGGAAGCTGGAGTTATCGTGATGTCAGGTAGTTTGCGCCTCTTTAACGCCTTTACAACTCAAACAAATCAGCCAGCCTCCGATATGTTTGTTCCACCTTGGTATTGCTGTTGTATCGCTTCAGTTTTTCTGTAAACCCCATCAGTAGATTAAACTTTGTCGGCTCTGCAAACTCTTCATATGTAGGGTTTTGATACTCCTCCCAAATCGGAATCATCTCTGAAGACGCGATCGCTCCTGAAGTTGCAGCCCTCCAAATAATCTTTTGAGCAGTGTCGTCATCAATCCCTTCGATTTTCAAGCGGTCGAGGTTTTTGGTCAAATTCTCTAGCTGCTCAGGTAACAGTGTGAAAGCCTCTCGGATCAACCGAATGAAGTTGTTACCTGGAATATGCCGACGTTTTTCGGCAAAATCTCCAGATAATGCCAAATTATCACAAACGAAAATCCTGGCTCCCGCGTAGATTCCGGCTACCATTGTTTTATCGTGAGAGTTGCGAAACCCAACACTGTAGCCGTACTCTGAAGCTCCATTGTTAAAGTCAATCACGCCGAACATTCGCGCTCCGTACACAGGTGAGTCTTTTTTTCCAGACAGGCCATACAACTCTCGTTTGACGGTTAGTCCAACGTCATCGGCTGACGCTATTACTGCATCAACAATTTCTGGATGGGGAATCGGTGTCCAGGTTGGAGTTGCTCCAGGTGTGATTACTGCTTCTAGGTCGGTACGAGCAGCACTAAAAGCGCCGCAATGCAGCATTAAATTTGAACTTGTCATTAGTTTTAACCCTTGCTTGCTAATGTTGGTTTACTTAATTGAACAGGGCTGTTTTACAACTGAGTTTGCTTTTACTTTGGGCAGTGCCACATCAGTGTGAGTTTTCTTGACTCGTTGCGGCATCATCTTGACCTTGGCACTGCAAGCAAACTGGATATTGGGAGCAGCTAACCACCACATTTGGGTAATCAGGGAGATGAATGCCTCACTCAACTGCTCACATTTAGCAAAATCGGATTCGTCACCCGTTACGTCAATTTCTAGGATTAGCTTTTGGGTCTTGAGCGGTCTATCTTTAGAACACATTTTTGACAAGCCTCTAAATATTTGAAAAAGGCGCTGCTTGTAGTGATGCCAGCGCCTTTCATGGTGTAGTAATGCTGTTGTCGGTTAGCCAGCGTAGGCGGCTAAAACCCTCTCTCGATGCTCCTGCCAAAACTTATCAGCAGCAATGTACTTCTGCGCTATTTGCTCCCCTTCAGAGGCGTTAGTCGCCGTTCCCACTGGGTAATCTCCCACCCAAACTATGTACCAATCCCATGTAGAGTTATAGGTTATTGCCCACTCTTTAGGTTTAGTAGCTTTCGGCTGTGGCGGTGGCTGAAGAAAACTATTGTATCCGTCTAAGTAACCATTAGAGTAAGGGCAGCTAGCCTCACTACACATTGGCTGAAACTTGTTTGAAGCGTCTAATACTCCATGAGCGCGACCCGATTTAAACTCCTCAATCGCTTCCCAGTTCGGTGTTAGCTGATAGCCTATCGAGTCTCCAGCAATTCCAAGTGGTTGCTCTTGCTTCACTTCTGCTTCCACTTCATCCAGTTCAGCTTTGTGTAACTCAATTCGTATCCGATGGGCGTGGAATATGTCGATGTTGAGCGGAATCGCGCGGTGGTCATTGATCTGATACCACACTGTATCGCCTGTGATCGCTATGTTTGTAATGTCCCCTGGCATTACCTCAAGCGGTGTGCCATACGTGCTTTCGTCCCAGCTAATCACTGCTGCGGCAATCATGTAGTCCCGTAGATACGCTTCATCATCTTTGGTAATGCTGCGGCTAGGGTTAATTACACCTGGTTGGAAATTAAAAGTATCGACTTGAGAAGAAACTTTATTTTGAGTTAACATTGGTATCACCTATGTAATAGGAAACAAGCCTGTAGCGATCGCCGTGTCAAGTTGAACGCTATAGGCTTTGTCATTTGCAAAATCTTTTCATTAGAAGACTCTCACTTCCTGCCTCACCATCAGTTACTTCGTTTACTCGGTTCGGCTCATTATGTTGGGAATAACTGGTGTTACCTTCTGTATTCCGTTCTAGATTCGGGCGGGGAGGTAGTTTGCTTTCCTCTATCCATTATATTCGCATAATACAGTAATACTGTCAATAGCTAATTCAGGTAGTTTGCGAATTCGCATTTTGTGATATAGTAAAAATATGCGAATATAGGGGAATGACTGTGCTGAATCGTATCAAAGAGTTCCTGGATAACCGCCCAGACCCTGTTAGTGGGACTGAGTACACTTCGCCTTACCGTTTTTGGCAAGACACAGGAATAGGTAGAGACACTGCTTACCGGATGTATAACGACTCTACTTATGTCCCTACAAGTAAGGCGTTGAACAAAATTTGCAACGCCTACAAAATCCAGCCAGGAGCTTTCTTGGTATGGGAACCTGATGATGTTTTTCAAGCAGCTGCTGGGCAAGAAACCTCTGATGAATTACAGCAGCGTCAAAAGCTAAATGTTAGTAGTGACTCCACTACAAGTAAACGCACCCGCTCTTTTCTCTCTGTTGTTCCTGAAGTACCAGAGTCAGCCTAAGCTATGTACTTTCCTGTGCTGATTGTTTTTCCAGGTAGCTTTTACACGAATACACTCTCTGCTATAAGGACAAAAATATGACTTGGCAAGAACGTATTATCGTAGATCCAGATATTTTGGTAGGCAAGCCTGTTGTTAAGGGTACACGCCTAGCAGTGGAATTTATTATTGAGCTTTTAGCACAAGGATGGTCTGAAGCAGACATTTTGCAAAACTACCCAGGACTGACACGAGAGGACATTCAAGCTTGCCTCAAGTATGCCAGCGTGATTTTGAGTACAGAAAAAGTCTACCCACTCAAAACCTAAATTATGCGGTTTCTGGCAGACGAGAACTTTCTGGGAGACGCTGTACTAGCCTTGCAACAGCAGGGATATGACGTAGTGTGGATTCGCATTGATGCTCCTGGCAGCAGTGACCAACAGGTTTTAGCACGCGCTCAAGTTGAACAACGTATCATTCTGACATTTGATAAAGATTTCGGGGAATTGGCATTTCGCTTTGGGTTACTTGCTACAAGTGGAATTATCCTATTCCGTCTTCCACTATTAACCCTCATTTGTCACTCTAGGCAGAAGAAAAAGAGAAATCAGGGTTAGACAGGAAAAGAAAAATTGGAGAGGTTAGGCTATAGACACTCTTATTGAGTTGAGAAAAACCTAAATATAATTGAG
>JAESFL010000567.1_pt1 | contig 23821 bp, 13 predicted proteins | sample 9269401 | NCBI WGS metagenome assembly JAESFL01 (sample SAMN14506025, study PRJNA617098) | algae metagenome | isolation source: Gloeocapsa sp. UFS-A4-WI-NPMV-4B04 and co-occurring heterotrophs from desert... | place: USA: Utah | collected 2006-10-01 | reverse complement strand
GGCCCACCACAGCGGATTTCGCGGTCTTGTAGGCCGCAAAAGCATCGTCGCTCACCATGTAGCTCGTGGAGCCCATGTTGATGATCGAGCCGCCACCCGCCTTCTCCATGTCCGGCAGCACGGCCTGGGCTGCAAAGAACTGGTGGTCGAGATTGGTGGCGAAGCGCTCGCGCCAGTATTCCGGCGTCACCTGATCGATGGTGTGGCGATCGTCGCGCGCCGCGTTGTTGACGAGGATCGTGATCGGCCCGATGGCATCGCTCGCGCGCCGGATCGCAGCCTGGAAAGCGGGAACGTCGCGCACGTCGCTGTGCTCGAAATGCACGCCCTCGCCAAGCTCCTTCGCCAGCGCCTGGCCCGCCTCGGCGTTATAGTCGAGAATGGCGACCTTGCTCCCCTGAGCATGGAACGAACGCGCGATGCTCTCGCCTATGCCGCTCGCGCCGCCGGTGATGAGAACGGACTTGCCTTTCAAGGAACCGTAAATGGTCTGGGTCATGAAACTCTCTTCTCAATGTCGATAAAGCGCTCTAAGGAACGCGCCGGCTCGCAGCCGGTCAACTCGCGCCCGGCCCCGGTGTTGCGCCCGGCGGGCATTTTCCCAGGATGATCATGCCGAGCACCTCGTCCTGCGTCACATCCTGTACGCTCGCGGAACCGACGAGCTTGCCATTCTTCATCACGCTCACCCGGTCGGCGAGGCCGAACACGTCGTGGATGTCGTGGCTGATGAGGAAGATGCCGATGCCCTCCTTCTTCAGCTGCAGCACGAGATCGGCCACCTGCTGCGTCTCGGCGGGTCCGAGCGCCGCCGTCGGCTCGTCCATGATGAGCACGCGGGCGTTGAAGTAGATGGCGCGCGCGATCGCCACCGATTGCCGCTGGCCGCCGGAGAGCGCCTTCACAGGCTCCTTGAAGCGGCGGAAATGCGGGTTGAGCCGCGCCATCACCTTGCGGGTCTCGGCTTCCATGGTGGCATCGTCGAGCGTGCCGTAGGGCGTGAGCACCTCGCGGCCGAGGAAGATGTTGCCCGCCGCGTCGATGTTGTCGGCGAGCGCGAGCGTCTGGTAGATCGTCTCGATGCCGTAGCGCTTGGCGTCGCGTGGCGTTGATATATCGGCGTGCTCGCCGTTCACGTAGATCTCGCCGGCGTCGGGCTTGTAGGCGCCGGACAGGATCTTGATCAGCGTCGACTTGCCGGCGCCGTTGTGGCCGAGCAGGCCCACCACCTCGCCGGGGCGCAGATCGACGGACACGCCGTCTACGGCCTTGATGCCGCCGAAGGCGATGGAGATGTTGCGCATCTCGACGAGAGGCGTCGTTCCATTGGGTTGCATGATGCCTCTCCTTACTTGATGCGGCGGCGATAGAGGCTGTCGACCCACACGGCGAGGACGAGCACCGCGCCGACGACGATGTTCTGCAGCGGCGTGTCGACGCCGAGCAGCACCATGCCCGATTGCAGCGACTGCATGACGAGAGCGCCGAGCATCGCGCCCGCAATGGTGCCGACGCCGCCGGCGAGCGACGTGCCGCCGATGACCGCGGAGGCAATCACGTAGAGCTCGTCGAGGGTGCCGGCCGCATTCGTCGCCGCGTTGAGGCGCGCAGTCGCGATGCATGCGGAGATGCCGCAGAGCAGACCCATGAGGCCGAACACCTTCATCAGGGTCCAGCGGGTGTTGATGCCGGACAACTCCGCCGCCTCCGGATTGCCGCCGATGGCAAAGACGTAGCGGCCGAAGCGCTGACGCGTGGCGATGAAGGTCATCACCAGTCCGACCACAATGGCGATCAGCACCGGCAGCGCGACGCCATGCGGGATGAACAATCCGCCCTCGGGCCATGCGATGCCGTTGGCCTCCGCCCAGCGGCGCGCGGTGCCGGCGGGCAGCGGATAGGCATTGGCGATGGCCGCAACCGTGAGAACGATACCGCAGGCGAACGCCGCGATCACCGCGTCGGCCCAGCCCGGACGCACGGGAAAGCCGAAGCGCAGGCGGCGACGGCGCGAGAAGCCGAGCGCAATGATGATCAACCCGCAGGCGACTGCCGCGATCACCCAGGTGGTGGTGGCGCCGAGCGCCCCTTCCACACCGCCGCCGAAAGCCTTGAAGCGTGTGTCCATGGGCGCGACGGTCTGGCCGGTCGTGACCCACCAGGCCGCACCGCGCCACACCAGCAGGCCGCCGAGCGTGACGATGAAGGACGGGATGCCCAGATAAGCGATGAGCCAGCCCTGGAAGAGGCCGATGGATCCGCCGATCACCATGGCGAGCACTACTACGAGCGGCGCCGTCATCCAATGTTCGAGCCCGAGATAGGCCGGCAGCCACTGCACTTGAGCCACGCCGATGATCATGCCGACGACGCCGAGGATCGCGCCCACCGACAGGTCGATGTTGCGCGTGACGATGACGAGCACCATGCCGGTCGCCATGATGGCCACGGAGGCGGTCTGGACCGACAGGTTCCAGAGATTGCGCGGGGTGAGGAAGACGCCGCCCGAGAGAAGATCGAACCCGATCCAGATCGCGGCGAGGGCTGCCAGCATGCCGAGCATGCGGGCATCGATCTCGAGCTTCGACAGGAACGAGCCGGACGCGGCGCTCGGCGGCGGGGCGGCAGTGGCAACGGGTGCGGTCATCGGAATAGCTCGTTTTGCAAAAGCGTCATTCCGGGGCCGCGCAGCGGAGCCCGACCCGGAGGGCCGCGCCGAAGGCGTGGAAATCCATAGCCGCTGACGCTGCAGAAAGAGGCGCAACGCTGAGCGCCTCCTCTTGAGCGTCGTGTTTATGGATTCCGGGCTCGGCTCTAGCGAGCCGCCCCGGAATGACAGTGCTGGAGTTAGTTACAGGCCTTCACAGAACCGGCCTTCACGCCCTGACAGACCACGTCCTTCGAGGCCCAGCCGGCATCGATGACCACGTTGAGGTTGTCCTTCGTGACCGCTACCGGCGTGAGGAAGAGTGCCGTCATGTTCTGCTTCTTCGGGCCGAGATTCCAGGACTTCGCACCCTGGATCTCGGTGAGCTTCTTGCCGCCGGCCAGCTGCAGGGCGATCTCCGCCGCGCTGCGGCCGAGTTCACGGGCGTCCTTGAACACCGTCACGGTCTGAGTGCCGAGGGCCACGCGGTTCAGCGCCGCCTTGTCGGCGTCCTGGCCTGAGACCGGCACGTTGCCGGCAAGACCCTGCGCGCCGAGAGCCGCGATGGCGCCGCCGGCGGTGCCGTCATTGGCCGCGATCACCGCGTCGATCTTGTTGTTGTTCTTGGTGAGGAACTGCTCCATGTTCCGCTGCGCATTGGCGGGGAGCCAGCCGTCCGTGTAGGCCTCGCCGACATTCTTGATCTTGCCGGAATCGATGGCGGCCTTCAGCACTTCCATCGAGCCCTGGAACAGGAAGTTGGCGTTCGGATCCGAGCCGGAGCCCTTGATGAAGGCGTAGTTGCCCTCGGGCTTCAGCTTCAGCACCTCGCGGGCCTGCAGGCGGCCGACCTCGACGTTGTCGAAGGTCAGATAGAAGGCCTGCGGGATCTCGATGAGGCGGTCATAGCCCACGACCGCGATGCCTTCGGCCACGGCCTTCTCGACGGCGGGACGGACCGCATCGGCATCCTGCGCCAGCACGATCAGCGCCTTGGCCCCGCGGGAGATGAGGCTCTCGATATCGGTGAGTTGCTTGGCGGGCGACGACTGGGCATCGGCCGACACATAGGTGCCGCCGGCCTTCTCGACCGCGGCCTTGATGGCGGCTTCGTCGGTCTTCCAGCGCTCTTCCTGGAAGTTCGACCAGCTGACGCCGACCACGGGGCCCTTGCCCTGAGCGAAGGCGGCGCCGGCGGAGAGAGCCAGGGCGGCGAGCGAGATGAGAGCGTGTTTCTTCGAAAGCATCGGGTTCCTCCTGGGCGGCGCCACCTTTGGAAAGCGCCGCGCTCATGGCAGCTGCCGGGCCTTCAGGACCGACGGACGTGGCTCAAGCTGCCATGCGTTATTGTTCGAGCGCGGAAATAATTATACGAGCCCGCGCCACCTTCAAGCGCCGATCTCCTAATATTTTGGTCTGATATACCCGGACCACAGTTTTGATTTATTCAAACTGTGAATAAAGTGCGCCCATGATCCCGCTTCCTCTCTCCCCCCGCGAAACCGCCCGCCGGCGCCTGCTCGATGCCCTGCGCCGGGAAGGACCCATGGCGCGGGTGGAGATCGGCCAGCATCTCGGCATGAGCCCGGCCAGCGTTTCGGAGCTTGCCGCAAGCCTTCTCGACGAGGGCATCCTGGTGGCGGAGGATTCGGCCGATCAGGGTTCGGGCCTGATCCGGGGCCGGCCCAAGACCCGCCTCTATTTCGCCGAGACCCTGGGTTCCGTCGTCGGCGTCTGGACCGGCTTCAACCGCATCGAGCTGCGCCTGGTGGACAGCGCCGGGCGCACCCGCGCGAGCCGCCATGTGGAGCGCCCCCTGCGCAATCTTGAGGCTGAGGAACTGATGGACGTGCTGGCCCGGTCCATCGCGGCCTTTGCCGAGGAGAGCGGCGCGCGGGACGTGAAGGCGGTGGGCCTCGCCTGCCAGGGCTATGTGGACACCCGCGACGGGATCGTGGCCTGGAGCCCGGTGCTCGGCACCCGCGACCTGCCCTTGGCCTCAGGCCTCGGCCAGCGTCTCGGCAAGCCGGTCCTCATGGAGAACGATGCGAGCGCCATGGCGTTTGCCATCGCGCAGCGCAACGCCGATCTGCGCTCCGGCCGCACCGCCTGCCTGATGGTGGGCGACGGCGTCGGTCTTGGCTTCCTCATTCAGGGCGAGCTTTATCGCGGCGCCCGCTTCGGCGGGTCCGAGTTCGGCCATGTCCGCCTGCGCCGGAGCGGCCCGCAATGCCGCTGCGGCGGGCGCGGCTGCATCGAGGCCTATCTCGCCGATTACGCCCTGCACCGGGACGCGCAGCTCATCGACCATCGCCCCGCCCCCACCCTGCTGCTGCCGGGCGAGGAGGCCATGGGAGCCATCGTGGATCAGGCCCGCGCAGGCAATCCTGCCCTGCTCAACCTGTTCCATGCCGCCGGCGAAGTTTTGGGCGATGCGGTCGGCATCCTGATCCAGACGCTGGAGCCGGACCACATCGTGATCTGCGGCCCCGGCACGCGGGCCATGGACCTGCTGCGCCCCTCCTTCGAGGCCGCGCTCGAATCCCAGACCATTCCGGAACTGCGCGCGCTCGCCACCATCCACGTGGTGGAATCCTCCATGGACCTGCTCACCGAAGGCGTGGTCATGCAGGCCCTGCGCGAACTCGATCTCGATCTGGCGCGGCTCAAGGCGGCGTGAAACGAAAAAGGCCGCCCGGCTTTCGCCGGGCGGCCCGATTGCAATCGTACGCCGTTCCTCAGATCACGAAGAAGTCGTCGAACTTGAGGGTCGTCTTGTTGACGATGGTGGCGATCTTCACCTGCGCCGAGCGGCCGGTGCCGTCCGCATCGTAGTAGAGGTTGCCGGTCTTTTTGTCGTAAACGATCCGGTCCTCCCGATCCTGGGCCTTCGTGCCGTTGATGAACATGTCCGAGCTGAACTTCTTCGGACGCAGGGCCGTACCCGTCTTGCCCAGCTTGGTGAACACCGCGTTGTCCAGGTGGAAGCTGTCGTCGCGCGACTTGAAGTCGTAGATCTTGTCCACGTTTGTGCTCTTGTTCGGCCTCGTGTCGAAGATGAAGGTATCGCGACCCGTGCCGCCATACAGCTTGTCGTTGGCCGCTTTGCCGTAGAGCATGTCGTTGCCGCCGAGACCCCGCAGGGTGTTTGCAGCCGTATTGCCCATGAGCACGTTGGCGCCGTTGGTCCCGGTCAGGTTCAGCGGCAGGCCTTCGGCCATGGTGATTCTCGTCACAGACGACGGCAGCTGCGACAGGTCATAGTTCACCGTTAGCACGACTGTGTTGGCACCGCTGTCGTCGATGATCCTGTCGCCCACATTGTCAATGACATAAGTATCGTCGCCGGCACCGCCCATCATCGTATCGGCGCCGACGCCGCCGTCGATCCAGTTGCCGGCTTCATTGCCGGTGATCGTGTTGTTCAGCCCATTGCCGGTGAGCACGAGCGCGCCGCCTCCGGTGCCCTCGAGGTTCTCGATTTCAGCCCCGAGGGTGAAGCTCGCATCGGTGACAACCTTGTCATTGCCCGAATTGCCATGCTCGATGACGATGTCGCCTGCGCCGACATGATAGATATCGTCGCCGAGACCGCCCTCGAAGACGTTGACTGCCCCATTGCCGACGAACACGTCCGCAAATTTGGAGCCGACGGCGTACTCGATGCTGGAATAGGTGTCGCCCGTGGCATCGCTGCCGGATCCCTGTTCCTTGGCGAGGTTGACCGTCACGGCGCCAGCGGCGGTGGAGTAATCGACCGTGTCGCTTCCGGCGCCGCCCTCCATGGTATCGCTGCCGGCTCCGCCGTTCAGCACGTCGTTGCCGATCTCACCTTTCAGGCGGTTGCCGAATTCGTTGCCGGTGAGAGTATCGTTGAAGTTCGAGCCGATCAGACCTTCGATGTCAGCAAAGTCGTCCTCGCCAACTTTACCGCTTCCTTCGTCCCCGCTACTTGGCATGACGACAATGACACCCACACGGGAACTTTGGTAGCTTACATAGTCAAAGCCGCCCATGCCATTAAGGCTATCCGTGCCTGCTCCGCCGTCCAACGTATCAGAGCCATCCCATCCCGCGAGTTGGTCATTACCGTCGCCGCCGATCAGCGAATCATCACCGCCGTGACTGCCTGTGAGCGTGTCGTTGAACTTCGAGCCGATCAGTCCCTGGATCGTGATCTTTCCGTTCTCCAGGCCATAGGTATCGCCCGCGGCCTCGCCCTTGTTCGTAGCAGCGTTCCCAAGATCAGCCCAAACAGCTTCGGCGGCCCCAGCATAGGAGGCGTAGTTGAAGCCACCGCCCCCGTTCATGTCGTCGTTGCCGGTACCGCCTTGCAGCGTGTCGTTGCCTTCATTGCCGAACAGAAGATCGTTTCCGGCACCGCCTATCACAAGGTCATTGCCGCCGCTGCCATAGATTTCGTCGTGAATGGGTTCACCGTTCTGCCCGACTGTATCCCGGCCATACAAGATATCGTCCCAGCTGCTTCCGGTCAGTCCCTCGATCTGGATATAAGTGTCGCCCCGGGCCTCGTTGGTGTTCTTGCTCCAGTCCTGAAGGCTGACCGTCACGCCGACGCCCGCTGTGGAATACTGGTAGGTCAGATAATCGCGGCCTTCGCCGCCCTCGAAATAATCCGCACCAGCACCGCCATATAGGAGGTCCGAACCGACAGCACCTTTCAGCGTATCGTTTCCAGCGCCGCCATTAAGCGTGTCGTTGCCGTCGTTGGCCCAGAACTGGTTATCGTTCGCGTCACCCTCCAGCAGGTCATTGAAGGTCGAGCCGTCGATGACCTCGATGCCGTCATAGCTGTCGCCGGCGGCATATCCCGTGTTGTCCGCGATCTTGTGCAGGAAGACTTTTACCGCCGCATCGGCATCGGCATAGCTGGCGGTATCCTTGCCGGCACCGCCCACGAGGCGGTCCCCGCCAATGCCGCCAAAGAGATGGTCGTCTCCAGCGGCGCCGCTGAGAGTATCGTTGCCCTCCCTGCCGCGGAGAATGTCGCCGCTGTGTTCCGAGCCGTGATAGATGTCGTTGACGGTGGAGCCTTCGACGGTGACGGCCTGTGTCCGTGGATCGAAGATCCGGGTCATGATGTGAACGAAGCCCAACGATCCGTCATCCCAGGTAATCGCAAGCCGTCCGTCCGCAAGCTCCGCGATCACAGGATTGTATTGGTCGCCATTGCCAGAATCCGCGACGATGCCGGTGTTCAGGATCTGAGACGTCGTCACCCCGCCATTCTTGTCGATGACTTTGAGGAAGATGTCGCCCTTGTCGGTCCCGTTCTTGTAGCTGTAGACAACAGCAAAGCCACCATCCTTGAGGGCAATCACGCTGGACACGGGATGACCACCGGTGTTCATCCCCTCCGCCATGATCGGATAGGACGCAACGCGCGTCGAAACCGGCCCGTTCTGATCGGCTCCGACGGTGTAGACATGGGCCGAGACGGCGTTGTTAGCATCCGTGAGAACGACGAAGCTGCCGTTCGGATTACCTGCGGCATCCCGGAGGGCGATAATATCACCAAATATACCGGAGCCCACGGCCACTTCCGTCACGGTGGTGTCATTCGTAGTGGCGTCATAGATCTTGACGCAGATGCTCCCGTTTGACTGATAGCTGACCGCATACCGATTGTTGCCGATATAGGCCACATCCGGGCTGTAGGCGGTGAGGCTGACATCGATGAGAACATCGGCAAGCCGGGTCCCGTCGGCGGTGTAGCGCACCAGCGTGACGTCTCCGGTCCCGTTCTTGTGAACGGAGGCCCAGCCACCGGCAGGCCCACCCGTCATCGCCGCATCGTCCTGCCTGGTCGTGAACGTGTTTTCCGTCAGCGAATTGACGGTGCCGCCGGTCCCGTTGAAGGTGAATTTGCGGGAGAAGACGTCTCTGACATCGACATTGCTGGGATCCTGCACTGTCCAGGTAATGACGAAACTGCCGTCGGTTCCGACAGCCTGAATGTCGGCCTGAACCTGATGGTCGATACCGACGGATTCGACGAACTGCTGAGCGCCAACCTTCACGCCGTCGCCATTATAGATCTGGAATTTGAACTTGTTGCCGTCGCGCCAGCTGACGACATAGCCCCCATTGCCCAAAGCCGTGATGTTGGTGGTATCCCAATACGTGTTGACGGTGTTGCTGACGATACCGCCTGCGTTCCAAGGCTGAAATGTCATCGAATTTTCCCCTCAATCATTCACGAGGCTGCTACGCCCTGTTTGTCAGAATCAGTCGGTTGAGCCCTGATGTAGCGTTTCGTAAGGAGAGGCGCCCCCTCCGTTCAGAGGGGTCTCTGCCGAGGTTCGGCTGTTTCTCCTCAGCCGCGACGGGCTGCCGCAGAGTTTAAATGTCTAAACTGCCCTGCTGTGCTGTGCGGTATCACACAATAACGTATCATAAAGTTTCTATTTTCTTAATCAATGAGCTTCTCGGCTGGCGCCGGGGCCCGTAGCCACAGCTGCGCAAAAATCCTATATCTTCAGCCCATCCTCATCCGACCTTTTGAGACCCGATGCCCTCCTCCCGTCCCGTCCAAGCCGGCGATCATGTGTTTCTCGTCGACGGCTCGTCCTTCATCTTCCGGGCCTACTTCCAGTCCATGAACCAGGACCAGAAGTACAATTCCCGCTCCTCGGACGGGATGCCCACGGGGGCCGTGCGGCTCTTCGTGTCGAAGCTCCTGCAGTTCATGCGCGACGGGGCGGCGGGGCTCAAACCCACCCATCTGGCCATCGTGCTCGACAAGTCCGAGGGCTCGTTCCGCAAGGAGCTCTACGAGGATTACAAGGGCCACCGCCCCGACGCGCCCGACGACCTGAAGGTCCAGATGCCGATCATGCGCGAGGCGATCCGGGCCTTCGGGCTCGAGCCCGTGGAGCTGCAGCGCTACGAGGCGGACGACCTGATCGCCACCTACACCCAGCAGGCGAAGGCCCGCGGGGCGGACGTGCTCATCATCTCGTCCGACAAGGACCTGATGCAGCTCGTGGGGCCGAAAGTCTGCTTCTACGATTTCGAATCGGGCTCCAAGGGCAAGCCCGGCTACCGGCCCGAGCGCAACTTGGACGAGGCCGCCGTCACGGAGAAGTGGGAGGGCATCCCGCCGGAAAAGATCGGCGACGTGCTGGCGCTGATGGGCGACAGCTCGGACAACGTGCCGGGCGTGCCGGGCATCGGCTTGAAGACCGCAGCGCAGCTCATCAAGGAATACGGCGACCTCGAAACGCTGCTGGAACGCGCGCCCGAGATCAAGCAGCCCAAGCGCCGCGAGAGCCTGATCGCAAACGCGGAGATCGCCCGCCTGTCCAAGAAGCTGGTGACGCTCGATTGCGAAGCGCCGGTGCCGGTGCCGCTCGACGAGCTGCGCGTGCCGGATCCCGACCCGAAGACGCTGGTTGGCTTCCTCAAGGCCATGGAGTTCAACACGATCACCCGACGCGTGGCGGAGCTCTACGAGGCCGACCCCTCGGCGATCCCGCCCGACCCGCGCCTCATGCCGGGCGGCGAGGCCATCCGCTGGACCGGCAACGGCACCGGCGTCACGGCCCCCACCGACGATGCCGTGCCGTTCTTCGGCAAGACCGATGCAGCCTCGGGCGAGATCGATCCTTTTGCCGGCCTCGACCTGCCGGAGACCGCCACACTCCGCAAGCCCGTCGAGGGCCTCGGCACGCCCTCGCAGCTTGCGGGAAAACGCGCCACGGAAGCCTCGTCCGTGCCCATCGACGTCACGGCTTACGAGACCGTCACGAGCCTGGAGCGCCTGCAGGAATGGGTGGCGCTCGCCCACGAGCGCGGCCATGTGGCCGTGGATACGGAGACGAGCGATCTCGATGCGAACCGGGCGGACATCGTCGGCTTCTCGCTGGCGCTGGAGCCGGGCAAGGCCTGTTACGTGCCGCTGCAGCACCGGGACGAATCCGATCTCTTCGGCGGAGGCCTCGTGAAGGGGCAGATCCCCGTCACCGATGCCCTCGACGTGATCCGTCCGATGCTGGAGGATTCATCCGTCCTCAAGATCGGCCAGAACATGAAATACGATTGGATCGTGTTCAAGCGCCATGGCATCGAGGTGCACCCTTATGACGACACGATGCTGATCTCCTACGTGCTCGATGCGGGCAAGGGCTCGCACGGCATGGATGAGCTCTCGCGTCGCCATCTCGGCCACTCGCCGATCAGCTTCTCGGATGTGGCGGGCACGGGCCGGAACAAGGTGACGTTCGACAAGGTGGAGATTGGCAAGGCCACGGCTTACGCGGCCGAGGATGCGGACGTCACGCTTCGGCTCTGGCATGTGCTGAAACCCCGCCTCGTCGCCGAGCACCGCGCCACCGTCTACGAGACGCTGGAGCGACCCATGGTGGATGTGCTCGCGCGCATGGAGATGCGCGGCATCATGGTCGACCGGCAGATCCTGAGCCGCCTCTCGGGCGACTTCTCGCAATCTCTCGCGCGCCTCGAGGACGAGATCCACGAGATGGCGGGCGAGAAGTTTTCGCTCGGCTCCCCGAAGCAGATCGGCGACATCCTGTTCGGCCGCATGGGCCTGCCCGGAGCGAAGAAGACGCCGTCGGGCCAATGGGCGACGCCCGCGACGCTGCTCGACGAACTGGCGCAGGCCGGTCACGAGCTGCCGGCCAAGATCCTCGAGTGGCGCCAGCTCTCCAAGCTGAAATCGACCTATACGGATACCCTGCAGGAGCACATGCACCCTGAGACCAAGCGGGTGCACACCTCGTTCTCGCTCGCCTCCACCACGACGGGGCGTTTGTCGTCGTCCGATCCCAACCTGCAGAACATCCCGATCCGCACGGAAGCGGGGCGCAAGATCCGCAAGGCCTTCGTTGCGCAGGAAGGCCACAAGATCATCTCGGCGGATTACAGCCAGATCGAGCTGCGCCTGCTCGCCCACATCGCCGACATTCCGCAATTGCAGGAAGCGTTCGCGAACGGCGTCGACATTCACGCCGCCACCGCGTCCGCCATGTTCGGAGTGCCCCTCGACCAGATGACGGGGGATCTTCGCCGTCAGGCGAAGACCATCAATTTCGGCATCATCTACGGCATCTCGGCCTTCGGCCTCGCCGTGCGCCTCGGCATCGGCAACCAAGAGGCTTCGGCCTTCATCAAGCAGTATTTCGAGCGTTTTCCGGGCATCCGCACCTATATCGACGAAACCAAGAAATTCGTTCGCGAGAAGACCTACGTAACCACGCTGTTCGGGCGCATCTGCCACTACCCGCAGATCCGCTCAGGCAACCCCTCCGAGCGTGCGGGCGTGGAGCGTCAGGCCATCAACGCGCCGATCCAGGGCACCGCCGCCGACATCATCCGCCGCGCCATGGTGCGCATGGAAGACGCACTCAAGGCCGAGCGCCTCTCCGCCCGGATGCTGCTGCAGGTGCATGACGAACTGGTGTTCGAGGTCCCGGACGACGAGGTCGAGGCCAGCCTGCCGGTGATCTCGCGCGTGATGACGGAGGCCCCCTTCCCGGCGGTGTCGCTGAAGGTCCCGCTCGCGGTGGACGCGCGGGCGGCGCAGAACTGGGACGAGGCGCATTAGAACTCGTCATGGCAGCGCTCGAACTCAGCATCCGAAAGGCTTTTATCGACGACGCCCCAACGATCTTCAAATTCGTGTCCGGCCTGATCGACGATCATCTGCCCGGCCAGGCGCCCTGGACATCGGCGGAGCGGATCGAGGCTGACGGCTTCGGCCCCGATCCTCTCTTCGAAGCGCTCATCGCTGAGCGGGATGCCAGACCTATCGGTTTCGTCTCATACTTCCGCGGCTATGCCGGATGGCGCGGCAGGCCCATGGGCATCGTGCATGCGCTCTACGTCGCGCAGGACGAGCGGCGCACAGGAGCGGCACGAGCCCTCATGGCAGCTGTTGCGAAGGTTGCCATAGAGCGGGATTGGGTGCGTGTCGAACTCTTCGTCGAGGAAGAGCGTCCCGCCATCCGCTTCTACGAGGCGATCGGCATGCGCGATCTTCATCACCGGCACATGCGGCTCGAAGGCGAGGCCCTCGTACGTTTAGCCAGCGACGCCCTTTGACTTCCAGCCGGAACGTTTCGCAAGCGTGGCGAAAGAGCTTCAGGCTGATGCTATCACTTCCCTAGCGGAAAGACCTCGGATCAGGTCCTGTCTCGCAAGCCCACGGCGTTTTTGACTCAACGAGAAAGGCATCTTTCTAGGCTATCCCAACTGGATGGCTGAGCCGTGAGCCGGGGAAAATACCACAGAAGCAAGATTTTCTGAGAAGCCTCTTTCCTTCCTTTTCGGCAAGCGCTATATTGTAACATTAAACCAACGAGGCCTCATCTTGCCGAGATGCAGGAGACCATCGCAGCTTTGCCGTGAAGCCTTCAAGCGCCTCGGGATCCGCCCATGAAGCGGAAGGTTGCCGCCATCCTGGCTGCGGATATCGTGGGCTTCTCCCGGCTCATCGCGGAGGACGAGGACGGAACGCTGCAGCAGCTGGCGGCCTACCGCAATGTCCTGGACGATTTCGTGGCCCATCATGGCGGGCGCGTCTTCAACACGGCCGGCGACTCGATCATGTGCGAGTTCGACAGCGCCGTGGAGGCCACCCGCGCGGCCATCGACATCCAGGACTACATGCGGACGCAGAACCTCACCTCTGCGCAGAACAGGCGGCTGCAGTTCCGCATCGGCATCTCGGTGGGCGAGGTAGTCGAGCGCCAGGACGACCTTCTCGGGATGGCCGTCAACATCGCGGCCCGACTGGAGACCCTGGCCGCACCGGGGGGCATCTGCCTCTCGCGCGCCGTGCACGAGGCCGTCTCCAGCCACATCGCCGTACCCTTCGTTGATATCGGCGAGCGGCAGGTGAAGAACATTCCCTTCCCGGTCCATGCCTTCGCGATCGCCGGTCCGGATTCAGGTCTCCCGGTGGAACCCCAGCGCTCTTCCGTGCGGCCCCTTGCCATATCCGCTGTGGCGGTGGCAGGCGCCTGCCTGACCGTCCTCATCGGCGCTGGAGGGCTTGTCTTCCATGGCCAGCCTTCAAGGCCGATGGAACCGCCGACGGCGGAGGCCGGCGTTCTGTCCCCGGTCCGCCAAAGTGCTCAGGCGCTCCTGCTGCCTGCCGATCCGATCAAGGCCTTCTCAGGGCTCGTGCAAAGGGGAGGACAGATCGACGATCCGCACTCCGCGCCGGGCCTCTATCACAACGCCCTGCTCTTCGAGGCGAAAGGCGAGTCCATCGGGGCACACCGGGCGTATTTCACCTTGGCCCGGATGGGCCTGGACTTCGTCGATCCGCATCTGCGTTACGCGGCCTTGGTGCGTGCCCATGAAGGACGGTTCATCGCCCGCCAGGTCTATGCCGAGCTGAACGAGGACGTTCCGACCCGCGCCACCGCCCTCGTCCATGCCCTGCAGTTCGACGGCGCGGAGCGGAAGGCGAGGCTCCATGCCCTGATCGAGAAGCACCCCGATTACGCGCCGGCCTATTTCGTCCTGGCCGAGGAGCATTCCGAGGATCGGGTCGGCAGCCTGCAGACCGCGCAGGACCGGCGCGCGGAGCATGGGGCGCTGACCGAGTTCCTGAAGGCACACGAGGAAGGCCGCCTGATGTCGTTTTTTCTCGACCAGTCCGTTGCGGCCGACTGGATCGAGCGGGCCTACACGCGCCATGCGAGGCTGACATTGTCGAGCGAGAGCGTCTCGGCCCTGCCGGTTTTCGATCCATAGCAAGGCGCCAACGATCGGTTAAGACCTGGCTTCTAGGATCGCGCTCCCGCAACGACCCTTCGATCCTGTGAGGAGCCGGCCATGAGTGATGAAGCAGGCAGCGTTGCCGTCCGTCTCTGGCGCGACCGCGCGCAACTGCGCGAGGAGGAGCGCAACGACGCGCAGGCCCGCCTTCGCATCGCCCACGAAAAGGTTGCTATCCTGATGGCGGAGAACGAGCGGCTCGAGGTTGAGATTGCGCGCCTGCGCGCTTTTAACGCGCCCGACGAGGTCGCTGCCCATATGGAAATCGAACTGCAGATGGAGGCGCTCAGGGGCGCGCTCCTGTCACTGTCTCCCAGCGTTCAAGCCCGCTAAACGCCTGAGATCCTCGCATCTTCAGCCCTTGCTGCAGCGCAGCAGACGACTGGATCGCGACCGGAAATGAGTTTGCCCACAGCTTGAGCATGCTTGGCCATTCATAAGCCTGTCATGCCTGGCCGCTAGACCTTGCCCTCCCAGATATTACGTTGTTTCATAACGTGATGTTTGGAACGCTGCCTTGTTCTGACGCAACGTGAGGGCCCATCATGGCGAATGTCTGGATCAACGAGTTTCACTACGATAACAGCGGCACAACCGATCTGAATGAATTTATTGAGATTGCAGGTCGTGCTGGCACCGACTTGTCCGGTTGGAAGATCCAACTCTATAACGGCTCTAATAGCGGTCTTTACACTTCCGGTGCCGAGATTCCGCTCTCAGGCATCATCTCCAATACGACCGGCAGCGGCTTCGGCTTCGTCAGCGTCAATGTGCCCGGCCTGCAAAATGGTGCGCCAGATGGTTTCGCGTTGATCGATGCGGGCGGAAACGTCGTTGAGTTCCTGAGCTATGAAGGATCCATGACAGCCATCAACGGTGCAGCCGTTGGAATAACCAGCACGAATATCGGCGCCTTCGAAGATGGCACCGGCTCTGCAACAGGCTCGATCCAACGCCAGGGAACCGGTAGCGACTCCACCGAATTCAGCACCTGGGTGACCTTCAGTGCCGAAGGTACTGCGACGAGAGATGCGGGAAATACAGGTCAGACTTTCATTTCTTACCTCCCAACCCTCTCCATCGCCGCTGCCAGCGCCGACAAGGCTGAAGGCGATGGTGGAGGGACAACCGAATTCACCTTCACGGTCACGCGCTCCAGCGCGATGGGTGAATCCGCCGTCAATTGGGAGATCACCGGCATCGGCGGTGCAGGACAGGCTGCACTTGACGATTTTCTCTCAACCAATGGCACGGTCACATTCGCTGACGGCGAGACCACCAAGACCATCACGATCCAGGTGGCCGCGGATGCGGATTACGAACTGGACGAGACATTCTCGGTTACCCTCTCGACCCCCCAGGGTGCGACCATTGAAACCGCGGTAGCGAACGGCCAGATCGACAACGACGATGTTGCCACCGTGGAGACCCTCTCCGTCGTTGCAACGAATGGCACCCAGCCTGAAGGAACGGGTGCGATATATACGGTCTATACGTTCACCGTCACCCGTGCGAATGGCGATGGTGAGACGGTCGTCGATTGGGATATTGAAGGGTTGGGAGCAAACGGCCTGACGCCTGCGGATTTTGTTGCTGTCAGTGGACAGGTTACCTTTGCCGCGGGCGAGACCGAACAGGTGATCGAAGTTCAGGTGGTGGGGGATACCCGCTTTGAGAGCGACGAGCCTTTCACCCTTCGTATCGCTACCGAGAAAACCGGTACGAATGTCCTCAACGACTCTGCCAGCGGCTCCATCACGAACGACGACCTGCAGCAGAGCTTCTCAATTTCGGCAACGAGCGCAACAAAGGTGGAAGGCAACGACGGCGAGACCGTGTTCACCTTCACCGTCACCCGTGCCAATTCGACGGGAGAGCCTGCTACAATCGACTTTGATCTAAGCGGCCTTACCGGTACAGGCCGGGCAACGAGCGACGATTTTGTCGATGCGGACGGCGGAACGATTCAGTTTGACGCCGATGAGACGACCAAGACCATCGAGATCAGAGTCAAGGGCGACACGGCGGTCGAATTCAACGAGGCCTTCTCGGTCACCTTGTCGAACCCCAGTGAGGGTGTGCTGGGAACTGCAACGGCAGGCGGGCAAATCGTCAATGACGATTTCGATCGGATCTACGACATCCAAGGGTCCGGTCTGGCCTCTCAACGGGATGACCAGACGGTGACCACAACCGGCATCATCACCGGCATCCAGATGGTCGGCACCACCCGCGGCTTCTACATCCAGGATGCGACCGGCGACGGCAATGCAGCGACATCCGACGGCATCTTCGTGTTCATGGGAGCGAGCTGGACGCCGAACTTTGAGGTCGGCGACGAGGTGGTGGTGAGGGGCAAGGTCGACGAGTTCAACGGCCTGACGCAGATCACCCGGATTGACAGCTCGAACCCTGTTACCGTGACTCTCGTCGACAAGGGCAATGCCCTGCCGGAGGCGATCGTCATCGGGCCGAACGGCATCAAGCCGCCGACGGACAGTGTCGCGAGTGCCATCAATTTCTACGAAGCCCTGGAGGGCATGCGCGTCACCATTGAGCCGACCCGTGTGGTGGGTGCAACGAACGATTTCGGCGAGATCTACACGGTGATTGAGGGAGCCTACGATCCGTCGAGCCTCAACAACCGTGGCGGCTTGTCGACGTCACCGACAGACTTTAATCCGGAGCGGATTCAATTCGACAACATCCGCGATTCCCTCAATGTGCCGATGGTGGATGTGGGCGCGCGTCTCGGCGCGATCACGGGCATCATGTCCTACGGGTTCTCGAACTACGAGGTTCTGATCGGTAGCACACCCGTGGTGACGCAGGCCTCGGACCTGCAGCCGGAAGTCACCAGCATCACCCGGCCGAACGAGTTCTTCCTGACCTTCGCCAACTACAACGTGGAGAATCTCGACATCAACGATGACGACGGCGATGCCGACGTAGACGGCGGCCAGTTCGCCGCTATCGCTAACCAGATCGTCAACAACCTCGGCGGGCCTGCCGTGCTGGCCCTGCAGGAGATCCAAGACGATTCCGGCTCCGTCGATAACGGGGTGACTTCCTCCGACAAGACCCTCCAGAAGCTGGTAGACTTTATTGTGGCAGCCGGTGGCCCTCGCTATAAATTTGCCTACCTCGAGCCTGAGAACAACAAGGACGGCGGTCAAGGGGGTGGCAACATCCGCCAGGCCTTCCTCTACAATGACGATGTGGTTGACCTCGTCGCTGGCTCGCTGAAGCGCATCACTGACCCCGACCCGGCGGTCAATGACGCCTTCGAGTCCAGCCGTAAACCGTTGGTCGCCCAGTTCGACTTCCAGGGCGAGCGCTACACCTTCATCAACAACCACTTGAACTCTAAAGGCGGCGACGGCGGCATTTTCGGCACTACGCAGCCACCCGTCCTCGGCAGTGAGCCCCAGCGCATCGAACAGACGAAGCTCATCAACGCCTATGTGGACGCACTCCTCGCCAACGACCCGAATGCCAACATTGCGGTTCTAGGCGATCTCAACGACTTCTCCTGGAGCAATCCGCTCAAAGTGCTGGACGGTACGTTCGGCGGCGAGCAGGTGCTCTGGAACATAGCGGATGAGTTCATCACCGATCCGCGGGATCGCACGGACTACGTCTATGAGGGCAACTCGCAATCGCTCGACCACATCTATGTCTCCGCCGCCATGCGCGCGCGCATGGAAGCCTTCGATATCGTGCGGGTGAACTCCGAATTCGACGCGGACCAGCAGGTGAGCGACCACGATGCCCTCGTGGCGCGCTCGACCTTCCGAATCATCCGGGCTGCCGAGGGCGGCTCGCAGGTCGATGGTGACGACGGCAGCAATTCCCTGCTCGGCAGCAACGACCGCGACTACATGCTCGGTGGCGGCGGTCGCGACTACCTGCAGGGCAATGGCGGCGACGACATGCTTGTCGGCGGCGCAGGTGCCGACGGTCTCTACGGTGGCGACGGCATCGACTGGGCGTCCTATCTCAGCGCTGCCTCCGGTGTGAGGGTCTACCTCGAAGCCCCGGCCGGCAACACGGGCGAGGCTGCAGGGGACACTTACAACTCCATCGAGAACATCTGGGGGTCGACCTTTGCGGACGTGCTCGTCGGTACGGGTGGTAGCAACTTCATCGATGGTAGCCGTGGCGCCGATATCCTCGAGGGGAAGGGCGGCAATGACACCTACATCGTCGACGACGTTCTCGACAGAGTGATCGAGACCGCCGGCGGAGGAACGGACGCGATCCGGACCAGCGTCAGCTATGCTCTTGCAAACGATGTCGAGGTGGAAGCGCTGATCGCCATCGGGAACGCCGCGATCAACCTGACGGGCAACGCTCTCGCCAATTCGATCAGCGGGACCGTGGCCGCCAACGTCATCGACGGTGGGGCCGGCGCGGATCGGATGGGCGGACGGGAAGGTAACGACACTTATCTCGTCGACAATGCAGGCGACGTCATCACCGAAGTTTCGGGCGGCGGCACGGACACCGTGCTGACTTCAGTCAGCTATGCCTTGAGGGCCGATACGGAAGTCGAGTTCCTCACGGCTCAGGCAGGAAAGGCCAACCTGTCGCTCACCGGCAATGGCTACATCAACACGATCACGGGCAACGAGAGCAACAACAGGCTCTCCGGCGGCCTCGGCAACGACGTGCTGAAGGGAGAATCGGGCAAGGATACCTTCATCTTCAACAGCACGCTCAACAAGAGCACGAACGTAGACAGGATCCTCGACTTCAGCAGCAAGTTCGACAGCATTTGGCTTGAGAACAAGATCTTCACCAAGCTGGGGAAGGGCTCCTCGACGGGCGTGAAGTTCAAGTCCGACATGTTCGTCACCGGCACCAAAGCCAAGGACGCGGAGGATCGGATCGTCTACGACAAGAAGACAGGTTCGCTCTACTACGATCAGGACGGCACCGGCTCGAAGGCTCAGGTGAAGATCGCCACGATCGTCAACAAGGCCACCCTCAAGTTCGACGATTTCTTCGTCATCTGACCAATCGATGTTCGATCCATTGACAGAGGAAGGCCCCGATCCGTCGGGGCCTTTCGTTTTGAAGTCCGCTCAGGCCGCCAGGCGGCCCATGGCCTCGTTCAGGCACTCCACCGCGACGCTGCCGCCTTTGGCCACGAGGCTGCAGCCCTTGGGGACCTCGCGCCAGCCCCTGGTCTTGTCGTCGATGGGCTCGGAGACGACGAGCAGGTTGCCCTTGTCCTCGCGGAAATAGAGCGTCGGCGGCTTGGCATCGCAGGCCCAGCGATAGGCCCAGAGGTTCTCGCCGTCCGTGAAGGCGGCGGTGAAGCGCAGGGGCTCCTGGATGCAGGCCTCGGTCATCAGTCCGCGCACGGTCTTCAGCGTCCTGGCCATGGCCGTGACGGGCTCCTCGGCCAAGCCGTTGGCGAGCGCCATGAGGAAGATCGCTTCCGAATCCGTGGTGCCGAGACGCCGGTCGTAGAACTCGTCCGGGATCAGGGCCTCGAGGCGCCGCTTGATCTGCCCATAGCCGCCGATCTGTCCGTTATGCATGAAGAGGTAGCGGCCATGAGCGAAGGGGTGGCAGTTGGCCCGGGTGGTCGAGGTGCCGGTGGAGGCGCGCACATGGGCGAAGAAGAGTTTTGAGCGCACCTGCTCGCACAGGCTGCGCAGGTTCTCGTCGGACCAGGCCGGGCGGACCTCCCGGTAGACGCCGGGCTCCGGGCGCTCGCCATACCAGCCGATGCCGAACCCGTCCCCGTTCGTACCGGTCTTGGCCTCGACCGCATGCAGCGACTGGTGCACCAGCGAATGGGCCGGGGCACAGACGAGTTCGTCGAGGAAGATCGGCTCCCCCCGGTAGGCGAGAAAGCGGCACATCGGTTTCAGCAATCCTCTGGCACGGCAAGGCTTTGTAACGATGTTGTACTATCTTTGACTTATGGTGAATAGCCGGTTAACGGCCACGCCGTTGCAGCCTTAAATCCGTTCCCGTAAAGCTGTTCCCAACCTTTGAAGAACGAGCCGGCCGCCGGCCGCTGGGGACCATAAGCATGCTTCGCCCTCTGAGCCTGGCGCTCGCCGCCGCCCTGACCCTCATGCCCCAAATGGCCCTTGCGGCCGAATTCGAGGGGGCGAGCCTCGGCTTCGTCTGGGCCCTGCCCTTCGTGGGCATCCTTTTGTCCATTGCGCTGTTCCCGCTGCTGGCGCCCCATTTCTGGGAGCACCACCAAGGCAAGATCGCCGCCATCTGGGGCCTGCTGGTGCTGGTTCCCATGGCGCTTGCCTTCGGGCCGACGACGGCCATCCACGCGCTGGCCCACACGGCGCTTCTCGAATACATCCCATTCATCCTGTTGCTGCTCGCCCTCTTTACCGTAGCGGGCGGCATTCTCGTGCGCGGCAACATCCATGGCGCGCCGGGCACCAACACGATGCTTCTCGGCATCGGCACGGTGCTGGCGAGCTTCATCGGCACCACGGGCGCCTCCATGGTGATGATCCGCCCGGTGATGCGCGCCAATGACGACCGGCGGCACAACGTGCATGTGATCGTGTTCTTCATCTTCCTGGTGTCGAATATCGGCGGCTCGCTCACGCCGCTCGGCGACCCGCCGCTCTTCCTTGGCTTCCTGCGCGGCGTCGACTTCTTCTGGACCACCACGCATCTGTTCATGGAAACGCTACTCGCGGCAGGAGTCCTGCTCGCCCTGTTCTTCGTAATCGACCTGGTGATCTACCGGCGGGAGGGCCACGTGAGGCCCGACCCGACCCCGGACAACCCGGTGCGCGTGGTGGGCGGCTTCAACTTCCTGCTGATCTTCATCATCATCACGGCCATCCTCATGAGCGCCACGGTCGATCTGGGGCGCATCACGGTGCTCGGCACCGAGATCGAACTGGCGAATGCCTTGCGCGACCTCATCATGATCGCCGTCACGGTCATCTCGCTGAAAGTCACCTCGAAGGCGAACCGGATCGAGAACGGCTTCGCCTGGGGGCCGATCAAGGAAGTGGCGAAGCTGTTTGCCGGCATCTTCATCGCCATCATTCCCGTGCTCGCCATGCTGCGCGCCGGCGCCGACGGCGCCTTCGCACCGCTGGTCGCCCTCGTGACGAACCCCGACGGCAGCGCCAACAACGCGGCCTATTTCTGGCTCTCAGGCGGCCTCTCGTCCTTCCTCGACAATGCGCCCACCTATCTCGTGTTCTTCGAGCTCGCCGGCGGCAACCCGCAGCAGCTGATGACCACCGGTGCGCTCACGCTGACCGCGATCTCGGCCGGCGCCGTGTTCATGGGCGCCAATTCCTATATCGGCAATGCGCCCAACTTCATGGTCTATGCCATTGCCCGCGAGGGCGGCGTGAAGATGCCGAGCTTCTTCGGGTACCTGCTCTGGTCGGGCGCGATCCTGATCCCGACCTTCCTGCTGATCACGCTGCTGTTCTTCAGGGCTTGAGCCTCACTACTGTCATTCCGGGGCCGCGTAGCGGAGCCCGGAATGACAGTGAAAATGCTTAAGCACCCATCCTCTCCGCCACGTCCTCGGCAATCGAAAGACACGAGGTCAGCCCCGGGCTCTCGATGCCGAAGAGATGGACGAGGCCGGGCAGTCCGTGCTCGGCCGGACCGTCGATCATGAAGTCGGCGGCCTTCTCGCCCGGCCCGGTGAGCTTGGGGCGGATGCCCGCATAGTCGGGCACCAGCGCACCGTCGGGCAGGCCCGGCCAGTAGCGGCGGATGGAGGCGTAGAAGCTTTCGGCCCGCTGGGGATCGACCTCGTATTCCTCCCTGTCGATCCATTCCACATCCGGCCCGAAGCGCATGCGCCCGGCGAGGTCGAGGGTCACATGGGTGCCAAGCCCGCCTTCCACTGGCGCGGGATAGATCAGGCGCGAGAAGGCAGGCTTGCCGAGGCAGCCGAAATAATTGCCCTTGGCGAGCACGAGCGGCGGCACGCGCTCAGTCGGATAGCCTTCGGTCACGCGGGCGAGCGTCTGCGCCCTGAGACCCGCCGCATTGACGACGGCATCGACCGCAATCTCCGTCGCGTCCACGCCACCGACGTGCACATTCCAGCCCTGCCCCTCACGCGCGATGCGCTCCACCGGCGCATGGAAGGCGATGACGCCGCCCGCATCCTCCAGATCGCCCTGGAGCGCCAGCATCAGTGCATGGCTGTCAATGATGCCGGTCTCCCTCGAGAGCACCGCACCGGTGCAGGAGAGATGCGGCTCAAGCCGCCGCGCCTCCTCGCCCGTCAGGAAGGAGAGGCCCTCGACGCCGTTCGCCAGCCCCTGCTCGTAGATGCCCTCGATCTTGGCCTGCTCCAGGTCGTTGGTGGCAACGATGAGCTTGCCGCATTTGGCATGCGGCACGCCGTGGCTCTCGCAGAACGCATAGAGCCTGCGCCACCCCTCGACGCAGTGGCGGGCGCGCAGCGAACCGGACGGGTAGTACATCCCGGCATGGATCACCTCGCTGTTGCGCGAAGAGACGCCGTTGCCGATGCCGCCGGTGGCTTCCGCCACGATCACGCCGTGGCCGCGCAGGGCGAGTGCGCGCGCAACGGAAAGACCGACAACGCCGGCTCCAATGACCAGAACGTCGATGATCGCCTCCCACCGAGCGTCAGAGGCGCTGGCCCGTCCGCTCGTCGAAGAGGTGCACGAGCGTCGGGTCCGGCGTGATGCGGATCTGCTGGCCGGGCTTGGCGTCGACGCGCTCGCGGAACACGCCCACGATATCCGTGCCGGCGAGCCTTGCGAAAACCTGGGTCTCCGATCCGGTCGGCTCGATGACGGCCACTTCCGCCGGCAGGCCGTTGGTGTCATCGAGCATGAAATGCTCCGGCCGGATGCCGTAGACCACGGGCTGCCCATCGGAGGCTGCAGGCGCATGGGCGACCGGGAAAGCAGTGCCGTCCTCAGCAACGAAGCGGCCGCCCTGCAGGTGGCCCTTCAGGAAATTCATGGCGGGCGAGCCGATGAAGCCTGCAACGAACAGGTTGGCCGGGCGGTCGTAGAGTTCGAGCGGCGCGCCGATCTGCTCCACGATGCCGTCGTGCATCACCACGATCTTGTCAGCCATGGTCATGGCCTCGATCTGATCGTGGGTCACGTAGATCGTGGTGGTCTTGAGCCGCTGGTGCAGGGCCTTGATCTCGGTGCGCATGGCAACGCGCAGCTTGGCGTCGAGATTGGAAAGCGGCTCATCGAACAGAAAGACCTGCGGATCGCGCACGATGGCGCGGCCCATGGCGACGCGCTGGCGCTGGCCACCCGAGAGCTGGCGCGGATAGCGGTCGAGGAGCTTGGTCAGCCCGAGGATGTCGGCGGCGCGGTCGACCCGCTCCTTGATCTCGGCCTTCGGTGCGCTCTTGAGCTTGAGGGAAAAGCCCATGTTGTC
>JAESFL010000566.1_pt1 | contig 23831 bp, 22 predicted proteins | sample 9269401 | NCBI WGS metagenome assembly JAESFL01 (sample SAMN14506025, study PRJNA617098) | algae metagenome | isolation source: Gloeocapsa sp. UFS-A4-WI-NPMV-4B04 and co-occurring heterotrophs from desert... | place: USA: Utah | collected 2006-10-01 | reverse complement strand
ATGTTGGATCGAGCTTGGCGCGGATGTCGTTCTCCGCGCCGTAGCGGGCCCGGGCGGCGCGCTGGATAGCGTCTTCCATCGCCTCGATAACGATGCCGCGATCGATCAGCTTCTCGCGCGCCACCGAATCGGCGATCGCGATCAGTTCGGCCTTGTTGGCGGAAACGGCTGCAGTGGCCATGCTTATTCTTCCTCTATTATCTTGCTGTGTCGGACGGCTCGTCCACGGGACGGTCCGCCTCTTCTTCGATCTGATCGGCGCCCTCCGCACTGAGCGGAGCCGTCGCCTCGATAAGTTTGTCCGTCATGACGAGCTTGGCCGAATGGATCAGCCCGAACGGAAGCCGCGTCTCGCCTAGCCCCGCCACATCGATCAGGATCTGGTCGCCGTCGCGGCCCTTCAGCTCGCCAGTATATTGCTTGCGGCCGTCCAGCTTCTCGGCAAGGCTGATCTTCGCTTCATGGCCTTTCCAATCCTGGAAATCCTGCAGCCGGGTGAGCGGCCGATCGATTCCGGGCGAGCTCACCTCGAGCCGGTAGGCGCTTTCGATCGGATCGGCCTCGTCCAGCACGTCCGACAGGCGCCGCGAGAGGCGCGCGCAATCGTCCAGCGTCAGTTGCCGCGTATCCGGCCGCTCGGCCATCACCTGCAGCGTCGGATCGGACGTGCCGCCCATCATCTTGACGCGCACGAGCGCGAGGCCCTCGGCCTTGGCCTCGGCTTCGATCAGCTCCGTCAATGCGGCGAAGTCCGCCATCCGTTCTCCAAAAACAAAGCCCCCGAACGCGTCCCGGCGCTGCCGGCCCCGTCCCCGGGACCAGCCTCAACATTGTTACCGATGTCGAGAAAGGCATCGGCTATATAGGCGACCGGCGGCGGAGGGGCAAGCGTGAAGCTAGCGCGACCGTAAAGTGATGAGCCAGATGTCCGGCCGAGCCAACAGGCGTATCGGCAGCCCGCTCGTCCCCACGCCCCCGCTGACGATCAGAATCCTCCCATTTTCCTCGATGATGCCGCAAGCGAAACGGCGGCCGTAATTCGATGCCGTCACGATCGCTCCGATCAGCGGGAAGGCGATCTGCCCGCAATGGGTATGGCCCGCCAGCGTCAGCTTCACATCCGACGGGACCTCGGGAAAGATGTCGGGGCTGTGGCTCAGGAGGAGTTTGACGCCGCCGAGCCGCGCCATCGATGCCGCCGTGGCCGCCATGTCGGCCTGTCTCGTGTGAACATCGTCGACGCCGCCGAGCGCCACCGGACCCCGCCGGACCGCTTGGTTGTCGAGGACCGTTATCCCGCTCTTGGCGAGTGCCGCTCGTACGGTTCGTGCGCTCAGCCAATGATCGTGATTTCCGAGCACTGCCACTGTGCCGAGAGGCGCCCGCAAGTTCGCGAGGGGAGCGATCGATTCCTCGATCGAAAGGCGCCTGGCAGGGAATTTCTTTTCGCTGATGAAGTCGCCGGCAAGCAGGACCAAATCGGGCTTCAGCGAATTTACCTGCTCGACGACTTTCGCTACCCGTTCCGGGCTGACGTCCGCGCCTCCCGCATGTATGTCCGAGATGAGCGCCGCCACGACCGGCGGATGGCCGTCGGGGAAGCTCTCCAGCGCCAGCGCAAATTTCCGCACCTGGGGCTCGGACGTCGCCAGCAAGGCCATGTGGAGCAGCAGAAAAAGCCCCGCCGCGGTCAGCGCCAGGGTTCCGCGCCACACGAACCTCCAAACGCTCACCGCGCTTGGCGAGACGGCGATAATGCTTTTTCCTCCGCGCGAATTCGGATCGCGAGAATGGCAGCGTTGGCTGCGGAAAAGAACAAGGCGACCTCCCATTGGCCAAAAGCCAGTGGAAGAAGCGCGATTTCGGCCGCCACGATCAGGTAATTGGGGTGACGCACGAAACGGAACGGACCGCCCGTGACGAGCGGCGCGCGGGGCAGGATGATGATACGAGTGGTCCAGCGTTCGCCAAGCGTCGCCAGCACCCAAAGGCGGCCGAGTTGCAGCAACAGGAACAGGCCGATCAGCGGCCAGGAGATCGGGCTGCCGGGCGCCAGATACCAAAGCGTCGCAAGCCATAGCGCATGGACGGCGACGATCAGCGGGTAATGAGCGGCGCCGACCTCATAACCGCCTTCGGCCAGCAGCCGGCGCGTGTTGCGCCGCGCGATCACGAGTTCCGCCAGCCTTTGCAGCGTCACCAGGCCGAGGATGACGCCCGCCGACATCATTGCTTCGCGAGCGAAAGCGCAGTGACGGTGAATCCGGGTCCAAGCGCAAGCAGCATCGTGCGAGACGGCATGCCGGCCTTCAACAGCCGGTCCAGCACGAACAGCACCGTCGGCGCCGACATGTTGCCATAGGCGCGCAGCACTTCCCTTTCATGGTCGAGCGCTCCTGGAGCTATCCTCAAACTCTGTTCCAGCGCGGCGATGACCTTGGCGCCGCCGGGGTGACAGGTGAAGCGGTCCACCTCCGCGCGCTCAAGCCCGACCCGGGCCAATATTCGCTCAACGGCATTCGCCATATTGTCTTCGACAAACGGAGGAATGGACCGGTCGAAGATCACGCCCAAGCCCGGATCCTCGACGTCCCAGCCCATGATTCCAAGCGTGTCGGGCCAGAGCAGTTCCCCGCCCCCTTCAACCTGAGCCATGCCGCCCTCGCCGCCGCGCAGCAGGCAGGCGGCGGCACCATCACCGAACAGCGCCGTGGCGACGAGATTGGCCTTGCTGAGTTTGTCGAGCCGGATCGAAGTCGAGCAAAGCTCCACGGTCACGAACAGCACCGTTTTGCCCGCCGCGGCGAGCCTTGCCGCGATGGCGAGGCCGCTGACTCCGCCCGCGCAGCCAAGGCCGAAGACCGGCACGCGCTCCGCGTCCGCGCGAAAGCCCATGCGGCCGGCCACGCGCGCCTCGAGGCTGGGCGTGGCGATACCGGTGGTCGATACGGTGACGAGGCAATCCACCTCGTCCGCGCCCAGCCCTGCCTGATCCAGTGCCTGGCTCGCCGCTCGGACGTAAAGTGCCTCGGCCGCCTCGAGATAGACGTCGTTCCGCACCTTCCAGCCATGATCGCCCTCGTACCAGCCGGGCGGCCGGACGATATGCCTCTTGTCGATTCCGGCATTATCGAACACGGGCGCGAGGCGTTCAAACAGCGCGGTGCGCTCCCCGAACAATCGGCGTGCGAGCGCTTTTGCTTCCTCCTGCCGAAGAACAGTCTCCGGAACGGCCGTGCCGAGCGACAGCAATGCGACGGGTATAGCGGGATTGAGCGGCACGTTCGTCCCAATTGAACTGAGCTTGTTGTTGCCCCAGATGTTGATCCCGCGCCTAAAGCACAACCGGAGTTATCCCTATGCGGCCTTTAGCCTATATCCTTCCTCTCCTTCTGATGGCCTGCAACGGGAACGGAGAAGCGGTGGCTCCCGGCACGGCCGAAGCCTCGGCCACGGCGGCCGGCGGAAAGCCCTTTCAGGTCCAGCAAGTCGCAAGCTTCAACGAGCCTTGGGCCATGACCTTCATCCCCGGCGGGAACGAAGCCTTGATCACCGAGAAGAGCGGCCGGCTGCTGCTCGTGCGCGAGGGCGGACGGAGCATCGCAGTGTCGGGTGTCCCGAAGGTCGATTATGGCGGCCAGGGCGGGTTTGGCGACGTGGTGCTGCATCCCGATTTCCAGGCCAACAATCTCGTCTATCTGAGCTGGGCCGAAGCCGGCGGCGGCAGCGCGCGGGGCGCGGTGGTAGGCCGCGGGCGCCTCGTACGCCAAGGCGAGACGGCTAGGATCGAAGGGCTGGAAATTATCTGGCGGCAGGAGCCGAAGGTCGAAGGCCGGGGCCATTATGCACACCGCCTCGCTTTCTCGCCAGACGGCCATCTTTTCATCACCAGCGGCGACCGGCAAAAGTTCACCCCCGCCCAGGACATGAACCAGAATCTCGGCAAGATCGTGCGTATCACCGATGCCGGCGGCGTGCCCGGCGGCAACCCGTTTTACGACCGCGGCCGCGTCACTTCGCAAATTTGGTCGTTCGGGCATCGCAACCCGCTGGGTATCGCTTTCGATGCTTCCGGCCAGCTCTGGACGCACGAAATGGGCCCGCAGGGAGGGGACGAATTCAACCGCATCGAGCGCGGCTCCAATTACGGCTATCCGGTCGTTTCCAATGGCAGCCATTATGATGGACGCGACATTCCGGATCACCAGACGCGGCCCGATTTCAATGCTCCGGAGATTTCGTGGAACGGCCTCTCGCCGGCAGGCCTGATAATCTATTCGGGCAGCCTGTTTCCGCAATGGCGGGGCAGCGCCTTCCTCGGCGGGCTTTCAGGACAAGCGCTTGTCCGGGTGGAGATCAACGGCACGGCTGCCCGGGAAGCGGAAAGGTGGGATATGGGTCAGCGGATCCGCGAGGTCGAGCAAGGTCCGGATGGCGCGATCTACCTGCTGGAAGATGGACGCGAAGGCTCGGGAGGCCGCCTGTTACGGCTTACGCCTGCCGGCAGCGGTGCTTAGCGAAATCTGAAAAGAAAGGCGCTAAGCTCCTGTGGCGGGGCTTTCCGCTTCGCAGCGCGTTTTCTAGAAAACGGACGTGAACCAAGGACCCAAGCATGGCCGAGCAAGACACCGCCACCCCTCCCAGCCCGACGCTCCCGAGCCTTGAGGATATGCAGCACTGGACCTTTGTCATGGGCCGCGCCCAGCAGATGATGATGGAGCATGTCGCTAGGCAGATGGGCGAGGCAGGGCAGAAAATCGCCGCGGCCGAACCCAAGATCCCGCTCGGCACCTGGCCCGGCTCCGCCCTGTTCGCCGATCCCGCCAAGCTCGCGCAGGCGCAAGTGGATCTGTGGACGGAGGGGCTGAACATCTGGCAGCGGACCCTCGGCGGCCAAAGCCACAAATCGGAGATCGAAGAAAAGGCCGACAAGGACAAGCGCTTCAACGCCCCGCAATGGCGCGACAACCCGCTTTTCGACATGATCCGGCAAAGCTACCTCTTGATCGCCGATCGGCTGCTCGGCTCCGTCGATGCTCTCGAAGGAATGAGCGACAAGCAGCGCGAACAACTGCGCTTCGCCACTCGTGCGTTCGTCGATGCGATGAGCCCTTCGAACTTCGCGATCACCAATCCGCAGGTTTTGGAAAGAACGTTCGAGACCCGCGGCGAGAACCTATTGAAGGGCCTGGAGAACATGCTCCGGGACATCGAAAAGGGGCAGCTCACCCACACCGCGCCCGATGCGTTCGAGGTCGGCCGCAACATCGCCATCACGCCGGGCAAGGTCGTGAAGCGGACGCCGCTCTACGAACTCATTCAATATTCGCCGACCACGGACGAAGTCTATGAGACTCCGCTCATCATCTTTCCGCCCTGGATCAACCGCTTCTACATCCTCGACCTGAACGAAAAGAAGAGCTTCATCCGCTGGGCCGTCGGGCAGGGCATTACCGTTTTCGTCGTCTCCTGGAAATCGGCCGACGAGACGATGCGCGACTTGACCATGGATGATTATGTCGTGCGCGGACAGATCGATGCGATCGACACGGTACGCGAGCTGCTGAAGATCGAAGACGTCCACCTCATCGGCTATTGCGTCGCCGGCACGACGCTGGCGGCAACGCTGGCGCTGTTGGAAGCCCGGGACGAAGCGGATAAAGTCGCCAGCGCTACCTTCTTCACTGCCCAGGTCGATTTTGCGGAAGCCGGCGATCTCAATCTTTTCGTCAATGACGATCAGATGCAGATGATCGAGCAGCTTTCCGACAAGGGTTATATGGACGGCCGCTACATGGCGGCGACGTTCAACATGCTGCGCGGCCGCGACCTCATTTGGAATTATGTCACCAACAATTACCTGCTCGGCGAGGATTATGTGCCGTTCGACCTCCTTCATTGGAATTCGGACACGACCAATCTGCCGGCCAAGTGGCACCAAGCCTATCTCAAGGACCTGTATCGCGACAACAAGCTGGTTCAACCTGGCGGAATCACCGTCGACGGCACGCCGATCAACCTGATGAAGGTGCGAACGCCGACTTATGTGCAGGCCGGCCGTGAAGATCATATTGCCCCCGCCCACAGCGTCTGGAAAATCACGCGCTATTTCCAAGGACCGGTAAGGTTCGTGCTGGCTGGCTCGGGGCACATTGCCGGCGTCGTAAACCCGCCCGAGGCCCAGAAATACCAATATTGGGTCAACGAGGAAAAGGTCGACACGTTGGAGCAGTTCATCGACGGTGCCACGGAAGTGAAGGGCAGCTGGTGGCCCGACTGGCTCCAATGGATCGACAAGAAGTCGGACGGCAAGATTCCGGTGAAGGGCGCGCGGGTTCCCGGCAAGGGCAAGCTGAAGGCGATCGAGGATGCACCCGGGAGCTATGTGAAAGCGCGTTAGCCCGCGCCGGCAATCGCGGCTCTTTCGCTCTGATTCCGGCGTGCTACGGACATCCTGTCCTCCCGCGCGTGGCAGGCGTCTGCGTTGCAGATTTTGGCTTTTTCCGCCTGCCGGCACGCCCCATGTTGCAGCGCACAAATTTCCCTTGAAAACCGAACGTCGGTCCTTTATGTTGCATTGCAGCATAGGATTCGGGAGCTAGTTGAATGGCCCAGAAGAAGAACGCGCCCAAGGCCGAAAAGAAGGTCAAGCCCGTTACGGAAGCGAAGCGGAAGCCCGGTCGAAAGCCGCAGCTCGCCGCTGCTGACGTAAAGAAGCAGCCGACGGCCGTGACGGCATCGCCGGCTCCGAAGAACCCTCCGGCGGCGCCAAAAGCGCAGCCGGCGCAAGTCAAGACTGCACCGCCGGCGCCCAAGGCGCAGCCGGTGAAAGCCGTCGCGCAAGCGGCGGCTACGACCACCCGTCAGATCAACGAAAGGACCACCGAAATGCAGAACGAAGCCACCCGCATCGCCAACGAGAACGCCCAGGCAGTGTTCGGCGACCTCAATGAGCGCGCCAAGAACAGCGTCGAGCGCAGCACCCGTATCATCGAGGAAATGACGGACCTCGCCCGCGGCAACGTCGAAGCGCTCGTTGCTTCCTCGAAGGTCGCCGCGCGCGGTGTCGAGACGCTGAGCCAGGAAGCCGCCGAGTTCGGCCGCAAGAGCTTCGAAGAGGCCTCGGCCGCGATCCGCACCTTCGCTGAAGTGCGCTCGGCCACTGACTTCTTCCGCCTCCAGAGCGAGTTCGCGAAGACTCAGTTCGACGCCGTCGTCGCCGAAAGCTCGAAGATCAGCGAAGCGGTTCTGAAGCTCGCCGGCGAAGTCGCCGAGCCGATCACCAGCCGCTACTCGGTCGCCGCCGAGCGCGTGAAGAACATCGCTGCCTAAGCGTTCTTCCAACTGATCGGGAAGGGCGGCCCCTCCCTCCAAGTCCACGAACGAAGGGAGTTCGTGAGCAGGAGTGGAGGGAGCCGCCCTTTTCTTGTTGCGTTTCGTCCCCTCTGACCATTCGAGACTCTTGCCCCGCCATGGCTGCTTGCCATATTTAGTAGCTGATATGATTTGGAATGAATCAGTGATCACTGCCGCGGGCGGCAACAGACCGGGGGACGACGAGGGCACCGGCCTCGGCGTCGCCACCCGCACGCGCACGCGCACAAAAACGCCGTCTCCCTACAAGGTGCTGATGCTGAACGACGATTATACGCCCATGGAGTTCGTCGTTCTGTGCCTCCAGCGCTTCTTCAAAATGGACATCGAGGATGCGACGCGGGTGATGCTTCACGTCCATCAGCGCGGCGTCGGCGTCTGCGGCATATTCAGCTACGAGGTCGCCGAGACAAAGGTCGCCCAGGTGATCGATTATGCCCGCGAGAACCAGCATCCGCTCCAATGCACGCTCGAAAAGGCCTGATTCCTCGTCCGCTTGCGTAGCCGCGCCAAAGTCCTAAGAACCGCCCATGGACCGTATTCTGATCAGGGGCGGCAACCGCCTCCAAGGCAAGATTCCCATTTCCGGCGCAAAGAATGCGGCGCTGACGCTTCTTCCCTGCGCGCTTCTGACCGACGAGCCGCTGACGCTTCGCAACCTGCCGCGGCTCGCCGACGTCGACAGTTTCGGGCACCTGCTCAATCAGCTCGGCGTGTCCACGACCGTCGAAGGCGCGAAGCCCGACGAGTTCGGCCGAGTGATGACGCTCCGCGCTGCCAATCTCACTTCGACGGTCGCGCCGTACGACATCGTGCGGAAGATGCGCGCTTCCATCCTCGTCCTGGGGCCTTTGCTCGCCCGCGCCGGCGAGGCGACGGTTTCCTTGCCGGGCGGCTGCGCCATCGGGACCCGGCCCGTCGACCTTCACCTCAAGGCCATGGAGGCCTTGGGCGCCGAGATCGAGATCGCTCGCGGTTACGTGAAAGCGACTGCGCCCAAAGGGCGGCTTAGCGGCGGCACGATCAGCTTTCCCTTCGTGTCGGTCGGCGCCACCGAGAACGCACTGATGGCGGCGGTTCTCGCCAAGGGCACGACCGTGATCGAAAATGCCGCTCGCGAGCCCGAAATCACCGACCTCGCAAAGTGCCTGATCGCCATGGGCGCGCATATCGAAGGGCTTCGAACGGATACGCTCACCGTTCAAGGTGTCGACCGGCTGCACGGCGCCACCTATGCCGTCATGCCGGACCGGATCGAGGCGGGCAGCTATGCCTGCGCCGCGATCATCACCGGAGGCTCGCTCGAGCTTGCTGGCGCGCGGAAGGAGACGATGCCGTCCATCTTGTCCGGTCTCGCCGATGCGGGCGCCATCGTCGAGGAGGTACCCGGCGGCATCCGCGTCAGCGCGGACGGCGGCATCAAGTCGCTTTCCATCTCGACGGCTCCCTACCCCGCCTTTCCCACCGACATGCAGGCGCAGTTCATGGCCATGCTGACCTTGGCCGAAGGCACCAGCCTGCTCACCGAAACGATCTTCGAGAACCGCTACATGCATGTGCCCGAGCTCAACCGGATGGGCGCCAATATCGAGATTCGCGGCCGCGCCGCCGTCGTGAAGGGCGTGAAACACCTGCACGGCGCGCCGGTCATGGCGACGGACCTTCGTGCCTCCATGGGCCTTGTTCTTGCCGGCCTCGCCGCGGAAGGGGAGACGCAAGTCGGCCGCGTCTACCATTTGGACCGGGGCTATGAGCGGCTTGAAGAAAAACTCCAGGCCGTGGGCGCGGATATCGAGCGCGCCGGCGACGGCTGATCAGGTCAACACTTCGACGCTGTGGATGATGAGGCCGACGAGGCCGCCGACGATCGTGCCGTTGATGCGGATATATTGAAGGTCCCTGCCGACCGCGCCTTCAAGTCGTCCGGTGATCGTCTTGGCATCCCAGCTGCGGATCGTATCTGACACCAAAGCAACGATAGCGGAGCCGTAACTGGCGACCGCGCCGACAACGGCCCGGCGGGCGAATTGGTTGATCGTGCTCTTGAGCCGCTCGTCCTGCTGCAGGGTGGCGCCGAGCTGGCGGATCGCATCGCCGAACCTGCCGGCCATGGTCGCCTCCGGATCGCGCGCGGCTTTGAGCAGCGCGGCGCGCGTCTTTTCCCAGATGCCGTCGATCCATGCCGTCACTGCCTTGTTGGCGATGATTTCGGCTTTCAGCTCCTCGACCTTGGCGCGCATCTCCGGATCGTGCTGCAAATCCCAGGCAAGGTTTGCCAGCCCCTCCTCCGCCTTTTCGCGGAGCGGGTGATCGGGATCCACGGCCATGTCGATCGTCAGGCGGCGGAGCCCGTCGATAATGGCTTCCGAAAGCCGCTCGTCGAGCCCGGCCAGGCGCATGATCCAACCGGCACGCTGCTGCACCATGTTGCGGATGAGATCCTCATTGGCGTCGAGCGTCCGGCCCACCCATGTCACGATGCCGTCGAGCAGCGGGATGTGGCGATCCTCGGTGATCGCGGCCTCGAGCGTCTGGCCCAGCAAAGGCGAGACTTCGAGCGAGCGCATGCGGGTCGCCATGGCGCCTTTGACCATGCCGCCGAGCCGTTCCTGATCGAGCGCCTCCAGCACATCCGCGATCAACCGCGATGCGCCTTCGCGCAGGCGGCCCTCGCCTGGAGGATTGGCGAGGAACTTGCCGATGGCGCCGGCGACGTCGATGTTCCGCATACGCCGCGCGACAACGGAAGGGGTCAGGAAATTGTCCTTCAGGAACAGCGCGAGCGTGTCGCCGATCCGGTCCTTGTTCCGGGGGATAATCGCCGTGTGCGGGATCGGGAGCCCGAGCGGGTGGCGAAACAGCGCCGTCACGGCGAACCAATCGGCAAGGCCGCCGACCATGGCCGCTTCGGCAAAGGCGCGGACGAAGCCCCAGGCGGGGTGAACATCCTCCAAGGCCCGCGCCGCCACGAACAGGCCGGCCATCAGCACGACCATGCCCGTGGCGAGAATCCGCATCCCGCGGGCGCCGCCCTGCGCGGGATTGAATCGGTTGAGGCCGGTCCGCTCGAGCAGGGTCATCCCTGCGTCAATAGACGGACCCTCCTTTTGGTTCACTCGGCAGGCTGAGGCGCGGGTTCGGGCCCATGATCCTCCGGGCCGCGATAGGTGATGAAACGGCGGAACAACTTACCCAGCCACTTCTCGGCGCCGAGGGCGAGGGAGAAAGAAGCCGGCACGATCAGCAACGTCAGCACCGTCGACAGGATGAGGCCGCCGATAACGGTGATGCCCATCGGCGCTCGCCACGCGGCGTCGCCGGAAAGCGAGATTGCCGTCGGCACCATGCCCGCGACCATGGCAACCGTGGTCATCACGATGGGCTGGGCTCTTTTGTGTCCGGCATCGAGAATGGCGGCGGTCTTGTCGACCCCCTTATCCATCTCATCCAAAGCGAAATCGACCAGCAGGATCGAGTTCTTGGCGACGATCCCGATCAGCATCAGCATGCCGATATAGACGGGAAGCGAGATCGGGTTGCCGGTCGCCATCAGCGCCAGAGTGCCGCCAAGCGGGGCAAGGAAAAGCGAGCCCATGTTGACGAAGGGCGGCACGAACCTTTTGTAGAGCAGGATCAGCACGGCCAGCACGAGCAGGAGCCCCGAGACCACCGCGATCATGAAGTCGCGGATCATCTCCCCCTGCCATTTGGTCATGCCCGATTCGATGCGGTTCACCCCCAAGGGGAGATTCTGCATGATCGGCAGCGCGTCGATCTTCTTCCAGGCCTGCCCGCTGACCACATTGGGCGCAAGGTCGGCCCCAACGGTGATCCGGCGGACTTGGTTGATCCGCTCGATCCGCGTCGGCCCGGCTCCAAAGCCGATGTCGGCGATCAGCTTCAACGGAACGGAGCCACCGGTGGAGGTCGGCACGGGCAGGTTCTGGATCGTGGAAAGCCGCTGGCGCGCGTCCTCGGAAAGGGACACGCGGATCGGGATCTGCCGGTCGGAGAGCGAGAAACGTGCGCTATTCTGCTCAATGTCGCCCAACGTCGCGATGCGGATGGCCTGGCTGAGCGCTCCGGTGGTCACGCCAAGGCTCGCGGCGAGGTCAAGACGCGGCCGGATCGTGATTTCGGGCCGCTGAAGATCGCCCTGGACGCGGGGCGCCGTGATTTCGGCCACGCCGCCCATCTGTTCGACCACTTGGTTGGCGACCGCCTGGAGCTTTGCAGGGTCGTCGCTGCCGAGGGTCAGCATGATGTCGCGGCCGCCGCCGAACTGCGAGCGGAAGGAGACGCGGGCGTCGGCGATCTGGCTCAGCCGCGGAGCGACCGCCCGTTCGAGTTCGACGCTGGTCCGCTCCCGCCCCTCCTTGAGCTTCGCGGTCACGTTGCCGCTGCCGACGTTGACGCGGGTATAGAGCGATTCCACCTCCGGCTGCTCGCGAAGGATCGCCTCGACCTGACGGGCGACGACGCCCGTCTGCGGCAGGGTCGTGCCCGGCGCCATTTCGATGTTGGCGGTGATGAGCTCATTGTCCCGGGTCGGCTCGAAGGTCTGCGGGAGGATCATGAACGTGCCGACGGTCAGGGCCAGCGCAACCGCTCCGCCCAAAACCGCGACCCAGCGACGGCGCATCGTCCATCGGAGAACCGCCATATACATATCCATCAGCCGCCCCTCGCCATGCGAGGCATGCCCCTTCGATTTCAGGAAATAGGCCGCGATCATGGGCGTGATCATGCGCGCCACGGCAAGGCTCATCAGCACGGCGACCACGACCGTGAAGCCGAAATTCTTGAAAAACTGGCCGGCGACGCCCGGCATCAGGCCCACGGGCAAGAACACGGCAACAATCGACATGGTGGTGGCGAGCACGGCCAGCCCGATCTCGTCGGCGGCGTCGATCGAGGCCTGGTAGGCGGATTTGCCCATGCGCATGTGCCGGACGATATTTTCGATCTCGACGATCGCATCGTCCACCAGAACGCCGGCGACCAGGCTCAGCGCCAGCAGGGTCAGTCCGTTGAGGGTGAAACCCATCAGGTCCATGAACCAGAAGGTGGGGATGGCCGACAGCGGGATGGCAAGCGCCGAAATCAAGGTCGCGCGCCAGTCTCGAAGGAAGAGGAACACGACCACGACCGCGAGAACGGCGCCCTCGATCATCGCTTCCATCGCCGACTTGTACTGGTCCTTCGTATATTTGACGAAGTTGGTGAGCTGGACGAACTTAACCTCCGGGTTCCGTCTTTCCAGCTCCTTCAGCTTTTCCACCGCGCCGTCATAAACGGTCACGTCGGACTCGCCCTTGGCGCGTTGGATGCCGAAGCTCAGCACCTGCTGGCCGTCCTGCGTGGCATAGCCTCGCCGCTCGGCATAAAGGTCCTTTACCTCGGCAATGTCGGCAAGCTTGACGGTGCGGCCGCCGCCAATCGCAATCTGCGTCTGTCCCAGCGTATAGGCGTCCGCGGCATTGCCGAGCACGCGGACCGATTGCTCCGAACCGGCAATCTGGGCCCGGCCGCCCGCGGCATTGACGTTGACGGCGCGGAGCTGCTGGTTGACCTGGCTAGCCGTGATGCCGAGCGCCTGAAGCTTGGCGGGATTGACGATTACCCGGATCTCGCGCGAAACGCCGCCGCGCCGGTCGACGCCGGCCATGCCGGGCACCGACAGCAATTCCTTGGCGACATTGTTGTCGACGTACCAGCTCAACTGCTCGAGGGTCATGCCCGTCGAGACCACGGCGTAGCTGGCAAGATCGTTGCCGCTCGTGTCCTCGCGCCGGATCTGCGGCTCGAGAATTCCCTCGGGGAGGTCGCCGCGGATCTGCTGCACGGCGTCGCGAACGTCGTTCACCGACCGATCGATTGGAGTCCCGATATCGAGCTGAACGACGGTGGTGGAGTTGCCTTCGGTGACGAACGAAGTGATTTCGTCCACACCCGAGATCGACCGCACCGCGGCCTCCACGCGTTGTGCGACCTGCGTCTCCAGCTCGGTCGGGGCTGCGCCGGGCTGCGAAATCGAAATGATCGCAACTGGAAAGTCGATGTCGGGATCGTTCTGGATCTGCATCCCGTTGAAACTGACGATGCCCGCCAGGGTCAGGAACATGAAGATGACGAGGGGCGGAACCGGGTTCCGGATCGACCAGGCCGAAATATTGCGGAAGTTCATCTTCGTGAATCCTTAGCGGCGGGTGCCTTAGCGGCTGGCGGCGCGCACGGGTCGAACCTTCTGGCCGGGGTTGAGGAAGGCGCCCGCAGATTCGACCACCCGCTCGTTTCCGGCCAGACCGGAGACGATCGCCACTCCGGCGTCTGAAACCTCGCCGACCGTGACGTCGCGCCGGACCGTGACGTTGTTTTCGTCGATGATGTAGACGAAATTGCCCTTGTCGTCGCTCTGCACCGCGCTTTCGGGGAGCATCGGGGCGTCGAACGCGCCGGCGCGGATCTCGGCACTCGCGAAGCCGCCGGGCCGCAGCAGATTGTGATACGGCACCGCGATCCGGGCGTCCCCCTGGCGCGTCTGGGGATCGATGATGGGCGAAACCTGCCAAACGCGCCCTTGAAAGCTCTGCGTCGACCCCACCGGCGTGACGGTGGCCGGCACCCCGACGGAAAGGCTGGAAAGGTCTTCCTGGGCGAGGCGCGCGAGCAATTCCATCTGGCCGCCTTCGGCAATTCTGAAGAGCGCACCGGAGCCTCCGCTCACCACCTGACCCGCTTCGAGATTGCGGTCGAGCACGAGGCCGGCCGCCGGCGCCCTGATGTCGAGCCGGCCGATGCGCGCGCGGGCGCCGGCAAGCTGCGCCTCGGCGACGCGAACGCGGGCATTTGCCGCATCCCGAGTGGCGATCCGCCGCTCGACATCGGCTTTCGAGACGAAGCCGCGGCTGACCAGAGCCTGCGCGCGTTGCAGTTCCTGCTGCGCCAGCCGAGCATCGGCGCGGGCAACTTCGATGCTCGCCGCCAGCTGCTGGGCTTCCTGAGATTGCACCGACCGCTCGATCACCGCGAGGGTCTGTCCGGCCGTCACCCATTGGCCCGGCTCCACAAGAACCCGGGCGACCATTCCGCCTTCGCCAGCCACGCCCACGGGAAGGTCCCGGCGCGCCGCCAGCGTGCCGGTCGAGGAGATGATGCGCGCCACCTGCTGCCGGCCCGGCACGATCACACTCACGCGAGGCAGTTCACCGCCATTTCCCTTAGCGGAGGCGGGCGCAACGGCGGCTTGATCGCCGCCGCGCGTAGCCATCATGACCGCGACGATGGCGATGATGAACGCTATTGCGGCGGCGATGATGATGTTTCTGCGCCGACGGCGGCGGACGAGCACTTCCTGGCTCAGAACCTCGCCCTCGATACCGTCGCGCCGCCATCCGGCTGTTTCGAAATTCATCGTCGTCATCTTTCCCACCGCAAAGGCGGCCTACCCGCTCGGCAGCTGTGTTATCTTAATAAGTCACCGGCCTCAAGCCCAAAAGCCAGTTCATCCCCACCCCGGCGATCGGCCTGTACACGCTTCGGGAGCTATTTGCCATTGCCGAGGGTTGCGGATTCCGGCGGGGAGTACAGTTCGCCGCGGTGACAATGGCGATCGGAAAGGGAAAGGCAAATGCTGGGCACCTATGGATTTTTCGGCTGGATCCTGATCGGCGGCCTGGCGGGCCTGCTCGCCCGCGCGATCCTGCCGGGGCGCGATCCCGCCGGCTGTATCGTCACGATCCTGCTCGGCATCGGCGGCGCATTGCTGGCCGGCTATATCGGCAATGCGGCCGGCTGGTACTCGCACGGAGAGGCCGGCGGGTTCATCGCGGCCACGTTGGGCGCCATCCTCATATTGTTCGTGTACCGGCTCTTGTCGCGCAGGCCCTGAGCCCTCCTTTCGGTTCAGCAACGATGCAGGGAGGATTGCGTTAGAAAAGCTCGGCGCCGCCGCTGTCGGCGTGCATCGTTCGGGAGTGTTCAAATGATCCGTACCCTTGCCTTCGCCTCCACCCTTGCGCTGGCGGCGGTCCCCGCAAGCATGGCTTTCGCGCAAGAAACCGCCGGCCAGGCCGTCGCCGGCACCAGGCTCGACATCGTGGCCACCGGGGAAGTGACGCGTGTTCCGGACATTGCCAGGATCAGCGCCGGCGTCGTCACTTTGGCGCCTACGGCCTCGGCCGCGATCGAGCAGAATGCGGTTCGAATGAACGCGGTCCGGGCAGCGCTTCGGCGGGCGGGGATCGAGGACCGCGACATTCAAACGAGCTCGATCAGCCTCAACCCGGAATATCGCCACGTCGACAATCAGCCGCCCTTGCTGACCGGATACCGCGCCGGCAACGAGGTGACGGTGCGCTTCCGCGATATCAAGAATACGGGCCGGATCCTCGACGCGCTCGTGGCGCAGGGCGCGAACCAGATCAGCGGGCCGATGCTGGGGCTCGACAAGCCGGAGGCGGCAATCGACGAAGCCCGCCTAGCCGCGCTGCAAATCGCGCGGGCCCGTGCGGACGTTTATGCCCGTTCGCTGGGGAAAAGCGTGCGGCGGATCATCTCGGTCAGCGAAGCGGGAGCCGACTACAGGCCTTATCCCCGGCCGATGATGCGGGCCGAAGCGATCCAGGTGACGGGGACGTCGGCGAGTTCGATCGATCCGGGAGAGCAGATTGTGTCAGTCGCGCTCACCGTCAGCTTCGAGCTGAACTGACGAGGAAAGGCCGCCCCGCAGCTAGCGGAGCGGCCCCTTGCCCCAAGCGTGTGGCGCGTCTTACCGGACGCGGCCGCGGCGGAAAAGGTTGACGATCGCGAGCAGGATGATCGCGCCGAGGAACGAGACCAGCAGCGACATGATGTCGAAATTGCCGCTCGTAATCGGTGCCCCGCCGATCAGCGGGCTGAGCAGCAAGCCCCCAAGAATAGCACCGACGATGCCGACGACGATGTTGAGGAGAATGCCCTGTTGAGCGTCCGTCCGCATGACGATGCTGGCAAGCCAGCCGAGAATGCCACCAATAATGATGATCAGGATCCAAGTCATAACTACCCTCCTGTTAGTCGATACCCGACTGGCCGAAGCAGTTTCGGCACCGGTCCGACCTTTAGACGCGCAACGCGAAGGGTAGTTCCTAATTTGCGGTGAGCCGTTCAGAAACGAAAAAACCCGGCCGAAGGAGGTTCGGCCGGGAATCTTCAATGAACCAGACACTTAGGACCACAATGGTCGAGCGGGCTCGTCAGAATTTTTGCTGACGCTCATAAAGGGATTTATAATGCTGTATGCGCGTCACCCGCAGACCCGGCATGCCGGAGCGGTCCACCGCGCGCTGCCACGTCGCGAATTCCTCGAGCGTGAGCCCGTAGCGTTCGCAGGCTTCGTCGACACTCAGAAGACCGCCGTTCACGGCCGATACGACTTCCGCCTTGCGCCGCACGACCCAGCGGGTCGTCGAGGGCGGCGGCAGGGAATCCAGCGTGAGCGGCTCGCCGAGCGGGCCGATCACCTGGGCCGGACGTATCTTCTGGTTCTCGATCATTCCTACCTCAAAATCTCCTGGCCCGATGTGGGCCACCCCCCGTCTTCCTTCTCCCGACTTAGCCCCGGCCCATTGAAGGAAGGCTAAAATGCGAAGGTTAATTTTCCGGTCATTTGCGTTAACCGTGCCGAGCCCGAGCCGCTTGGGCACGGTTGAAGCAGCCGCCCTGCGCCGCGAGCGCATCGCGCCACGCAGCGCCACCGAGCAGAAGCTCTACGAGCGGGTCTTGCCGAGGCGTTGCAGCGCCTTGAGCGCCCAGTGCCCGAACCGAGCGGGCGGCCGCGCTTGCCGATTGCACCGCCTCCAGTGTCGCGACCAGCACGCCATAGTCCAAGCCGACCGGCGATCCGCTGGCGAACCGCATCTGGGCGCGTCGGAGAAAGCTCAAATCCATCGCCGATGCTTTAGGGAACAAGGCTGAAGACCAGGTAAAAGCGCGCCTCAGGGTGGGCGAAACGCCTGCCAACCCCTATGTGCGGCAGCGTGAACCCGGACTTCCAGCTTGCCAGACCTCCTAAGGAGGCACGGATCGTCGTCGCCATGTCGGGCGGAGTCGACAGCTCGGTCGTGGCGGCGCTCGCCGCCCGCAGCGGGGCCGAAGTAATCGGCGTGACGCTCCAGCTCTACGACCATGGCGCGGCGGTGCAGCGGACGGGGAGTTGCTGCGCGGGCCAGGATATTTACGATGCGCGCACCGTTGCCGACCGGCTCGGCATCGCCCATTATGTCTTCGATTATGAGAGCCGCTTCCGGGAAGGCGTGATCGAGCGCTTCGCCGACGAATATGCCAACGGCCGCACGCCGATCCCCTGCATCTCCTGCAATCAGGGCGTGAAGTTCACCGACCTGCTCAGCCTCGCGCGCGAACTCGGGGCGGATTGCCTTGCCACGGGCCATTATGTGCGCCGGATGCTGGGTGCGAACGGACCGGAGCTGCACCGGGCGCAGGATCCGGCGCGGGACCAGAGCTACTTCCTGTTCGCGACCACGCGCGACCAGCTCGATTTTCTGCGTTTTCCTTTGGGCGACCTGCCGAAGCCGGCGGTGCGCGAGATCGCGCGCGAGCTGCAGCTCGCAGTGGCCGATAAGCCTGACAGCCAGGACATCTGCTTCGTCCCCAATGGCGACTATGCTTCGATCGTCGAGAAGGTGCGGCCCGAGGCGGCTCAGCCGGGCGAGATCGTGGACCTGCAAGGCCGCGTGCTCGGCCGGCACCGAGGCCTTATCCATTTCACCGTCGGCCAGCGGCGCGGGCTGGAAGTCGGCGGGCAGCCGGAGCCGCTTTATGTGGTGCGACTCGAGCCGGAGGAACGGCGGGTGGTTGCCGGGCCGAGGAGCGCGCTTGCGGTCCGTGCGGCGCTTCTCGACGGCATCAATTGGCTTGGCGAGGAGCAGCGCGCCGGCCTCTCCGCGAAGGTCCGCTCCATGGCACGGCCGGCGCCGGTGCGGTTCGAGCCCTCATCAGGCGCCGACGGGGCTGCCCGGATTCACTTTCAGCAGCCCGAATATGGCGTCGCTCCCGGCCAGGCTGCGGTGATCTATGACGGCGACCGCGTGCTCGGCGGCGGCTGGATCCGCGAAACCGTGGCCGCCGAGCTCATGCCCGCCTAGACCTGGTGATCAGGTAAAGAACAGTTCCGACCCCGATAAGCGCGGCGAGCGTAATCCAGGATTGGGCCTCGGACTGAAGCGCCGCCCAGATGCAGACCGCGGTCCCCGCCGCCACCATCGCATAGACCAGCGGCTTGTTTGCGCCTTCTCCACTCGCGCGCGGCAAGGCGGCAATGCTGATCGAATAAACGAGCATGCGCGCCAGCGTGCTGACGACGGCGAGCCAGACAAAGCTTCCGGTCACCGCCAGCAGCAGCACCATCAGGCCCATGAAAATTACCGAATTGGCCGGCGTGCGGTAGCGTTCGCTGACGCGGCCGAACCAGGCGGGCAGCAGATTGTCGCGCGCCATGGCGAACGTGGTGCGCGGCGTCGCTGTGAGGCCGCCGCTGATATTGCCGAGGAGCGAGAAGACCGCTGCCGCAGTGAGGATCAAGCCGCCGACGGACCCCAGGAGCGCCTCGCCGAACGAGACCAGCGGGGCGTCGCCGCCCTGGCCCGGCTCCATCACGGCCACATAGGAGAGCTGGACGAGGAAGTAGAGGGCGGCGGTGGCGATGATGGTGGTGATCAGCGCGCGCGGGATGGTTCGTTGCGCGTCGGCCGTCTCGCCGGCGGGCACGACGCTATTCTCGAAACCGACAAAGGCATAGAGGACGAGAAGCGCCGCCACCTCCACCTGTGAAAGCGGCGGCGCCGACGGCGCCTGGAGCGAACCTCCGGCCACCACCAGACCCATGATCGCGAGCGCGACCAAAGGCAGCGCCTTCAACAACGTCAGCGCATCGAGTGTCCTCACCGCTTGTTTGACGCCGGTGACGTTGATCAGGGTCAGCAGCCCGCAGGCAGCCACCATGGCGAGGATCCGGGGCGCGCCGGCGTCCAGCGGCGCCCACAGGGTGGCCAGATAGGTGATCAGCACATTGGTGTTGGCCGCGAGCGCCGTGACCCGCGCGACATAATAGATCCAGCCCGCCTGAAACGATGCCGCCGGACCGAAGGTCGCGGCATAGACGACCGGCCCGCCCGAGACCGGGAAGCGGCTGGCCACCCGCGCAAAAGGCAAGGCGACGACCAACACGAGCATCCCGAACAAGGGAAAGAGAAAGGGGCTGAAAGCACCGAACTGGGTGTAGAGCTTCTCCGGAAGCGCGAAGATACCGGCGCCGACGACGCCGTTGAAAGCGAGAAACGCTGATCCAAAGAAGCCGATATCGCGGCGGAGAAGATCCTCGTCACGCTTTTCGCTCACTTGTCCCCTCCGGCTGACCGTTCTTCGTGCGCCCGGCTTCCCCGCGCAACTAGTTTGTGCGGGGGACTTGCCCGGACTCGCGCACAGGGCGCAAGATGGTCACAAAGGGAGATATTCCGATGCGTATGCTGCCCCTTCTGCTGATCCTCGCGGCTTGTGCCTCCCCGCGCGGTGAAGGGCCGACGCGCAGCCAGGAGGCGTTTGAACGGGAACTTGCCGGGCGCGAAGCGGGAGCGGCGCAGACCTGCATCCCGGCCACCAATTCCTCCGCCTCTCTCACGATCGTGGATGAGCGGACGATCAGCTACCGCGACGGCCGCACGATCTGGGTGAATCGGCTGGAGACGGAATGCCCTGGCATGCGCCCGCTGGATACGCTGATCGTCGAGTTGCACAGCGGCCAATATTGCCGGAACGATCTGTTTCGGGCCGTGAACACCGGCTCGCGCATTCCAGGGCCGAATTGCCGTCTCGGCAACTTCATTCCCTACCGCCGCCGCTGATCCGATGGACAGGGCGAATGCTGCGACCCCTACGCTGACGCGCTGACGCTTGCCGATCACCAGCGCCGGAATTTTGCTCTACCGCCGCGGCGAGGCCGGTTTGGAGATTTTGCTGATCCATCCGGGCGGTCCCTTCTGGCGTGGCAAGGACATTGGCGCCTGGATGATCCCCAAGGGCGGCGTGGAGCCGGGGGAAGAAGCGGCCACGGCTGCGCTCCGGGAATTCGAAGAGGAGCTCGGCACACGACCCAATGGTAAGCTCCGGCCGCTGCCCCGCATCCGCCAGGCCGGCGGGAAATATGTCGAGGCTTTCGCTCTGGAAGGCGATCTGGACGTCTCGCGGATCGCAAGCAACTCCTTCGAGATCGAATATCCGCCAAGGAGCGGCCGGTTCGAGTCTTTTCCCGAGGTCGATACCGCGGCCTGGTTCGGCCTTGATGACGCCTATGCCCGGATTCTTCCGAGCCAACGCCCGCTACTGGACGCTCTTGCCGCCCTCCTCGGCCCATGATCCACGGCCCCGCCGGCGACGGGAGGGTCTAGCCGGCATTGACGACCTTGCCGTTCACGACCACGCGGCCCACCAGGATCGCACCGTCGAGATTGACGGAGCCGTTGATAACGTTGGTGCCTTCGTAACGGCCCAGGGTTACGCTGGGGCCGGCGGCATTCGACATGAAGCAGTTGCGATAGATGGTGTTCGAATAGGAATAAGGCAGGCCTGCTTTGGCCGTGATCATTTCCCAGCGGCAGCCGTCGAAGACGATGTTTTCCGAACCGCCGCCGAGATCGGGCACGTAGCGGCTGGCGAAGGTGGTGACGCCCCTCGGCATCAGCTCGGGCCTGTCCGTGAAGCGGCAGTTGATGAACCTGGTGGCCAGTGCAGGATCCTTGTTGCCTCCCCCGTTCGTCCCGCTGCCTGTAAAGGTGCATCTATCGAACACCGTTCGCACCGCGCCGCCGACCCAGAAAGCCCAGCCCGGACCGGATAGGGAACATGATTCATAGCGGATGTCGGCGACGTCGCCGACGGCCAAGGTCGCCGGACCGAAATTGCCGACGAACTCGCTGTCGATGAAGCGGATGTCACGGATGATTCCAGTTTCCTGCTCCATATCGATGCCCGCCGTCGGGGCGCTTGGATGGGGAACGCCGAAGCCCGTGCCGTTGAACTTGCAGTTTGCGAAGGTATAGCCCCGGCCGCCGACCATGCTGAGGCCTTGGCGGGCATTGTTTTCCATCGCCACGTTGATGAACACCCCCCTCGCTCCCGGAGAGTCGCTCGACACGTGATCCAGGATGTGGACGCCGTCGCGCGGAAAATGGTGTGCACGGACGTTCTGGATCCGGATGCCGCCCCTGTTGTCGGCGAGAGCAAGCCCATCGGCGGGGAGTTGCCAACCCGTGTCGCCGAACGGGCCGCCGTAGATGAAGCCCGCTGCATTGCCGTCGAGCTCGATATTCTCCAGCACGACCGGGCCGGAATTCTTGCCGAAGCCGATCATCGAATAAGCGGGAAAGGATTGCTGCCTTTGATCGTAAAAGGGCTGAGCGTTCCGCGTCGGCTTGCCGGTGGCCGGGTCAAAGGTGCCGAACCGAAGCCCGTCGGCAAACTTGATCCGCGCGCCATTTCCCCGAATGACCACGGCTTTTTTGCATCCCCCGATTTCGAGCAGCTTGGTATGTTGCCAAACACCGAACCCGTTGGGAGCGAACTTCTGGACGCCGACAAGATACTCCTTGCCGCGCGTGAAATCGATGACCCCTCCGCCGGCGGCCATCACGGCGTCTGCAAGAGCTTTCATTCCGGCGGTGTTGCCGGCGACGCTGCCGTCGCAAAAGTCGTCCACAGAAAAATGCCGAAGGTCGCTGGTATCGACCTGGGGAAGTGGGAGACGCCGTTGGGGAGGAGGCGCGGCAGCGGACGCCGTTGCGCCCTCGCTGCTGAACAGTCCCGAAACCCTCGAAAGCACCAGCGGGGCTGCGATGGCAGTTCCAAGGAGCAGCGCGCGCCTGCTGGTGCGGAATCGATCGTCGGTCATCTTCTTCACTCAACGCGGGTCCGGTGGGATGGTTCGCCGGCAGGCATCACGCTCCAGAGCCGGACCCACGTGTCTGGGTCCTGAACTCGCCTTCGATCACCGTGACGCAGCGCCCGCCGAGTATCGCCCGCTCACCCTCGAGGCGGCACTCCACCCGACCGCCCCGCCGGCTCGCCTGAAAAGCGGTGAAATGGCCGCGCCCGAGACGCTCCGCCCAAAATGGTGCCAAGGCGGCATGGGCGGATCCGGTGACGGGGTCCTCGTCGACGCCCCAGGCCGGCACGAACACCCGGCTCACCACATCGTGGCCGTCGTCGCCCTGCGCCGTGACGATCGCCATCAGGTCGATGCCGCTCAGCGCCTGCATGTCCGGGGAACAGGCGCGGACCGCCCGTGCATCCTCAAGCCGGATGATCGCGGTGGCTTCCGCCCCCGAATAGGAAATGAAGATTTCGGCATCGGGCGTGCCGAGCGCCTCCTTCAACCCCGGATGCTCGCCGGGCCTGACGAGCGTCACCGGCAGGTCGAGCGTCAAGGCATCACCGTTCCGCCCGACAATCAGAATGCCGGCTTTACGGGTGCGAAAACGCACCGCAACGCCCTCCATCAACACGTGCCCGCTGGCGAGGGTGGCGTGGCCGCAGAGGGCGACCTCGGTGGTCGGCGTGAACCAGCGCAACTCGTAATCGGCATCGCCGTCGGTCGGGACGGTGAAGGCGGTCTCGCTGAGATTGTTCTCCATGGCGATCGCCTGCATCACATCGTCGGGGAGCCACTCATCCAACGGGATCACCGCAGCTGGATTGCCCGTGAAGGGGCGGTCGGCAAAGGCGTCGACCTGGACGAAGCGGGAGTTCATGAGTGCTTCCAAAACCATCTGGGGGTGACGTCGGTTTCGACGAGTGGATTGTCCGGATGGTCGACATGGCCCTCCGGGTCCAAATGGATGAGGATCTCGACGCCGGGAAAGTCCTTAGCGATGCGGGTCTCGATCTCGTCCATCACATCATGGGCATCGCGCACCGTCATCTCCGGGGCGACGTAGATATGGAATTGCGCAAAGTCGCGCGACCCGCTGTGCCGGGTGCGAAAATCATGAATGCCGCGCAGTTGGGGATGCTGCGCCGCGACTTCCAGGAAGCGAGCCCTTTTCTCCTCCGGCCATTCCTTGTCCATCAACTGGTCGATGGCGAGGGTCGACGCCCTGAAGGCGCCCCAACCGAGCCACAAGGCGATCGCGATGCCGAACAGCGGATCGGCGCCGGTGACGCCGAGATACTGATCCAGGACCAGGGCGCCGATAACGGAGAGGTTCAGGAGCAGGTCGGTCTGATAGTGGACGTTGTCCGACCGTATCGCGACGGATCCGGTGCGGGCGATCACCCGGCGCTGATAGGCGAGCAGCACGAAGGTCGCCGTGATCGCGATCAGCGATACGCCGATGCCGAATTCCGCATCCTGCGTCGGTTGATCCTCGGTGAAGCGGACAAGGGCGCGCCAGCCGACCCCGACG